>Ga0302326_10010079_pt1 | contig 20506 bp, 17 predicted proteins | sample Palsa_T0_3_FD_202264 | JGI IMG/M metagenome (GOLD analysis project Ga0302326, IMG submission 202264) | Peat permafrost microbial communities from Stordalen Mire near Abisko, Sweden - Palsa_T0_3 | ecosystem: Environmental > Terrestrial > Soil > Palsa > Peat permafrost | place: Sweden: Abisko...
TTGACAGCGATGCGCAGGCTCGCCACGCCCGCACTGTTCCAGCGCAAGTAGTCGTCGATCGCGGTGCGCAGAGCCCACCGCCCGACGTCGTGGATCAATCCGGTTTCCTCCAAGATCGGAATGAATCGTCCAGGCGGTACTAAGCCTGTTCGCGGATCGTTCCATCGGATCAATGCTTCAACCCCCGTAAGTTGACCGCTCGCGAGGTTTATCTTCGGTTGGTAATGCAGAACGAATTGACCCTTCTCGAGCGCCTGGCGTAGTTGATTTTCCAGGGTCAGCCGGATAGCGACAGCTTCGGTCATCTTCTGAGTGTAAAAAAGGTAGCGCTCGCCATTGATCTTGGCTTTTTTGAGTGCGGCCTCCGCCTTCTTGAATAAGGTATCGGCGTCGACGCCGTCCTCCGGAAATAATGCGACTCCGACCTTCGCGGCGATTCGGAATGCCGTATCATTTACCTGGAATGAATGTTCCAAAAATGCTTGGATCATTTTATCGAGAAGCCGCGCGACATCGCCTTCCTTGCTCACTTCCGTTATTACCAGCGCAAATCGATCAGCACCCACTCGGGCTAATAGGTTAGCGTCTCCGACATTTACCGTTAGCCATTCGGCGACTTGCTTCAAAAGCACATCGCCGGCCGCCTGGCCGAGCGTGTCATTGATGTTCTTGAACCGCTCCAGATCGATCAGAAATAGCGCGAGCGGGTGTCCAGGGCCGGTCGCGCTGCGCACGTACTGTCCCACTCGTTCAAGGAATAGGCTGCGGTTCGCCAGCCCAGTGAGCACATCGTAGTAAACGAGATAGTCAAGACGCTGCCGCTTGTCGATATGATCGGTTGCTAATGCGATGTTGCTGGCCAAGTCCGTCAAGAGCTTCAGTTCTTCCTCGTCGAAGACCTCGCTTTCGTCGGCGTACAACGTCAAAACACCAAGAGCCTCGTTTGAGACCATCAAAGGCAGAATGGCCATCGAGACTATTCCGCGCTCAATGCGATCCTTGGTAAGGAAGACCGTCGTATCGCCTTCTATCTCATTGAGTACAATGGCTCTCTTTTCTCTGACCGCCCGGGCCGTGTGGTCGGTGACGTCGATCGGCGCATTGTCCCGCAACGAGAAGCTATCCTTGATGAGCGCCACGAACCCTGGTTCCGCTCCGGCCGACGCGATAGGCACAATTTTCTGCGCACCGCGGTCGACCACTCCGATCCAAGCCATCGTGAAGCGTCCGTGCTCTATAGCGACCTCGCAGGCTTCCTTGAAGAGCAGGTCCCGATCTTGTACACGCACGATGAGCGAATTGATACCGCTAAGGACCGCGTACACGCGGTTCAAGCGCTTGATTTTAAGCTCTGATCGCTTCTGCTCGGTGATGTCTTCGCCGATGCTTGCGGTGCCGATCGCATCACCCGCCACCGAACGCAGTACGGAGTTATTCCAGCGAATGAGCCGCCGGTCACCCGAACGGGCCACGATCTCGTTCTCGTGGTGCCAAACGTCGGGTGAATTAGCGAGCAGATCCGCGAACACGACAGCTTTCACCTTACGGCTCTCCGGCGGAATGAAAAGCTCGAACCAGTCTCTCCCGATGACCTCTGCGTGCGTCCAGCCGGTCATGTGGAGTAAATATTCGTTACAGTAGGTGATGCGTGCCTGGTGGTCGAGCATGATCGCGACAAGTTCCACATTGCCTAGAAGGTCGCTGAAGCGACGCTCGGATTCGCGCAACTCCAATGTGGTCAACCTGCCATCGGTGATGTCGGTGGCGGTGCCTGCGATACGCACCACCTTGGCGCTCTGGTCAGGGACCGGAAAACCTCTGGACTTGATCCAGCGAATTGAACCATCCGGCCGCACGATCCGGTACTCGTACTCGAATGTTCCCGCTGACATACCGTTTTCGTATTTCTCACGCATTGATGCCCGATCATCGGGATGGATCGCCGCTATCCATGCATCCGGATTGGCATATAGACTTTTGCAGCTACGCATCCAGATTCTCTCGTAGGCTGGGCTCACATACAGCATATGGCTAGTTCCCGCCTCGCGAAGGAAGAACACGTCTCGTATGCCTTCCGCCATCTGCCGAAAACGCAATTCGCTCTCCTGCAGATCTCTATTCGCCTGTTTTTCTGCCGTTACGTCGATGTGCATCACGACAGCGCCATTGCTCCGATGGTCAGCCAGGGCCGTCACTTTTAAGAGAAACCAACGCTGTTCGGTTGTTGAATGACACGGATACTCCATCGAAAAGGTGGTAACGCCTCCGCTCAACACCGAACGAATTCCGCACGCGGCTTGTTGCGCGTGGGAAGCACCTTCTCCTAGCGCACGATCGCAAGCCTCGAGGTAATCGACGCCGATACCGTAGTCAAACTCCTGCAGCCCGTTCGCGCGGGCAAATCGCCGCCAGGTTTGATTCACCGAAGTGATGAGCCCTCGGGGATCGATCAGCGCAATGGATGCCGGAAGCGCATCGAGAATAGAGGCTTGCTTAGCCGCTTCGCTCTGACGTAGCTGCTCCTGAGCGGCTCGCGCCAGATACGTCAGTGGCCTTTCCGGTTTCACGGGGGGCAGGACGCGGGGCTGATGCGCGTCCCGGTCATGAAGAGACGATTGGCGAGTCTGCGTGTAGAATTCTAATGTGCATCGAGACCTCGGTTCACCGGCCGACCGGCGATAGTGGCGAGTCACTGTGAGAACCGTGATCGCTGATTTTCAGCAAAAACGTAGCTCCCAGGGATTTACATGGCATAGCTGCAAAGAACGTCGGAGAGATCTCGCGTCCATTGCAAATTTTCTGAAACGAACCAATGCCCACGATTTCCCGCAAATATGGTACGCCCGACTCGAGCGGCTGTATGTGCGGTAGCCCGCTAATGTTCTCGTGATTCAGTCAGACGCTTCTCGCGTGCTCTATGCGTATACGTACGCCGCGCGCTCGATGACGCAACGCACGAGCGGGTGACTAGACAGATCTCGACGCTACTACAAGTCGAGGGCTCGTGGCTTAAAGCACTCCGCCCCGCTCCAGCCACATCCAATTTTCCGGGGCGACGTGTGCGAAGACAGGGGATGGGTGCCTTACCGTTACGAGGCGCCTTTGGCGTGCTGTGTGCTATGTGGCATGATGCAGGCCGCTCTCCGTTCAGTCCGCCTCACCTTGAGCATCCCCTTGGTAGCATTAAGCTTCGAATTGGGAGCCCTACTTCGCGAGATTTCTATGGCAGGGGTGTCCTGAAGGCAAACGCGAAGAATGCAGCAACGCCGAGAAAGGTGAATGCCACAAGATAATTCCAGGCGAATTTCTCTTTGAGAAAGAGAATGGCAAATACAATGAAAACTGAAAGCGTGATCACTTCTTGAATGATCTTGAGTTGAAACCCGGAGAACTGAACAAAGCCGAGGCGATTGGCGGGTACCGCCAAACAGTACTCGAGCAGAGCGATGCTCCAAGAAATCAGGATAGCCTTCCACAAAGGCCAATCGTGACCATATTTCAAGTGCCCATACCATGCGAAGGTCATGAAGACGTTGGATAACATCAATAGAAAAATGGTGCTCATAGACTAAGGATCCGTCGTGTGTCGTTTGCCGGTCTCGGGCATCAAAAAATAAAGGATCGCCAACGCCGCCGCGGCAATCGCGCCTAAAAATAGGAAACCTGCACTGTATCCAAACTTGTGTACGATGGAGCCGGCAACGACTTGGCTGAGCGCCGCACCAATACCCACGGCGGTACTTATCGCGCCGAGGGTCAGGTTGAATCGACCGGTTCCTTGCGTCAGATCGGCAATCACGAGTACGGATACGACACCGAATATCCCGGCGCCCACGCCGTCGAGGATTTGGATCGCCACCAGCGCGACGGGACTGCTGGTCAGCGTGTAGAGCACCGCACGAATCGGTAAGACGCCAAAGCCGATCAGGAGCAGCGGCTTTCTGCCCCACGACTTCGCCTTGCGTCCCGACCAAGACGCCAGCAGGGTAATAATCAGCTGCGTGGTGATGACGCACGCCGACATGAAGGCCATCGAGCCGCGTCCATGACCCTTTGAAAGCATCTCACCGAGCAGTGGCAGCATCGCTGCATTCGCGAAGTGGAACATGACCGCACAGACTAAAAAGGTCACAAGCGGTCGGTCTTTGAGCAATACTCGAACACCGGCCGGTCGCTTGGCATCGCTCTCATTGGCCCCTCGCGCGAGTTCGTAATCAATCTCCTCCGGCCGAATAGAACGTAGAACAAGCAGTGTGGGAAGGGTGCACAGGGCCACGAAGAAAAAGATGCTTCGGTTGGATACGAAGTATCCCAGAAGTCCCATCGAGACGGCCGCCACTACATTGCCGGCCGAATTGAAACTTTGGTTTCGGCCCTGACGGGCATCGAATAGTTCATGTCCCACGATGCCCAGTGAAATCGCACAGATCGCAGGTATAAAAATACTCGACATGCCACCAATTAAGACCTGCGCCGCCATGACCGGCCAAAAGAGTGGTTCGAACGCAATTAACAAAGCGCCAGCAGCGAGCCCCCCAATGCCAACCACGATCAGGGTGCGCTTAGTATGCAATCGATCAATGAGGGCGCCTGCCGGAGTCTGGGCAATGATTCCGGCGATGCCGCCGACCGTTAGCGCGAGCCCTACCTGCTGCTCATTCCATTTGTAGCCTGCAAGATAAATTGCCAAAAAAGGTCCTACGCCCGTTTGCACATCGGCGAGAAAGAAATTTAGCCAGTCCAGCCCTCGAAGCGAACGTTTTGAACCCGACCGCGCCTGATGGGCTATGCCACTGTCGCGTTCCAAATGCGCTGTTGCGGACCTGCCCATAAGGTAAATCTCCCGGCGGCAGACTTACGAATATCACAGAGGTCCGTCGCGTTTATGTAGGTGGATGCCGAGACTAAGACTTTGCAGGGACTAAGCGCGGAGCCAATGGTTGAGACGAAAGAGTGTCCGACTGGCGAACTGTAACAACTGGCGAATTACGAGAATATAGAGTGGGGTGGTATACTATAATGATTATGACTCATACCATTCGCGAACAAAAGAAGCTATTGGCGCGCGTACGTCGCATTCGCGGCCAGGTCGAGAGTATCGAACGGGCCCTCTCGAACGGGGCAGGTTGCGAGCAAGCCATGCATTTGATAGCGGGAGCGCGCGGTGCAATGGCGGGGCTTATGGCAGAGGTGGTCGAAGATCACGTTCGCTCGCACCTGGTCGATGTCGAGAAACACCCAGGCGCACTAAACAAAGACGCCGCCGAGCAATTACTGGACGTCGTCCGGACCTACTTAAAGTGACAATAGCTATGAGCCTCGCCACGCAAACCCCTGCGCCGAGGTCCCATCCGCATCGCTTTTTGGGCGAGGGGCACGAGCAGAGTGAACGCAAAACATGGACCGTGATTTGGCTATGCGGCGCAATGATGTGTGCCGAAATTGTTGGCGGACTTCTGTTTGGATCGATTGCACTCGTAGCGGATGAGCTGCATATGAGCACCCACGCCGGCGCCCTCCTCCTAACCGCGCTGGCCTATATGTACGCTCGCCGACATGCGGAAAATGCCGACTTCACCTTTGGAACGGGCAAGTTTGGGGACCTCGCCGGCTTTACCAGTGCGATCGTGCTCGCCATGATCGCGCTGCTGATTGGCTACGAATCCGTTAGTCGCATTCTCGCTCCCGTGCAGATCCATTTCGCCGAAGCGATCCCGATCGCTTGTATTGGCCTCGCCGTCAATATCGCGAGCGCCTGGCTCTTGAGCAGTGGCGGTCATCATCACGGTCACAGCCATGGAGATGACGATGCCCACGCTCACGAGGAGGCGCACACCATCGCGACCCTCTCCGGCGATTTGCTCCTCCAAGTGTTTGAGGATGGCGCTGCGCCGCGATTCCGCCTGCGCGGGGCATCAGGTCCTACGCCTGACGCGGCCACGACGCTCATCACGACAACCCGGCCTGACGGCGTAAAGCAAGCCTTCACCATGATCGCGCGCGGTGAATTTCTCGAGTCGGAAGCGACGATTCCGGAACCGCATGCTTTCACCGCGCAGATCAGTCTGGGCGACGATACCCATACGACTGTCTTCGAAGAACACCATCACGGCCACGGCGCAACCAGCCGTGACAACAATATGCGAGCGGCAATCATTCATGTGCTCGCGGACGCTGCCGTTTCGGTCCTCGTTATTGTAGGCTTACTCCTCGCTCGTGCCCTCGGGTGGCTTTGGATGGACCCTGTTGCCGGTATCATCGGGGCTTGCGTGATCGCCAGTTGGTCTTATGGCCTCATTCGCGACACGGGCGCCATCCTCCTCGATCGCATTCCAGACCGCCGATTAGCCGAGGACCTGCGGTCAACAATCGAGAGCGACGGCAGCAAACTTGCGGATCTGCATTTGTGGCGCTTGGGGCCTGGCCATCTCGGTGCGATAGTCTCTGTATGTCCGAAACAGGCGTGCACTGCCGACTATTACCGCATGAAGTTGGCGCGCTACCCCGCGCTTTCGCACATTACGATCGAGATTCAGGGATAGGTTTGTCCGTAGACCGGTCATTCGGCGACTTCGTCAAACCCGAGACACCATTCGGTGGAGAGACGGCAGCGGTGACTTGATAATCTGAGGCCCGGAGACCGCTCCGTTTAGGGGCAGCCTCCGGGCATATCGACGCCTCGACTAGCTCAGAATTTCCGGGCCAGTCCTCCAAAGAATCCGCGCCGCGGGCCGTACTGGGGTGCAAAGACGCCGATGCCTGTGCCACTGCGGATTTGATAGACCTTATCCGCCACATTGATGACATCGAAGCGCACGGTCAGCGGACCGGATCCTGCGAGTTCAAACGCATGACTCATGCCGAAATTGATCTGGTTATAGCTCGGAGTGTGATCCCCGTTCGGGATGACCGAACCGTCGGGAAGCGTGAGATCCTGGCGCAGTCCGCTGCCGAATAGATCATCGACGCTGAAGTGAGTGCCGAACCACATATAGGAAACACCGCCTGAAGCGGACACCCGCCCCTCGTGATCCAAGTGAATGTAGTTGCTCGCGATGTAGGCAAGGTCGGCCTGGTCAAAGTTGAATTGAGCGGATTCGACGTCTTTGCCATGGGCGGCCTGCCAAGCGCTGTTCAAATAGCCAGCGAAATTATCGATGCTATAGCTCGCCGTGAGCTCGATTCCACCGATCAAACCATAGCGATAATTGAATGGCGTGAGGATGATTGGTGCGCCGAATTGCCCCTCATCGATCAAGTTTTGTGCCTGCTCGTAGAAGCTATCCACGCCGAGCGTCAACTTTTTGTCCAAGAGCTTCTGCTGCACCCCAAGATCATAATAATTGGCGCGTTCAGCGATCGGCGCGGTGTCAAGCGTGTTGGAGCCCGGCGGTACGGCGGTCGTTCCTGCGAATTGCGTGAAAGTCCCCGCGCCGATGAGTTCAAACGGCGGCGGCGTGAAGTAGCGCGAGTACCCGCCATGCAGGGTCGTCCCCGTGGGAAACTCCCAGACCGCGTTGATGCGCGGGCTCAGTTGGCCGCCACTCGAGTACGCCGCGTAATGGTCGTAGCGCAGTCCGTAGTTGACGGTGAAAGGATCGAGGGGTTTCCATTCATCCTGAAGATAGAAACTCTCAATCTCCTGACTCTGATCACCGTAGCCATAGATCGTTAAGGGGACGGTCGAGGTCTGGGCACCCGTTGCATCGATGGGCAGCACCGCGGAGGCGGTATCGCTCTTTGAGCTGTCGTGTTGCAGGTAAAATCCAGCACGCACGGTATGCGCGTCGTTGAATTTGTACGCCGCGTCTGTTTGCCACCCGATGGCAGTATCGCTTTTAAATGCATCCTGGGCGATGCCGTTGTACAGCAGATCGCCCATGACATCCGGTGCGAAATGCAGGCTGGTGTAACGCAACGAAAGCGAAGTCTGCAAGTTGACCGCGCCCTCGGAGTGCTGCCACGTGACGATCGCGTACTCAGCAAGTTCGTGCTGATGCTCGTTTAGGTCGTTGCTTAGGTAGGCGGTTTGACCGTTTAAATCAAGACCGGGCGAGGGCTGCAACCCTTGTTGATTGGGAATCTGAAATTCATCGTCCGAAAGACCCAAGATGAGCGAGACGCGGTTACTCGAATCTAGAATGTCTTCGAAATAGCCAAACGCATGCTCCTGGGTGGTGTGGTCATGAAGGGGATTGGAACTGCCGTCGGGCGATTCGATGCCGAGATTGTCCTGCTTGTAATCGCCGGTAACATAGTAGGTGTACTGGCCGACACTGCCGCCAAGTTCGGCAGACGGCTGATAGGTCCCATGGCTGCCCCCGTAAAATGATATTTCGCCCCCCGGCTGCAAGAGACCACTGTTGGTGCTCAGATCGATGACGCCTGCGGTTCGAAGCCCATATTCCGCGGGCAGGGCACCGGTGATTAATTTCAGGGAGGAAATGAGCCACGGACTCAAGGTCTGACTGAAGACGCTGATGCCTTCGGGCAGGATGATGCCGTTCAATCGGTACTGCAGATCGTTATGGTCGGCGCGTACGTGGATTTGCCCGAAGGAGTCTTGCACCACATCTGGGGCCTGCAAAAGCACCTGATTGAGCTGGTTGTTCTCACCGCCTGGGATGGCCGCGATGGCTTGCGCGTCGATCGTATAGGTCGAGGCGCCCGTCTGGGTTTCGATGCTGCTACGAGCATCGTTGAGGCGCGCCGCCGTGACCTGGATCTCCGTGAGCGAAGTTGAGGATGGGGCTGAAGCATCGGCATCTGCCGAGTCCGACGCACCGGCAAATACCGCAGAACTTGAAGCGATCAGAATGAACGCCGATGCAGCACGCAATGCTGCAAGCGCCGTAGAAAGTCTAGGCATCAGAATTTACTCCGCAAAAGCTGAATGGAATGCAAACCGCCGCCGATTGCTCGGGCAGTTGCAACTCGCAAGGCTAGGATTTCAGCTTTGAGCGGGCGGACCGCGACTGCGGGGTTCGGGAAGAGCGGCGTCAATTGCCGCGATAATCAGCTCTGAGGTGAGCTGCGCGGCTAAGAAAACCTGGACAGGAATCTGGAATGAATGACTGAAGGCGGGAGTTGTGGCTTGCGCAAAGGCAGGACACTGGGCGCAAGCCGCATCCGTGGTGCCGCGCGTGTCGATTTTCAGGCCCCCACTGTGCGCCGCGCCGAAGACGTGGCTCAACTCGTGCACCACGGCGCCCTGCTGTGCGATCAGGAGCACCGCTAAGAGGCCGATAAGCTTGAGCGCGTGTTGCATCAGTTCGGCGGAGCCAGGAGTATTTCCACTGACGCTACCAGAATATTCGCAACATTGCAGCATTCGTGGCGTCAGCACAGCGCAGCAACGATTCCGAGCCGTGAACCGGATCGATATTGTGCGGCGGCGGCAGAACTTCGATTCGGAGTGCAGGTTTCAGCGCAACGGTGACCGGCTGGCCGCCAGTGGGATACCCAGCCTAGGTCTACCGGACCAGGGGATGCGCCCATCCCGGCCGCCGTTTCATTAGCAGGTATGTATGAACTAGCCAACAACTGGCCACTCCTGCGACTGCGCCGGGAGCGAGGAAGCGGACGTTGGCAACTTAGGGTACGCTACGGAGCTAATTACAAAAAAGCCGGCGAATGGCCGGCCGCACCAGGAATCCGTTGATAGCCCAAAGGCGTCGGTGGTGGCGGATACACTTTCAGCTCCGGAGATCTCGGCACCAATGTTCGACGTGCATCCTCCCCATGAATCGATTCATACGTGGAGGAGTTTTTTTATCCACATCGCCACCTTGGTGAAGCATGTACAGTTTGGCAATTCATTCGGCCGCTATGCGCACGAATTCCCTGAGCTTCCGCACAGCATCACCTGGGACCTCGTCGATAAATGGCGCCCTAGCTCCGCTGCAACCGATCCGGTTGCGATGGCAGGAGTCCATCAGCGAACCGAAGATCGGATCGACGCTGCCATCGCCGAGATGACGAGGGAAATAGAATCAAGCCGGCCTCAGGCCAGTCACCCGTGAAGCGGTCGCGTCGCAAGGGCGCCGCCGGCTGTGCATTCAATCTGTTCACGTGAAACAGCAAGTAAATCGTCGCTCACTTTGTGTCGGGTCTGGCCTCGGGGCGAACATGGATGCTACGAGCGCGCGCTGAGCCCTGATGCCTATCGACAGAAACGCAATATTCCTAAGCTATGCTTCCCAGGACGCGGAGGCCGCCCGACGAATCTGCGAGGCCTTGCGCGCGGTAGGGATCGAGGTATTCTTCGATCAAAGCGAATTGCGGGGCGGGGATGCCTGGGATCACAAGATCCGGACACAGATCCGTGATTGCGAACTCTTCCTACCAATCATCTCCAAAAACACGCAGGCGCGCGCCGAGGGATACTTTCGCCTGGAATGGCGGCTGGCCGATCAGCGAACGCACCTGATGGGCCGCAGCCGAACCTTCCTCGTCCCGGTGTGCATCGACGCGACACGCGAATCCGACGCGGACGTACCCGATTCGTTCTTTGCCTCGCAATGGACGCGGCTTCCGCAGGGACAGCCGCTCTCCGAGTTCGTCGACCGGATTAAGAGCCTGCTGTTCTTCGATCCGGCGGCACGCGAAGCCGGGCGGGTAAGACAGCCGGACGTGCGCGTTGCGGCGGCATCGAACCCCGCGCGCGAATGGCCCCATTTGGGCAACCGCAGGGGCTGGCTGATGGGGGTCGCTGCCCTGATTATTATCGTCATCGCTTGTTGGGCATTGAGCCGCTTCGTCCTGCCGACCAAGTCCGGCGCAGCGGCCTTCAGCCCGCCCGCACACTCGATCGCCGTTTTGCCGTTCGTTAACATGAGCGGCGATAAAGACCAAGACTACTTCTCTGACGGGTTGACCGAAGAGCTGCTCAATTCGCTTGCGCGCATCAACGAGCTCCAAGTCGCCGCGCGCACTTCGGCATTCTCGTTCAGGCACCAGGAAACCGATTTGGGCACGGTGGCGCGCCAACTTAACGTCGCGTCAATCCTTGAGGGCAGCGTGCGTCGCTCTGGACACACGATACGGATCACGGCGCAGCTGATCAATGCGGTCACGGGATTTCACCTTTGGTCTGAGACGTATGACCGGGACTTGGGCGACGTGCTGGCACTGCAGACGGATATCGCAACTGCGGTGACCGCCGCCCTAAAGATCACTCTCCTTGACAGCGCGACTGCGAGGACTGAGCTCGGCGGGACCCGCAGCCCGGCAGCCTTCGACGCGTACCTGCGCGGCGTCCAGCTAGCTCGCACAGCGATGTCTTCCACGCCGATGGATTGCCGCGGCCCGATCGACGCGTTTAGCCAAGCTATCACGCTCGACTCAACGTACGCCTTGGCTTATGCCAACCGCGCGATGATCACTTGGCTGTGCGCGACCAACAGCCCGGAATGGCTCTCCCTGCAGCAGCCGGACCAGCAAAGGGTCCGTGAGGATGCCGATCGGGCGATTGCGCTTGCCCCCGGACTGGCCGACGGCTACGTGGCCTTAAGCGAGCTCGAGATGGGCCTGCTGCATTTCGACGCGGCCGACAGAGCGTGCGACCGAGCGCTGGCACTCGCGCCGGGCAGCAGCCAGGTACTTAACCGCTGCAGCCTGATGGCGGCGTACTTTGGTCACGCCGAGATAGCAATCTCGGGTGCGCGGCACGCAGTGGCGCTTGACCCTCTCGATTGGCTGAGCCACCGAACGCTCGGAGATACACTGCGGTATGCGCACCGCTACGATGAAGCGGTCAAGGCCTATCAAGCGTCGATCGACGCAGATCCGAAACACGCATCCGAGGCCTACGCTCTGCGAGGACTAAGCTACTACTCGGCCGGAAACCTCTCCTTGGCGAAAGCATCGTGCGAAGTCGATCCCGACAGTTACCGCGGCCAGGTATGCCTCGCCATCGTCTATCACGCACTCGGTCGCCAGCCTGAAGCGGCGGCGAAACTCGCAAAGCTGATGAAATTCGCAGGTCCGGCATCTGCCTATCAGTACGCTGAGATCAACGCACAGTGGGGCGATCATGAGGCAGCGCTCCAGTGGCTAGAAAAGGCGCTGCAGCTAGGCGATCCCGGCCTGGCATACACGAAGGCGGATCCCCTGCTCGATCCTTTGCGGGCAGATCCCCGCTTCCAGACCGTCCTGCGTGACCTGCATATCCCCGGCGAACCATCAACGCGAGGGGTCTAGTTCGCCACTGTTTCGCAGCCGCGGTGGCCACTGAAGCAATGGCAACTTGAATCCGGTAGGCCATTTGACTACAGTGACTATCTTGACCATACCGAGAAGGACTGTGAGATGGGCACGGACACGTGGACAGTGGCAGAGGCCAAGGCGAAATTCAGTGAAGTCATCGATCGCGCGCAATCGATAGGACCACAAGTCGTTACCCGAAGTGGGCGAAAGTCAGCGGTCGTCGTTTCCGCCGAAGAGTGGGAACGCAAAACCAAGCGCGTAGGCAATCTGGCGGAATTCTTCGCCTCTTCTCCGCTGCGCGGATCTGGGTTGCGGGTTAAACGCTCCAAAGACGGTCCGCGTAAAGTCGATTTGTGAATTTTCTGCTTGATACAAATCTCGTGTCGGAATGGATCAAACCCCGTCCGGATCCCGGCGTCGTCGGTTGGTTGGCCGATGCGGACGAGGACCGAGTTTTTATTAGTGTTGTCACACTCGCCGAATTACGACACGGCATTGAACGTCTTGCCATAGGACGGCGGCGCAAGCGCCTGAATGAATGGATGGAGAACGAGCTGCTATTTCGATTTGAAGGGCGGATACTGCCGATCGACGTTGCTACCGCGGAAGCGTGGGGCCGCATCGTCGCTCACCGCGAAGAGCTTGGTCGGCCGATCGGAACAATGGATGCATTCATCGCGGCGACCGCAAAAGTTCATAAATTGACTTTAGCCACTCGCAATCAGACCGATTTTGAGTCGTCAGTAGATGCGATCGTCAACCCCTGGTCGATCACCTAGACCTACCGGTCCACGGAGTGCCCACGCCACTGAGGAAGCGCGGCGCAATATCACTGCCAAATATCCACATCGCGAAGCACGCCTGAACACGCTCCTCAGACGGCTCACCCTTGTGGCGCAGCCAGGACCATCGCCCATTTCGGCGAGAAAGGGCGATCGAGTGCGCCACCGCCGTGGTGGGACTGGCGCGGGCGCCCGGCGGCGCCATGAGCGGTGGTCGTGTCGCAATCATCATTATCGCCGCGGTGCGGGCGATGCTACGCTGCAAGCGACGGCGACGCATAACTCAAACATACTCGTAGAGCAGGCGTGATGGGACAGTCCGGAAGCAAAATCTACTTGGTGCGGCACTGTGAGACGGCGTGGAGCCTCAGTGGGCAGCACACGGGAATGACCGACCTGGCATTGACAGCACGGGGCGAAGAGCGGGCGCGCGGCCTGGAGGCCCGGCTCCATGGCTTAAGCTTTGCGCGCGTACTCTCGAGTCCTCTGCAACGTGCTCGCCGAACTTGCGAGCTTGCGGGATTTTCAAGCAACGCGGTGCTCGACCCGGATCTTGTCGAGTGGAACTACGGCGACTACGAGGGGCTCACGACGGCGGAGATTCAGCGCGTCAGGCCGGGATGGGTAGTGTTCCGCGACGGTTGCCCGGGCGGCGAGTCGGTCGCGCAACTCACGGCGCGAGTGGATCGGGTTGTCTCCCGGCTTCGCGCACTCGCGGGCAGTGTCCTGATCTTTTCGAGCGGACACCTGCTGCGCGCGCTGGCGGCAAGGTGGCTTGGCCTCTCTATAGAGCTCGGCGGCGCACTCGCGCTCGATCCAGGGGCCATCTGTATGCTCGGCGACGATCATGGTGGTGCCGACAGCGTCATTCGATTGTGGAACGACACGGGGTACCAGGGGACGCCGGGGCTCGTGCTGCCGCAGCGACTTTAATGATCCATGACTGGCACCCGGTGCGAGGTCCCCGACTCGCTGAATCGCGCGTATCGCGATTCGTCGGTGACGCACGGGTCGCGTAAGCCTGTTCAGTGGAGGCGGTTCGATCCGAATCACTTGCGGGCCGCTCTCTAGATTGCCGTAAGCGGCACTCTGTATACTCGTTACACATGGCGATCCGAAAAGTCAGTAAAGAAACCTCTCGAGACAAGCTGATCAGGGCTGCCGAAACCCTCATGCGTGATAGCGGATATGCGGCTGTTACGTCGCGCCAAGTGGCGGCGAAGGCCGGGCTTAAGCCGCAGTTGGTCCATTATTACTTCAAGACGATGGACGACCTGTTCCTGGAGGTGTTCCGCGAATTGGCTACTGATCGCATTGAACGGCAGAAGGCAATTCTCACTTCGAAAAGCCCGCTCAAGGATCTGTGGAAACTTGCCGTCGACGCGAGAGGCGCGTTGCTGAATGAGTTCGTAGCGTTAGCGAACCATCGCAAGGTCATCAAAGACGAGATTGCCGACTATGGTGATCGATTTCGACGCGGTCAGATCGAGATTATGGCGCACATTCTGGCAAGCAAAGGCAATGGCGCAATCACCTGGACACCCACGTTCGCTGCATTTTTACTCAATTCACTCGCGCGTGGCCTGGCAGTGGAACGTGGTTTAGGTATGTCAGTAGGACATGCGGAGGCATTGACGACAATCAAGCACTTTATTGACCAGTTCGAGTGACAGGCTGCCTGGGGACTGGCCCTCAGCGCCGCATGACCACACCGCCGTCAACGCTGATCACCTGACCGGTGATATAAGAACCTTCGTTCGCCATCAGCAGTGCGCTCATTGCAGCTATATCCTCGGGCCGCCCAAGGCGCGACTTGATTATCGCAAGATCAAGGCACCATTTTTTGGTTGTGTCATCAAGTTCGCGCTCGAGCCTTTCGTGCAACGTCGAACCCGGTGCAATGCAGTTTGCCCGGACGCCTGTGGCACCGTAGCGGGCCGCAACATGACGCATCAACGCCTCAACGCCCGCTTTGGCGATCGCATACGAAACGCGGGTCGGTTCGCCTTTGCAGGCCGCGGGCGAGCTGGTATAGACGATGGATCCGCCGCCGCGCTCGAGGATCTTCGGGAGCGCAATCCGGGTGCAGAGGTAGTAACCTCGAAGGTTCACGCGGATGGTCTCGTCAAACAGGGCCAGCGGCAACTCAAGCACTCCCGTGTCGAAACCGTTGTCGACGAAGGTTGCAAAGTTGACGTGCATACCGTCGAGCCCGCCAAATCTTTCACAAGCCAGACGGACCGTGGCTGCAATGGATTCCTCGTCACCGCCATCGAGAAAACTGGCGGCAGCGCTTCCTCCAGCCGCCACGATTTCCTCGGCTACTGCCTCTGCCGGGCTGAGTGAAATGTCCCCGAGTAGTACATTAGCTCCTTCCTGGGCAAAGCGACGGGCAAGGCTCGCACCAATTCCGCCGCCGCCCGCGACCAGTATCGTTTTACCCTTCAGCCGCGTCATTGCGCCCTGTAGCTGCGTCATTACACCCTGTCGAGAGTTCGTGTCGCTCATGTACATGGCTTGCCGGAGCACCAGAGACGCGACTTACGATTCGCCAGTCCTTTGGCGAGCGCACCGTACCACTGCCAAACTGCAATGTCCGCCATACCTTCGGAGGGCTGCAGTCGCTCATCAGAAATCCATGGGTAGACCGATGTGCCGCCGGTAAATCAAATCTCGATGGCGGAGTAGTACCGGATCAAGCGCCGCTGCAATTTCCGGCGTCACGTGGGAATAATTGGAACGCATGAAGTCCGGCATCGGGCAATCCGCGGCCGGGAGCGGCGAGACGAAACCTGCAAAGCACGCCCAGTACAGATCGCAAGCGGTGACCTGGTGACCGACCAGATATTCGGAACCGACTGCCTCCTGCCGCTGCAGCTGTGTCGCGAGGCCCTTCATAATAGATATCATGCGTTCGGGCCCCCGAGCGATCGCCTCGGGTCTCGCCCCATAGGAGGCGGTCATTCTAGCCATATCCAATGGTCTAGATGACGGGGGTCTCTTCGTGGTGCTCCGCCCCATCAACTCGAGACGACGTGACCAACCGAAACCATCCACTCCGCAAATCTCGGTCGAAAAACCCAGCACCAGGGCGCGCTCAACGGGATCGCTGGGCAATAACGCAGGTCCTGAGCCCAGGCGCTCCGCCAGCAATAGGATCTCAAGCCACGTGGTCTGCGGCGGCTCGTCGTCGAGCACGGCCACCGGCGCATTGCGTACCCCGACCCAGGCGTAGAGTTCGTCGTTCATTTCCATCGCCGCCTGCGCTACCGGAGCGTACGGCACCTTTCGTACCGAAAGCACTGCCTTCGCAGCTTCGCCCCACGGGCCCGGCATGTGCGCTGTCAGTATCAGTCGCAGGCCGGATAGGCTCCGAGCTTCCGAGACAGAGAAATATTTCAAACGATGCCGCTCCACGTCAATTGAAGTCGGCGGGGCCCCACCCGGCGTACGATATGCATACTGTGCACTCGCTCAGAATACGCAATCTAGCGGCTGTCGTCCAATCGCATCGAAGCGAATTAATGGCCTCTGATCAGTCGCGTTCGGGCGGCGAATCATCGCGCCGGCGTTTCGTCCGCTACTCCGTCATACTCCCAGTTGAGCCAATCTCGGACGCTACGCCCAAGGAAATGTTCGCGGTCGAGTTTTGACAAGTCAGGATTGTTAACCACGCTGAACAAGACCTCTGCCCAGGTCTCGCCGGTCGACAGTGTCGAGATGTCACTTGCCCACATCACTCGATTGGCTCCAAAGGCATTGAGGATGCTGCGCAAGAAAGGACGCGCAGCCTCATTCGGATAAGCAGGGGCTTCAAAAATGGCCGATGAATGTGCCCATTTGATGGCCACGTTTGGATATGCAGATAGAAGGAGTACCCTTTCGAGCGATTCCGGCAACGGCACATCACCGAACTTGGACCAATATTCCTCGCTATCCGGCAGGGCCTCCATCTTGGCAATCGCGTACCTGATTGGCCGGCTCGGTGGCATACCACAATGATCAACGATGATCTTTACGTCTCGAAACTTCTCCAGGTAACGCGGGAGCAGATGAGCATTGCCGGAAATCGCCACGAACAGTGGTAATCCGCAATCCGAGGCCGCGGCAAATACATTATCGTACTCGCCCGCTGCAAAAGCGGCCGTTTCGGCCCGACTGGTACCCGCGAGAATCCGCAGCGCGCGCGAAGCGCGCATCGCGGGCCATTCTTGCCACCGCTTTGAGTTCCGGGTCCCGGCGATCGACGCGCACTATGTAGGAGAAACGGCCCGGAAAGGTCCAAGAGGCGAGCTCTGCAGTCGGCGAACTGGTGCGACGTCCGCCCTCTCCCGCGCTGTAACTCGGATCGCCCGCCGTGCCCACCCAATATTCATCTAGGAGCGCTGACTTGATGCCGAGCGCGTTCATGGCTGCAACCATCTCTGAGGCACCGCCCGGCCCCAGGTGCACTTGGCTGTCAACGATGTCCATTGCTCTGATTTTGGATCTTGAATACCTTAATCGCAGTGTGGCCGAGAATCGCACGCGCATCGTCCGCGCTGGTGGCATCTACTATCGCGCGTACCGCCTCGCGTCCATAACCGAAGGCGCCTTCAGTATGCGGATAATCCGTTGCCCACATGATGCGATCCGCGCCGATGATATCGAGCTGATTCAGGCCGAGTGGGTCGCTCTGGAAGGTGGCATAACAGTTGTTATGCCAGTAATGGCTCGGCCGGTGATCGATATGCTCGATAATGTCGTCATTGCCGAAGCTGTCAAAGATGAGTTCGGCATCTTGGAGCGCGGGGGGAACCCAAGCAATGCCGCCTTCCGCAAATACGACCTTGAGATTCGGGTGGCGATCGAATACCCCACCGAATACGAGTTGGCCAAAGGGTTTTCGAAAGGGAGCGAGTAGAGTCATCAACAGCGCCCCATGACCGCCGCGGTGCTCCACGTCGGTGCCCTCACCAACGTGGTAGCAGACCGGGAGGCCCGCCTCGGCGACGACGTCCCAAAAACGGTCCATGACCGGATCGCCGTAGGATATCTCCTTGCCATTGGTGCTCTTGCCCGGATTGACGGGAAGCATGAAGCTCTTCAGACCGAGATCGACGATCTCCCGCATGGCATTTTCTGCAGCCACGGGGTCCCACCAGTTGTTGAATATCGCCACCGCGTGAGAGCGAGGATTGCGACTAATGAGGTCCGCGGCATAATATCGATTGTAAACACTATACATCTGCTGTTGAACTTCGGGCTCCGGATACCGCGCAAATCCAATAAGGGTATTCGGGAAAACGAGCTCTTCCTGCACTCCTTCCAGATCCAAGTCGCGATAGCGAACGTCGGGCTTCCAAACACCCTCACCCGTCGTGCGCGGAATGGAACGCTGTACTCGTTCACCGATCGGAAGCGCCTCCAATTGTCCGCGATAACCGATGCGCCAAAACTTGTCGAACCAGACACGTGGTGCTTTGTCCTTCAATCGTTGGGGAAAATGCTCGTAGAAAATATCCTCTGAAAGCTCCCAGTGGTTATCCGCCGAGACCAACCTGGTATCCGGCGGTAGCTTCATATCGAGTGTGCTCGGCGATTTGCGGTCGCTCAGCGGACCCATATTGCGGACGAGGGGGTTGGCGAGGTCTACGGTAGCGCGGGACATGACTGCGGCTTCTCCCGGTGGGCCCTTGACGGGCATGGTGGTCAGCTATTTGCACCCGATGCGGAGCACTCTAACACTGAGCAGTTGCACAGGAGTTAAGCAAACGGTTCCCGAGCTGTCAAGCATTGGCCCGTGACGCCACCTAGCGCGCCGAAAGTGCGCTGGATTCCAGCCGGCCAAGCCAACCCTCGACAAATCGGAATATTTCATCATGACCATGAGACAGACCCACTGCGGATTCCATCACGAGCATTCTCGACACGCTGGTGATGAGAATCGCCAAGACGGTGGGAGACAACTCGCCGCGCTTGGTGAAATCCTTTGATAAAAGCTCTACTTGACGTTGCCGGTACCGCTCACCGTCCTTCGCAAGTTCGCGTCGAAGCGCCTTACGATGGCGGGCCAGTGCCATGAACTCCAATGTGAGCGTGGTTTCGCGCGCGTCTCGATTGGAGTCCCATATGGCGCGTAGTGGATGGCCGGATGCCAGCGCTTTGAAATGCACATCAAGGGTTCTGTTTGCAATCTGGTGCCAGAGCGCCACGAAGAGATCATCCATCGAGCGGAAATAATAGTGAATGAGCTGCGGCTTGAGCTTTGCGACGCTCGCCAGCCGCCGTGTGGTGACCGCAGCATGACCCTCCTTTCGCAAGAGCTTCTCCGCGGCGACCAGTAGCGCTGCCCGAGTCTCTGATCTCTCCCTGCCCAGCTTTCGCGCTGCCTTTTTTGGGGCCTTGATAGATCGCGGACGGGACTCCACCGAGCGGCGACGCGCCGCCGTTTTGCCCGGAGAACTCGAAGACTTTACCCGCATGATTCCACCAGGAGTCTACATCACGCTTTAGTAAACTCCAGATGCAGTTCGGTTACTCCGTTCAGAATGTATGTCGGGACCTTGGAATAGCGGCGGGCATCGGGCGGCCCATGCTGCGCTTCGGAAATCCGTATGTCGCTCATTCTGCGCAAGAACAGTTCGAGCGTGATGCGCGCCTCCAAGCGTGCCAGCGGCGCCCCGGGGCAAGCATGAAACCCACGACCAAACGCCAAATGATCGCGCAGGTGCGGGCGGTCGAGCTGGACCTCGTCCGGATTCTCGAAATAGCGTGGATCACGGTTACCGGCAGCGAGCGAAATGGCCACGATGCTTCCAGCGGGAACATCGACGCCCCCGATCGATGTCGCGCGTCGTGCAACCCGGAAGTTGAATTTCGAGGGACTCTCCATTCGTAGCGTCTCCTCGACGAACTCCGGGATCCGCTTGGGTTCGGCCCGCAGACGTTGTTGAAGATGCGGGCAGTCGCCGAGTATCTTGAATGCCGAAGCGATGAGTTTCGCCGAGGTGTCCTGGCCTGCGACGAACAGGAATGTCGCTATCCGAACAGCCTCGGCCAGATCAGGTACGGAACCATCTCGAAAACGCGAATTGGCGAGCTCCGACATCATATCGTCCCGCGGTCTGGCGCGACGTTCTTCGAAGTAGGCCGTGAATCGCTTATCGAGATATGCCAGGGGGTCGGGCGCGCTCTTGTGGTCGGGATCTCCGACCATCGCGGGCGGTGGCCCAATTGTTGAAACCAGTTCCTGCCGATCCTCTTCCGGTACACCGAGCAAATCCGCGATCACCAGCGTCGCCAAGGGTTGTGAATAGTCGGACACGACTTCGCACCGGTCACGATCAATGAATTTATCGATCAGCCGGTCGGCCAGTTGCGTCATGTATTCGGCGTTTTTATTGAGGCGTTGCTGCGTCAGCAGCCGGGTAAGCAGCGTTCGATGAGCAACATGCTCCGGTCCATCGAAGGTAATGAAGTGAGTAGCCCACGGAACCTGGTGGTGATGCTGCTTGATCTGCTCGCTGATGTCATCA
>Ga0302326_10010081_pt1 | contig 20503 bp, 20 predicted proteins | sample Palsa_T0_3_FD_202264 | JGI IMG/M metagenome (GOLD analysis project Ga0302326, IMG submission 202264) | Peat permafrost microbial communities from Stordalen Mire near Abisko, Sweden - Palsa_T0_3 | ecosystem: Environmental > Terrestrial > Soil > Palsa > Peat permafrost | place: Sweden: Abisko...
CTGCGCCCTGACGGTCGAGGAGATGGCAGCCGAGGCAGGCCGGCAGCGGGCTGCCAGCGGCCTGGAGCGCAGGGCGCTGGTCATCGGCTGCAGTGCCGGCTACGGCCTGGCGGCCGCGGTCACCGGGCTATTCGGCTACGGCGCCGCGACCATCGGGCTGTGCTACGAGCGGGCCGCCACTGCCCGGCGGTCGGCGTCGGCGGGCTGGTACCGGACGGCAGCGCTAGCGGGCCTGGCAGCCGGCGCCGGACTGCGCTTCGAGGCGGTTAACGGAGACTGCTTCGATCCCGCGGTCCGGGCGAGCGTGCTGGACCGCGTGGCGGCCGCGCTCGGCCCGCTGGACGTGCTCATCTACAGCGTCGCCGCGCCGCGCCGGACAGACCCGCGGACCGGCGTCGTCTGCCACTCGGCGGTGCAGCCCATCGGGGCCGCCTACCAGGCCAGGAACGTGGCATTCGCCGATGGCGCCGTGCTGCGCGACGTGACGGTGCAGCCAGCCACGGACGAGGAGATCGCGGAAACCGTCACGGTCATGGGCGGCGAGGACTGGGCGCTGTGGGCGGCGGACCTGGCGGCGCGCGGCCTGCTGGCCCCGGGCTTCCGCACGGTGGCTCTGACCTACGTCGGCTCTGACCTGACCGCCCCGATCTACCGCCAGGGCACGATCGGCCGGGCCAAGGATCATCTGGAGGCCACCGCTGGCGAGCTCACCAGCGGTGTCCTGCGCTCAGTCGGCGGCACCGCCCTCACGTCGGTGAACTGCGCCGCGGTCACGATGTCCTCGCTGGCGATCCCCGGCATCTCGCTGTACCTGAGCCTGCTGCACGCCGTCGCGGGCGACCGGGCCGAGTCGCCTGTCCGCCAGTCGGTGCGCCTGTGGGATTACCTGACCGGGCAGGGCGACGCGCGGCCGGATGCCAGGGGCCGGCTGCGGCTCGACGCCTGGGAACTAGCAGGCGACGTGCAGGCCGAGCTGGCCCGGCGGTGGACCGCCAGCCCTGAGCAGCTGACCGGCGGCCTCGCCGACATTGACTGGTTCCGCCGGGAGATCTGGCGCCTGTACGGCTTCGATGTGAGCGGAATCGACTACAGCCAGCCGGTCGAAGTCGACCAGCCCTGGCCGGGCGGCCAGGCGCAGTCACGGGAGCCTGGTTGAGGTCCGGGTGCTGACTCACGACGTCAGCGTCGACGCCGATCGCGGCGTTGTCGTTAAGCGCTTCATCGGCGCTGACCGGGGCGAGCCCGCCAGGGAGTGGCGAGCGCTGACGCTACTGGCGGAGCACGCTCCTGGCCTCGCGCCCGAGCCGCTGACGGCCGAGCTGACCGCGAGCCCGCCCGTCATCGCGATGTCGCTGCTGCCCGGTGAGCCGCTCGGCGGCCGGCCGCTCACGCAGGACCAGGAGTCGGCGGTCATCCGGGCCGTGAGCCAGCTGTGGCAGGCCGTTCCTGTCGGCCGGGTGAAATCGCTGCCGGGTGAGGACACTCCGCACGCGCAGGCCGAGCTGGCGCGCGCAGTCACCGCCATGGCCGCCCGCACCGATGACCGCGACGACGACACGGTGGTCAGGAAAGCGCGGGCTGCCGGGCTGGACTGGATGTCCTGGGGCGCCGACCTCAGCGTGCTGAGGGCCGGCGACCCGACCGGCTCCGGTCATCCCGCGCTGCCCCGCGTCTTCGGGCAGGGCGATGCGAACCTGGCCAACTTCCTGTGGGATGGCGAACTGGTCCGCATCGTCGATTTCGAGGACTCGGGCGTCAGCGACCGGGCGTTCGAGCTGGCGATCTTCGTGGAGCACCTCTCCGCCTGGAGCGACGCGGGCCTGGCCGGCCAGCGGTTTATCGGCGCGTTCGAGCTGACGATCGCCGAGCGGTCCCGGCTGGCCGACTGGCGCCGCCTGGCCGCCCTGTACTGGCTGCTGCGGCTGCGGCCGGGCGGCGACGCGGAGGAGCGCAACCCGCCCGGCACGCGGCGGCGGCAGGCCGAGCGACTGCTCGCCCTGCTCTAAGGAGGACAGTGCAGCTGGAAGCAGTGCTCTGGAAGCAGTGCCCTGGCAACAGCGCCCTGGCAACAGCGCCCTGGCAACACCTGGCGGCTAGCCGGGGCCGCCCCCGTTGCCGGCCGAGACCGTTGTCACCGACAGGAGCTTGACGCTCATGGACTTGCACGCCTGCGAGGTGAACGGGACGTACAGCGGCACAGTCTGGTTCGGCGGGATAACCGCGAGCCAGGTCGCCTTCGTCGGCTGGCATTTCGATGCCGAGTAATTCCCCGCGTCGGTGATCTGCAGCGTCGCGCTCGCGTAGCCGCCGGGCGGCAGCGTCACCAGGGTGCGCTTCGTCGTGGGGTTCTCGGTAGACGGCTGGCCGATGTCGGTGACCGGGGTCCCGGCCGCCTGGGCCACGCCAGGGTAGCCGTACAGCGTGCACGGCACGTTGTCGAGGTTCTTGAACACGATGACGATCTCCAGCGCGCCGGCCGTGCCCTGGGACAGGCCGGTCGAGCCGTGCAGGTACCGGGACAGGCACCCGGCGGCGGCCGTGCTGCCAGTGGTCGGAGTCGGCGTGGCGGCCGGGGACTGGCTGGCGGCCGGTGACGACGCGGTGACCGTCACGGTGTGCGTGGCCTGCGCGTTCGGGCTGGACCCGCCTCCGCACGCGCAGGTTGTCAGGCCGACCGCGGCCAGGATGGCGATCAGGAACGGCTTCATCGGAGTGGATCCCTTCTGGTGGTGCGGCGGGGCGGTGCAGTGGAAGGAGTCGCCAGCAACCCTGGGACCAACAGATATCTTGCGGGAACTCTGGAGCGCTCAGGGAGAGAATGCGAAGGTTCGGGGCAGCGGCCCGGCGGGACAGGCGAAGCCCCGGGTGAGTGCGTTACCGAAAATGCCTGGTGATCTTCATCGCGGTGCCGGGTACAGTAGAACCATGCAGATCAGCCGCCTGTGCACCCCTGGCGTGCGCGTCACCGCGGCCGCGCGAGCTACCCGCTCGCCGGCCGCCGCTGCCTGATCTCTTCCACCTGCTGGCGACCGGGAACGGCTCGCCGGCGCCTCTGATCGCCTTCTGATCTCGACGGCTGCGCCTGCGGCGTGGTTTCCGGCGCCCTGAAACCGAGAGGCGCATCCGTCATGAACACCACTGATACCGTCACCACCTTCACCGGCTTCTTCCGCCAGCGCGGCCATCAGCTGATCGGGAGCAGCTCGCTGGTGCCGCGGCCGGGGGATCCGGTCCTGTTCACCTCCGCGGGCATGCATCCGCTCACGCCGTACCTGGAAGGCGAGCCGCACCCGCTCGGCCGCCGGCTCACCGGCGTGCAGCGCTGCCTGCGGACGACTGACCTGGAGGAAGTCGGCGACTTCTCGCATCTGACCGTGTTCCAGATGCTCGGCTCCTGGTCGCTGCGCGACTACGACGGGCCGCAGAGCCTGCGCTTCGGGCTCGAGCTGATCTGCGACCACTTCGGGCTCAGCCCGGAGCTGCTGCACGCCACCGTGTTCGGCGGTGATGATCAGGTCGGACCGGATACCGACGGGCTGGAGACCTGGAGCGAGCTCGGGCTGCCGGCGGAGCTGCTCGGTCCCGAGGACAACTGGTGGTCCAACGGGCCGACGGGCCCGTGCGGCCCGGATTCGGAGATCTTCGTCTGGACCGGCGACGGGCCGCCAGCGGGGACGCCCGGCACCGACGGACGCTGGCTCGAGCTGTGGAACCACGTCACCATGCGCTACCAGCGCTATCCGGACGGGAGCCTCACGCCGCTCCCGCGGCCCAGTGTCGATACCGGCATGGGGCTGGAGCGCCTGCTCATGGTCACTCAGGGGGTCAGCTCGGTGTACGAGACTGACCTGTTCGCGCCGTGGCTGGCGGTGCTGCCCGGCATGTGGGGGCCGGACGAGCGCTCGCTGCGCATCCTCACTGATCACCTGCGCTCGTCAGTCGTGGTGATCAGCGACGGGGTCCTGCCGTCGAACACCGGCCGTGGCTACGTGCTGCGACGGCTGCTGCGGCGCGCGCTCACCGCGCTGTGGAGCGCCGGTGACAGCTCGCTGAGCCTGCGTGATCTGCCGGCGGAACTGGTGACCGACACCGGCGAGCGGTTCGGACAGCAGCCCGATCCGGCGGTCGTGCTCGGGGTGCTTGAGTCGGAGGAGCGCAAGTTCCGCGGCCTGCTCACCCGCGGCCGGCCGCTGCTCGCGCGGCTGTACCCGACCGGGCAGCTCAGCGAGGATGACTACGAGTTCCTGCGCGACACGCACGGGCTGCCGCGGGAACTCGTCAGCGGCCTGGTCACCGAAACGCGGTCCGGCTCGTGATCGTGGTGAGTTTGCGTCCGTATAGGACGCCAGATCACCACGATCAGGCCGGAGTGCGGTTGCGGGTGATCACATCGTCGGCGTACCGGCGCAGCGCGTCGAGCTTGGCCTGCAGCGGCTCAGTATCGGGCCCGGCGTGATACGGCCAGCGAAAGCCCACGATCACGTCGGTAACGCCCGCCTCGGCGAGCCGCCTGATGCCGTCCGCCGAGTAGGCGTCGGCCGAGATGACGTGGACCTCGAACGACCGGTCCGCGGTCCCGAACTCGGCGCGGAGCGCGGCCAGGCGCGCGAGCAGGCCAGGCAGGTCGGCCGGGTCGCCGCCGCCGTGCAGCCAGCCGTCGCCTACGGCCGCGGCGCGGCGGAGCGCGGCCTCGCCGTGCCCGCCGATCAGGACCGGAACCGGCTGCTCCGGAACCGGCGCCAGCTTGATCGCCGGGACGTCGAAGATCTCGCCGTGGAACTCGAAGTACCCGCCGGCGGACAGGCCGCGCAGGATCGCCAGTTCCTCGTCCATCCGCTGACCGCGCCGTTCCCAGGGCACGCCGAGCACCTCGTAGTCCTCCCGCCACGGGCTCGTCCCGACGCCGAGTACGAGCCGGCCGCCGGTTAGCACCGCGGTCGAGGTGACCTGCTTGGCCACCAGCACGGGGTGTCGCACCGGGAGCTTGAGCACGAAGGTGACGAACCGCAGCCGCCGCGTGACCGCGCCGAGTGCCGGGATCAGCGAGAACGGCTCCAGGAACGGCTTGTCCTCGAGGAACTCGCGGGTCCCGTCCGGGTTGAACGGGTACACGCTGTCCGACTCCGCCGGATAGCAGATGCTGTCCGGGATCACGATCGAGTCGTAGCCGGCATCCTCCGCGGCCTGTGCCAGCGGTGCGTAGAAAGACGGGTCGGTCATCGACTCGGCGTAGCTGAAGCGCACCGTTCCCTCCGGCGGTTGACCTTCAGGAGTAGAACATGTTCTTGTTTGCAGGTGACAGTCAAGCAGATGTGAAGGCTGGATGACATGGACCTAGTCGCGCTGGAAGAGATCCGCCAGGTGAAGTACCGCTACCTGCGCTGCGTCGACCTGAAGCGATGGGACGAGATCGGGGACGTGTTCACCGAGGACGCCAGCGCCGACTACGGAACGCACGCCGCAGGCCGCCCGCTGAACCTGCGCGGCCGTGCCGAGATTGTCGGTTACCTGCGCGACAACCTGGGCCCGGACATCATCACCGTGCACCGGTGCGGGCAGCCGGAGATCTCGGTTAACGGCAACCATGCGACGGGAACGTGGTCGTTCGAGGACACCGTCATCGCCCTGACGCACCGCGTTGTGATCAGGGGGGCCGCGTTTTACGAGGACACCTACGAGCGCGGCGCGGATGGCCAGTGGCGGATCTCGCACATTGGCTACCAGCGGATCTACGAGACGATCGGCTCGCTGGATGACACGCCGTCGCTGCAGTTCACCGACAACATGTGGGCGCGGCAGAAGGCCGCCGGGTAAGGCTGGCCGGGGCCCGGGGGTCATTGACGCTGATTAGAACGTGTTCTACCTTGGGCTGCTGACACAGGGAGGGTTGCCGTGCTGACCCAGCCATTCGCGGACGCGGTAACCGAGGCCGAGCGGATTATCGCGGGCGCGCCGCACATCGCGAGCGCCCTGGACCTGGCTGAGGGATACGACTATCTGGCTGGCAGCATCCAGGCCTCGCTGCACCTTGCCTGGGCCTATCAGCGTGACTTCCCGTACTTCGTCCAGTCGACCGGCCCGTACACCAAGATGGGCCTGGACAACCCGGACACTCTGTACCTGCACTCCTACCTGCGCGACGACGCCGAGTACATCGTGACCGGGCAGCGCGGCAGCACGATCGACCTCAGCTTCCAGGTGCTAAACGGGGACTACTCGCCCGCGGAGGTCCCCGACAGCCTCACCGCGTTCGACGACCGGAGACTGGACATCGCGGCGGACGGCTCGTTCGAGGTCCGTTTCGGCCCGCCGAGGCCGGACGCGCCGCCGAGCTACGTCACCCTGGCGCCGGGCTCGGCGATGCTCGCGGTGCGCGAGGTCTACAGCGACTGGGCCAGCGAGCGACGCGGCACGCTGCGCATCCAGCGCGCGGACAACATCGGCGCGGCACCGCAGCCGCCGGATGAGGCGCTGCTGGCGAAGCGATACGGCGTCGCCGGGAAGATCCTGCTGTCCCGCATCCGGACTTTCCTGGCCTTCCCGGAGTGGTTCTACCTCAAGGAGCCGGTCAACACGATGACTCCGCCGCGGCGGACACCCGGCGGACTGGCGACGCAGTTCTCCTCGGCCGGGCATTTCGACCTGAGTCCCGGCCAGGCGATGATCGTCACCGTGCCGGCCGCCGCCCGCGAGGTCGCTCCCTACCAGGGCATTCAGCTCGGCAGCATGTGGTACGTCTCGCTGGACTACATCAACCACCAGACCAGCCTCACCGCCGACCAGGCGCGGACGGACCCGGATGGCCAGCTCAGGTTCGTCATCACCGAGCGCGATCCCGGCGTTGCCAACTGGCTGGAGCTGACCGGGCGGACCCGCGGCTACGTGCAGATCCGCTGGCAGCGGCTCAGCAGGGACCTGCAGGCCGCGGACGGGCCGCAGGCCGAGATCGTGCCGTTCGCCGCACTGGCGGACGTGCTGCCGTACTACGACCAGGCGCGCATCACCCCGGCGCAGTACCAGGGCCGGATAGCGGCGCGGCAGGCCGCGGTCGCGAACCGGATGCTGGGCTGAGGGAGCGCGCGGGTGACCAGGGGCCGGCGCAGCAGCAAGGGAGTCCGCTGATGTACCTGCAGGACAAGGTGCTGGTGGTGTCCGGGGTCGGCCCCGACCTCGGCCGGCAGATCGCCGTTCGCGGTGCGGCCGCCGGTGCCGACGTGGTGCTGGCAGCGAGGACCGCGTCCCGGCTGGAAGAGGTCGCGGCGGAGATCAAGGAGCTCGGCCGCCGGGCGCTGGTCGTGCCGACTGACATGACTATCGAGGCGGACGCGGAACGGCTGGCTGCCGCGGCGGTGGGGGAGTTCGGCAAGGTCGATGCACTCGTGCACAACGCGCTGGTGATGCCGCCCATCGCCGATCTTGGCGCTGCCGACCTGGACGCCGTGCAGGCCGGCTTCAGCAATAACGTGATCTCGGCCCTGCGGATGACCCGCCTGTTCATCCCGGCGCTGGCGGCCTCGGGCGGCTCCGTGGTGATGGTGAACTCGATGGTCGTCCGGTTCTCCCAGCGGACCATGGGCCCGTACAAGATGGCCAAGGCGGCGCTCCTGGCGATGGCCCAGAGCCTTGCCACCGAGCTCGGGCCGCAGGGCATCCGGGTCAACTCGGTGGCGCCCGGGCACATCTGGGGCGAGTCACTGAAGTGGTACTTCAGCTACCTGGCCCGCAAGCGCGGGGTCGACCCGGAGGAGATCTACGCCGAGACGGCGGCCGCGATCGACCTCGGGCGCCTGCCGGAGCCGGACGAGATCGCCGACGCGGTGCTGTTCCTCGCATCACCGCTGGCGCGCGCGATCACCGGCCAGTGTCTCGACGTTAACTGCGGCGAGTACCACCACTGACCGCGGCGATGGCAATGGCAAGCGCAGCGCGCGACAGCGTCGGCACGGTCGAGGACCTCCATGAGTCCGCGACGCGCCTGACCGGCCTGACCGACTTCGGCCCGGATGACTACACCGACGGGCTGGCCGTGATCCTGGAGTCGTACGCGCGCGACGCCGACCTGACGTCCCTCGGCCGCAGGGTCGCCAGAGCCGGGCTGCGCGGAGCCCTCGCCGCCCGGCTGCTGGCCAACTCCGCCTGGGCGGCGCACCCCGGTTACGCCGGGGTGAACATCGAGCGGCCGGTCTTCGTCACCGGCCTGCCGCGGAGCGGTACCACAGCCCTGCACCGGCTGCTCACCGCCGACCCGGCGCATCAGGGCCTGGAGCTGTGGCTCGCCGAGCTGCCGCAGCCGCGGCCGCCGCGAGACACCTGGGCGGCGAACCCGGTCTTCCAGCACATCCAGGCGGCTTACGAGCAGCACCACGTCGAGCATCCCGAGTTCATGGGCGTGCACTACATCGCGGCCGACACGGTGGAGGAGTGCTGGCAGCTGCTGCGCCAGACGCTCCGGTCGGTCGCCTATGAGTGCCTCGCCCACCTGCCGGCCTACTCGGCGTGGCTGCAGGACCAGGACTGGACCGGGCCGTTCGAGCGGCACCGGCGCAACCTGCAGCTGATCGGGCTCAACGACACCGGACGCCGGTGGGTACTGAAGAATCCGAGCCACCTGTTCGCGCTGGACGCGATCATGGCCGTGTATCCCGACGCGCTGATCATCCAGACGCACCGGGACCCGGCGGCGGTCATCGGGTCGATGTGCTCGCTCGCGGCGCATGCCACCGACGGGTGGTCGGCGACGTTCCGGGGCGCCGTCATCGGCAGCGACCAGCTGGAGCTATGGGCTCGCGGACTGGCGGCGTTCGGCGCCGCGCGGGCGAAGTACCCCGCGGCGCAGTTCCTCGATGTTGACTACCGCGAGTTCACCGCCGATCCGGCGGGCACCGTGGAATCGGTGTACAGGCACTTCGGCCTGGATTACGCCGGGGCGGCGGCCGCCGCCGTAATGACGCTTCAGGCGGAGGCGGCGCACGCCGCCACCAGGCCTGCGCATCAGTACTCGCTCGCCGACTTCGGCCTCACGGCTGAGCAGGTCAGGGAGCGATTCGCCGGCCTGCCGGCCTGAGCAGGCTGGCGCGCTCGGGCAATCAGCCAGCCCGGGCGACCTCGACCTCGGCTGTCGCCGGCACCGGCTGCTTGTACCAGCGGTCCGGGGTGTCCTCGATGAATGCGAGCAGTCCGTCGCGGCCGAGCAGGCGCGGCTCGATCCGCGAGACCTGCATCTCGAGCCCGCTGGCCAGCCGGATCCGGTCCCCGGCCTGCACGTCCGCCGCCGCGACTGTCGTCCACGATTCCGCCATGCCCGCTATCTTGCCAGGTCGCTGCGGCCCGTTAGTGCGCCGATTGCCGGATGTGAGCGCACCTTGCCGCGACGCTGGTCTGGTCCGCGAGCTTGCCGAAGAAACTCGGGAGACTGACCAGGGCGGGATCGCTAGCCTGAGCCGATGACGACTCCGCTCGTTCCCGCTGACTTTGATGTTCCTGACGGCCTGCAGACGGAGCTGTTCGCGCTGGAGCCGCTGGACGTGGGCCATAATGACGCCGATTACGCGGCCTGGACCTCCAGCATTGAGCACATCCGGCAAACGCCCGGCTTCGCCGAGGGGACCTGGCCCGTGCCGATGACGCTGGCCCAGAACGAAGCTGACCTCGCTGGGCATGCGCGCGACTTCGCGGGGCGGACCGGCTTCACCTACACGGTCCTGGATCCGGCTAGCCGGGGCGTGATCGGCTGCGTCTACGTGTATCCGGCGCGCCGCGAGGGTTACGACGCCGATGTGTGCTCCTGGGTGCGCGCCGACCGGGCCGAGCTGGACAAGCCGCTGTACGAGACCGTGCGGCAGTGGCTGGCCAGCGACTGGCCGTTCGCGCGGCCGGACTATGCGTCCCGCTGAACCGCTCGCCCGGGCGGCCTGTCCATATCCGCGCCCGGTGATCGTCGTGGAAGTAACCGGCCGGGCCTGCGGGGGCGGGCCTGGCTGACAGCCAGACGCAGGAACGAGTGAGAGGACCGGGCCGCCATGATCAGCTGGGACAAGGAAATCGCGGCGATCACGCTGTTCGTTGAGGACGCCCGGCGCTCGAGGTCGTTCTACGAGAATGCCTTCGACCTCGCACCGGCCCACGAGGATGAGACCGGGTCGATGTTCCGGCTGAAAAACACGCTGCTGTTCGTCACGCGATCCGCGCAGGGGCCCGAGATGATCGCGCCGGCCGTGGTCGGTGCTCCGGGCAACGGGCCGCGGCACGTCTTCGCGATCATCGTCGACGACGTCGATGCCGTCTGCGCGGAGCTGACCGGGAAGGGCATCGCGCTGCTCAACGGCCCGGAGGATCGGTCCTGGGGCATGCGCACGGCCAATTTCCAGGATCCCGACGGCTACGTCTGGGAGATCGCTACCGAGCTGCCCGACGCAGGCTGAGCCACATCCGCGCTGCCTGGGGGGGCGGGGAGCGGGCGCTTCGCCTGCCGCCCCGCTGTCGGCAGTGCCCGGTACAGTCGCCGGGATGCGAAGGGAACGCTCGTGGGCACGAACTGGACACTGACGATCGACTGCGCCGATCCGGCGAGGCTGGCGGAGTTCTGGGCGCCTCTCGCTCCTCAGGGTGCCGGAGCCGAAGATCACGAAGAACCGCATGCACTTCGATGTTCAGGTCGGCGGCGGCCGGACCAGGGTGCCCTGGGAAACCCGGTGGCCGCGCGTCGTCGCGTCGGTGGAACGGCTGACGGCAGCGGGAGCGTCCGTGCTAGCCGAGGTCGAGCAGAACGGCAGGCTCGATCACGTGATGATGGCCGACCCTGAGGGAAATGAATTCGATCTGCTCTAGAAGCGGCGGCCTGGATGCCGAGTTGGCGGGGCTCTAGCGCCACTCACTCGGCTTGCATGCCGGAGCTCGGCTGTCGGGAGGATATCGAATGGCACAAACCGGGGAAATGGCTCCGAGCGCCGGCGGCTACGTCGTCCTGCGCGAGGTCGCGCCGGGACAGTGGCAGCTGATCGGTGACGTCGACCGGCGGCCGGGTCTTCCCGCACGCCGGGCGCGGGTCCAGGCTGTCAGCGACGCCGGCGGCAGCGTCGAGGATGGCAGCGCGTACGCCGCCGTGCCGCGAAGCGAGTGGCGCGTCGCGCGGCAGCTGTAGCCGCCTCCGTTCGGTCGGGTGGCCAGCTGGCCCTGGCTCACTGCAGCGCGGATGGCTCAGCGCAGCGCGGACAGCGCGTCCGCCAGCGGCTCGAGCACGGTCGCGCGATAGGGCAGGGGGAGGTAAATGATCGCGAGTTCCAGGCCGGCGGCTCCGAGATCAGCGGCCGCCGCGGCCGTGCGGGCCGGATCGCCCTACTTCGACACCAACCACGCTGCCGGTCTGCTGTTCCTGATCATCGTGCTGGCCTGGGGAGCGATGGAACTCGCTGAGTTCTCCCAGGGCCTGTCGGCGCGGCAGGGAGCCGCTGGCGTGCGCCGGAGTGGGCCTGGCGTCGGCAAACTGGGTGGCGATGGCTGGTGTGACGCTGCTGCCGCTTGTTCCCCTCCTGCGGCGCATCCATGTCGAGGAGACCGCCCTGCTGACCACTGTTGGTGACTCGTACCGCGCCTATGCCTCGCAGCACAAGCGCCTGGTGCCGCTCGTCTGGTAACCGGCCGCGTTCCCCGTCCCGTCCCCGTCCCGTGTCGCTATCGGCATCGCTGGCGCTGCTCGCGTTCCTCGCGGCAGCGGCGCCACCGGCGCTACCGGGCGTCGCGATGATCGGCGAGGATCTTGTCAATCACGGTCATCGTGAACTGGGCGTCGCTTGGGCTGGTGTCCAGCTCCCGCACCAGGACGATCATCGCCTTCCAGATCGCCCAGCCGCGACCGCGCGCCCATGTCGCCTCGTCGGCCGGCAGCCGTTCCCTGAACACGCGCTGGCTCTCGCCCGAGAGGAACGTCCACGCGATCGTCGTGTCGCAGGCCGGATCTCCGATCCCGCAAGTGCCGAAGTCGATGACGGCACTCAGCCGGCCGGAGGGGTTCAGCAGCAGGTTGCCGGGCTGAGCATCGCCATGGAACCACACCGGCGGTCCGTCCCACGGGGCTGCCAGTGCAGCGTCCCAGACCGCGGCGGCCAGGCCGGTGTCGATGTGACCGTGCAGCGCGTCGAGCGCCGCTCTGGTCTCGGTGTCGTAGTAGGCCGGCGATCCGCCGCGGAAGAAATTGTGCGGGCCAGGGAGCGGACCGCCGGACGGGTCCACTGCGTAGAGCGCGGCGAGAAAGCCGGCGAGGTCGGCGGCGAATTCGGGCAGGTTCGCCACCGTCCCGGCCGCCGCCGTCTGCCCGTCGATCCACTGGTACACCGACCACGGCCGGGGGAACCCGCAGCCTGGCTCGCCCTTGGCCAGGGGCCGGGGGATGGGCAGCGGCAGCTGGCTGGCCAGGACTGGGAGCCAGCGGTGTTCCTTGTCGACCTGCTCGACATAGGCCTGCGAGCTGGGCAGCCGGACGGACATGCACTCGCCGAGGCGGAAGGTCGCGTTGTCCCAGCCGTCGGCATGGACCGGCCGGACGGGCAGGCCGGCCCATTGCGGGAACTGGGTCGCGACGAGCCGCGATACCAGCTCGGCGGTTACGTCCGCTTTCTTCACGAGCAGGCATTGTGCCATGGCCGCCTGCCGGCGGCAGGTCAATAAAATGCGGGGAAGAGGCGGCCCGCAGACAGTGAAGGGAGGCTCCATGCCCGGACCCTGGCCTGTAGCTTCTCGCGACAGTGATTTTGATCCGTACCTCGCTGGCATGCCAGCGGCCAGCGTGCAGATGTTTCGTCGCTTCCTCGACATGTCCAGGGCGTCCGGTCCGGTGATTTTCGAGCTGCAGAACGGACCCGTCGTGCTGCGCGGGACGCGTCGTATTTTTGCGTCCGTGCGCGCCCTCGGGCGCGGCATCGCCGGCCACCTCAACCTGATGCGCACCGTCCGCGATCCCCGGATCGTGAAGGCTGAGGCTTTTACCAAGACCTCGATGTTTCACCGTTACGTGCTCAGCTCACTGTCCGAGCTGGACGGGGAATTCCAGCGGTGGCTGGACGAGGCGCACGCCGTCGGTAACGGCGCCCACCTCATACGTCCGCCTGAATCCGCTTCGCGCCCTGACCGGGACCTGTAGGGGTACAGCTCGTCACACCGAGCAGACCGAGCCACACCACGGCACAGCACGCCGCGGAGCGGCGGGTCGGCTGATGACAGGACGCATGATCGGACCCCGTTAACTGCGTGACCCGGGGCCCGGTTTCCGGGCTGAGACGAGCGTGAAGTTGTGGCCGGGAAGGCCGGACCACGTCCGCCAGTCAAGGTGACGCATCTCGACGTCCACGCATCCGGCGCTCTGCAGGACGGGAGCGTAAGTATCGGTCCGCTCATCGACGACGCGCATCCGTCCGCCCGGGCGAAGGACCCTGACACCCTCGTGCAGGCGCCAGATGTCGGCTCCGGTTGCCCTGCCTCGGGGGAGGCGGCGGGCCGCCGAGAGCAGAACGGCGCCCCGGCCGCAGCCGATGTCGAGTTACCTGCTCATCGCCCTGCAGGCCGAGTTCGTCGAGCAGGTCGTTCCAGACCGACAGCTTGCCCGGACCGGTGCGTAGTGGTAGCTCGCAGCGACACCAAGCACGACCGTGATGCCCATCCTCGCGAGCGAGCTGACAAAGGCCGTTGCCCCGGCTGCTCGCCCACCGCTCAGCAGCGACGAGGCCGGAGCCGGCGAGCAGGAAGACCGGAATGCCGCCGTACCCACGTGGCGGGCGAGGGCAGGCGGCTGTTCGACAACGTCGGCAAGTACGGGCCGCTCGACCTGGTCTCCAGCATGCCGTGCAGCAACGGCGAGATCGAGCTGGAGTACCGGCGGCGCCGCTAAACCCGCGGCCCGCCAGCCCGGATCAGGCTGGCGGGGATGCATAGCCACGCCAGCTGTGGCCCGCGGGCCACCCAGAATGTAGCCACCGTTTAGCCAGGCTTTGCGCAGCGCGGACTTCCAGCTGGTCTGTCAGCCGGTGCCTGCCTGATGGTGAATGAAATGCGTTGCCCGGCCAGGCCCGGCGCGTTTAGGCTCGGTGGGTCGTCGCACGGCGCGACGTACCTGGCGGGAAAGGAGGCGCGATGTCCACACACCCTCAGGCGCCCCCGGAGACTGGCCGATAGCAGCCCGGTTGCGCCTCTGCTCAGCAGAGGAATGACATGACTTCAGAATCAGCTTCCCAGTCGATCTCGGCCGGCCGGGTCGATGACGTCCCGCCCAGCTGGGAGGAGCGCACGATCCTGACCACGTTCCTGGACTACGCCCGCGACACCGTACATGCCAAGTGCGCGGGCTTGCCGGATGCTGACGCCCGCCGGGCGCCGCTGCCGGGCTCGCCGCTGATGACGATATCCGGGCTGGTCAGCCATCTGCGCTGGGTCGAAAGCTCGTGGATCGAAAAAAGGATGCTCGGCGGCACGATCGACGCACCGTGGACCGATGACGATCCCGATCGCGAGTTCCGAATCGCGGTGGAGGTTCCGCTTGCTCAGCTCCTAGCTGAGTACCGGGCGGTCTGCGACCGGCACCGTGACCTAGTGGCGTCTCTCGACCTAGACGCACCATCCCAGGGCGCCCTGGGCTGGCGGGCCGAGCCGGTCACGCTGCGCTGGATCTTGTTCCACCTGACCGAGGAGACTGCCCGGCACAACGGCCACCTCGACATCCTCCGGGAACTCGCCGACGGGGCGCGCGGAAGATAACTGCTCAGGCGGACGGCGGCCTGTAGCCCGGTCAGGCAGCGGGTGGTTGCCGTGTAAATGGAAGCGCGCCGATGGCTGCTATGCAGTGCTGCATAGCTCGCGGATTTCGTTCGCGCAGACGGGCCACAGTTCCCTGGGCAGGTAGTGGCCGAGGCCGGGGAAGATGCGGAGCCGCGCGCCGTTGATCGCTGCGGCGGTTCGTCGTGCTGCGGCTGGCCGGAGGACCTGGTCGTCGTGGCCGTGCATTACCAAGGCGGGCAGGCGCAGGCCAGATAGGCGCCCTCCGTGCCATGTGGCGGTGTTCTGCCGTGTCTGCGCCGAAGCGTCGCGGAAGCTGAGCCCGCCGTGCGCCAGATCGCGGTCGATGCATTCGCGGGCGGTGGTCTCATCGAGTGGGTAGCCAGGTGCCGCGATAGCGCGGTAGACGGCGAGGCCGAAGGCGATGTCGCCGTCCCGGCCCTCGGGGAACCGCATCAGTGCCATCCGCGCGAGAAATCCGGGCCGGACGTATCGCAGCCCGCTGATGCCGGTGGCGTCGCTGGGAAGGGCAGCGCACGACGTGAGGCTGCGCACCCGGCCGGGGTGACGTATCGCAATGCGCTGGGCTAGCACTCCGCCCAGCGACTGACCGTAGACGTGCGCGCTCTCCCAGCCGATGGCGTCGAGTACTGCGATGGCATCGTCGGTCATGTCCTCGGCGGTGTAGGCAGTGCTGGCCCGGCGGAACTGCGCGGCGATCGGGTTGCCGCCTCCGGCGGTGTCCAGGTGGGTGGACTCGCCGCCGTCGCGCAGGTCAAAGGTCACGACGTGGAAGTTCCGGCTGATCAGGGCAGCGGTGAAGCCCTGCGGCCACCAGAACCGCGATGCGCCCAGGCCCATCACCAGCAGCAGCGGATCCCCGCCGGTGCCGCCGACGTCCTCGTACGCGATCCGGACGTCGCCGTTAAGCGCGTACCGCGTCGCCGAACCGGCTGCTGCCTCCTGCATAACGGCCCTCCTGATTTCGCGAACTTTGTTCGCGAACTAAGATACTGGTTCGGGGACATCGTTCGCAAACAGCCGGGGAGGCTTCACGTGCCCGATCGCCAGACCGTGATCTGGATGCGACCCGAGCACGCGAAGTCGGGCCGCCCGGCCGCGCGCAGCCGCACTCAGGTCACTGCCGCCGCAATCAAGGTCGCCGACCAGGAGGGCCTGGACGCAGTGTCGATGCGCCGCGTCGCCGCCGAGCTCGGCACCGGCGCCGCGTCGCTCTACCGCTATATCGCCACCCGCGACGACCTGCTGGACTTGATGGCCGACGCGACCGGGGCGGAGTACGAACTTGCCGCGCCCAGCGGAAACTGGCTCGCCGACCTCGTCGGAATAGCAGGCCAGGCACGCGCGATCATGCTGCGTCACCCGTGGCTGCCCGCCCTGGTCGTCACCAGGGCCACGCTCGGCCCCCGCGGCGTCGACCTGGTCGAGCACGTCCTCAACGTGCTGGCCGACCATCCCGCCGATCCGGCAGCCAAGCTCGAGGCCTTCGGGGTCCTGATGGCCGTCACCGCCACGATCGTCCAGAACGAGGTCGCGGCCGATCCGGCTCTGCGGCAGCGCCAGGCCGTCTATCTCCAGCACGTCGCCGAGGCGGGACGTCACCCGCAGCTTGCGGCGCTGCTTGGCACGGCTGTCAATGCGGCCGACCCCGCCGATCAATTCACGGCGCTGCTCCGCCGGGTCCTGAGCGGGTTGCTGGCCACCACAATGCACGAATCGGCGCCCTGAACCCAGCTCGGCGCGCCACCCCCGATCTCAGCTCCTCAGCGTCACGGGTGCATCCATGCCGGTGTCCGGGGACTGGCCGCCGTCGATGTGAGCTATTCGCCGGTGATCTCGGCAATCACTCGGACTCCTCGGCGGACGCAGTCGATGGCCAGTGAGCGGGCGACCAATCACCGTCTGGGTCCGTCGTTTGCCCTACTTCGATCAGATGACCGTCGGGATCGCGGATGTAGCAGCGCTTCTCGTACGCGTGCTGTTTCGGCGGTGTCAGGAACTGAGCACCCGTGCGCTCCATTCGGCATACACGGCATCGATGTCTTTGACCCGGATATTAAGGAAGCTGCTGACCCGGTCGGGATCACGCGGCGTCTCCAGGATGACCGTAGGCTTGTCGTCGGTCGGTCCGCCGCCGGCATTGATGACAATCCAGCTGTTAGCTAGCGCAACGTTGACCGGATCTCCGGGGAAGGCCACCCTGCCGCCGAGCACTTCGGTGTAAAAGCGCCGGGAGCGCTCGACATCGTCCGAGACGATGAAGTGGGTCAGCACTATTCCCTCTGGGGGCGGTGGGAGCTCGGCCATCCGGCACCTCCACTGGTCAAGTCTGATACCCCGCCTCACGACGAAGTCTGCAGTCGATTTTACTACGAATGATCTTTCGGGCTCTTTCCGCCGGCGACCTGGTGAGCCGGAGTCCCAAGTCCAATGCTTATAGGAATGAGTCAAGGCACTCCGGCGACTGTCGCCCCGGTAGGCCGGCAGTGGCCACAAGCCATCGCGCAGCAACGCGGAGCGCTCGACGGGTTCCGGCCGACGCCGGGGAATCGGGAAAAAGATGAGCCACCTTCGAGGCCGGCTAGCCGCTCGCTGTCGGCGTTCCGGCGTGAGCATTCCTCCGGCCAGAGCGCGGCGGAGCCGTTAGCTCCAGGGACCCCGGCTGCTGCACTGGTGCGCTCGTTTCCGTGCTTGAGCAGCTCGCCGCAGGACTGCCCGCGGGCGGCGTCGGGACCGAGATCCTTACCCGGTCTGCCCTGTCTGCGAACCGCAGTGATGCGGGGCAGCGTGTATACCTGATGGTCTGAGTGGAGCCCGGCCCGGCCGGGTGCGCCATGAACCGGGCGGCACCGAAGGACTACGAGCTGTGCGCCGTACGGCAATGCGATTAATCTCCCGGCGTGCGGCCGTCTCTTTTTCCGGGAAGCGCCGGTGCTGGCGGCGGAGACGAACGGAGACGCGGGATGCGGGACCTGGTTGTGCACGCCTGGACATCGCTCGACGGCTACAGCTGCGACGAGGGAACCGAGATGTTCCGGGTCATGGGGGACATCGACGACCCGGTGGGCGATGACTTGTTCGTCCGGCGACTGGCGGGCGCCGGCACGCACATCATGGGCCGGGTCACCTACCTGGAGATGGCGGACTTCTGGCCCAATAGCTCCGGCGTCAACGCGGCTCCGATGAACGACATCCCCAAGGTGGTGTTCTCGCGGACACTGCAGACCGCCACCTGGCCGCAGACCCGGATCGCAAGTGGCGACACTGCGCAGGAGATCGCCCGGCTCAAGGCCGAGCCCGGCGGCGAGATCATTGCCCACGGCGGCACCAAGTTCGTGCGCTCTCTGGTCAGCCTGGGCCTGGTCGACCGCTACCGCTTCTACGTGCTCCCCTTCGCCGCGGGCGAGGGTGTCCCGCTGTTTGCCCCTGACGCGCATCCGGGCCAGTTGCGGCTGGAGCAGAGTACGGCCTACCCGGCCGGAATCCTCGAACTGGTCTACACGCCTGGTCAGACCGGTAGTCGCTGACCATCCCGGCCTAGCCGCGCACGTCCCGTTCGCTGGGCGCCACCTTGGCTGACATCACGACCCCTCGCCACGCTACTCGGGCGGCGGCGGGCCGGCCATCCGCAGAATGTCGGATGGCAGCGAGGGCGCGGGCCTGCCCAGACTGGCCATTAGGCCGGGCAGCCAGCCGCGCATGATCACGATGGTGCGGCCGGCGAACGCCGGACGTTACGTGCGGGGATTGCACTCGACGCACCAGCCAGATGAACGCGCTGCTACCCGATTTCCTGACCCCAAAGCTCCGCCTGGTGCTCAAGCAGACGCTCCCGCCGACTTCAGGGAGGTACGGAAATGACTGATGTGGCGTGCTTTTGCGGCTGCTGTTACTCGTTCAGCGGCGCCGCAGGACCGTGTCCGGTCTGCGGTGAGATTGCCGTCGTCTCGGCCCACCCGCGCACTGGCCACGGCTGGCCGCGGCTGGCCGCAGGCAGGACCTTTTGTCCTCAGCGATGGGCAGCGGGCAACCGTGGGTTCAGGCTTGTCTATCCCCATACGCCGTTGTAGCGCCGGGGAGGCGAATTGAGGACCAGGCCGCCACTGGGCGAGCGCACGCCGGCGTTCCCGCCCGCAAGCCGCGCATTCTGATTGTGGGCGCCGGAGTCGCTGGTCTCGCACTCGCGGCGAGCCTGGCTCCTCCGTCGGCGGAACAGCGGACGAGCTGGTCGTGGAGCTCTCCGAGGGGACCTGGGACCGGTTCGATCTGGTGGTCGGGGCGGACGGGATCCGAGCGGTAGCGCGCAAGATCATCTACCCTGATGTCGAGCCTGAGTACAGGTCATTCTGCGCGTTCCGGACGGTCATGGACTCGCCTGACGCCGCGCCGGTGTTCCGGCTCAGCTCCGCTGATGGCTGCACGCTCGGCAGTTTCCCGGTCGCGCCGGGCCTGATGTATGCCTTCCTGCTGGCGCACTACGCACATATACCAGAGCTGACGCGAGACGAGCGGCTTCGTCGTTTCAAGGAACTGGCGGCGCAGTTCGACGGGAACGTCTGGCCGCTGATCGAGCAGCAGCACCCCGCTCGGGTCATCTTCGTCCCGGTGCATGAGGTACGCACACCGTCGTATTTCCAGGACCGCACGGTTGTAATCGGGGACGCCGCACACGCCTTCTCGCCGCTCCTGGCGCACGGCGCTGCCATGGCTATCGAGGACGCCGTAGCGCTGGCCGAGTCGCTTGGCCGAGCCGATGATGTCAGCCAGGCGCTGCGAAGGTATGAATCGAGGCGGCGGCCGCGCGTGGAGACCATTCGCGCCGCAGTACGCCGCCGCACGGTAATGCGCGGACTCGAGGGCCCGGTAACCCCTGACGTCCTTGAGCACCCGCCAGTATTCTCTGCCTCTCTGAAGGTCTATGACGAGATGATCGAGGACCCGTTCGCGCTGGCCCCGGACAGCGGCTAAGCCGCCGGCTCCGGCCGCTAGCGCGAGTGCTGCCAAGCCAGGTTTGTGACCGTGGTTACCCGCGAGTGGCCCGTGTGTGGCCCAGTCGATCGCCTGGGCGTCTCCATCCGGGGTGGCGGTCGGGACCCGGACGGGTACATCCAGGAGACTCAAGAACAGCTCGTCCTGGTTCACTGCTGTCCTCTACTCAGGTGGCTCCGTGCATCGGGTTAGCAGGGGCGGCATTCACCACGATCGGTGCAGCCAGGTCGCGACCGCGGAATCGCCGTCAATGCCGGCGGCGCCGTCGGTCTGTTCCCGGAGGATGTCTGCGTGTCCGACGTGCCGAGCGGTTTCTTCGATCATGTGGACGTAGACCCACCGCAGTGAGACCTGGCCGATGTCTGGCTCCGGCACTGCGTCATCGAGAGCGAATCGCGCTGCTGATTGTCGCGACTGCTCGCAGGTTTGCTCGTATTCCTTGAGCAGCGAGCTGACCGTTTCGTTCTCGGCCAGGTCCCAGCTTTCGTCGTCGCCTCCGACGTTGGGACCGATATCCTCTGGCTTGCGTCCGGCCAGCACTTCCTGAAACCAGCCTCGCTCGACCCCGATCATGTGCTTGATCAGGCCGGCGAGCGTAGTTTTCGATGGCACGCGCCGATGGCGGGCTTCGTTTTCCGAGATGCCGTCTACCTTGCTGATAAGCACCTGGCGGTGGAAGTCAAGGAAGGCCTCAAGGACCTGACGTTCGCTGCCTGCTATCGGGCTGGTCGGC
>Ga0302326_10010082_pt1 | contig 20503 bp, 19 predicted proteins | sample Palsa_T0_3_FD_202264 | JGI IMG/M metagenome (GOLD analysis project Ga0302326, IMG submission 202264) | Peat permafrost microbial communities from Stordalen Mire near Abisko, Sweden - Palsa_T0_3 | ecosystem: Environmental > Terrestrial > Soil > Palsa > Peat permafrost | place: Sweden: Abisko...
CACACCCCCGCGCGGCAATTGTCGCGCTGATCCGACAGTCCGCTTACAAGAAGAGACGAGGCTGAGCCTGGGTGAGTTCCACGGGTGCGGAGCATTCCACGTCGTCATTGGCCACGTGATTGATCCGAGTGCTTATGGGATAGCGCCGCATCAGCTGAGCATCATAGGGCTTCAACATGTCGGACACCGTACTCGCATCGTGCATTCCCGGATCGAGCCACAGGTCGTAGCTATCCGGATCGAGAATGACCGGCATGCGGTCATGGACGGCTGAGGTCACGGCATTCGGCGTTGTAGTCAGGATCGAACAGGTTTTCACCCAGTTGCCACTCGGGTCCTTCCAGCGATCCCAGATTCCTGCGAAGGCAATGCGGATGACAGCGCTTCGGCGATCCGTCATCACCCCGCAGGTTTGCAATCTTGAACAATCGCCGAAAGCTCCGCTGCCAATTGCCGACGACGGACTTTGGCGAGCCGTTGCCGGACCAAAAGAAGTATCGGGGATTGGGGCTGGGGCCGGGCGGAATTGTTCTCAGCGCCTCCGCCACATCTGGAGGGAGCGGAACGTAGACGGGACTACCGGTTTTTGCGCGGTAGAGGAACAACTCACCGTTTTCGTTCAGCCGGCGTCTTTCTAGCGTCACAGCATCTCTAATGGCGAGTCCACTCCAACGCAGTAGCAACGTGAGAATGCGGAGACGGGTCGCCTGATTCCGGCATTCCAGCCAACCCTTCGGCTGATAGATGTATGTTGCGTCCATGATCTTGTCGAACTCGCTCTTCGGAAAGTAGTCCGTGGGAGGGCCCTCCGCTCTAATTCGTCCGAGCAAAACGGCGGGATTGGACTTGATCCAGCCCAGGCGTAAGCAGTAGTAGAAGAATCCGATCAATCGTTCCTGTTTCTTCTTCTTTGCCAAAGCGCCATCGGTCCACGTGTCGCGGAAGGCTTCGAGATCAGCGGTCGTGATCTCAATGATGTGCGTGAATCCTGCTGAATTGCTCCAGCCGAGGAACTGTTTCTCGAAGATCGTTGTGAGTTTATCGAGAGTCGATTCTGCCAGGTTCTCTGTGCGTTTGCTGGCGAGAAATTTCTTCACGGCATTCTGTACGGTGACAAGCTCAGCCGCTCGCGGCGGCGGTTCGCCGGCCCGGATCGAAGCCGCCTGCTCCTCCGCCGTTTCCTCTAGCTGTCTGCGTTTGTCCTCAGCTTTTTCCCAGCTGCGGGTTTGGGCTGTTTGACGAACGGGGGTTCCGTTCAAGATGCCGCGAATCCACTTGGGACACCGACAGCGTTTCCAAAACCGATCGGGCTTCTTGGGACAATCAGATGTGTGGCGGGTGTAAACGAAAAGGCTCAATTTATACCTCGTTGCGCCGACTGCCGAAGCAGTGGTACACAAACGGTACGATATTTGAGCTATGTTTGTAAACAGAAGAAAACAATAAAGATAATATGGTGGAGGCGGCGGGAGTCGAACCCGCGTCCGAAAATGTTACTGGTCAAGAGACTACATGCTTATTCGGGTTCATGCCCTGGGCATTACCCCAGGACGTTCGCGGCCCGCGCTCAGAACCGACAAGAAACGCGTCCCGCTAGCCTGTGATCTTAGCCTCGCGTCCCAGACGTAGACGAGAAGAGCAGCCCGCTGTGTGACGTCCTTCGGAGGCCCACGGGCGAAGCCTCTTGGGACGGCTGCCTAAACTAGTTAGGCTGCGTATGCCATCTGTTGATTGGCAATTATCATTTTCCACGCGATTACGGGTGTGTGGACCCCGGCATGCCTCTTGGCCGCAAGCATCTCCGTCGAAGCCGTGACGCCCCCACTGGTGGGATTGGCCATACTCAAAGAACCACTTCCAGACTAGGCTGAGCCAGAAGGGAAGTCAATTCATTAGATGACGGGCAGCCAGCTATGGTTCCGGCCGGGTTGTTCGGGTACCCCCCCCCATTTTTTTTTGCGCAGTCTCGGAAACTACTGATTTCACGATGGTTAGCATGGGTATACCCGGAAAATCGCGGGCAAAATATTGTGGAATAAGGACTTGCGCGTAAAATCTTCCGGAATAAGGAGTTAGGGGCTCCGGTGCGACGTCGAAGCTGGGCGCCACGTTACGATCTCGGTTGATGCTGGAATACGTCCTGCGCACGCTTCGAGGTTGGCAGATCCGGCGGTCTCGGTAAAGGTCGTCCGTCACAACCGGGGATTTATTTCTGTGGAAAAGCTGTGGAACGGGAGCTACGGCCTCGGCGATCGAGGCCACCCGAAAATGGGGTACTTCCACTGGAACGTCCGCCCGTTTGGCCCCGGATTTCCATCCCCCGGGTCGCCTTCCGATTCCTCTCGGCTATTTCGAGGTAAGGCGAAAAGAGTCGAAGAATTCAGGGGCATGGTCGAAGGGCTTGCCGATGGGATAGCTCTCGACCAGCTGATACGCGGTGCTGCCGACGAGAAACACTTGAGCCCTGATGTGGAGGGTGTCGTTTTCGGCCTCAAAATCGAGACCCGGAGCGGCACCGAGCGTGATTTTTTTCTCTCGGACGAGGTGCGCTTTGCTTTGGGCGAGAGCGCCGTTTTTGCCGTCCTGGAGAATTGCGTCGGGAGTTTTTGTCGGCATCGAGCCGAAGCGCATCACGCCGATCATCAATGCACCCTGTCCCAGATCGATGGCATAGCTGCGCATCTGGGAGTTCGAAGAAGGGTCCTTCTGGAGATTGATTTGCGGATCGGAAGGCAGCGAGATGCTGAACCCGTCAGCGGAGTAGTCATGGGTGGTCCAATTACGCGTTTGGGCAGCGCAAGATGTGATGGCCGCGAACGAAATAGACCCGGCGAGCAGCGCCCGCAATGTCTTGAAAATTCTCATCACAACCCCCAGAGAAGACGCGGAAGTTGTATATCAGGGAAAGGTTGCCGGAGTCCAGAAGAATGGCGTGAACCCGACAAGCACAATGACCTCCACAGATCAGTGCAAGGGTCGACCGGTCCACGGAATTCACCTACCCGGGTGTGACATGCTTTCGCCGGGGCAGTACTTGTCGTCTTGAAGGATTTTCCGTTTCGGTCCCAAAAACTGGTGAACGTCCCGCCTGTGCCCGGTTTTCCCTGGGTCGAAAAATGGGGAATGCCCCTCGCCCGGATTATCCCTGGCTCACCAATTCAGGCTAAGCCGAGTTTCTTTGCCTCTCTACGGGTCAGCTGGACATAGAATATAGAAGCGCTGCCCTTGTGCTCAAGTTCATCGACAGCCTCGTCGACCGAACTGCGCGAAATACCGACCTCGTCTTCCAAAAACGTCCGCAGAGGATTTACTCCATCGAATCGCCTCGACGGAACTGCTCCGCCTGGACCAGTAAAAGGAGCAAATATGACCGAGTACCGGTCTGTCTGGGCGCCTAAGGCGAAGATATGGATTGCGCCTTCTGTCTTTATCTTTAATTCCGCTTCCAGAGCCCGGACTGATGGGTCGGATGGGCTCTTCAGGGAAACGCGTCGAATGGGAATTTCTTCGTATATTCCAACCGCCTGCAACGCTTTGATGACTCGTGAATACGCTTCCTGCGGACCCTTGTCGTCATACAATCGCGTTGCGATCACGAGTTGCCACTCATCGAGGTAAGGGACAAATTCTAGATCGACCAGACTGGCCGGGATTTTGGCTTGGCTCAGCGCATTCAGCACGCGGCCCTGAGTATCCAAGTCGCTCTTTACCAACGTTGTCTTATCCATGCCAATACTCCATCGGACGAACTCACGGCGTTGTGTAAGTCCTTACCATTTAAACCAGAGATTCGATAACGTGACTCTTCGTTCCAGCTCTTGACGATTCCCCAGCTTGTCGCAAGCGCTGTGTTTGTTTTCATTTCGTTCTCAAGTTGCGCCTCTAGGTTGGCAAGCTTGAGTAACTTTTCCAATTTGTGAGTGTAAACCTCTCGGACATAGTCTACTTTCTGGGGAAACTCATGACGTCGAGCGAGCTTCGCGATACAGGCCTTAAGGGCGCATTCAACGGCATAACCGCAGAGGTAGTACGCGCCGACTGGATTCCGGGTTCTGAGAAGTGCACCTGCCTCTCGAACGCGCAACTCTGCCAGACGCTGAAAATCCCGTCGCGTGAGTGGCGCGTCCCTCATCGCTTATGACCGTGCGTCAATTATAAGGCGGCAGGTATCCAGAACAGAATTGTGTGAAGAACTTAAGAAGTAGCTTCGTTGGACGCGACATCGATTACGGCGCCGGATTCGCCGCTTTCGTTCCGATCATGACCGCGTCCTGCATCTGGCGATACAGGTCGCTGACCGCGCCGGGGGAATGCGACATCAGAATGGTGTTGCTGCGGTCGTTGGAGCCGATTTCTTTCATGGTGTCGAGATATTGCGTAACCAGCACCAGCATCATCACGTCTTTTGGCGTGGAGCCTTCCACTGCTTTGGAAAATGCCTCGACCGAATCTTTCAATCCTTCGATGATCGCTTTGCGCTGGTTGGCGATGCCCTGGCCTTGCAGAGCCTTGCTCTGCGCCTCCGCTTCGGCCTGCTTGACCTTCAGAATTTTCTCCGCCTCACCGCGCGCGCTGGCTGCGACCTGCTCACGTTGCGCCGCGTTGATGTCGTTCATGGCGGCTTTTACTTTTTCGTCGGGCTCAATGTCGGTGACCAGCGCCTGGTCGATGGCGTAGCCGTAGGTCCGCATCACGTCGTCGAGTCCCTCCTTGATCGCGATCGCGATATCGGATTGCTGCAGGAAGGCGTCGTCCAGATTCATCTTCGGAACATGGCCGAGAATCACGTTGAACACGTAGGAAGAAATCTGCTGCTTCGGATTCGCCAGCTTGTAGAACGCCTCATAAACCTTCTCAGGAATCACGTGATATTGCACCGACACGGGAATCTTCACGAACACGTTGTCTTTGGTCTTGGTCTCCACGTCGAGCGCTAGTTGCTGCACCCGCAGATCGATGCGGGCCGCGATCTGGTCGAGCCACGGGAGTTTGAAATTAATGCCCGCGCCCGCCACGCGCTGAAATTTGCCCATGCGCTGCACTACCACGGCCTCGGCCGTGTGCACCTGGAAAAAACCGCTTAGGATGGTTCCGATCACGAAGATGCCAACAATCAAGGCAATCATTAACGACATGACTTCCATCAGGACCTCCCGGTCGCAGGCATCATATCGGTTCAGGCGAACTCTCACAACGAAGCATGTGGGAGCCAAGCCGGCGGAGCAACTGCAGCCTATGAGCACGTCGAGAGTTCCATTGACATGCTATGCATGCATATGCAATTATTAGCATGCATAGGAGAACCGCATGAACACAACAGCCTCGATTTCCGTCGCCGATCTCATCCGCCAGCACGCCGTTGAGGTCTACGTTTTGGCCGCCCGACGTCGCGGGGATCGAACCTTCACCATCAATGCCGGCACGGTACATAAGGCTCTGGCTCTTAGCAATCGCATACCTCCGGTATGCGCGGCGCTGGGATCGAAGAAATTCCTGACGGAGAACCTTCTTCGCTTGGTCTCGAAAACCGGCCCGCCATCGGGACAAAGCACGACGGTCACGTATACGTACGAGTTCCTCGATCCTCACGATCGGTCGGGACAACTTGACGCGTGGGATCGACTCCGAGGAGCGTTGAAAGATGTCTTTGCAGAATTGGGCGGTGGCGAGGCTTATCTGCGCGCTGAGCGCGCCTCCTTCCGCGATGCCTCGGATCGCAAGTGAGCCGCATTTACTGGGACTCGATGCTGTTTATCTATTGGCTGGAGGACAACCCCGTTTTTGCGAAAAGGGTCACAGCCTTGCGCTCTCGCATGAGGGAACGCAACGATGAACTCATCACCAGCGCCTTCACCCTGGGCGAAGTGCTCGCCGGTGCATATCGCAAGGGCGCCGGTTCATCGGCGGATGAAGTGCGAGGGGTCCTCCTGACTCTGGTGTCAGAAGTCGTACCATTCACCGCCGAAACTGCAAACCACTATGGGCGAATCAGGGGAACCCGCGGCGTTTCTTCCGCGGATGCGATCCACCTGGCCTGCGCCGCGCAGGCCCGCACCGATCTTTTTCTTACCAACGACAAAACGCTGGTCGGCAAAGTGATCCCTGGCATCCAGTTCATTGCTGGGCTCGATTCCAACATTATTTAGGGGCCGCGCGCAGTTTCTCCTCCAGCGTGGCCTTCACCTCCGGCCACTCGTCATCCAGAATGCTGAAGTAGACGCTGTCGCGGATTCTTCCGGTCCAGGTGACCACATGCCGGCGCAATGTGCCTTCCTCTTTTGCGCCGATGCGCAGAATCGCGTTGCGCGATTTTTGATTCAGCGCATCCGTTTTCAGTTCGACCCGCACGCATCCCCACACGTCAAAGGCATGCCGCAGCATCAAGTATTTCGCTTCCGTGTTGACTGGCGTGCGTTGCCATGCCGGAGCGATCCAGGTCGATCCGATCTCGACCCGCCGGTTGATGCGGTCAATGTTCATGAAGCGCGTGCTCCCAACGACCTGCCCGGACGCGCGTTCGACCGTGGCAAACACAATCGACTCGCCGCGTTCTTGCTCGGCGAAGGCCCTGTCGATCAGCCGCTGAAACTCTTCCTGCGTTTTCATGGAGTAGGGAATCCAGCGGAAAATATCTTCCAGGTCGTTCTTGGCAACGTTCCAGAACAGCGCCGCGTGTTCGCGGCGAACCGGTTCCAGACGCACCAACTTGCCTTCCAGCGTGAGCGGCAAAACGATGTTCAGCGGACCAGTGGCAGCCATATTATTAATGTTGCATCTTATTAATCTTGCATCTTAATTAATGTTGCATCTTGCAGACTTTCCGGGCATCTCTATTACCGCGCGGATTCCGCAAATTCTGTTCCCACAAAGCGATATTGACTTGCGATACTGATCTTCGATACTGAACATGGATACTGAACTGGGATGTTGACCTGACATGATCTCATACGTCCAACCAGCGGTCATGCGACGCGCCCCATGGCGATGTTGTCGGGAGTCACGGTGAAGTCGCACTGTCTGCCTTTCTCGCAGATTCCGCACACCACCCGCCTGTTCCAGGACTTCCTGGCGTACTCGCCCGCTGTCCAGCCCTTCTATCCAAGATCGCCTCACTTTCATGAATGGTTGAAAGAAGAAGCTGCGGCGATCTCCTACGATTCCTCCCGCCGCGAGCGCGTCACCGCCATCCTCGAGCGCCAGAACAAATTCTGGGACGCTTCCCCGAAAACGCTGGCCAATCTTGACCGTCTGCGCAAAGGCGCGGCCGCCGTCGTGACCGGTCAACAGGTTGGCTTGTTCGGCGGACCGATGTTTGCCATTTACAAGGCCCTCACCGCGGTCAAACTCGCCGAGGAAGCGACCGCCGCCGGAGTCGACGCCGTGCCGGTTTTCTGGCTCGCGACCTACGACCACGATCTGGCCGAGGTGAACCACGTTTCCATCCCCGGCCCGGATGGCGCTTTGCACGTGCTCACCACCTCCAGCCACGATGTTCCCGCAGCGCCCGTCAGTGCCGTGCGACTGGGCGACGAAATTCTTCGGCTCGTCGAAGAAGCGGCGAAGCTTCTCGGCGTGTCCGAGGCGGCGCAGTTTCTGCGCGACTCCTACCGTCCCGGTGAAACTCTGGGCACGGCCTTCGCCCGCTTCTATACCCGCGTCTGTGCCGAGTGGGGAGTGATTCTGCTCGACGCTTCGGACGGCGAACTCGACCGCGTGGCCCAGCCCATTTACCGCGCCGCGGTTGAGCGCGCCGGCGAACTGGCCTCCGCCGTCCTGGCGCGAGGCGAGGCGCTGGAAGCTGCTGGCTATCATCAACAGGTGAAAGTTACTCCGTCGTCGGTGCTGCTTTTCATGCTGCAGAACGGCGCCCGCACGCCGATTCACCGGCGCGAGCATGGCGGCACCGCGGAATTTGTAATTGGCTCCGATGCCGCGGCCGAGAAGCTCTCGCAAGCCGAACTGCTCGACCGCATTAATTCCAGCCCTGAACTGTTCAGCCCCAACGTCCTGCTGCGCCCCATCGTTGAGGATTATCTTCTGCCCACGCTGGCCTACACTGGCGGTGCCGCCGAGACCGCTTACTTCGCGCAGGCCGGAGCTGTGTATGAAGCTCTTCTGGGCCGCGTGACGCCCATTGTACCGCGCTTCTCGGCCACGATTGTCGAACCGAAGATGCAGCGTGTGCTCGAGCGTCACGGTATCACCGTGTCCGCCGTGCTTGCCGGCCCCGATGCCTTACGCCGGCAACTCGCCGAGCGCGGACTGCCCGAAGACCTGCAAGCCGCCTTCGACGCCGCCAGGAAATCGCTGGACTCGCACTTGTCGAGCGTCAAGGAAAAACTGCTGCAGCTTGACCGCACCCTGGTGGACGCCGCGGAAACCGCCCGCTCAAAAATTGAATACCAGCTGGAGCGTCTGCATTCCCAGGCCGCGCGCGCGGAAGCGCAAAAAAGCGAACTGGTGACCCGCCACGCCGAAGCGCTTAGTCAGGCGCTCTATCCTGATAAAGGTCTGCAAGAGCGCGGCATCGGCGGCATTTACTTTCTAGCGCGCTACGGCCGCGAATTCCTGGACCAGCTGCACGACGCCATCCAGTCCGACTGCCACGACCACCAAATTCTGGAGCTGTAGATCTTAAGAGTTGCGTCCCTGCACTTTATGTCATGCTGAGCGAGGATTGGGCTTCGCGAAGCGAAGCTCAACCGCAGTCGAAGCATCCCTACTGAAACGGAATCGTTGGCTCTAAAATCGAAAAGCTCAACCCTGCCGCAGCCAATCTTCCAGCCCCGCGAGCGATTCCACGCGCGGAAACTCGCGCTCGCGATAGGCTCCGGCCACGTCGAACAACACCGCCTGCATTCCCGCGTTGCGCGCCCCTGCATAATCCACGGAATACACGTCGCCCACATAAAGACTCTCGGCTGGCTCGGCGTCCATTGCGCGCAGCGCCGCTTCAAAAATCGCTGCATGCGGCTTTTCATGCCCGACAATGCCCGAGTCGGTGATGCTGGCAAAGCAATCCGCAATCCCGCAGCGGCGCAACACCGCGTCAATCTTGCCATCGGCGTTCGAAATCACCGCGATCGCGTAGTCCCGCCGAAGGCGTTCCAGCGCGTCGCGCGTTCCGGGCAGAATCTGGTCCCAGTTCGCCGAACTCTGCGTATTCGCAACCAGGGCGTCACGCACGCCGTCATCAACGGCAACGTCCAGGTCATTGAGTTGTTGCAGCAGATAGGTGTGAAAGGTCCACCAGAAGCCGTGATCAACCTTGCCCACGATCATGCCTTCGTCAAATTCGTGCTTGGTGCGCCGCTCCAGGGCCTGCCAGTCCGCGAGGCTGGGATGGTGGTGCTCCGGCAGCGGCGCCAGCATGCGGGCCCGATTGGGAAACAGTAGCGTATTGCCCACGTCGAAGAAAATGTAGCGGCGCTTTGCCATGACTCGCCCTTGACCACCTTCCATATTAACCAACGGCATCGAAGGCGCCCCTTGACTGGAAAGCTGCCAGTTCTTGGTCGTGAGCACTTAGGGATTCGCCGACCGGTGTCATCCCGCAGGAGCGCGACCAGCGCTCCGGAGGGACCTTACGAAACCCGGACATCGGTTGTACCGATGCGAGGAGCGCCCGCATTGCATGCAGCGCAGGCACTCCCGTCCACGGCATGGGCAGCGTCGGCTGTCGTATGGTCCCCGGCTGTCGCCGCGCTCAGGATGACATCGGGCTGGAGTGATTCTGAAATTGAGCCACTACCCCGCGTTTCTAAGCTGTGAACCGGGAGGTAAAACAGTGTAATATCCTGTTTTCGAGAGCGGACCGGCCAACTGGCTTTCCGCTCGTCGTCAACTATGGCTCTTCCGGTTGCAGTTTCGATGATTGCAGGCTTCACCCGCAGCACGCGGGCCGCGGTGGCCGTCTATGCGGCCGCGCGCGCCTACACGGCGGTACTCGTCGGCGTGGCCGCCGCGGTGCTCTACCGTGGTTCGCGGGAGGATGTTTACAACATCCTTTGGGCCGTGGTGTTCGGCTTTGCCACGCTCAACATTCTCAGCCTGGCGGCGCGCCGCCTCGAGCCCACCCGCCGCGGCCTGAGCTTCGGGGAACTGATGGCTGTCGCGGTGGTGCTGCTATCGGTCTTCCTGCTGGGCTGGGAGATGCTCAACCTGTTCCATATTCTTCCGATCAAGCTAAAGTACTGAAAGTCACAGTCATTGAAGTCGATCTGAAGTCGATCTGAAATCCACCTGTCGCGCGAGATCCCTCGAAGCGGAAAAGAAACGCCCGAAAACTCAAACTCAGGCACTACCCACTTTTGCGGTATCATTCGCTTAGATGTCGAAGAAGCATCCTAATTTCGAAGTGACCTGCCCGTGCTGTAGTGCCTTGCTCAAAGTTGACGTCGAGACGCGCGCCGTCATTGCCCACACCGCGGCCGTCAAACCGAAAACCTTCAACGACATGGAGGCCGCGGCCCGGGCCATGCGGGAGCAGGACAGCCGCCGCGAGTCCATCTTCCAGCAATCCGTCGAAGCGCAGAGGAACGCCTCCGATCTCCTCGAGAAGAAATTTCAGGAAGCCGTGAAGAAGGCGAAAGAGTCGCCCGACACCGGCAAACCGATCCGGGACTTTGATCTTGACTGATTCGACCTTGATTGGTTCACCCCGGCTGACTCGCACCACTTGATTTGCAAAATATGCCCCGTCCTCTTCTGCTTGGCCACCGCGGCGCTCGCGCCCTCAAGTCGATTCCGGAAAATACGACCGCCTCGTTCGATCAGGCCCTGGCCGACGGCTGTGACGGCTTCGAATTCGATGTGCGCCTCACCGAGGACGAAGAGGCCGTGGTTTGCCATGACCCGAAAATCGCCGGATTTCAGATTGCCCGCACCCCCGCGAAACAGCTTTCCCGGCTGCCCCGCTTGCGGGAAGTTCTGCAGCGCTACCGCGATTCGTTTCTCGACATCGAACTCAAGGTGAAAGGCCTGGAGCGAATCACGCTTGATCTGTTCCTGCGGCACCAGCCGCGCCGCGGATTCGTGGTCTCATCGTTTATCCCCGGAGTGCTCAAAGCCCTGCGGGCGGCCGATGCCTCGATTCCGCTCGGCCTGATTTGCGAATCCCCGACCCAACTGCGCTACTGGAGCGAACTTCCCGTGCAGTATGTGATTGCCCAGCAGGAACTGGTAGAGCCGGAACTGATTCGCAAAGTAAAGGGCGCGGGGAAGAAAGTCATCGTCTGGACGGTCAACGCCGCCGAAGACATGCAGCGCTTCGCCGACGGCGGCGTCGACGGCATTATCTCCGATGACACGAGTCTCCTCTGCCGCACGCTCGCTCAGTAGAAGCCGGGCCCGAAGAAGCTGGGCCCTTAAGAGCTGGGCCCTTAAAAGCTGGGCCCTTAAAAGCTGGGCCCGTAGAAGGTATCTCAGTCTCGGAGTCAATGCAGAAAAACGAAGGCCGGGTATCCCGGAAGGAAGTTCCGGATCCCGGCCCACGTCTTCGTTCAACTTGTTACTGCAACCTTACTGCAACTCGGAGTAAAGCCTTGCGCTGGTTGCCCGAGATTAGTTCCCCGAGGGTGCGTTAGCCGCGGCAGTGGTAGGAGCCGCAGCCGGAGCCGCGACGCCTGTACCGAACCGGGCCAGCCGCGGATAGAAGGGTGTGACTTCAAACGGCATTTTGTCACGCGCCGAGGTGATGGCGACCGGAACCGTCTTCACCATTTCCGCCTTGTCGTCCCAGGGGTTGATCTTCACGCGGCCGCCCAGGGGCAGAGCCGCAATCTGATCCAGTTTGTTGTTGTCCAGCGGCGGGCCCTCCGTTTCCAGAGCGGAGAGACGAGTGATCGTTCCGTTTTCCTCCAGGGAGTTGCCCAGGTGGGTGGTGAGCAGCGCGCCCAGCTGCGGAGCCCGCAGCTGCAGTGCCTTCAGGAACAGCCCGACGCTATCCAGTTTCTGGGCGTAGGGCGAGTTCTTCAGCAGCTCGATAGCTTTCTTGTCAGCCGCCTGTTCTTCTTCCGGAATGTGCTTGAAGCCCAGGTTCTGGTAGGTGGAGTCATCGTTGAACAGCATGCGGTCGTTGAAGGCAAACTTGCTGCCCAGGTTGTGGCCCAGCACAATGTGCGCCAGCTCATGCGAGAGCACTGCGGCCAGGCTGGCCTCGTCAGGCAGCACGTCAATCAAACCACGGCTGATGACGATGGTGTTGCCAACGCTGAAGGTTTCGAGCGGAGCGGTGAGCAGCACGCGGGTGCGTACCGGCCGCGGCAAGTCAATGTTGTTGGTGACTTCCAGGTTGTTAACTACGGTCTGAAGGATGCGGTCGAGGTCGCCCTCGGGGGCGAGCAAGCCCGCGTTGGTGAGGCGCTCGACAACATTGTCTTCCGCCTGCTGCTGCCATACCCGCTCGGCCTGCAGCGGAGAAGCATCCTGCGCCGTGGCGCTCTCATCGGTCACGCTGTCGACGCGGATGTTGGTCAGCTCGTCGTCCTTGCCGCCCTTCTTCAGGTCATAGCCCCAGATGCGGGTCTGCGCCTTGAAGGCCATCTTGTTCTTGACGCCTGCGCTGAAGTCGCCTTCTTCGCTGTAAATGTAGGAGGGAACCCAGTAGCCGGGGATCAGGTTCAAGCGCCAGCTGTCCATGTGGAAGAAATAGGAGTTGCGCGGCGCCGGATAGTAGGTGCCGTTCAGGCGCACGATGTTGTAGCCCTGGTCTTCCACCCAGATGCGGCCGAGGAAGCGGCCACGTCCGGACTTCGGCTTGGGCGTGACGTCGAACACCAGGCAGCGTATGTCGCCCAGGAATTCGCGGCGCGCGTAGCGGAACTCATAGTGCTCGCGGTCGAAGTCGCTGCGGTCGGCGTAGACCATCCAGGAGAAGCCCAGGGGCTGGTACTGCACCTTGTAGAGCTTCTGGAAGCCGCCCAGCAGCCGGGCCTGCATGCCCTTCTCTTCTTCCTTGAGGTAGTCTTTGCGGTCGATGTTCTCGCCCATGTCCATGCGGCCGAGGAAATAGTGATCTCCGCTGGGGACGGGGCCGAGTTGCGGATCGGCGACCAGATTCTGCAGATAAGTCTCGACCACCGGAGTGCGGTTGGCCAGCATCTTGATCAGACCGTGCTCCCGCTCGATGAACAGGTTCACCACCTGGTCCATGGTGGTGGGAGCCGGCTCGGGAGCGGGCTGGGCCAGCGCAACCGCCTGCGCCGGTGCGGCTGCGGGCTGGGCTGCCTGGGCCGGTGCGGGCGCGGCTTGTGCCGCGTCGGGCTGCGCCGCTGCCGGGGCAGCCGCCTGCGAAGGTTGCGCGGTCTGCGTCGCATCGGGCGCAGCCGGCGGTGCGGCCGGCGTTTGATCGGCCGCTTGCTGTGCGGCCGCGCTCAGTGATGCCAGCAGAGCCGCAGTAAGTATCGCTTTCGAAGTACGCATGACTCTTTTCTCCATATGTTTTGCTGAACCAGTTTCTTAGAACCAGTTTCAGTTGCCCGTCGTTTCCTGCTCACTTCTCGCTTGCCAAAGTTACTCGCCAAAACCCTCTGATTACGAAAATCTAGTACGCCATCTGGAACGTCACATGCACCACTGCCGTGGAATCGACCGGCTGGCTGTAGCGCATGGCCGGCTTGAAGCGGATCTTGTTGGCGGCGGCGACCGCGGCTTCATCCAGCCCGTGGCCCAGACCGCGCACCACTTTATTCACGTGCAGCGTACCGTTCGCCGAAAAACTCACTTCGAGAAGCACTTCGCCTTCCAGCTTCAGGCTGCGCGCTTCATCGGTGTAAACCGGATTGGGTTTGAACGTAATCTCGACCGGAGTGGTCGCCGGGCCGGCATCGGCCTGCGCGATTTTCGGCCCGCCATGCACCACTTGTTCCGATCCAAATCCTCCGGTAGCCACGCCTTTGCCGCTGGCCCGCCCGTCGCCGTTACTGCCCGTCGCGATGCCGTTGCCGAAGTCGGCGCTGGCCACCGTGCCCTTGATTCCTTTGGCGCCTCCCGATCCGTTGCCCTGTCCGGGGCCCACCGGCATGTCAAAGCCTCCCGCCGAGGCTGCGTAGAGCTTCGCGCCCTGCTTGCCCGTCCCCTTCAATCCGTTGTCATCGCCGAAGCCTCCGGTCTGCACTTTCTCGACCGCCGCGTTCACCGTGGGTTTCGCGGAACTGCCGCTGAAATCTCCGGTGTGCACCAGTTGCGGCCGCGCCGCGGCCGCCAGCTTCAGCTCAGGAGCCTTGAACTCGTTCACCACGACCTTGGGTGCTTCCACCGGCTCAGGCGCGGCCCGGCGAACCTCGCGCGGCACCACCAGCTTGGGCGTCTCAAGAACCGGAAGCTTCACCGCAGGCAGCAACTTCGCATGCACTTCGGGCGCGACCTTGACCGGCGCCGGCTCGGGCCGCAACGATGGCATGGGAATGATTTCGGTAACGTGATAGGACGTCAGCTGCAGCTTTTCCGGCAGGATCAACCCGAGGTTGATCACGATCAGCAGGACCAGCGCCACCATCCCGTAGGCGGTCGCCACCGCCCGCTTGTTAATCTTGCGTTCGGGCAGTAGTCCGAGTTGAAAGCCGCGATAAGCCGTCGCCATGCAATTTCTCCATCGAGGGTTCCCGGCTTGGGGAGATTCGCCGGGACTTGGAGTCTTAAAAATACGGGAGATAGGACAGGGGGTAAACGTGTCAACGGCTCTTGACCTTAGGTAACCAGTCAGGGTACCCAGTTTGAAATGTGGTCCAGAACGGGCAGGGGACGGCCCTTACCGCCAGTTCCCTCAATTTCACCCATGAACCGCCCAAGAAACCGGCAGGAAATCCGGAGAAAAAGCGGTCGGTTTTTGCCCGAAAACAATGCGACGTGAGCCGCCGCCGCGGGCTGCAAACGCTAGAGCTTTTGCGTCAGGCCGCTGCGCGATTTCCCACGATGGGAGAAATTACGATGGGAAAAATACGCAAAGACGGGAATGCCCGCCAGGATCACGAGCACGCCGTAACCAGAGTTTGGCCAGTCATTCTTGAAGGTGTAGCCCAGCAGCGCGGCGGCCGTGGCGACAAAAAGAATGGGAACGAAAGGATAACCCCACATGCGATATGGACGCGTGGCCTGCGGGTCGCGCCAGCGGAAGATAAAAATCGTACTGCCGGCGATCATATAAAACAGCCACTCGGCAAAAATCGCCAGCGAAAAAAGCTGCCGGAAGTTGGCTCCCACCAGCAACAGCAGAATGGAGAGCACGGCCTGCGCCAGAATCGCCACCGCGGGAGTGTGGAAGCGTGCATCCACCTCGGCCAGCGCGCGAAAAAAATAGCCGTCGCGCGCCACCGCGTAGGGCACGCGCGCTCCGCTCATGATGGTGCCGTTCAGCGTGACCAGCATGGAGAGCGCCATCCCGGCCGAAACAATGCTGGCGCCGGTTCGCCCCAGCACCAGCGCGACCGCGTCAGAGGCGGGACGCGGCGAAGCCGCGATTGCGTTCGCGGGAAGCACGTACTGCAGTCCGGCGTTGACCAGAATGTAGAGCACGCCCACCGTGGCCACGCCCGCAATCAAAGCCATGGGAATGTTGCGTCCCGGGCGCTTCACCTCGCCCGCCACCATGTTGAGGTCATTCCATCCGTCATACGCCCACAGCGCCGCCACCAGCGCCAACATGAATCCGGCCATCCCGCCCTTGGCGCCGGCGAATGTCCCCGCGAAGTTGCTCCATCCCCGCCCCGCGGCGTTTCCGATCCCACTGAAGCACACCACCACGATTCCCAGGATGATCGCCACTTTCAGGAGCGTAAAGACCAGCTGAAATTCTCCCGCCTTCTTCACGCCGAGGTAGTTGAGCCCCGAGATCAGAATGGCGACGGCAATGGCAAACATCTGCCCCCAGGTCACGGCAAACGGCGCGCTGATGGCGTTGGCGGAAAAAAAAGAGAAGACCGGGAAGGTACCGAGAATTCGCACAAGCCCGGTGACCACCGTGGCAATCGAAGCCGGCTTGGCAATCACGAACCACGTCCAGGCATAGAGAAAACCGGCCATCGGCCCGTAGCCGTCGCGGACGTACACATACTCGCCGCCGGCCTGCGGCTTCATGGCGCCCAGTTCGGCGTATGTGAGCGCGCCGAAGAACGAAAGCAGTCCCCCGACGACCCACGCAAGGTAGACCAGTTTGGCCGAGCCCACGGCCTGCATCATTTCGGCGGGCACCAGAAAAATTCCGCTGCCGATGATCGTCCCCACCACTACGGCCGACGCGTGGCTTACGCCCAGGTCGCGGGAAAGTTCGGGACGCACAGCAGCAGCGTGAGTGGCGTCAGCCATGTTGGAGTTGGAGTATACGCGAGGAAGCAGGAAGGAGCGAAGAGTGAAGCGTTCAGTTTGACCTCAGCGTGACGTCTTCTCAAGCCGGGCGTCATCCCGACCGAAGCCGCACTTCAGGCGGAGGGAGGGATCTCCCGATGCACCGGCCCGATCGTCCGAGGGCACTCCGCGCCAGATCCCGTACGCCTTACCGCGCCGGCGGCGTCGCCTGCGCCACAGGCTCGGGTGCCAGAGGCAGCGGCACTTCCAGCGTGCCCAGCCGGTCATTGAGCCGGTCGCGCACGCCCACGCGAATCGATACGGCATTCACCGGGACCACCAGCATCTGGCGGGTGCGGTAGACGCCCGCCTTATTGTCGCCGGCCTGCGTCGCGGGATCCGGCACGCCGTCATTCACCATGCCGTTCAGCAGCTTGCCGTCGCTGTCGAAGGCGGCGATGGCAAACTCCAGCGTGGGGTCTTTGCCGGCGCGTCCGGCTTGGGCTTTCAGTTCCGGCTCCAGCACGCGGTAATCCACGGCGTATACGCGAACTCTTACCGGAGGAATCGGCCGGGCGTTCGGGTTTCTGCGGTGAGTGCGCAGGTTCGCCGTCACCGAGGTCAGTTGCGCCATCTGCTGGGGAGTCGCCGTGGTCACGCCGCTCGCGGCCCGCACGTGCGCGGAAAATACCAGATCATGCACCATCGGGCCGCCCAGCTTCATATTGGCCTGCAGCACGTCGCCGGCCTCCAGCGGAACAGCCAGGTCGGCCTGCCGTGCGCCACCCGAGCTCTGATCGGCTGCGCTCGAAACCAGCGGAACCCGGCAGTACGAACGCCGATAGGAGATTTTGTATCCCGCCTTGTCGAGTTTCACGAAAATCCCATGACACTTTCCCTCTTCCTCGCCGTTAGGCGGAGAGTAGGTGAGAGTGTAGTAGTTGCCGCCATCTTCGGTGGCTTCTTCGAGCGCAGCGCTCAGACCGTTATCGCTGTAAAACGCACGCCCTCCAGTCGCGGTCGCGCGAATCGGCGCCTTGGCTCCCGGTGTTCAGCGCCGCCGCCGACGCACTCACGACTGGGCCGCTGGTCGAACCGGTGCTGCCGCCCACACCAGCCGGCGCTGCGCTGGGCGGGGCACTCGACGCCTCACCGCCGGCTCCCCCGTGCGGCATCGCTCCCGTCAAGCCGCCCTCAGGACTGACCACAACTCCCCGCACATTGACCGGGAAAACCGCGACCTCAGCCTGGGCCAGCGCGTTCATCTCGGCGCGGATTCGATCCCCGGCTTCGACCGGATTGCCCGCTTGCGCATAAATCGCCGTGGGGAAAGTTCCCGCCATCCAAATCACGTTCTTGCGGCCGGGAATGCCGTCCAGATATTGCCCGATGTGAGTCAGCACATCAATCGCCGTGTAAGGATTGTGCGACCCGTAGCTTCTCCCATACAGAAAGACCTTGGGAACATGCGGCCGGGAATGCTTGCCATCCAACACGGCGTAGAGCACGTCTTTGTCGGTGGTGAAACCCTGCGCGAGATACATCTCGTCGGAGTTCACGAAAATCGCAAATCGCGTGCCCTCAGGTTTGTTGCGAATGAACTTCAGAATCTGCCCCCGCGCAGTCATCTGGTCTTCGGTTTCGGTGTTGACCAGGTCGTAGAGCATCACATAGAGCGGCCCGCGCTCGGGAACTTCGGGAACATTCAGGAAAACATTGGGCGGCAGCGGAGCCGGGTTCGGACCGCGCGAAATCGAAGGCTTGTCAAAATCATAGAGGTCGAACGAAAGCACGCGCTGCGGCTGCTTATCTTCTGTGACGGAAAAATCTTCGGCGGTCAGTCCTTGGACCGGCTTGCCGTCGGCGTCGCGCACCATGACATCCACAATCACCCGCCGCACCGTCTGGCGAATGGTCACGGTCGGTTCCTGCTCGCCGGCGCTCGCGGCCGGCGTCTGGGTCGGGGCTTGGGCCGGCGCTGCGTCCGGGCTGGTTGCCGCAGGGGCCGCACTTGGAGCGGGGGTCGCATCCTGCGCCTGGGCCTCCTGGGCATGAGTCGGCGCCATGGCAAAGAAAAAGCACAGAGTTAAAACTGCGGCGGGGCATCGCGGGAGGGCAGGAAAAAAGCTCATATTCACACCTTCGATTCTTCTCTACAGTCTATTATGAAACCCGCTCGAAGGCGGCTTGTCTCGGTCCCGGCGACATTTTTCGCGCTTCCGCTGGCTGTAAATCAGGCGGAAAGCCCCGGTTTCCGCAGGGCGTCGTCTCCTGCGGATTCGCCAATGATTATGCTGGCAATCCACCCCACCGCGAATGTTACGGTCGTACCAATCGCCACCCACCAGGTCCAGGGCACGCGCGTCCCGAGCCACAGGTAAAGCTCCATGGCAAAGCCGCAGGCCATGCCCACCATGGCCCCGCCCTGATTTGCCCGGCGAGTGAGCACACCCAGCAGAAAGACGCCGAGCAGCGCCCCGTAAGCCACGGACGCGATCTGCAAGCCAACTTCAACCACGCGTCCCACTTTGTGCAGCGCGATCAGCGCCAGCGCGAACAGCACCAGCGCCCAGGCAATCGTGGCCAGGCGCGAGAGCCGCATCTTGGTTTTCTCATCCGCGTGGGGCCGCAGCCGCGCGTAAAAATCCAGGATCGCGCTGGACGACAGCGCATTCAGCGCGGCGCTCAGGTTCGACATCGCCGCGGCCAGGATTGCCGCAATCAGCAGACCGGAAATTCCGTGCGGCATGCGCGTGACAATGAACGTGGGATAAATCCGGTCCGGCTTGCCAAACCCCGCCGAAGGCACGCGGTAGTACGCCCACAGCATGATGCCTACCATGAGAAACAGCGCAAACTGAAACAGCACCGCGACTCCGCTCGAAAGCAGCGCGGTCACCGACTGCTTCTGTCCGCGCGCCGCCAGCAAGCGCTGCACGATGAGTTGATCGGTGCCGTGACTCGCGGTCGTCAGAAACGTTCCACCGATGATTCCAGCCCAAAAAGTGTAGGGAATCCAAACGCCCTCGCTAGAGTGGAAAACTCGAAAATCAAACACCTGCAGTTTTCCTGCGCCGGCCGCAGCCGCATGAATCGCCGGCCATCCTCCGGGGACCAGATGCACGATCGTCACCAGCCCGACCAGCGTTCCGCCCACATAGATCGCAGTTTGCACCACATCGGTCCAGATCACGGCGGCCAGCCCACCCTCGAATGTATAGATCACCGTCAATGCGGTAATGATGGCGATGGACGCGACCTCGCCCGTCCCCAGCGCGATCGATACCACAATCGCGACGGCATACACGCGCACACCCTCGGCCGCGGCCCGGGTCAGCAGAAATAATCCGGCCGTCAGCGACCGCAACCCGCGCCCGAAGCGGCGCTCGATCAGTTCATAAGCCGTATAAAGATCGCCGCGAAAGTAATGCGGCAGCAACACAAAGCTGATCACCACGCGTCCCACCACGTATCCCATGACCACCTGCAGAAACGTGAAGTTGGTGTCATAGGCGAGGCCGGGAATGCTGATGATGGTGAGCGTGCTGGTTTCCGCCGCAACAATCGAGAGCGCGATGGCCCACCACGGAATATCGCGCCCCGCAAGAAAATAATCGCGCAGCGACCGCTGCTTCTTGCGGAAGCGCAGCCCGAACAGAGTAATCCCCGCCAGGTAGAGCGCGATGATCGCGAAATCAAGTTTGTTCAGGCCCATGCGGAGTCGGCAGTCTTCAGATTATCGATCCAGATTATCGGCGCAATCCCAACTTTCCGCGAGTGAGACTTTGTAGTCCCCGCGCCCGCGGACCGAGGGCTGTGCAGGATCAGTTTGCTTGTCATCCTGAGCAGGCGTTCTCTGCGCCGCGAAGGATCTGGGCGAGCCGCGCGATGTGTCGCGTCTTTTGCGACACATCAGTCGCGCGTTTGGCTCGCTTCCTTATCAAGATTGCACCACTACCAAACCCGCGTAACCTCTGCCGCCTGCGGCGCTGTGTTAAAAATAATCTGTGTCCTACTATCTCGGCATCGACGGGGGCGGAACCAAAACCACGTGCGCGGTGGGCGATGAATCGCACTTGCTCGCGACCGCGACAGCCGGTCCTAGCAACATCGTCCGCGTCGGCGAAGCGCAGGCTCGCGAGTCGCTGCAGGCGGCGGTGCGCCAGGCTTGCGCCGCGGCTGGCATTACGCCCGCGCAGGTGGCGCACACTTGCGTAGGAGG
>Ga0302326_10010083_pt1 | contig 20502 bp, 13 predicted proteins | sample Palsa_T0_3_FD_202264 | JGI IMG/M metagenome (GOLD analysis project Ga0302326, IMG submission 202264) | Peat permafrost microbial communities from Stordalen Mire near Abisko, Sweden - Palsa_T0_3 | ecosystem: Environmental > Terrestrial > Soil > Palsa > Peat permafrost | place: Sweden: Abisko...
TTGTTCCCCCCCTACAACAAATACCTTCTCACCGGCGCGACCGGACTAGCGCATAACATACCGGACACCCGCATTCCCAACGTCAACACTCTCGGTTCCGGTGTTTTTCAGCTCACTTCCGCGACTATTCCTTACGACTCCTACGCGGCCAGCCCGGTGCACCGTTTCTACCAGATGTGGCAGCAGACTGATTGCAGCGCGGCCACTGCAACTTCCAGCAACCCCAGCGGTTGCCTGAACGATTTATTCCCCTGGGTCGAAGTAACCATCGGCGCCGGCAGCAATGGCAATCCCCCTCCATCTCCTCTCAACACTGGCGAAGGCTCAACCTCCATGGCCTTCTTCAACGTGGCGCACGGGGACGCTCCCTTGTTTAGGCAGCTCGCCGAGCAGTACACCATTAGCGACAACTTCCATCAGTCCGTGGAAGGCGGCACCGGCGCCAATCACATCATGTTCGGCTACGCTGATGCCCTCCCGTACAGCGATGGCAACGGCAATCTTGCGACCCCGCCGACCAATCAGGTCGAAGACCCCGATCCTCAGACCGGAACCAACAACTATTACGACCAGGACGGCTACTCGGGCGGCAGCTACAGCAACTGCAATGACATCACTCAGCCCGGCGTACCGGCGGTCGTCAACTATCTGCAGTCGCTGAATCCTCCCATCAGTCCCAACTGCGCTCCCAACGCCTATTACCTGCTTAACAACTACAACCCGGGCTATGTCGGCAACGGAACTCTGGACAGCGTTTACACCCAGTTCACTATTCCTCCCACGTCCCAGAAGCACATCGGCGACTCGCTGTCGGCAGCGGGTGTCTCGTGGACCTATTTCGGCGAAGGTTGGGACCTCTATGTTAGCGATCCCAGCGGGGCTGACCCCTACGACCGCTATTGCGCCATCTGCAACCCGTTCCAGTACGCGACCGATATTATGACCGTTCCCACCCAACGCGAAGCCCACATCCAGGACACAACTTACCTGTATGAGGACTTGGTTGACGGCAGTTTGCCCGCGGTCTCGATCGTAAAGCCGAGCGGCTTTACCGACGGTCATCCTTCTTCATCAAAGCTCGATCTTTTTGAAGGCTTCGTTAAGAACATCCTCGTTAAGCTGCAAGCTAACCCGACTCTGGCGGCGAGCACGGCGGTATTCATCACCTTCGACGAAGGCGGCGGATACTACGACTCCGGTTACATCCAGCCGCTCGATTTCTTTGGCGACGGCACGCGCATTCCGCTGGTCATCGTCTCTCCCTTCAGCACCGGTGGTATCGTCAACCACAGCTACGCGGATCACGTTTCGATCATCAAGTTCATTGAGCGAAACTGGGGTCTCGGGCCCATTACCGCCCGTAGCAGGGATAACTACCCGAACCCGACCACCAGCGCATCGAATCCCTACGTGCCAACCAACAGTCCTGCCATCGACGACTTGTTTGACGCGTTCACCTTCCCGACGACCGCGGCCCGCAACTAAGACCGCAAGGATCCGTCACCAAACCGAACCGGCCAAGGACATTCGTTCCCTTGGCCGGTTTCATCCCAATTGCTGCGGAGGAGCAACAACCACGACGATGACCACGATGATGACGACGGTGATGACGACCACGATGATAAAGACGACGACTGCGAGACAGATCACGAAGACTCAATGGCTCTGCTGCTGCCTCGCCGTGCTCTTGCTGACGTCCCCCTTCGCCGCAGGTCAGAACAACTCGGCCAATGTGGCCGGCAAGTGGCAACTGTCCTGGGAGGCTCGCCTCGGAACTGCGCGCGGCACCCTCCAGCTCGAACAAGTCGGCTCAAAACTGACTGGAAGCTTCGACGGAGGTTCTTTGGGTTCGCCGAAAATCTCGGGCACTGTTGAAGGCAAGAACATCACTCTAACTTTGGATTTTCAGAGAGCCCATCCATTTACTCTCGTTTTCACCGGAACAATTGACGGCGACAAAATGGGCGGGAAGTTCGACATACGAGGTGTTCAGGCGGGCTACGACTCGCACGGTGAGAACGCTCGCCCCAGCAATTATTCGTGGACTGCGGTTCGTCAGCCCGACCAAACAAGATCAGAGACCTACGCAAAACCCGTCCGGTCGTCGGCAAACGGCCTACAGAAAGTGCTGTAGCCGGTTCGATAAACTGTGGAAATTCTGTAACCTGCCGCTGACATTGCGGCATGATCGGTGTCTTTTTCGGCCATTCCGAACGAATTTACCCCAGCCAGCTCGCGCCCCTGTGGATTTCTGTTAATCGGGAATTCATCTCTGCGTCATCCGCCCGTAACGGCCCCGAGACTACCTTGACATGACTGGTTGCTTTGTACTGTCACGAAGAAATCCATGTTTTCATGTCGCATCGCGTGGTTCTCTCGCGCATTTGGTTGGTTGCGAATTCTGGAATCCAACTGATGTCCAAGAACCTCCCCATAGTCGTCTTCTTGTGTCTGTGCGTAACACAATCGCGACCGCCGATCTACGCCCAGAGTGCACCGGAAAGACCGCCGGAAGCTTGCCCGCGCCCCTCGCAGGGTGGCGTAGTCACGGAGCCGGAAGAACTGGGCAGCCACGACGGTGTGTTGAAAGTTGAGCTGACAGCCCACAACGCAAAGCAGAGCGACGGGTCCACTCGTTACTGCTACGTCGATGGGAATGGTGCAGAATCCCCCACGCTTCGGGTGAATCCTGGCGATCTCGTCGTCCTGAGTCTAAAAAACGATCTGACAGCATTCAGCCCCGACTCGGCACCCGCTGCACACCAGCACATGCATGCGGATTCCGAAAAGAACGAAAATTCGTGTCCCAGCGACTCGATGACGCGGGAATCCACGAATCTCCATTTCCACGGCCTGACGATCCCTCCACTTTGCCACCAGGACGATGTTTTGCACACGTCGATTCAGCCGGGTGATCCGCCATTCGAGTACCGCTTCCGCATTCCAGAAAGCGAGCCCCCAGGACTGTATTGGTACCACCCGCACATCCATGGATTTACGAAAGAGCAGGTGCTCGGCGGCGCATCGGGCGCCATCATCGTCGAAGGAATCGAGCGCGCGGACAAGGCGCTCGCGGGATTGCCGGAAAGGGTTTTGATTATTCGCGATCAGGATCTGCTCAACCCGAACGCCACCCCATCGAAGTGGGAACCCGTTGTCCCCAAGATGCTGTTTGATCGCGACGGGGATGCTGCGAATACTGGCACGGGATTCGGCAAGCCGGCGAAGGATCTCTCGATCAATTTCGTGCCCGTTCCCTATCCCGACTACCGCCCTGCCGTAATCGAGATAAAACCGGAGGAGCAACAATTGTGGCGCGTCGTGAATGCCTCGGGAATCACTTACCTCGACCTGCAGGTTCTATTCGCTCACACCCCCCAGCGGCTTGGCCTTGTGGCGATCGACGGAGTTCCCCTCAACGAAAACAGCCTGCCCGCGGACTTTGTGGACTGGCAGACCCATCTCGGCCTACCACCGGGCGCGCGCGTGGAATTCATTGTGAAAGGCCCTCCCGCGGGGACCTCGGGACTTCTCGTTACCAGAACCGTGAATACCGGACCGGGAGGTGAGAACGATCCCAACCGCGCCATTGCGGTAATTACCGCATCCAAAGACGCGCCAGAGCCTCCGGAACTCGCCCCCTCGCCCCAACCGCTTCCACCTTTACAGCTGCCTTGGCTCGGAAGCGTGGCTCCGGTGCGAATTAGAAGACTCTACTTTTCCGAGAAGCTCCTCGACCCGAACAATCCCAACAGCGCCACGGAATTTTACCTCACCGTCGACGGCCAAACGCCCGCGCGGTTCGATCCCAGGTCAGGTGTCCCGAACATCATCGCGAAGCAGGGAACAGTGGAGGATTGGATCATCGAAAACCGCTCAAACGAACTTCATGCATTCCATATTCATCAGTTGCATTTCATGCTCCTGAATTACGGCGGCAAGCCGGTGAACGAACCGTTTCTCCGCGATACCGTCAACGTTCCTTTCTACGACGGCAAAGCTCTTGCCTATCCCAGCGTCACAGTGCGGATGGATTTTCGTGATCCGAACACGGTGGGGGACTTTGTCTACCATTGCCACCTTTTGGAGCACGAAGACAGAGGAATGATGGGGGTGATTCGCGTAGAGCCATGAACGGGTGAGGGCGAGTTTCACAGCGAACTGGCCGTCATTCAAAACCAATCAACCGCGCAACTCGAACAGCTTCGATTTCTCAGTATCCACTTCAACCAGCAGCCTAAATCTAAATGAGGAGAAGAGGAGAAATGACTTTCAAATCCATCACATCAAAAGGGGTGCATTATTTGCGGATTGGACTGGCAGGTCTGTCCATGTTCCAGTTTGCCATCGGCACACCCTTCGCCAATGCGGCGGCTCCCAAGCCGCAACAACCGCATGATGCAGCAACCACCACACCCATCAAGCACGTCATCGTGATCATCGGAGAAAACCGCAGCTTCGATCACGTCTTCGCTACCTACGTGCCGAAGAGTGGAGATAGCGTAAATAATCTCCTCTCGGAAGGCATCATCACGCTGGACTCGAACAAGAACGCAATTCCTGGTCCGAATTTCAACAAGGCGCAACAGCTTTTCGCCACGGATACAGATACCTTCCTGCTGGCCCCGCCGACGCAGGAATATCCCAACAACATTCTGCCGGCGCCGCTCGTCGGCGGTCCCACCAGTACCTACGGCTACTTTAGCAGTACCCCTCCCTGTCCAACGTTGCCAAACCTTTCTCCGGCCCAGTGTGCTCAAGTCACGGAAGTCGGATTGCCGGCAGGTCAGGGCGCTGCCTTGGCCAGCGGCGGCACAGGCCTCACGAAATACACGCCTGATACGCGCATACCCGACGTCACGTCGCTGCAGGCCGGTCCGTTCCAACTCACCAATGGCGCAACATTTCCCTACAACGCCTATGCGGCGAGTCCGGTTCACCGCTTCTATCAGATGGTGCAGCAATTGAATTGCGATTTATCGCGGGCCACCCCCAGCGATCCCTCCGGTTGCAATGGCCAGCTGTTTTCCTACGTCGAAGTCACCGTAGGAGCGGGCACGAATGGCACCACGCAGCCGCCCCTCTGCTCTTCTGACAATGATCAGACTCCCTGCTTCACCTACAACTACTTGCCCACCGTTCCTGATGCGCAGACCACCGGTGAAGGTTCCACCTCGCTCGGCTTTTACAACGTGCAGCAAGGCGATGCTCCATACTTCGAGAGTCTCGCGGACACCTACACCATGAGCGACAACTTCCACCAATCCTTCCTCGGAGGCACGGGCCCCAATCACATTATGTTCGGCCATGCCGACGCGATTTGGTTCAGCGACGGCAAGGGCGATCCCGCCGTTCCACCGAACAACAAGGAAGTGTTTACGAAACCCTACCAAGGTAACCCTAATCCGGATGCGGGTGTGGTGAATGAAATCGAGAACCCTAATCCCGCCCCCGGCACCAACAACTGGTACGCCGAAGACGGCTATGGTGAGAGCTACAACTCTGGCTATCCACCGCCGTATACAGTTTCCCCGGTTTACGGCGGCGGTTCCTACAGCGATTGCTCAGATCCCACGCAGCCCGGCGTCGGACCGCGCGTCGACTATCTGAAGAGCCTCGGCATCGATCCGCATTGTGAACCTGGCCACTTCTACCTGCTGAACAACTACAACCCAGGCTATTTCGGCAACGGGAAGAATGCCTACATCGACCAGAATCCTTCAAACACTCCTTTCACAATCCCACCCTCTTCAACGCCTGACATCGGCGATGACCTGAACGCCAACGCTATTTCCTGGAAATACTACGGCGATCAGTGGAACAACTACGTTCCTGACCCATACCAACTCAATTACGGAACCAATGGGCCGAGCGCCGACGAATATTGCAACATCTGCAACCCGTTCCAGTACGACACGTCCATCATGTCGAGCCCGGCTCAGGTTTCAGCGCACATTCAGGATGTGGTTAACCTGTACTCCGATATCGCCGCTGGAACCTTACCCGCGGTTTCGATCACCAAACCCAGCGGCTACTCCGATGGCCATCCCGCGTCTTCGAAGCTTAACGTGTTCGAGTTGTACTGCGAGAAGATCATCGACGCGGTCCAGAATTCGCCGTATTGGGACGATACCGCTATCTTCATCACCTTCGATGAAGGCGGTGGCTACTATGACTCCGGTTACGTTCAGCCGCTCGACTTCTTCGGCGACGGCACTCGCATCCCACTGCTCGTGGTCTCGAAATATTCGACGGGTGGCCATATCACCCACAACTATTCGGATCACGTCTCCATCATCAAATTCATCGAGAGGAACTGGAACATCGGCACCATTAGTTTCCGTAGCCGGGACAATTTGCCTAACCCGGTAACGAAAGCCGGCAGCCCGTACGTTCCGGTCAACGGACCAGCGCTCAGTGATCTGTTTGAAGCGTTCACTTTCCCCGCTAAGTCCTCCAACTGAAATTGTTAGTCTTCCACCGGCCAGGGAAAGATTCCTGGCCGGATTTGTTTGATTGTCGCTCCGAAGAAGCGTCTTTTGCGGAGAGCCTGCCCTGAACGGAGCCGAAGGATCTTTGCGACGCAACAGTCGCGCGTTTTGGCTCTCTTCCTTACTTTTAACCAACTGTTCACACCGAGCCGGGTTCATGCCATGAAATCATTACAAGCAACGCGTCTGGTGAAATCTCACCTGTTAAATCTGACGTCAAAATCATCTGGAGAATCTCATTGGGCTTAAGTAGGCGCGATTTGCTGCGAATGGGTTTTTGCGCCGGAGCGGGTCTTCTTGCCGTACCCCCACTTCCCCTGTCGCAGCAGGCGAGCCTCAGCTCCGGCATGAACACCTCCGGCATGAACACCTCGGGCATGAACGGCTCGGGCATGAAAATGACACCCGCGCCGCACGCCGCTGCCATCCCCCAGTTTCCCGAGGCGCAGCCTGCAGGTCCGCCCGCTACTTATGTGACGCCGTTATCGATCCCGCCTGTCATTCACGCTCAACCCGGCGCAATCGTTCCCATCCGCATGGTTCCCTTCCGTCACCGAGCACACCGCGATCTCCCGCCCGCTACGATGTGGGGGTACAACGGCATGTGGCCCGGACCAACCTTCGAAGTGCGCAAAGGCCAGCCTTTTTCCATCAAGTGGACAAACCATCTGCCCACCAAGCATTTTCTCCCCATCGACTACACGATCCACGGCTCTGAAGAGAGCGTCCCCGAAGTTCGCACCGTCACCCACATTCACGGTGCTCAGGTTCTCCCGGATAGCGACGGCTATCCTGACGCCTGGGTTACCTCCGACGGAAAAACGGGATCGGCTTTCGCCTCCAATCCCACCCACCACCCGAACGAGCAATCCGCCACCACGCTCTGGTATCACGATCACGCCCTCGGCATCACTCGTCTCAATGTCTACGCGGGACTGGCCGGCATGTACCTTATTCGTGACGATGAAGAGGACTCCCTCAACCTTCCCCGCGGCCCCTATGAAATTCCGCTCCTCATCCAGGACCGCAAGTTCGGCGTCGATGGCTCGTTACTCTATCCTCCCGCGAAGAACGGCACTCATCCCATGTGGATGCAGGAATTCTTTGGCGACGCCATCTGCGTCAACGGCAAGGCCACTCCCTTTCTGGAAGTCGAACCGCGCAAATATCGCTTCCGCATGGTGAACGGTTCCAACTCCCGCTTTTATCACCTCACCCTCGTTCCCGCTGACGCCTCCGGCAAACCCAACGGCAGGCCCGTCGACGCTCCGCCCTTTCGCCAGATCGGCACCGATGGCGGCCTGCTCCCCGCGCCTCTCAGCATTCACTACCTGATTTTTTCCCCCGGCGAGCGCTTCGATATCGTTATCGATTTCTCCGAGCACAACGGCATGAACCTCGCCCTCACCAACGATGCCCCCGCTCCTTACGCGCGCGGCGGCGAGATCGTGCCCTCCGAAGTCATGCTATTCAAAGTCACGAAACCGCTGGCCGGCAAAGACAACAGCTCGCTTCCTGAGACGCTGGTCCCCTGGGTGCCGCTGAATCCCTCTCACGCCGTGCGCGAACGAACCCTGGTCCTCACCGAAATCGATCGTCCCTCCGACGGCTACACCATGATCGGCCTGCTCGGTCAAAAGCACTGGGACGATCCCATCACCGAAGACCCCAAGGTCGGCTCCACGGAAATCTGGTCCTTCGCCAACACCACCGGCGACGTTCACCCCATGCACATTCATCTCGTCCAGTTTCAGGTGTTGAATCGCCAGAGCTTCGACGTGAAAACCTACGTGCAGACCGGCAAGCTCAACCTCACCGGCATTCCCATGCCGCCCGAATCAAACGAGCGCCCTGCCTGGAAAGATACGATCAAAACCTACTCCGGCTACCTCACCCGCGTCATCGCGCGCTTCGATCTCCCGCCCGGAACCCAGGTCAACCCTGGCGACGAATTCCGCTACGTCTGGCATTGCCACGTGCTCGAGCACGAAGACAACGAAATGATGCGCCCCTATAAAATCGTCGCATGAAAAACGCACTGTCGCTGTCTTGTCATCCTGAGTGGAGTGAGTGCTTGGCAAAGCGCAGTACTCACGCAGTCGAAGGATCCCTACACCCTACGTGCTCCCTGCAGTATTGCGGCGTTCTCCCCGCGCTCCTTCGCGGCTGAGTCTTGGTTTTCCCAGCCGCGGAATCTCCCACCTCGCTCCCCTCATCCGTTATCCTAGTAACTTCATATGTCTACCCAGAAATCCAAAACTCAAACCGCCTCCGCCGTCGTCGAAAATAACAACGGCTCCAACCCGGAACGCGAACGCATCTTCAACACCTTCCGCCGATACGGATACCTCGAAGCTGATCTCGATCCCCTCGGTTTCCTTCAGCAACGTCCAACCGTGGAGTTGCCGAACGACAGCGAGTACGCCCGCAAAGCCCGTGCCATCTATTCCTCGACCATCGGTGTCGAAATCAATCACATCAACGCCCCCGAACGCCGCCGCTGGGTCTACGAGCAGATGGAATCGCCATCGCAGGGTTTCGAGGTCACAGAAGAGAACCGACAGCGCATTCTCGACCTGCTGATCCGCGCCGACATTTTCGAGCAGGTCATGCAGCAGCGTTATCTCGGCAGCAAGCGCTTCTCGCTCGAAGGTGTCACCGCGCTAATCCCGCTGGTCGACGAGCTCCTCGACACTGGCTCCCGTCTCGGCGCCGCCGAACTCGTCATGGGCATGAGCCATCGCGGACGCCTCAACGTCATCGCCCACGTCGCCAAACGCCCGCTTGAGGAAATATTCGCCGGCTTCGAAGACGTCGACCCGCGCAGCGTTCTCGGCTCCGGCGACGTGAAATATCACATGGGCGCGACCGGCGAATACCTAACTCGTAGCGGCAACAACATTCACGTTCATCTGGTTTCGAATCCCAGCCACCTCGAGGCCGTCGATCCCGTCACCGTCGGCCGTACTCGCGCCAAACAAGATCGCTGTGGCGAAGGCGGACGCGAAAAATTTCTTCCGCTCCTGGTCCATGGTGACGCCGCCTTCGCCGGACAAGGCATCCTCGCTGAAACCATGAACTACGCCGACCTTCCCAGCTACACAGTCGGCGGCACCGTCCACGTCGTCGTCAACAATCTGCTCGGCTTCACCACCAGCTACTTCGAAGAGCACTCCACCCGCTTCGCTGCCTGCATCGCGCGCCGCCAGTCAATCCCCATCTTCCACGTCAACGGGGAAGATGTAGACGCCGTCGTTCGCGTCGCCCGCCTCGCCACCGAATATCGATACCGCTTCGGCACCGACGTAGTCATCGACCTCATCGGTTACCGCCGCCACGGCCACAGCGAAGTCGACGACCCCACCATTACCCAGCCGCTGCTCTACAAAAAAATCAAAGACCATCCCCCGCTGTGGGAAATCTACGCCGATGACATCGGCGCAACCGACGCTCCCGCGCAAGCCGCCGCGATCCGAACTGAATTCGAATCCGCGCAGAAAAAAGCCGGAAAAGTCACCAAGAAGCCGCTGATGCGCGACCTGCCGAAATATTGGGAGCAGTATTACGGCGGTCTGCATACGCCGGAGTTCGAAGTCGAAACCGGACTCTCGTCCGAAGAACTATCCGACCTCACAACTCACCTCACCACCTATCCCGTGGGTTTCCACATTCATCCGAAAGTAAAGAAGCTCCTCGAACAGCGCGCAGAAATGGGAGCTGGGAAGCGCCCCGTCGATTACGGCATGGCCGAAGCTCTCGCCTTCGCCAGCCTTGCAAAAGCCGGCACCCCGGTTCGACTCTCCGGCCAGGACTCCCGCCGCGGCACGTTTAACCAGCGCCACTCCGTTCTAATCGATATCGAAAACGAAAACGAATATGTCCCGCTCGAAAACATCGCCCCCAGCCAGGCCCGTTGCGGAATCCACAACTCCACCCTCTCCGAACAAGGCGTTCTCGGCTTCGAATACGGCTACAGCCGCGACTACCCCGAAGCCCTGGTTCTCTGGGAAGCCCAGTTCGGCGACTTCGCCAACGTCGCGCAGGCCATCATCGATCAGTTCATCTCCGCCGGCGAAGCCAAGTGGAACCTGCTCTCCGGCCTTGTCCTGCTACTCCCTCACGGCTACGAAGGCCAGGGCCCGGAACACTCCAGCGCCCGCATCGAGCGCTTCCTTCAGCTCGCCGCCAAGCACAACATCCAGATCACGCAGCCCTCGAACGCCGCACAATATTTTCACCTGCTCCGCCGCCAGGCCCTGCGCCACTGGCGCAAACCGCTGGTAGTATTCACTCCGAAGAGCATGCTGCGCCACGCCGACGCCTCCTCGCCCCTCGAAGACTTCACGCACAAGAATTTCCTGAACGTAATCCCCGATACCACCGTCGGAGAAGCCGACCGCATCCTGGTCTGCACCGGCAAGATCGGCCACGAACTCCAGGCCGAACGCAAGAAGAGAAAAGACACTTCCACCTCGATCGTGTTTTTAGAACAGCTCTATCCCTTCCCGGACAAAGAACTAACCGCCGAATTCGCCCGTCACGGCGAAAAGGGCGACATCGTCTGGGTACAGGAAGAGCCTGCCAACATGGGCGCGTTATTCAACATGCTCCCGCGCCTCCAACGCATAGCTGGCAACCGCCCGGTGCTCTCGGTAAAGCGCAGCTCCAGCGCCAGCCCCGCCACCGGCAGCGCCAAAGCCCACGAGGTAGAACAAAAAACCCTCCTGACGCTGGCCTTCACTACAAAGGGCTAGCGTATTCACCACAACTCAATCTAGGGACAGCCGCCCTCGGCTGTCCCGCGAGCGCAGCGAGCGTCGGTCCGCGCCGGAAATCGTTTGCGTCAGACGCAGGTAGATGACTATAATGACTATGATAGTCATCTAGGAATTAAAGAGGTTTTCCAATGAGCGCGCAAACCTGGACCGTAGCCCAAGCCAAAGCAAAATTCAGCGAAGTGATTGACCGCGCCATGTCCGAAGGCCCGCAGACCGTCACCCGCAAAGGCCGCACCGCGGTCGTTGTGGTGGACGCGGAAGAGTGGCAGCGAAAAACCAAACGCGTTGGTACGCTGGCGGACTTCTTTGCCAACTCCCCTCTGCGCGAAGGAGGATTGAAGCTTCCGCGCCGCACTCGCCCCCGCCGAGTCGATCTATGACCTTTCTGCTCGATACCAACGCCATTTCCGAGTGGCAAAAGCCCCGGCCTAACCGAGGCGTCCTCGCCTGGATGGCCGCCACCGACGAAGGCAGGCTATTCTTAAGCGTCGTTACGCTGGCAGAGCTGCGCTATGGAATCGAGCGTATGACCGTGGGAGGTCGGCGTCGAAGGTATGAGCAATGGCTGGAATACGAACTGCCGCTGCGGTTTGAAGGGAGAATTTTGTCCGTGGATCCGGCAATCGCCGATATGTGGGGAAAGGTCGTTGCCCGCGCCGCAGTCGCAGGACGGCCGATCAACGCCGTGGACGCATTCCTTGCCGCAACCGCGGAAGTTCACTCATTGACGCTCGTAACCCGCAACACGAAGCACTTTACCGTCCTTCAATCTGTTTTGAACCCTTGGTCGTAGCGCCAATTCTTGCGAAAATGAAAACGGTCCGCCGCCCCCAACCCCTCCGCGTCGCCATCGACACCGGCGGCACTTTCACCGACTGTGTCTGGATCGACTGCGGCCACCTGCGCATGTTGAAAGTCTTCTCCACTCCAGCCGACCCCTCCCAAGCCATCGTCGAAGCCCTTCGCAAAATCAATCACGAAGGCGAGCTAGTGATTCTGCACGGCACCACCGTCGGCACCAACACCCTGCTCGAGCGCAAAGGCGCGCGCACCGCCCTGGTCACCACGGCGGGTTTCGAAGACGCGATCGAAATCGGACGCCAGGCCCGTCCTAAACTCTACGACTTTTTCTTCGACCGCATCGAGCCGCTGGTTCCATCCGACCTCCGCTTCGGCATCGAAGAGCGCACAGCCAGCGACGGAAAAATCCTGATCAAGCCTTTGCCCGCAAAGTTGAAATTGTTGATCTCTCAACTAAGAACGACGCAGCCGGAAGCCATCGCCATCTCGCTGCTCTTCTCGTTCGCGAATCCGCAAAACGAGGAAGCGATCGCGGAAGCCCTCGTGCCGCTAGGCATCCCGCTCTCTATCTCCCACCAGATCCTCCCCGAATTCCGCGAATACGAGCGGACCTCCACCGTAGTAATCAACGCCTACCTCCAACCAATTATGCAGCGCTACCTGAAAAATCTTGAATCGCGCGCGCAAAACTTGGTGGAAGAGCGGCGCTTTAGCGCCGCGAAAAGCGCCCCCAAGAATGTTGGGGCTTTAGCGCCTCGCATCTTCGTCATGCAATCCAGCGGCGGCATCACCGCCCTCTCCGCCGCCGCCCGCGAACCCGTTCGCACTGTCCTCTCCGGCCCCGCCGGAGGCGTAGTCGGCGCCGCCGCCAGCGCCCGCGCCAGCGGGCGCGATCGCATCATCGCTTTCGACATGGGAGGCACCTCCACCGATGTCTCCCTGGTCGAAGGCGCACCAACCACCGCTAACGATGCTCAAGTCGCCGGACTCCCCGTTGGCGTTCCCATGCTCGATATCCACACTGTCGGAGCCGGCGGAGGCTCGCTAGCCCGCTTCGACGCCGCCGGCGTTCTCCGTGTCGGCCCCGAATCCTCCGGAGCCGACCCCGGCCCCATCTGCTACGGCCGCGGCACCCAGCCCACCGTCACCGACGCCAACCTTCTTCTCGGGCGCCTGCAACCCACCCGCTTCCTCGGCGGCGATTTCACTCTCGATCTCGATCGCGCCCGCCGAATCACCCGCGAATGGTTGAAGCAACAGGCAAGCCCGCTCACTCTTGAGCGCTTCGCTGCCGGAGTCGTCCGCGTCGTCAACGCCACCATGGAAAAAACCATCCGCGTCGTCTCCATCGAGCGCGGCCGCGATCCTCGCGACTTCGCCCTCGTCGCCTTCGGCGGCGCCGGAGCCCTCCACGCCTGCGCCCTCGCCGAGTCTCTCAGCATCCCCCGCGTAATCGTGCCCGCGCTCCCCGGCGCTCTCTCCGCTCTCGGCATTCTGGTCAGCGACGTCGTAAAGGATTATTCCCGCACGGTCCTCTTGCGCGTTGCGGCAAAATTGCCCGCCGCGCAATTGGATCGCGAATTCTCCTTGCTTCAGAAGAAAGCCGCAAATGATTTTCAGAAAGAAGCATGGCAGGGAAGTGTGCACTATCAACGCAGGATCGACCTCCGCTACCGCGGCCAGGGATACGAACTCAATCTGCCCTTCACCAGAAATCTACTGGCCGATTTCGAACACGAACACCACCGCCGCTACGGCTATGCCCATTCCGCGCGAGAACTAGAGCTGGTAACCCTCCGCCTCCGCGCCACGGTAAAATCCCCGGCGCTGAAAGCCGTCACCACCCATGTGGGTACGGCGCGTGTGGGGACGAGCACCCTTGCCCGTCCAGGCCGAGCAAAGCTCGGCTCGCCTTCCACGCCCAAAGCCCCAGTCCTCTTCGACGGCAAGAAACTAGCTACGGCAATCTACTCTCGCGAAACCCTCCAACCCGGGAAATCCTACTCCGGCCCCGCCATCGTCACCGAATACAGCGCCACCACAGTAATCCCGCCCAACAAACGCTTCCACCTCGACCCTGCCTCCAACCTGATTGTTACAATCCGATAAAAATCACTCTGCCACTTCTGCAGTCGGTACTCGGTACTAGGTACTAGCAACTAGGTTGGTTACAATAACCTCGTGAAACCCAGCATCTTCGTCGTCGAAGACGATCCCGATATTTCCCGCCTCGTTCGCCACCACTTGGAGAACGACGGCTTCGCCGTGCGCGTCTATCCCAACGGCTCCAACGTCATCGCCGACGCCGAGCGTCAGCGCCCTGCGCTCTTCGTGCTCGATATCATGGTTCCCGGCAAGGACGGCCTCGAACTCTGCCGCACCGTCCGTCAAACCATGGGCCTCGCTTCCGTGCCCGTGATTTTCCTCACCGCCAAGAGCAGCGAAGCCGACCGCGTCCTCGGCCTCGAGATCGGCGCCGACGATTACATCGCCAAGCCTTTCAGCCCGCGCGAACTCGTGGCCCGCGTCAAAGCCGTGCTCCGGCGCTTCGAGCGCCCGCTTCCGCCGAGCCCGCTGAAGATCGGGGACATCGCCATCGACCCCTCTGCCATGACCCTCACCGTGCGCGGCCAGACCGTGCCCACCACCGCCACCGAGTTCCGCCTGCTCGATTACTTTGCTCGCCACCTCGGCCGCGTTTTTTCCCGCGATCATCTTCTCGACTCCGTTTGGCGTGATACTTCCTATGTAACCCCGCGCTCGGTCGACGTCTACGTCCGCCGCATCCGCGAGAAAATCGAACCGGATCCGGAAAATCCGCGCTACCTCAAGACCGTCCGCGGCGCCGGCTATCGCTTCGAGGCTCCAAAGTGAGTCCCGCGCTGAGAAGAGCGAAGTGAGCAGAAAGAAGTGAGAAAAACGTAGTGAGAAACGGGATCTTCCTGAAATTGATGGCGGCCTTTCTGGTCGTCATCTTCGCCGCCGCCGTTATGTTCGACCTCATGCTGGGCGGCGCCTGGCAGGCATCGCTGCGCAGCGAAATTGAGCGCAACCTGATCCAGAAAACTCAGCTTCTCGCACACCGCGTCGAAACTGACCGCGCTCACTCCCTTGCCGACATCGCCGCCCAGGAAGGCCAAGCTGCCGGTGCTCGCGTCACCATTATCGACGCCAACGGCAAGGTCCTCACCGATTCCGAATCCAGCCCCGACGCAATCGAAAACGCAGCCCAGCGCAAGGAGTTCAGCGCCGCACTCTCCGGCCGCGTCGGCCTCGACCAGCGCCGCAGCGCCGCCATCGGCATCCCGTTTCTCTACGTCGCCGTTCCCATCTCCGGCGGCGCCGTCCGACTCGCGTATCCTCTTTCCGATGTCGAAGCCGTCTCCCTGCAGGTTCGCCGCAGGCTGGAGTGGGCTTCCGCACTGGCCTTTCTCTTCGCCTTGATAGTCGCCGCAGTCGCAGCCCAGTGGACGGCTCGCCGTCTCGAACGCATCGTCGACGTTGCCGCCCGCATCGCCGAGGGCGACCTTCAAGCCCGCATCTTTGAAACTTCGCAGGACGAAATTGGCCGCGTCGCCGGTGCCATCGATAAAACCGCACGCCGCGTCGAGCAAAGTTTCGCCGCCGTTCGTTCCAGCCAGCGCCAGCTCGAAACCTTGCTCAACAGCATGCAGGACGCCGTGATCGCCGTCAGCGCCGACGGCCTCGTGCAATGGGCCAATCAACCCATGAATCGCCTGGTTCCGCAAGGCACGCGCCTGAACCAGCCCGTCGTCGAAACCATCCGCGATCCTGATTTCCTCGCTTCCGTGAATGAAGCCACCACGACCCGCGAAGTCAAGACTGCCCGCGCCACCTCCATCGTCCCCGGCCGCGCTTTCGACGTAACCGCCGCGCCTCTGCCCGGCGGCGGCGCTGTCGCTGTGCTCCGCGACCTCACTGAAACCGAGCGCGTCGAAAAAACCCGCCGCGACTTCATCGCTAACGTTTCCCACGAACTGCGCACGCCTCTCACTTCCATTCAAGGCTATGCCGAAACCCTCCTCGACAGCACTCCGGAAAACGGTGCGCCCACGCGCGAGTTCCTGGAAATCATTCGCAAGAATTCCTCCCGCATGTCGCGGCTCACTGAAGATCTTCTCACTCTCGCCCGCGTCGAATCCGGCGAAACTCGTTTCGATTCCGGGCCCGTTCCGCCCGTCGAGCTTCTCCACGACGCCGAAGAAAGCTTCCGCGAGATCGCTCGCAATCACGGCATCGATGTTCAGATTCAGGAATCGCCCGCCCATCATTTACAGAGCCAGAATTTTCCCGGACCCAACCCCATGCCGGAAAATCTCCCTCCGGTCCTCGCCGACCGGGAAGCGATTCACCAGGTTTTTTCCAACCTGATCGATAACGCCCTGAAGTATGGAGCATCCGGCGGACGCATCGTCCTCGGCGCCCGCTCCGTTCCCCATGCCGTCGAATTCTTCGTCCAGGACTTCGGCGCCGGCATCGCCTCCGAGCACCTCCCGCGCCTCTTCGAACGTTTCTATCGCGTCGACAAAGCCCGCTCCCGCGAATCCGGAGGCACCGGCCTCGGTCTGGCCATCGCCAAGCACATCATGCTCGCCCACGGCGGCTCCATCCGCGCCGAAAGCGAACTCGCCCACGGCTCGACCTTCCTCTTCACCCTCCCCACCGCATAATTCGTCACGGCTTACGTGGCCAGCCGCCTCGGCTGTCCAAGCCTGGGCGCAGCCCGGCGCCCGGAGACCGTACGTTCAGCAAACTGTTCAGATGCGGAAGTCCCCCTTCCCCCCCAACAGTTACGATCGGAACACTCCCGGATCATTGCTGCCTCGGCCCACCGCCCGCCCCGGTGTAAAATCGCTTGTAGGATATTCCCACCGGAGTCGTCATGAAACGAATTGCGGTTAGCCTCTTGCTGCTGCTCGCCTTCTGCGCTGGATACTCAATATCCGCCGGAGCCCAAGCCCAGAATGCTCGCACCAAGAATAACTTTCGCCTCGCCAAGAAGGCAGCCAAGCAGAACAAGAAAGCCATGAAGAAGGTTGGCAAGAAACAGCAGAAAGCGATGAAGAAATATCAGAAACAGCAGCGCAAAGCGGCTAAGCGCCAGCAACACCACCGCCGCTAAGACCGGCCCTCGCGGTATCCCGATTCCGACCCTGTAGCTGGCATTTACTTGCTGACAAAAAACAACCAAGAATTCACAGCCCCTTAACCCACTCCGGACCCAAAAATTCTAACCTGAACCGTTGACCGTCCATTCTTATAAGCGGCATAATCGGTCCAGCGAATCATCCGGCCCGCGCCCTGCCACTTCGCGCCGGAGAGGTACCCTCATGAGCACTGCCCGCCTCGAAAGTCTCGCTCCCGAACCGGCCCATCAGCAGATCGTTCGCCGCACCGTCGAAGCCTGCCGTCTCGCCAAGGAAGCGGCCAGCGCCGCCGCCGAAGGCATCGCGACCGGCTCCAATCCTCTGCTGAACTCTCTGCGCCAGCGCGAACGCGAACTCGACGCGCTCGATATGGAAATCGACAGCGCCGTCACCACCGCCATCACCGAAGTCGAGCCCACCGAAGCCCGCGAACTCCTCGCCTGCATGAAGTTCATGATCAGCCTCGAACGCATCGGCGACCTGCTCCTCAGTTTTGCTAACAGCGCCCAGGCTGCTTCCGGCCGCATCGATTCCGAAGACACCCGCGACCTCACCCACATGGCCACGATCCTCGAAAAAATGCTCACCGACGCCGGCGACGCCTTCTCCGCCCGCGATGTCGGCAAAGCCGTCGACGTTCTCCGCGCCGACTCCGAGATGGATCGCCTCCGCAACCTCATCTTCCTCCGCCACATCGAAAATCCCGAAAACATCGCCCGCCAGGCCAGCCTCCAGATCATCTTCATGACCCAGTCTCTTGAACGCGCCGGCGATCATGCCAAGAACCTCGCCGAAGAAGTCTGCCACTTCGTCAGCGGCCACACCGTCCGCCACGTTCTCATGGCCTACGACAAACCGGTCGAGCAAATGTTCATCGACTACCTCCGCCGCCGCGACCACCACTAAACCAGCCGCCAAGCGGTTAAGGCTTAACCTCAAAGACAGTGCCTTGTCCGCTATGTCCGGGGCCGCCGCCGAGTCCGCCATCCAAGGTCACGCCGTACAGATTTCCCGACGCACCAAAGATCAGGCCGCCGACGGGATACATCCCGTCCGATTTCGTAGCCCCAAAGCTGTAGATCAAACTTTCGGTCCAGCTTCCGTCTGCACCCAATGACAGCTTGAACACCGCTCCGCTATCGTGTCCCGCTAATTCTTCGACCACTCCATAAAGATTCCCCGACTGGTCCCAGAGCACAGGCCCCGAAGGAAACACTCCGTCGGCAGTTCCGAGGAATTCATAAAGTATCGTCTCGATCCATCCGCTGGCCGAAGCAGAAAGTTCAAAAACGGTTCCGCATCCCGCTCCTTCGCCAAAGCTAGGACAGTCCACGCTGTTGCGGAGTCCGCCGGTTAATGTCGTGCCGTAGAGATTTCCCGATTTATCCAGGATCAGATTCGTCATGGGCGATGCGCCATCGCCTCCCGCCACGCCCAGGAAGGAGTGCAGCACGGTTTCGATCCAAACTGTACCCGAAAAAGATAATTCGAAGGCGGTGCCGCATCCGACTCTTTTCCGTTCCAAAGTACAGGTGCCTGCGCCTCCGTGTTCGGTCGTGCCGTAAAGATTCCCCGCCGCATCAATCGTCAAACCGCCCACCGGATTCGCGCCGTCACTGGGATAACCTTCGAAGTTATAGATCGCCCTCTCTTGCCAGATCCCGCTCGAATTCTTGGTCAACTCAAAAACCGCACCGAAATCATTTTTGCCGTTCTGATGGGTGACTCCATAGATGTTGCCGTGCTTGTCAAACACCACGCCGCCGATCGGCTCCGTATCCGCGTTCACAAAGCTGTACAAATCCGTGTACTGCCAGCCGCCACTGGTCGTGCTCAGTTCGAAGACCGACCCCACTTGGTTCGCTCCTGCGAACTCGGTCGTGCCGTAGAAATTGCCCTGCCCATCCGAGATCAAAGGCGACGGCCCCTTCGAACCGTACGTCGAGGTCGATCCGGATCCGAAGCTGTAAATCATGCTCTCCTTTCCCGCCGGACTTACCTGGAATACCGAACCCATATTGTCGGCCCCGCCATAGAGGGTGGTCCCATAGAAATTTCCTGCCGCGTCGGCCACCAGGCTGCCGGTGGGCGATTGTCCATCGGTTGTCGGAAAAGAATAGAGAATGCTCGCCTTCCACCTGCCGCCGGGAGCAGAATCAGACTTGAGCTCGAAGATCTTGCCCAGCGTAGGAAAAATCCCGCCCCAGTTTGTGCCGTAAATCTGTTCGGCATTTCCTAACACAATTGCCTGGGGAAACTCGCCGTCAGTTCCCGCCTCAAAATCGAACAAATCAGTTTCTTTCCACGATCCATTGCCGTTCGGAGTTAACTGGAAGACCGATCCAAAGGTGGCACTGCCACCCTCCACCAGACCGTAGAGGTTGCCTGCGCTATCGAAGAATGAAAGGCTGGGATAGATCTGATAAAGCGCGCCTTTGGCGGGAAATGAATAAAGAACTTTCTCCGTCCAGCCACTTGATCCCGGTATCAGTTTGAAAACCACGCCGCACCCGGGAATTTCACCGGGGCAAGTTCCCGTTCCGCCATTCAGCGTCGTGCCAAAAAGATCGCCATTTGCAAGCAACAGGCCGCCGTTGGGAACCCCGCCGGAATCTCCGCCGGCGAAGGTGAACAGGGTCGTCTCCGCCCAGCCTCCAGCCGATTGTGTCAGTTTAAAAACCAGCCCCTGGGTCGCGGAAACAGCATTCGTCAATGTTCCATAGATGTCGCCTGAACTATCCAATGCCAGCCCGGGAATTGAGACATTGCTGGTTGTGCCGGCGGGAAAAGTATAGAGAATTGTCCGCGTCCAGCTTGCACCCGAGGGCGTCAGCTCGAAGACGGAGTATTGTGACTGGCCGTAATTCGACATTGCTCCGTAAAGGTTCCCGGCGGCGTCCATCACCAGAGCGCCGGTGGGATTGCCGTCGCCGCTCTGGAAGTCGAAGTCATAGAGAACTGTTTCCGTCCAGCTGCCGTTGGAATTCTGCGACATTCTGAAAGCCGTCCCGTTGTCCTGCGTGCCTCCAGATACGGTTGTGCCGTAGATGTTGCCTTGCGCGTCCATTAAGATCAGCCACGGGCCGCAGCCGTCCTCACCAAAGCCAAAGCTGTGAAGCACAGTTTCGCTCCAGCCCTCGCCCGCTTTTGGGGCTAGCTCGAACACCGTTCCGCAGTTATCGCCGCCGGACAGCGTCGTGCCGAAAAGATTTCCGTCAGAATCGGACACCAGGCCATAGGGCATACTGCCACGTTCCTGTGCTG
>Ga0302326_10010085_pt1 | contig 20496 bp, 14 predicted proteins | sample Palsa_T0_3_FD_202264 | JGI IMG/M metagenome (GOLD analysis project Ga0302326, IMG submission 202264) | Peat permafrost microbial communities from Stordalen Mire near Abisko, Sweden - Palsa_T0_3 | ecosystem: Environmental > Terrestrial > Soil > Palsa > Peat permafrost | place: Sweden: Abisko...
GGCGTGGGCGGTTCACGCGGAGCTTTGCGGGTGGGGACATGACGTAAAGATGATCGACACGACACGCGTAAAGCAGATCGGCATCGGGCAGCACGGCAAGAAGAACGACGCGATCGACGCGGAGTGCCTCGCGATGGCGGTGGAGAAGGGACAGGTCCCCGAAGCGCACGTGTTGTCGGTAAGGCGGCAGCGACTGCGACATTTGATGATGAGCCGGCGTGCACTGGTGGAAACGCGCACGACGATGGTGACAACGATACGCGGAATTGCCACGAGCGAAGGCGTTCGTCTTGCGCGTTGTGAGCCTGAGAACTTTGTAGCGATGCTCAAGCGCCAGGAACTTCCCGCGACGCTGACCGCGATGGTGATGCCGCTGGCAGAGGTGGTGGCTACAGTCGAGAGGCAGCTCTGCGAGCTCGATGCTCGCGTCTACGAGGCGTGTGCTGACGAGAGAGCCGCGCAGTGCATGATGACCGTGCCTGGCGTCGGGGCCGTCGTCGCGGGGATGTTCCTGTCGGTGATCGACGACGCGAAGCGGTTTCGCAGCGCGCGTCAGGTCACCAGCTACCTTGGGCTGGTGCCGCGCGAGAACAGCTCGGGCACCACCGGGCAGCGACTCGGATCCATCACCAAGCAGGGCAACCGGTATTTACGCGCGCTGCTCATCCAAGCGGCCTGGCACATGGTTCGTCAGAAGAATACTGACAACCCGCTGGCGTTCTGGGGTCTGAGCGTCGCGGCGCGACGTGGCCGAAAGATCGCGGTTGTGGCCGTAGCTCGACGCCTTGCCGCCATACTCTGGGCGCTGTGGCGCCGGGGCGTCGCGTACGATCCAGCGCATATAGCGCAGCTCTGCGCTGCGGGCTTGGATCTGAGCGCCGAGGTTCAGGCAAGCCAGGCGGAAGGTTTTCGCCGAGTGGAAGCCAAAGTCAAACTGGGCACCTCCGTGCTCAAGAGACGTACCAAGAACGCCGACGCGATCCGGAGCACGACCATGTCCACCGCGTAGGCCCAACCGCGCCGATCGCTGAGGCGATCGCCGGGAACAAAGACGTCGTTCGAGCGTCTCCGAACGCGAGAAAAAGAGAGCGACAAAGATCGCCCAAGGATAAGCGCGCTCCGGCCCCTGGTAGTCCTGCCTGTCCGGGTCACGACCGGCGGGCAGGGTCGAATCGCCGAAGAAATTGCGCATCCGAGGCCACCTTGAATCCCCTCCTGCCCGCAGACCGAAGTACCCGATTCGGGCGGTCTGATGAGAGCGAAGACTGGACGGAAGTCAGCTCGAAGCCTCTCGCGTCAAGAGCCGCACGCTTCAATACGCTCGCAGGCCAGGGGAAGTCACCCCCTGCGTCGCGGGCAACCCTCGCGTGAAAACCATCGAAGGGGAAAACGCCGTGAATGCACCCGCCTCCAGAAAGTCGCCCGCAGCCAAAGAAACCACTCGCACGCACTCGACATCGGGACCACCTCAGACTGGGGCCGGAGGTCTCGAGGCGCGACACAGCGGAGCCCGAAGCAGAGAAGAGCCGGGACGAAGCGGACGCGATGGGGAGAAGGTCGTTGACGGGGAGAGACACGTCGCTGAGCGTTCGGCCGGAGACCCAGCGGCGATTGCCGGTCCGCGCGGCCGGGGCGGGAGGGAGTCCGGGAGCTCTCGGACGACTCGGATCGTCCGAGGAAATGGCGGAACGAAACCCCTAGGCGCCCGAAAGGAGATTGCTACTCGGGGTCTGGCTTGCGGGCTAGGACGCCGATCGTCGCGTAGTAGATGCCCCAGGCGCTCGGATCGGCGGCAAAGCGCGCGTATCCTGCTAAATCGTCCTGGTCGACGAGACCCGTCGCCACGTACTTCGGGCCGAGCAGCGTCGTCGACATTGCCATCATTGACGCGAGAGGATCGCCCCCGCGACAGAGTGGGGCGCTGTTGTCGGTCCGCTCGACGCGCAGCCCACGTGCCTCCAGCGCCCAGGGCAGCCGGATGCCGAGCGCCGGGTCCTTCCCCGCGTCGCGAAACATTGCGCATATGGCCGCGTTCACGCGATCGAAGGCGCGGGCGTCATTCCCCGTGCAGGCCTTGGCAAGCGTGAAGTCCGGCTCCTCGAGCACGACGGCGCCGCCGGGCTTGAGGGCGGCGATGACGGCATCGACGAGCGCCTCCCAGTCTGCGTTGTGCACAAGCACGTAGCGCCCGTGTGCAGCGTCGAAGTGCGAGCCAACGAGCGCTGCACGACGAACGTCGGACTCGATGATCCGCACCCGGGCGGGTAGCGAACACGCCCGAAGAAACGAAGCGTCGAGATCCACGGCGACCACCTCTCCCTCGTCGCCGACACGCTCGGCGAGCCAGGCGGCGATCGATCCAGCGCCAGCGCCGATCTCGAGGCAGCGAGCCCCCAGCGAAAGATCGGCGGCGTCGAGAAGCCGCTGGGAGGCCGAATCGAAGATGCGCTCGATGCGGCGGAGTCGCTCGAGCTCTTGCGCTCGGTCGACGCCCGCGAACGTGTAGCCGCTGGTGGTCACTCGGAGAGGCGTAGCGCAAAAGCGCGCAGGTGCGCCAGGTGGAGTGCCGCTCGTCTCCGTCGGCGGCGAGACGCCGACCACTGGTTTGTCATGGCTGATGCTTGAAGCGGTTCATGCTAGCTAGAACGGGATTATCCGCACACGGTCGCTCTTGGCCGGCTCGACGGCCGCAAGGGGGTGCCGGGGGAGTGCGCGGGCGAGTAGAGGCGTTGTCGGCGGACATTGCGCGCGGCGCGACACTCAGCCGGTTACGTCCTCTGTTTCCGGGATACGGATTGGAGCAGCTCAGACTGCCCAACCAGCCGGCGCGTCGAAGAGCAGTTTGCTTTGCTTCCCTCGTACAACGCGTCGCCGAGGTTGAACGCGAAGCATGGCAACGCCGCTGGTCGGCTTCCACCGCCGCGAGGTCAACGCCGGAGCCAGGCTTCGTCCTGCGCGGCGATGTGATCGGCCAGGGGGCCTGACTCTATGCCTGCGTCGCGCGCGAGCCTCGTGATCTGGCCGAACCGCTCGGAAGGCCTCTGAGCGACTGACGCGACGAGAGACGACACCAGCGCTCCGATGTCGTTGAGGGTCGTCGGATCCGTGAACCGGCGCCCCCCGTCGGCGTCGGGCACCGACCTGGAGTTGGCCGCTTCAATGCCGAGGCTCGCGACGACGTTGGCGCCCTGCCAGCTCAGCGTCCGCATGAGGTCCCTCCGGGCGAAGATGCCGCCGCTCGTCCCTGCGCTGAGGAGCGCGACCGGCTTTCCGTAGAAGTCGCCGGAGCCGACGACCCAGTCGAGCGCGTTCTTCACCACGCCGGCGATCGCGCCGGCATACTCGGGCGCGGCGATTAGCACGGCGTCGGCGGCGCGGATCTGGGCGCGAAAGTCCAGCACCGCGTCGCCGGGATCGTCGTCGCGATCGGAATTCAGCGGTGGAATCGACCCGAGGCCCACGAACGTGCTCACCTCGACGGCACTCGCCGACAGCGCCGCGCGGGCGACGTCGACCGCGGCCCGGTTCGTCGAAGTCCGCTGGAGGCTCCCGCAGACGAGGAGGACGCGAATCATCGGGGAACGATAGGCGCGGGGCTTTCCTCGCAGCAACAGATCCGCGCGCCCGGTCACCGCGCCGTGGCACTGATAGGGCCTTCTTCCGGAAGATGCTCGCGTCGCCAAGAGCCCACCTCGAGACTTTCGGCTTCGTCGTGCTGCGCGACGTCACTGACTGCTCCGCGCTCTCCGCCGAGTTCGACGCCACGATGCAGGAGGCGTTCTCAGACGCGAGCCCGATGATCTCCGGTTCGGCGGGCAACGAGTTTCACTACGTGCCGATGATGAGCGACCGCACGCCGGTCAGCCTGGGGCTGGTCTTGCGCCTCTCCGTTCTCGCGGCGGAGCTGCTGGGCGGTCAGGTGCTCCCGAGTCGCGCCAAGGGGCGCGGTACCGGGCCTCGACGAAGTGGCACCGCGGTTCGGGAATGCCGGTCCGGAGCCTGGGCTTCGCGTTCAGCGCCGCGTTTACGACCGATGACATCGACACCTGGCGGAGCCTCCTGGACTCTGACGGCGAGCGGGTGATCGTCGCCACCGGTGCAACATTCCGCGGCCTCGACCAAATGGCGCAGGCTGGCAGCGCGATCCGTGGCGAGCGCCAAGAGTGTTCGCGCGGCCGCGAAGGCCTTCCGTCGATTTCGCCGGTGTCGCGCGACCAAGCCAGTCGCCCCGAGGGAGGCCCCAACCGCGACTCGCGCCCCGCCGCCACGCAGTGGAACGGGTTGCGCGCGCTGCTGCGACGCGCTCACGAGGGTAGGCTTCGTAGGTAAGGGAGGTCGGCAGTGAAGATCGCAGTTTTCGGGGCGAACGGGGCCACGGGACGCATCCTCGTCCAAGACGCGCTGGCACGCGGACACGCCCTCAACGCGGTCACGCGACACCCCTCGGAGTTTCCGCTCAAACACGAGCGCCTGCACGTCGTGCGCGCGGATGTGACGGATGGGAGCAACCTCATCAACGCCATCAGCGGCTGCGACGCTGTGGCCTCGGTGCTGGGGGCGTCCTACAGCCGCAAGCCCATCACCGTGTACTCGCACGGCACGCGGGCCATCGTGGCCGCGATGGACGAGGCGCGGTGCAAGCGGGTCGCAGTGGTGAGCTCCGGGCTGACGTACCCGCCGGCGGCCGGACATGGGTTTCTGTTCGACAAGATCATCCATCCGCTGCTGCACAACGTCATCGGGCGCACGCTGCCCTGGTGTGCCGATCCCTCCGCATGAGTCGCGATCCATGTACGCACGTGCTCGAGCGTGTCGTCCGCACGCACGACGACCACGGGTGCTGCGGCCACATCTGAGACGAGCACCTGGTCGAGGAAGTCGGCCACGTAGTCGGTCACGACACGAGCGCCGCGGCGCGCGATCTTCTCGGTCATGATCGAGTGTCGCATCAGCATCGCCGACACGAGGTACGAGGTCGTGCATCCACCCAGGAGCGGCAGGAGTCCCATGGGCTGCCGGGTCGTCTCGAATGCGAAGACGACGGAGGCGAGGAGCGCGCGCGAAGCACCCGCGAACAGTGCGGCCATCCCGACGAGAGCCGCAACGCGCACGTCCACGCCGGCCGCTGGTACCGCCCACACGGCGGCTGCGCCCAGAGCGGAACCGAGTCCACCGCCGATCGTGAACAGCGGGGCCAGCGTGCCTCCCGACGTCCCTGTCCCCAGCGAAAGGCACCATGAGACGAACTTCAGCGAGCAGAACACCAGGACCGCCGATCCGGCCAGGTCCCCTCGCAAGATGCGGTCGATGTTGTCGTAGCCAACGCCCATCGTGTGAGGCGAGACCCAGCCCACGAAGCCGACGACGACGCCGCCCATGGCGGGCCACCACATCCAGTGGATCGGCAGCTTCTCGAAGGCGTCTTCCACGGCGTAGACTGCGCGCGTCACCAGCACGGACGCAGCCCCCATGACGACGCCCATCCCGACGTAGACGGCCAGGGCGGACCCGCTCGGCGCCATGACCATCGGCATGGTGAACGCGGGCTGCGACCCAACCAATGCTACGTGGGCGCCGCAGGCGGCCACGCTGGCGAGCGCCACGGGGACAATCGACCGCAGGCGATACTCGAAGAGCAAGAGCTCCACGGCGAGCAGAACCGCGCTGACGGGGCTGCCGAACGTCGCGGACATTCCCGCTGCGGCTCCCGCGGCCAGCAGCGTCTTGCGTTCCTCGGCGGAGACCCGAAGCACCTGGCCGACGAAAGAGCCGAGCGCCCCACCCGTCGCGATGATGGGCCCCTCGGCGCCGAAAGGGCCGCCCGTGCCGATCGCGACGGCGGCGGAGAGCGGTTTGAGGAAGGTGACGCGCGCCGGAATGCGGCTCTCGTTGAATAGCACCTGCTCCATGGCTTCGGGGATGCCGTGGCCGCGGATGGCCTTGGAGCCGTAGCGCGCCATCACGCCGACGATCACCCCCCCCACCACAGGAACGCCCACTACAAGCCAACCCAGGTGGTTGTCTGCCGGGCTTGCGAACGTCGCCGACCACCGTCCGTGGAAGGCCACGTTCGTGATGAGGCCGATGAGCGCCGTCAGCAGGCGGGCGATGAGAGCCGCGACGAGCCCCAGCCCGACCGCCAGCCCGCTGATGCCGAGGACTCGTCGGTCGACGTTTGCGCGAACCACGGGGGCGGTGACTGTCTCCAGCGCCGGCCCCATCGAAGGTGCGATCGGGAGCCTCCCGGCGCTCCGGCGGCTGGCGGAGACCTCGTCGTCATCGCGTCCCATCACCGACGGCCTCCTGTTGACCGCGGGGCGCGCGGGCGGAAACGGTGGTGCCGACGAGCGAATTCAAAGCCTTGACGAGCACTGGTGCTGCTGAGCGAAGCTCTGTCCGGTGGGCGATGCTCAGGCGGCGCAGCAGGCCCTCCCCGGCGCGGGTGATGCGTAACGACGCTTCGCGGCGATCCTCATGGCTGGTGCGCCGCTCCACGAACCCACGTTCGACGGAACGCTGCACAAGCTCGACGGCGCTGTTGTGCTGGATCTGGAGGCGCTCGGCGACGACTCCGACGGTGGGCCTATCGTGCGGGCGCAGCGCCTTGAGGACCAGCAGGAGCTGGTGCTGCTGCGGCTCGACGCCGGCCGCGCGGGCGGCGGCCTCGCTGAAGGTGAGAAAGCGACGGAGCTGGTAGCGCAGCTCGGCGAGGGCACGGTATTGCGCTGCGCCGAGATCACGTACGTGGGGCATGGATAATATATCGCCTCACGACATAGCTCTTAACGGCCAGCCGCGCCACAAGAGACTGTCCATTGGGGCATCCGCCGAAGGCAGCCCTCGGGGGCGGTGAATGCTCAGGGCACGCCGCGCACGACCCACACTGCAAAGTGGTAGGGGCCCCCGTCGCGCGCGGTTTTTCTCCAAGGATTCTGTGAAGCTTCTCAAGACAAGGGAGTGGCGTTTGTGCGTCGTATCCGGACGGCCATTGACGGGAAGAAGCTCCGACGCTTACGTGCCCCGATGCCTCGACCTGGCCGCTCTGCGCTCGTCGTCTCGCCCATCTGGATCCAGCTCGCGCTGCTGACGTTCGTGGTCGGTTTCGGGATCCTCGGCTACCTCGCCGTTCGCATCTACGCAGATCACCCGCCCGTGCCTGCCGTGACGGTCACGCAGCACGGGGAGCGCCTGTTCACGAGGGACGACGTGTACGAGGGCCAGCTGGTCTTCGAGAAGTACGGCCTCATGGAGTACGGCACGATCTTCGGGCACGGTGCCTACCTCGGGCCCGACTTCACCGCGGACTACATCGAACGCGCGCGTGAGGCCATGGTGAGGTACTACGCCGCGCACGGCGTCACCGACGCGAGCACTCACGTCGTCGACGACTTCAAGACCAACCGCTGGGACGAGGCTCGCGACACGCTTGAGCTCACTCCGGCGCAGGTCGCCGCCTGGCACGAGCTCGAGCCGTACTACGCGGGCTGGTTCGGGCCGGCCGGAGGGCAGAGCGGGCTCCGGCGTCCGACCATCCCGCCCGACGAGATGCACGACCTGGTCGCGTACTTCGCGTGGGCCGCATGGGTGGCGACGGCGAACCGCCCCGGCAAGACCTACTCGTACACGAACAACTGGCCGCCCGCGCCGGAGGCTGGGAACACCCTTACTGCCGACGCGGTCCTCTGGTCCACGCTCTCGCTCATCGCGCTCCTCGCCGGGATCGGCGCGACGCTCTTCGCGTTCGGACGCTTCAAGGATCTCGGCTGGCCCGAGGGGGTGGCTCCAGGGGGTGGCTCGCTCGTCTTTCGGCGCCCGAGCTCGGTACGCCTCACCCCCGGGCAGCGCACCACGGTCTGGTTCTTCCTGGTCGTCGCCGCGTTATTTCTGCTGCAGGGGCTGTGCGGCGGCGCCAACGCGCACTACCACGCCGAGCCGGCCAACTTCTTCGGGCTCGATGTGGCGTCGTGGTTTCCATACAACCTGACGCGCACCTGGCACCTGCAGCTCGCGCTCTTCTTCGTGGCGACGGCCTACCTGGCCATCGGGATCTTCCTCGCGCCCATGATCGCAGGCAAGGAGCCTCGCCACCAGGACAAGCTCTCCCTCTTGCTGTTCGGCGCGCTCGTAATCGTCGTCTTCGGCTCGCTCGCCGGCGAGACCTTGAGCTATCGCGGCCTCATCAAGTCGCCGTCGATGGCGTGGTGGATAGGCGCTCAGGGTTGGGAGTACCTCGACCTCGGGCGGCTCTGGCAGGCCGCCCTTACGGCGGGCCTCGTCCTCTGGTTGATCATCATCGCTCGCGGCCTCGGAAGTAAGCTGCGCGTGCAGCACCTCGGGAGCATGCCATGGCTCTTCTTCTACGCGTCGCTTTCCATCCCCCTTTTTTACGGCGTCGGGATGCTGTTCGGCCCGCGGTCCGACTTCGCTGTGATCGACTTCTGGCGCTTCTGGGTCGTCCATCTCTGGGTAGAGGACTTCCTCGAGATCTTCACCACCGTGACGGTCGCCTACATGTTCGTGCTCATCGGCATGGTGCCTGAGCGCACAGCGACGCGGCTAATCTACCTTGAGATCATTCTCTACTCCATCGGCGGCGTCGTCGGCTCGATGCACCACCTGTACTTCAGCGGAGCGCCAGCCGTGCACATGTCGCTCGGGGCCTTCTTCTCCGCGATGGAAGTCGTCCCACTCGTCCTCTTGACCTTCGAGGCGTGGCGGTTCATGCGGCTGGGCGGCGCGAAGCCCGGCGAGAGCGTCGTGGACACGACCGACGAGCACTTCCCACACAAATGGGCGGTCATGTTCCTCGCGGCCGTCGGCTTCTGGAACTTCGTCGGCGCTGGCGTCTTCGGGTTCTTGATCAATCTCCCGGTCGTCAGCTACTGGGAGATCGGCACCCAGTTCACGGCCAACCACGGCCACGCCGCGATGATGGGAGTCTACGGGATGCTTGCCGTGGGCTTCTTCGTGTTCGTGGCCACCTACTTCGTCCCGAGAGATGCGCGCAGCGAACGCGCGATGAAGTGGTCCTTCTGGTCACTCAACGGAGGGCTCGCATGGATGGTGTTTGCGAACCTCTTCCCCATCGGCGTGCTGCAGTTCTACGACGCGCTCGTCCACGGCTACTGGCATGCCAGACGCCCGGAGTTCTTCGGCCAGGTCGAGGTTCGCGCGCTCGAGTGGCTCCGATTGCCGGGGGACCTCGTCTTCATCGTCGGCGGGATCGGGCCGCTCGTGTACCTCGCGCTGCGGATGGTCGCGAATCGGAATCGCCCCGGCGTCATCGAGGCGCACGAGGCCGTCGAGCAGCTCACGCGCACGGCGGTGACCAAATCGGACCGCGTTCCACCAGTGTAACAACGCCAACGGAGCAACTTCCTCGCGCCCCTTTGCGTCGGTGCTGCAACGCTGCAACGTCGCGGAAGCCCTGGTTTTTCCGTCTCGCATATAAGAAAGGTTAGGTTGCGAGGGCAGGGGACCACGCCCTCACGAACCGAGCGAGCAGAAACCCCGCGTCAGGGATGGGCGCCTTCGTCTATCCAGGTCTGGATCTCCTGGACGACCGCCGCCTGGCCACCGTCCGGGATCTCCCCGTTGGCCGGCATCGGCAAGCTGCAGGGAGGCGGCGTGGTGTACCCGTTGACCTTCAGGTAGAGAAGGCTGGCACCCGAGGCACTCGGTATGACACGAATGCTCCCAGCCACGCCGGTATTCGCGAGGGTGTCGCACGCCGCTGCGTCGGGGACAAGGGACACCGTCCCCCGAGCGGGCTGGTTCACGAGGTTGGCGTAACCCGCGTCGGGCGTCGACATGTCGAGCAGGCCGAGCCTGAGCCCGCCGCCCGGTGTGCCTCCGTCCGGATTCGGGGAATGGCAGCCGACGCAGTGCACGGCGATGACCTGGGTCCAGACCTCGGCGAAGGTCACCGGCCCGCCCGAATCGCCGGCGCCCGCGTCCCCTCCTGTTCACGCCGCCGCTCCTGCGGATCGACGGGAGCATCGTCCCGCTGAAGCTGCCCGCGCTGGGCCCGGTGGAGACCAAGCAGCTGTGCTTCACCGTCCTCAGCGAGGAGCAGCGCGCCCATTTCGAGAAGCACAACGAGCTGGACCTGTCCTTCGGGGTGAAGGGGCTCTCGCGCTTTCGCGCCAACATCTTCATGCAGCGCGGGAACGTGGCCGGGGCCTTCCGCACCATTCCGTTCAAGATCCTCACCTTCGAGGAGCTGGGGCTGCCCGCGGTGGTCACCGACTTCGCCAACAAGCCGAGCGGCCTGGTGCTGGTGACCGGCCCCACCGGCTCGGGAAAGTCCACCACGCTGGCGGCGATGATCGACAAGATCAACTCCGAGCAGCGCCTCCACATCATCACCGTGGAGGATCCCATCGAGTATCTCCACGGGCACAAGCTCTCCATCGTGAACCAGCGCGAGGTGGGGTCGGACACCGAGGGCTTCAAGCAGGCGCTCAAGTACGTCCTCCGCCAGGACCCCGACGTCGTCCTGGTGGGCGAGATGCGCGACCTGGAGACGGTCGAGGCCGCGCTCACCATCAGCGAGACGGGACACCTGGTCTTCGCCACGCTGCACACCAACAGCGCCATCTCCACCATCAACCGCATCATCGACGTCTTCCCGCCGCACCAGCAGGCGCAGGTGCGGTCCAAGCTGTCGTTCGTGCTCCAGGGCGTGGTGTCGCAGCAGCTCCTGCCCAAGCTCAGTGGGCCCGGACGGGTGATGGCCCTGGAGATCCTGGTTCCCAACGCCGCCATCCGGAACCTCATCCGGGAGGACAAGGTCCACCAGATCTACTCCTCGATGCAGGTGGGCCAGGAGAAGTACCAGATGCAGACGCTCAACCAGAGCCTCTTCTCCCTGTTCCAGCGCCGCCTCGTCTCCCACGAAGAAGCCATGGGCCGCTCGGTGGAGCCCGAGGAGCTGCGCATGATGATGGACGGGCGCACATCGATGGGGACGCTCGGCGCGCAGGTCCCTCCGATGGGACGGCGGGGGTAGGGGCGGGACGGTGCGGGATAGGGCCCGCGAGTCTCAGCGGCTCGTAACGGCCATCGGCATGTGGACATCGGCGCCGGTCTCAAGTTCGTCGAGGATGCATTTCGCAAGGTCGACTCGGGTGGTGAAACGGCGGCTCGGTGTCTCTGGCTCCTTCCGGTACGGCTGGCCGGTGTCGCCATTCACGAGGCGTCCCGGGCGCAGGACGATCCATTCGAGGTCGGGGCGGCTCCGCAGGAACTCCTCCATCGCGCGCATGTCGGCGTACAGCGTGCGTCCGATGACGTTGTGCAGCAGGGGGTGGATGATCTTGTCGAAAAGGAACCCATATCCGGGCCCTGGCGGGTACGTCAGACCGGAGCTCACTACGGCGAGCCGCCTGCACTGCGCCTCGTCCATTGCAGCCACTATGGCCCGAGTACCATGCGAATACACCGTGATGGGCTTGAGGCTGTATGACGCTGCCCCGAGTACCGAGGCAACCGCGTCGCAACCGCCGACGGCGCTGATAAGGCTAGTCCCATCCGTCACGTCCGCGCGCACGACATGAAGGCGCTCGTGCTCGAGCGGAAACTCTTCGGGATGTCGCGCGACCGCGTTGACGGTGTGGCCACGGGCCAGCGCATCCTGGACCAGGATTTTTCCCGTGGCTCCGTTCGCGCCAAGAACTGCGATCTTCACGCCAACCTCCAGATATTCTGCGGCCCCCGTTCCGGAAATTCTGCGGTCTCCCGAAAAGGAGGCGACGCATCACGCATCCTTCCCGCTCATCGTGCGGCCGGCACGACCACATTGGGGACATCTCCCCCATTGGGAGAGGCCCCCTTACCCGCCGCAACGGATTTCATCGGGACAGGAGCCGCCAGCAGCGGTCTGATCAACTCGATGGGAATGGGGAAGACGATGGTCGAGTTCTGGTTCGAGCCCATGTCGAGGAGCGTCTGCATGTACCGCAGGGCCAGCGCGGCCGGCTGAGTGGAGATGATTTCGGCGGCGTTGGCGAGAACCTGTGCGGCCTGGAACTCCCCCTCCGTGGCGATGATCTTCGCCCGCTTCTCGCGCTCCGCCTCGGCCTGCCTGGCCAGGGCGCGCACCATGGATTCGGCGAGCTGCGCATCCTTGAGCTCGACCGCTCCCACCTTGATGCCCCAGGGCTCGGTCTGGCGATCGATGATCGCCTGCAACTTCCCGTTGATCTTCTCCCGGCCGCCCAGGAGGTCATCGAGGCTGCACTGTCCGAGCACGGCGCGCAGCGTGGTCTGCGCGATTTGAGACGTCGCTTCCATGAAATTGGCCACCCGGACGATGGCCGCCTGAGCGTCCGCGACTTGAAAGAAAATGACCGCATTCACCTTCACCGTGACGTTGTCGGAAGTGATCACCTCCTGCGGCGGAACCTCGAGCGTGACCACGCGCAAGTCGACCCTTCTCAGGTGATCGACACCGAACGGAAAAATGAAGAAAAGTCCGGGGCCTTTGAGGGGGATGAGGCGCCCGAGGCGAAAGACGACGCCTCGCTCGTACTCCTTGGCGATCTTGACGGTCGAAGTCGCGATACCGAACGCCAGTAGCGCGAGGAAGGCGATGGGAAGCAGTAAATACGCTTTTTCCACTGACGGACTCCTTTGTCTACGAGGACTATCGGATGACTGCATACTACGGGTGAGAGGTCATCACCTTGTATGGGCGCCCGCCAGAACCTGGGGCCCCCCTTCGCTGATGGCCTCTCCCCAGTAGCCACGGAGTCCGTGGAAGTCGTGAAGCCGTGCCTCGTAATCGCGACGGATGACCGAACTCGGGTCCCAGGAGGGGCTCTTCTTGATGGCCTCCCGCGACAGGCTCACGAAGACCTTCCTGTGCGTCCAGCTGACCCCGCTCGTCCAGCGGGGCGCGACCAGCACCCTGTGACCCCACCACCAGTGGCTGGTGTCGACCACCAGGTAGCGCACCTCCCACGTCTCATCGTCGATGATGAAGTCTTCGACGAAGCCGAGCCCGTCGTCTCGCCCCTGGATGTGGTACCCGCGAACCTCCTTGGCGCTCCGAAGATGGGCGTCCCCCGAGTCCCCGGCGGCCTGCTCGTTTGGCGAGCGGCTCCCGGGCCCTGCCGCCAGCAACGCCGGGTAGTAGCCCATACCCCACGGCTCCATGTACCCCCAATATTGGGGATAACCATAATACTGGTAGTAGTCTCGCTCGTGCTGGCGGGAGACGGGTCGGTCGGTATCGATGCTCGGGGCGTTCTTGATCTTGTCCTTCGTGAGGGCGAGGTGGAACGCGTGGGCTGCCCAGTCGACCTCACGAAAGGAGATGGGCGAGATCAGTACGTATTGACCGTCGAAAAAGCCGCCCGTGTGGACGACCAGATAGCGAATCGCCCATCGTTCGTCGTCGAACAGAAACTTCACGACGGTTCCGACGTCTCCGTCGGTTGCGGTCACCGTGTACCGCTTCAGCTCTTTGAGGCTTCTCAGCATGGGCATCACCTGTCCGTCGCAGAGGTGCAAGCCTCGAACCGCCCCGGTCGAGCATGCTCATGCTCACGCAGCTCCCTTCAGGGCCGAGACGTTGGGGTCGATCCCGCCGCCGCGAGTAGCCTCGAGTGTGGCGATTAGCCTCGATGTGCGCCTCCGTTCCGCCGGAAGTGTCGAACGGGCCACGCGAAGCTTTGCCGTCCGTCTTGCGTCTTGCGAAGCATTTGCGGGACGCCAGGTCCCCGCCCGCCGCCTACTCTTCCCTGGCCGTGTGATACTGGCGGCGAATGCGCCTCAGGTCGACCGTCGGCTTGGGGAGCTTCATGTCCAGCGCCTCCAGATATTCCACCACGATTCGCGCGATCGCCAGGTTGCGAAACCACTTGTGGTCGGACGGGATGACGAACCAGGGCGCATGCGGGGTGCTACAGCGAGACAGGGCCTCCTGATAGGCCGCCATGTAGTCGCTCCAGAACTCTCGCTCCTTGTAGTCGGACTCGCTGATCTTCCACTGCTTCATGGGATCGTCGAGCCGATCCGCGAACCGTTTCAGCTGCTCTGCCTTGGAGATGTGGAGGTAGAATTTCAGAACGTGGGTATGGTCGTCGGCGAGCTCCTTCTCGAACGCGTTGATCTGGTCGTACCGGCGAGACCAGACCGCGCGCGGGACGAGGTTGTGGACGCGGACGACGAGCACATCTTCGTAGTGAGATCGATTGAAGATGGCAACTTGTCCCCGGGCAGGGGTCGCCTGATGAATGCGCCACAAGAAGTCGTGTGCCTTCTCCGACGTGGAGGGCTGCCGGAATCCCGTCACACGACAGCCACGCGGGTTCATGGCGCCGAGTACGTGGCTGATCGTCCCGTCCTTGCCACCGCAGTCCAGCCCCTGCAGGCAGATGAGGAGCGAGGAGCGGCCGTCGGCGTGGAGGAGCGCCTGGAGAGCGCGCAGCTTCTTGCAGTCTCGTTCGATTTCTTCGGCTGCTTTCTCGTGGCTCTCGTGGTGGCCTTTGAATCCCGGATCGATATCCTTCAGCCGAACCTTGTCGCCTGGGTGCACCCGGAACCGATTGAGGTATTTCACGTCGATCCTCCGTCGCGCCTTGCCGTCCGTGACCGCCGTAAGCTCACTTGGTGGGGTGGTCTTTCTGTACTTCTCCGGCCTGGTGCTTCTTGTCCCAGTCCTGAACTGCGCGCACGTCCTCGCGGCCCAGCTCCTCGTAGAACTCATGGACGCGCTCGACGAGCGCCGGCGTTGCGACGGGCTTCGGCTCCGTCTCGGCCTTCGGTTCCGCTTTGGTTTCGCCCTTCGGTTCCGCCTTGCGCTTCGGGTCGGCCTTCCTGTCGGCCCGGTCCAGAACCCAGTACACCGCCAGCTTCACGCGGTCATTGACGAGTGCCCAGAGAAGGGCGTAGCCCCACACGAACCCGGCCCAGCCCCAGCCGAGCGGTGTCATGAAGAGGCCGTACACGGCGATCAGGGTCGCCACGGTTTGGGTGCCAAGCACCGCCATCCACAGAATGCGCGCGGGGCGTATGGACCAGAAAGGGCCGCGTGTTCGCGTGAGGAAGATCGTCAGATGCCCCGCGACCGACAGCTTCAGGTACATCAGCGTCTGGATGTGCGCGCGGTCCAGATGGAAGACGCGCTCACCGAGGTAGAAGAGCCCAAACGCGGCGGTCACTCCGAAGAGGCCCAGCACCGACGCGATGCCCAGCACCGTGCGCATGTTCCAGGCCTCGGGCTGGTCCTTGTAGTGCACGTTGTCGTAGGCAATCGAAAGGATGGCGCCGTCGTTGAGCAGCGCCAACATCACGATCATCACCGCCGTCAACGGGTAGAAGTTGAAGACCAGGATCGCCAGCGTCATGAAGAGCAGCACCCGCAGCGTCTCGGCGATGCGGTAGATCGCGTAGCTGTTCATCCGCTGGAAGATCCTGCGGCTCTCCTTGATGGCGTCGATGATGACCGACAGACCGGGTGTCATCAGGACGATGGCCGCCGCGGCACGGGCAGCGTCCGTCGCGCCGGAGACGGCGATGCCGCAGTCGGCTTTCTTCAGGGCCGGAGCGTCGTTCACGCCGTCGCCGGTCATGCCGACGATGTGCCCTCGCTTCTGCAGGACGTCGACGATGTGAAACTTGTGCTCCGGGAACACCTGGGCGAAGCCATCGGCCTTCTCGATGGTCTCCGAGACCTCCGGGGTCTCCTGCCGCTTGACGTCCCCGAGGTCGCTCGCATCGAGGATGTTGGTTCCCATTCCCAGCTTCTTCGCGGTCTCCTTGGCGATGGCCAGCTGGTCGCCCGTGACCATCTTGACCTTGACGCCCATCTGGCTCGCCGTCGCGACGGTCGCCTTGGCGTCTTCACGGGGCGGGTCGAACAGCGGCAATACACCGAGAAACTGCCACTTTCCGTCGCCGTCGGTCCGTGCCACACCGAGCGAGCGAAAGCCGCGCCCAGCGAACTCGGCGATGGCCTTGCCGACGGCGGGGTGGACCGCGTCCGCATTCGTCGAAAGCTGCAAGATGACCTGGGGTGCGCCCTTGCTCGACTTGAACGTCTTCCCGTCCGGGGCCTTGACGGTGGCCTCGGTGCGCTTGTGCACCGGATCGAACGGCTGGAAGTGCTCCACGTGATATCCCTCCAGCGCCTTGTCGCCGTCCTTCAGGCCCCCGAGGACGGCCAGGTCGATGGTGTCGTCGTTGTCCGCGCGCGACGCCAGCGCCGCCGCGAGGATAACCTGGGCGGGTGGAACATCGTTCACGCTGAACGGGTCGCCCAGCGTCAGCTTGTTCTGGGTCAGGGTCCCGGTCTTGTCGGCGCACAGCACGTCGACGCCCGCGAGCTCCTCGATGGCCACCAGGCGGCTCACAATCGCCTGCTTCTTGGCGAGAAGGCGGGCGCCCACCGCCATCGTCACCGACAGCACGGTCGGCATCGCCACGGGGATGGCGGCCACGGTCAGCACCAGGGCGAACTGCAGCGTGGTGAGGATGTGGTCGCCCCGAAGGATGGCAAAGGTGATGATCACCGCGACCAGCGTCACCGCCAGGATGATCAGGTAGTTGCCGATCTTCAGCACCGCGCGCTGGAAGTGACTGACCGTGTGCGCACCTTGGACCAGCTGCGCGGTCTTGCCGAAGTACGTCTTGTCGCCCGTGGCGTAGACCAGCGCGCCGATTTCGCCCTGGCGGATGATCGACCCCGAGAACACCGCGTCGCCTGTCTTGCGTTCGGCAGGCAGCGACTCACCGGTCAGGGCGGACTGATCCACCTGGACCGGGTCGCCCTCCAGCAGCCGCGCGTCCGCCGGCACGATGTCACCGAGGCGCACGCGTATCACGTCGCCCGGCACGAGCCCTCGCGCCGGGGGGGTGACCCACTTGCCGTCACGCTTCACCCTGGCGTTGATGGCCAGCTTGGCCTTCAGCGCGGCGATCGCGTTTCCGGCCTGCCGCTCCTCCAGGAATCCGACGACGGCGTTGGCGCAGAGCAGAACGAGGATGATGCCAAAGTCCGGCCAGTGCCGAGCGACCCCCGACAAGACCACCGCCGCCTCGATCATCCAGGGAATCGGGCCCCAGAAGTAGGTCAGGAACTTCAGCAGAGGATTGACCTTCTTCTCCTCGATCTCGTTGGGCCCGTACTGGGCCAGCCTCTTCCCAGCCTCCGCTTCACTGAGGCCGTCGGGCGACGAGCCCAGCTTGGTCAGGAGCTCCGGGACCGGCATGGTCTTCATGCCGTCCTGAGCGTCGGGCGCGGAACCGGGCTTCGAGTCGGGGGTTTTCCGCTTGACCGGCGGGGAAGAAGGCTTCGCGGGCGGCTGCAAGTCGGCTTTCACGGCTCAGGCCCCTTCCATCGCGGGTCCGTATTCGCCGCGACGCGCGGCCGAGTTGCACCGGGCTCGATGACACAGGGCTCGCTGCGCTGCGCTCACGTGACTCGGCTCGCCTTTCCAGATCTCCAGCGCCGGCTGCTGGATGGCGCGTGCAAAGGAGAACGCCAGCGCCCAGGGCAGTCGGGCCTTGAAGCGCAAATTCATGGCGTTCAGCCGCGCCGACGCGAGCTCGCCGGACTGTCCACCGGAGAGGAACACGATGCCCGGAACGGCGGCGGGGACGGCTCGCAGCAGACATCGCACCGTGGCGTCGGCGACCTCGTCGACGGTCTCTTGCCTGGGGCAGGTCAAGCCGGGAAGCACCATGTTGGGCTTGAGGAGCAAGCCCTCCAGGGAGACCCGCTGCGCGTAGAGCTGACCGAACACAGCCCGCAGAACCTCCTCCGTCACTTCGCTGCAGCGCTGCAGCGTGTGCGTGCCGTCCATGAGCACCTCCGGCTCGACGACGGCGACCAGTCCCGCCTCCTGGCACAACGCTGCGTAGCGGGCCAGGGCCTGCGCGTTGGCCTCGATGCAACCACGGCTGGGAATGCCGTCGGCCAGGGCAATGACCGCACGCCACTTGGCAAAGCGGGCCCCCATCTGCGCGTACTCCGCCAGGCGGTCCCGCAATCCGTCCAGGCCTTCGGTGATCTTCTCTCCCGGATGACCGGCCATACGCTTCGCGCCCCGGTCGACCTTGATACCTGGAATGATCCCCGCATCGGCGACGGCCTTGGCGAATGGAGCGCCGGCTTTCGTGCGCTGGCGGATCGTCTCGTCGTAGAGGATCGCGCCGCTGACGTACTCGCTCAGCCCGGGCGTGGCCACGATCCAGTCGCGGTAGGCGTGTCGCGCGTCCTCGGTCTGCGGGATCCCCAGCCCGGCAAAGCGCGCGTTGCAGGTGGGATTGCTCTCGTCCATCGCCAGCAGGCCCCTGCTCCCGGCAACCAGCGCCCGGGCAACGTCCGTGAGGGCTTGCGCGCTCATTTGTTGGGGTTGCCCCACTTCCAGTTGCGTATCTCCGGAAGGTCCTGGCCATGCTTGTCGATGTACTGCTTGTGCTCGATGAGCCGGTCCGTGACCATCTGCTTGAGGTAGGCGCCCTTTGCGCCGAGGTGCGGCACCCGATCGACGACGTCTTGAACGAGGTGGAACCGGTCCAGATCGTTCTGGACCCTCATGTCGAAGGCCGTCGTTATGGTGCCTTCTTCCTTGTACCCCCTGACGTGTAGATTGCGATTCGTCCGGCGATAGGTGAGCCGGTGGACCAGCCACGGATAGCCGTGAAAGCCGAAAATGATGTGTTTATCCTTGGTGAACAGCGAGTCGTAGTCGATGTCGGTCAGCCCATGAGGGTGCTCACTGGAGGATTGCAGCTTCATCAGGTCCACCACGTTGACCACGCGGATCTTCAGGTCGGGTAGGTGCTCGCGCAGGATGGATACGGCGGCGAGAATTTCCAGCGTGGGGGTATCTCCCGCACAGGCCATGACGACATCGGGCTCGGCCCCCTGGTCGTTGCTGGCCCATTGCCAGATGCCAATGCCTTCCGTGCAATGCACGACCGCGGCGTCCATCGTCAGCCACTGGGGTAGCGCGTGCTTTCCGGCGACCACCACGTTCACGTAGTGCCGGCTGCGCAGGCAGTGATCGAACACGGACAGGAGGCAGTTGGCGTCGGGCGGAAGGTACACGCGTACGATGTCGGCCTTCTTGTTGATGACGTGGTCGAGGAAGCCGGGGTCCTGGTGCGTGAACCCGTTGTGGTCCTGCTGCCAGACGTGGGAGGCCAGTAGATAGTTCAGCGAGGCGATCTTCCGGCGCCAGGGCAGCTCTAGCGTGACCTTCAGCCACTTGGCGTGCTGGCTGAACATCGAATCGACGATGCGAATGAAGGCTTCGTAGCTGTTGAACAGCCCGTGCCTCCCCGTCAGCAGGTAGCCCTCGAGCCAGCCCTCGCACTGGTGCTCGCTCAGCATCGAGTCCAGCACCCGCCCGGCGGGCGCCAGGAATTCGTCGTTGGCCTGCACACGGGCATCCCACTGCCGGTTGGTCGCCTCGAAGACGGCACCCAGGAGATTGGAGAGCGTCTCGTCGGGACCAAAGACCCGGAAGTTTCGCTGATCTTGGTTCAGCCTGGCCACGTCGCGCAGGAACTTGCCCAACACCAGGGTGTCCTGGCCCTGAACGGCTCCCGGAGACGGCACCGTCACCGCATGCTCGTGGAAGTCCGGCATGCGCAAGTCGCGAAGGAGAATCCCCCCGTTGGTGTGAGGGTTCGACCCCATCCGGCGATCGCCCTTCGGCGCCAGCTCCGCCAGCGCAGAGTCGAGGCGACCGTTCTTGTCAAACAGCTCCTCCGCTTTGTAGCTCTTCATCCAGGCTTCGAGCAGCGGGACGTGGTCGGGGTGCTCCTGGTCGACCAGCAGCGGGACCTGGTGCGCTCGGAAGGTGCCCTCGATCTGCAGGCCATCGACGACCTTCGGTCCGGTCCAGCCCTTCGGCGACCGGAGGACGATCATGGGCCAGCGCGGTCGAACTAGGTTGCCCTTGGCGCGCGCCGCGCCTTGAATCCGGCGAATCGCCTCGATGGCCCTGTCGACCGTACCGGCCATCAGCTCGTGCATCTTCTCGGGCTCGTGGCCTTCCACGAAGTACGGGTCCCAGCCGCAGCCCCGGAAAAACTGCTCCAGCTCCTCGCGCTCGATGCGGGCGAGGACGGTGGGGTTGCTGATCTTGTACCCGTTGAGGTGCAGGATGGGCAGCACGGCGCCGTCGGTCACCGGGTCGAGGAACTTGTTGGAGTGCCACGCGGTCGCCAGCGGCCCCGTCTCCGCTTCACCATCTCCGATGATACAGGCGACGATCAGGCTGGGATTGTCGAACGCCGCGCCAAAGGCGTGGCTGAGCGAGTAGCCGAGCTCGCCGCCCTCGTGGATCGAGCCGGGCGTCGTCGGCGCGACATGGCTCGAAATACCGCCAGGGAAGGAGAACTGGGTGAAGAGCTTCTTCATGCCCGTCTCGTCCTGGCTGATGTCCGGGTAGATCTCGCTGTAGCTCCCCTCCAGGTAGGTGTTGGCGACCAGCGCGGGACCACCGTGGCCCGGTCCGGCGATGTAAAACATGTTCA
>Ga0302326_10010087_pt1 | contig 20495 bp, 24 predicted proteins | sample Palsa_T0_3_FD_202264 | JGI IMG/M metagenome (GOLD analysis project Ga0302326, IMG submission 202264) | Peat permafrost microbial communities from Stordalen Mire near Abisko, Sweden - Palsa_T0_3 | ecosystem: Environmental > Terrestrial > Soil > Palsa > Peat permafrost | place: Sweden: Abisko...
CTGTGCCGATCTGGGTGTGGAAACCATTGCGGAATGCATCGAAAACGAAGACCTCCTCGCACGCGCCAGGGAGGTGGGCTTCGATCTCGGACAGGGTCACCAGTTCGGACATCCAGGCGCGACGCCGATCTACAAAGCCCCCGATCCTGTTGCCGTCCGCGCCAAGCGCCAGGGCATGCGCGAGAGCTGGGGCTGAACCGATGACGGCCCTCAAAAAATAGGCAAGGATGCGCCATGCGCGCATCCTATCGCTGTTTGTGTTTGTCGCTGGTTCTGGCCGTGGGCGCTTGCGGCTTCGAAGCGCCTGCCCCCAAGCGCACGCCCCCGCCTCCCTCCCTGCCGCCGCCGATATCCGTCGTCTCGGCGACGCTGAACCTTCCTGCGGCGGCCATCGTCGCGGCACTGAACGACAGGATGCATGCCGAAATCGCCAACATCAAGGACGAGCCCGTCGACTGCACCTTCGCGAAATGCATGCTCGATCTGGTCGCCACGCGCACCGGTGCGATCACCGGCCGCGCCGCCGACGGAAAGCTCTCGCTCGACGTGCCGCTCGCGGCGACCGCGCAATTGCAGCTCAAGACCGCGCTCTTCAAGACCAAGGCGAACTCGCTGGCCACCGGCACCGTGCATGCCGAAACCGTCATCGCACTGGGTCCCGACTGGCATTTGCGCACCGACACGCAGGGTCAGGTCGATCTGAGTCAGGCGCAGCTCAAACTCGGTCCCATCAAGATGAGTTTCGCGGACATCTGGAACCGCAATCAGGGACGGCTTTCCGCACCGCTCTTCAAGACGCTCGACCGCCACGTCGCACAGGACATCAAGATCAAGCCGCAGGCCGAGCGTCTCTGGCTGAAGATGCAGCGACCGATTCGCGTCGGCAAATCGCCGACGGCATGGCTGGTGCTCGCGCCCGAGCGCATTCGCATTTCGCCGCTTGCGACGCGCGGCGACGCGCTGATCGTGTCGATGGGCGTGGACGTGCGCGCGCATGTGGTGGTCGGCGATCAGCCGCCGGCCACGGCGCAGAATCTCGAATTGCCCTCGCCCGCGCCGCTTGCGGCACCCAGCGATCGCTTCGCCTTCGTCGTGCCGGTGTTGCTGCCCTATGGCGAAGCGGCCGGTCTCGCCATGCAACGGCTTGCCAGAACACCGATCAAGAGCGGCGGCGGCCGCGTCCGTATCGAAAAGATCGAGATCTTGCCCTCCGGCCAGGACGTCGTCGTGGCGACCCGCTTCTGCGTGAGCCAGTCCTGGGATCCGTTCGGCTGGTTCGATTCCTGCGGCGAAGGCTATCTGCGCGGAACGCCGGAATTCGACGCGCGTGCGAAGATGATCCGCATCGCCAACATGCATTACGATATCGCCACCGAAGGCATGCTTCTCGCCGCAATGCGTTGGCTCGCGGGCGACCAGCTGGGCAAGGCTCTCGAAACCAAACTCGTCTTCAACGTCGGCCGCGACATCGACAAGCTCGATGCGGAACTCAGAACCGCGCTCGCAAAACCGCAGGGCCGCGGCGTCGTGGTCAGCGGCGCGGTGCTATCCTTCGGTACGCCCTTGCTGACTTGGAATGGGGAGGGCTTTCTTGCGACATTCCCCGCTGCCGGCACCATCCACGCGGATCTGAATCTCAAAAGCGGAACGCCTCTTGATTCTCAGTAAGCAATCACTTACTGTAAGTCATGGCTTACGATAATGTTTTGGCAGCTCTGGCCGATCCGACGAGACGGCGTGTGTTCGAGGCGCTTCGCTCGGGGCCCAAACCTGTCGGCGCAATCGCACAGGGCCTGCCGGTCAGCCGCCCTGCCGTCTCCCAGCATCTCAAGGTTCTGAAGGGCGCGGGGCTGGTGCGCGAGGAAGCCCTGGGCACGCGCCACATCTACAGCATCGATCCCGAGGGGCTGGGCAGCATCCGTCGCTGGCTCGACCAGTTTTGGGATGATGCGCTCGCGGCTTTTGCTGCAGAATTCGCGAACGACGAAAACGCCCGTCAGGACAACAAAGGGGAAGCATCGTGAACGCTCGCACCATCATGCCCACGCCGGTGCGCAAACAATTGCAGGTCAATGCGAGCACCGAACGCGCTTTCGAGGTGTTCACGCAAAGCATCATGCGCTGGTGGCCTCCATCGCATTCGCTCGTGAAATCCCCGCTCAAGGAGATCGTCATCGAACCTTTCGTCGACGGGCGCTGGTACCAGCTGGGCGAAGACGGTTCCGAATGCGACAACGGTCGCGTTCTCGCGTGGGAGCCGCCGCATCGACTGCTTCTCAGATGGCAGCTCGACCCCGACTGGCATTACGATCCCGACCTCCACACCGAAGTGGAAATCAAATTCATCGCCGAAAGCGAAACGAGGACGCGGGTCGAGCTCGAACATCGTCTTCTCGAACGCATGGGCGACAGGTCCGGGATCACGCGCGAGCGGATCGATTCGCCCAACGGCTGGACCGTGATTCTCGAAGCGTACCGGCAAGCGGCCGGCGCCTGAACGAAGGGAGATTGCAATGTTCTGCACATCGTCGAGGTTTGAACAATTCGCCGCCGGCGCCGTTCTCGCGCTCGCGGTGATCTATTCGGAGCGGACAGCAGCCGAAATCACCGACGCGTCCGCAGGTGGTTTCACCGTACGCGAAACGGCGCATATCGATGCCGGCGCCGACAAGGTCTATGCCGCGCTGACCCAGCCGCAGCATTGGTGGAGTTCGCATCACACCTTCTCGGGCGACGCCGCCAATTTGAGCTTCGATGCGCGCGCCGGCGGCTGCTGGTGCGAAACGCTGCCGGGCGGCGGCTCCGTCCTGCACATGACCGTCGTTGATGTGGTGCCGGGAAAAGTGCTCCGCCTGCGCGGAGCCATGGGGCCATTCCAGGAAATGGCGACCGAAAGCGTGATGACGTGGACGCTGAAACCGACCAAGGACGGAACCGATCTCGAACTTGTCGACTCGACGGGCGGCTACGCGATCGGAGGTCTCCAGAAAATCACGATCGTCGTCGATCGCGTGATGGGCGAACAGGTTGCGCGCCTCAAATCTTATGTGGAAACCGGCTCGCCAGAGAGCGCCAAGGGGAGCAAGCCATGATCACCGTCTACGCCGCTTACAATTCGCCGCCGCCCGTCAAAGGTCTCGTGCGCGATCTGCGCGTGATCTGGGCGCTCGAAGAATTGGGTATGCCGTACACCTTCCATTGGATGGACATCAGTAAAGCCGAGCACAGGCAGGAGGCCAATCGCGCCATCAATCCGTTCGGCAAGATTCCCTCGTTCAGCGACGGCGAAGTCAAGCTCTTCGAGACCGGCGCAATCCTGCATTACCTCTACGAGAAGGCCGGAAAATTTTCGGCCGATCCGGTGCGCAGAGCCAAGCTTCTGCAATGGATGTTTGCGGCGTTGAACACGGTCGAGCCCCCATTTCTCGATATCGCGACCTGGGATGCGTTCTGGAAGGACCGTCCCGGCCGCGAAGTTCGCTACCCCGAATTGATCGAGACGGCGAAGACGCGGCTCAGCGAACTGGAACGCGGGCTGGGCCAGAAGTCCTTTCTTCTCGGCGGGGAATTCGGCCCAGCGGACATATTGATGACCACCGCGCTCAATTTCGCGCGCCACCAACCCGCCCTGTTCGAGCATGCGCCCGTCATACGCGCCTATCTCGAACGGTGTCGGTCGAGGCCTGCTTACCAGACGGCACTTGCCAAACAAGACGTGGGCCCGAAGGCGGATGCTGCGTGACGGATGACGAGCGTCGCGTCGCCGTCGTGACGTGTTCGCCGGAATCATCCATAGCGCGGTCGCTTGTCACATCGACCCCCTCTCCCTAACCCTCTCCCCCGTTGGGGTAGAGGGGAAAAGAGACGCGTTCAATTTCCCCTCTACCCCAACGGGGGAGAGGATCAGGGAGAGGGGGTGCTTCAGTCTGGGAATGCGCTAGACTGTCCCGATGTCCCGCAAACGCGCCCTTCTCATTCTCTGCGCCCGGATCGGCTACAATCCGTAGCCCTTCGCAGCGGAGCTTTGCCTCCGCGCCCGCTTTTCCTTTCTTCCTCAATGCAGAGAATTTCCATGAAACACGAAACCCACAATCTCACCCGCCATTGGCAGGCGCTCGATGCCGCGCACCATGTCCATCCTTTCAGCGACACTACCGCGCTCAACCGCGAAGGCGTGCGCGTCATTGTGCGCGGGCAAGGTGTCTATCTCTGGGATTCGAACGGCGAGCGCCTGATCGACGGCATGGCGGGGTTGTGGTGCGTGCAGCTCGGCTACGGCAATCTGGAGCTCGCCGAAGCCGGTTACGAAGCGCTCAAATCGCTGCCCTACTACAATCACTTCTTCAAGACGAGCAATCCCTGGACCATCGAGCTGGCGGCGAAACTCGCCACGCTTCTGCCGGAAGGCCATGAGCGAATTCTTTTCGCCAATTCCGGATCGGAGGCGAACGATTCCGCACTCAAGCTCATCCGCTATTACTGGAACCTGAAAGGCCGGCCGGACAAGAAAATCCATCTCTCGCGCGATTACGCCTATCACGGCGTGACGATGGCGGCGGCGTCGTTGTCCGGGCTGACGCCCATGCATCCGCAATGGGACCTGCCGCTATCGGGCTTCGACAAGGTGCCGGCGCCTTATTGGTTCGGCGCGCGCGCGGCCGGTTATGGCGAGCTTGGCGCGGACGAATTCGGAATTGTGGTGGCGCAAAAACTGGAAGAGAAAATCCTCGCGCTCGGCGCAGACCGCGTCGCGTCGTTCTCGGCGGAGCCGGTGCAGGGCGCGGGCGGCGTCATTTTCCCGCCCGCCACCTATTGGCCGGAGATCGAGCGCATCTGCCGGAAATACGATGTGCTGCTGCATCTCGACGAGGTGATCACGGGCTTCGGTCGCACCGGCGAATGGTTTGGTGCCGAGACCTACGCGATTGCGCCCGACATCATGACCATGGCGAAGGGACTTTCCTCCGGCTATCAACCGATCTCCGCAATTTCGCTGGGCGAGCGCATGGCGGAGACCTTGCTGAGCGCCGATGAAGAACTCGTGCACGGCTTCACCTATTCGGGCCATCCGGTGGCCTCGGCCGTCGCCCTCAAGAACCTCGAAGTCATGGAGCGCGACGATCTCGTGGGCCACGTGAAAAGCGACATCGGTCCCTATCTGCAGCGCCGCCTGCGCGAGACGTTCGCGGCGCATCCGCTGGTAGGCGAAGTGCGCGGTCTGGGGTTGCTCGCGGCCATCGAACTCGTCGACGACAAGGCGACGCGCAAGTTCTTCTCCCGCGGTTACGACGTGGGCACGCGCTGCCGCAATTATTGTTTCCAGAACGGCCTCGTCATGCGGGCGATCCGCGATACGATGGTGCTGGCGCCCCCGCTGATCATCAGCGAAGCGGAAATCGAAGAGATCATCGAAAAAGCCGGGGACGCCATCGATCATGTCGCGAAGGATATGGGCAGGCTCTGAGAATGGATCTGCGCCTTCTTTCCGTAAATGTCGGTCTGCCGCGGCCGATCGGCTTTGCGAACGGTGCGCCCGTGATCTCGGGTTTTATGAAAGAGCCCGTTGCGGCGGAATCGGTCGACGTGACGGCGATCGGCATCGTGGGCGACGGGCAGGCGGATATGGCCGTGCATGGCGGCGTGGACAAGGCCGTCTATTGCTATCCCGCCGACCACTGGCCGTGGTGGGAGCGCGAAAAGACGCTGGCCTGCAAGCCCGCGACCTTTGGCGAGAATCTCACTATCGAAGGTTGCGACGAATCGGTGGTCGCAATCGGCGATCGTTTCCATTGGGGCGACGCCGTTCTCGAAGTCAGCCAGCCGCGTGCGCCCTGTTACAAATTCGCGATCTGTGCGCGCCGTCCCGATGCGCCCGCACTGATGACGGTCTCGGGCCGAACCGGCTGGTATTTCCGCGTGATCCGCGAAGGGCGTGCGCCCGTAGGCTATGCCGCTCTCGTGCGTGAAGAAACGCGAGGCGGTCCCAGCGTCCGCGAAGCTTTCTTTGCTGCCATGTACCCCAGGGCATCGGAGGAAAGTTGCCGGCGCGTCGCCGCAGCGCCGGGCCTGGCGGCGGATTGGCTGCACGCGGTCGCTAAACGCTTGGCGACATGAAACTGTGCCAATTTTGCGACTGTCATTAATAAAAAATCATATTCCCTCGAATTCAAAAAAATTCTTGCAAACTGTGGCTTCAATACATAGGTTTGTCTCCGGGAGGACGATTACTTGTCCAGCAGGCACTGCCCCCCCGCTCGCACGCTGGATGACGTCTTCCCTGGGTGCCGGTCATCCCCTCCCGGCACCAGCGCGTAACGGCGCACGTGACGCCCGATCAGCCCCCTGGTCGGGCGTCTTTTCTTTTCAGGCAGATCGCTTCAATCAGACAGGCAGATGAACGCGCCGCAGTGTCAGGTTGAGGCGGCCTTCGCCTGGCACCAGCGACGACGTTCCCTCGCTAACCCGATCGACGCCGTGAAACGCCAATCGCGCCGGGCCGCCGAACATCAGTAGATCGCCGGAGTGAAGGCTGAGACTTTGCGTCGGTCCGCGGCGCGTCGTGCCGCCGATGCGAAAAAGGGCGTCGTCACCCAGAGAGAGCGACAGCACCGGGGCATCAAGCGCTGCCTCGTCGCGATCCTGGTGCAGCCCCATGCGCGCGCCATTGCGATAGCGATTGACGAGGCAGCATTCGGGCGGCGCGGCGTATCGCGTTGCGTCATGCCAGAGCCTCAGCAGAGTTGCGGGAATCGGCGGCCACGGCGCGAATGTCACGGGATGAGTGGGCTGATAGCGATACCCATCTTTGTCCGACACCCAGCCGAGCGGACCGAAATTCGTTTCCTCGACCGAGAACGGCTTTCCCGATTTCGGCATGAGGGGCCGGTAGAATGGCGCTTCCGCGGTGCGGGCAAGAACGTCTCGCACGAGCGCCTCCTGCTCGGCGCGAGAAAGGGCCTCCGGCCACAACACGATGCCCGGCGCGACATCGAGTTTTGTGCGGGTCTCAAGGATGTTAGAAAGCGTCATCGTCGGAGATCATGACACATGGCGCCGCAACTGACCGATCTTTGCACGCTCATCCAGGTCTTCGACATGATGGTCTCGATCGAATTCTATTGCGGGAAACTCGGCTTCGCGATCGCCCAGCAATCGCCTGTTATCGAAGAACCATATCGGCACTTCAACTGGGCGCTGTTGCAGCAAGGCGAGGTGAGGCTGATGCTCAACACGGCCTATGAGGCCCCCGAGCGGCCACACGCGATCGGTCCCGAACGCCGCGCGGCGCATGCGGATACGATCCTGTATTTCGGTTGCCCCGATGTCGACGACGCGTACCGGCAACTGACGGCGGCGGGGATCGACATGCGCCCACCGAAAACTGCGCCCTACGGCATGAAGCAGATCAGCTTCAAGGATCCCGACGGCTACGACATCTGCCTGCAATGGCCGGCCTGATTCCACTGATTCACAATCCCAACGCCGGATCGTAGAGCCCGCGGAAACTCGCCGCTTCGCCATGCGCTTCCAGCCAGGCTTTGAATCGCTCCGGCACATAGGCTTGCGCGATCCAGTCCCTGAGCGTGCGCGCGCCCGCGTCCTCGCGCGCGAAATCGAAAAACAGCCTCAGCCAGCGCTGATGGCGTTTGGGCAGATGCAGATACGGCCAGCGCGCAAACTGGTCTTCGGCCGCGCCGCGCGCGCACCATCCTCTGGTGTGGAGGATATAGAGGGCCGCTGCAAAGCTCGTTCTGTCCTGGCCGCCGGAGCATTTGACGAGAATGGGCCGCGGCGCGCGGTCGTAAGTATCGAGAAGCGTGAGCAGCATCTTCCGCGTGGGCAGGCGTTTCGAACTCAGCATGGCGTCCGCATGTTCGATGCCGAGGCGCGCGCAGACGCGTCTTTCGGAATGCCACCAGCGCCAGTTGGGATTGGGCCCTCTCAGATTGACGAGCGTGCGGATGCCGCGGGCCTTGAGAAACGGTTCCAGAAATCCCGCATAAGCCTGCGAAGACCGCGCGGCCTGGCCGGCCTCGATCCAATGAAAATTGTAGAGAACGTCGAAGGGCGTGCGCATCTATCAGGGTATGAGTGACTTTTCCATGCGTACCAGGGGCACGCTGACGCCGGATGGCGTGGTCTCGCGGAAATGTTCGACTTCACGGTAGAGGCAAGCCCTGTAGAGCGGCAGGCCCGCCATCGTCGCGGCCAGCGTCGTGCGACGAAAGCCTTTCTCCGCCGCGCCGCGTTCGCTCTCGGCCAGGAGAAAACGTCCGATGCCGAGGCGCGTATAGTCGGGATGGGTGTACATCGCGCGCACGCGCGCGGGCTCCGTCGCGGGATCGAGGGGGAGTGCGCTGCGCCCCGCCGAATGGTCGCCGCCGAACAGCGTGGCACGGCCACTCCAGCCACCGGAGCCCACGATGCGCCCCTCATGCTCGACCACGAAATAGGTGCCGTCCTCGATCAACTGCCGGTCGAGGCCCATGATCGCGAAGGACGCATCCACCTCTGCGACGCTCAGATAGGGCGCAAGCAATTGCGCGATCGCCGCCTGCATCAGGGGTTCCAGTTGGGCGGTGTCGCCGGGCAAGGCGCGCCGCCAGGTAAAGCGGGAATCGAGAGCCATGGTCGGGGCGGACCATAGCGCACCCACCGATCGGGTGCCTTTCGAAAATGTTAAGGGCTCGCACCGTAGAAATGCCTATGACTGCAATTCCGGCAGAGCCCGCAAAATCGAGGCTTGCTGTCCCGCGCCCCGGGACGAAGCTTTACGACTTTCTGTTCGGCCTGCCGCTGATCGTCTGGTACGGCCTGGGCTTCTACGCGCAGTTCCCGCTTGTTCTGCACGAAATCGCGACGGTCGCAGCACCCCATCCCGATCCGCTGGTCCTCCTCGATGCGCTCGCCAAAGGGGCCGCATTGCTATTCGCGGCCGCGTTGATCGCGCTGGTGATTTTGCGCAGGCCCGCCACGTCGGGGGCGCCGGGATTCGTGCCGAAGGCGGTCGCCTTTCTGGGCGCGTTCCTGGGTATTGCCATTCTCAGCCTGCCTCGCCAGCCCATGGGCTGGCCGCTGCAGCTCGCCTCGACCGTCCTGATCCTGGGCGGCATGGGCTTCGCCGTCTACTCGCTGCTGTGGCTGGGACGCTCCATCAGCGTGATGTCCGAAGCGCGCAAGCTCGTCACGGGCGGTCCCTACGCGATAGTCCGCCATCCGCTCTATCTCGGAGAGGAAACCGCGTTGATCGGCATTGCGCTGCAATTCCTCTCACCGGCTGCACTCGCCGTGCTCGCCATGCAGATCGGCTTCCAGCTTTATCGCATGCGGTTCGAAGAACAGGTCATGCGTGAAGCTTTTCCGGAATATGCGGAATATGCGACCCGCGTGAAGCGGCTGGTGCCCGGAATTTACTGATCCCCGCTTGCGCGGGACCGGCCGCCGCCACCGTGGCTACCACCGCCGTGATGTTGCACGATGGTTTGAGGCCCGGCCGGCTACATCCGGATCGACAAATTGATCGCACCAAACTGGTCGGCGTGATGCTGCGTGGTGAATTCTTTGGTGCGGAAAACATGCGTGAAGGTCAACCGGAACGAGCGAAACGTCAGCGCCGCACCGAGTTGCAGATCGCCGACATAGGGAATCTTGGTGACGTGGCGACTGTCTTCCCACGTATTGCCGTCAAGAAAGATGTTGCGGGCAATGGCGCGGCCGTCGACGCCGCCGAATATGTAGGCGCCCACCGCTCCGGTAGGCTCGAAGAAATTCGAGCCCGGCAGGCTTGGCTCGATGCGCGTCGGACCGTAATCGTCGGGCAGGTTGAAGCCGATGCGGCCCATCGCGCCGGCATTGACGTAATCGTAGACATTGCCGATCGCCGCACCCACGTGCGGATCGATGTCGAATGAGAGGCCGAGCAAACGGCCGCTCTCGAAGGCGCGCCACGATTTTTCGTCCTGCAGCACAAGAGCCGGCTCATTGTGCAGCTGATACGACCAGCCGGCCGGGATGGTGTCGTGGATGATGCGATGCACGAAATCCTGCGAATCTTGCGCCAGCGAATCGGGCCCGACGACGCCGAGTTCGAGTTCGGCCTCATCGAGCTGCGTGTCGGTTTTGTCGATCAGGCCGAGGCCCAGATAGAGATAGCCCGCATAGGGTCGATCGCTGGGGTCGGGATCGGCGAGATGAAGATTACTCGGCGTGTAGATGTTCTGGCCCAGCGCATAGGTCGTGCGCACTTCTCCGTTCTGCGCGAAGAAGGGCAGCATGCGCGCGGTGTTCGTCACGAAGTCGTAGGAATCGTCCGGTCCCGACGTCCATGCGAACTGTACGCCGTTCGTGTAGTCGCGGTCGGTGTGATAGAAATAATCGTTCTCGAACAGAATGCTGAGCGTGCCCTTTTCGGGCTCTGCGGGCGCGTCGGCGACGGCATGGCCGGCGCGCAGAAGAGCGCCAGTGGTCAGGCAGATGAAAACGCTGCGTCGGAGGCCGGTTGCGCGCGAGCCGTGCATGGTGGTTCCCCCCTCGAAACTCCGGTTTACACACAACGCACATGTACCGCTTCAGTTTCAAGGCGGCGCGGCGCTTTGTGCGCCTTGCACCGCGCCTTCGCGCTGCTATTGTGCGGATGCGCGCCGTTCGCCGCTCATTGAGATTCTGTTAATCCCATCAATGACTCCCCCATAAGGACCCACCATGAACATTCACGAATACCAGGCCAAAGACGTGCTGCGCGGCTTCGGCGTTCCGGTGCCCCGTGGGATCGCGGCCTTCTCCGTCGACGAGGCCGTGGCAGCGGCGGAAAAGCTCGGCGGTCCGGTGTGGGTGGTGAAGGCGCAAATTCATGCCGGTGGTCGCGGCAAAGGCGGCGGCGTCAAGGTGGTGCGGTCCATCGAGGACGTCCGCAAGGAAGCGGCCCGCATGCTCGGCATGACGCTCGTCACCCACCAGACGGGTCCGCATGGTCGCGTGGTGCGCCGGCTCTACATCGAAGACGGTTCGGCCATCGAACGCGAACTCTATCTTTCGGCTCTCGTCGATCGCGCCACCAGCCGCGTCGCCTTCATCGCGTCGACCGAAGGCGGTATGGACATCGAAGAAGTCGCCAAGCACACGCCGGGAAAAATCCTCACCTTCCAGATCGAACCGGCGGCCGGCTATCAGCCCTATGTCGGACGCGATATTGCCTCCGCGCTGAAGCTATCCGGCGAACAGGCGAAGCAATGCGGCAAGGTGGTGGAATCCATCTACAATGCCTTCCTCGCCAAGGACATGAGCCTTCTCGAAATCAATCCGCTGGTGGTGACCAGGGACGGACAGATCGTCTGTCTCGACGCCAAGATCAATTTCGACGACAACTCGCTTTTCCGCCACAAGGACATGGCGGATCTCCGCGATCCCGACGAAGAGGATCCGACCGAACGCGAAGCGGCCAAATACGATCTCTCCTACATCAAACTCGACGGTGCCATCGGCTGCATGGTCAACGGCGCCGGCCTCGCCATGGCGACGATGGACATCATCAAGCTCTATGGCGAGGAGCCGGCGAATTTCCTCGACGTGGGCGGCGGCGCCTCGAAGGAGAAGGTGACGGCGGCGTTCAAGATCATCGTCTCCGATCCGAACGTGAAGGGCATCCTCGTCAATATCTTCGGCGGCATCATGAAATGCGACATCATCGCGGACGGCATCGTCGCCGCCGCGAAGGAAATCTCGCTCTCCGTGCCGTTGGTCGTGCGCCTCGAAGGGACGAACGTGGAAAAGGGCAGGGAAATCCTTGCGCATTCGGGACTACCGATCGTTTCCGGTTCCGACCTTGCCGACGCCGCCCAGAAGATCGTCGCGGCGGTGAAGAAGAAGGGATAATCGTCTTGCGGTGGCTGCATTTCGCGCTTTGCTTCGCGGTTGGCAGCACCCTTCTTCCGCTGTGCGCAATGGCTCAGCCGCAGCAAAGCGGCTTGCCGCGCCTCATACGCTCGGGTTGGGGATTTGGCTGCGAACAAATCAAAGAACAACTCGATCGCTCACAAAAAAGCGGAAGCGCCAACGCCTGCGGCAATGTCGGTCCGCTCTCGCTCGACATGAACCGCGCCGATGCCGAGAAGGTCCTGGGGCTGCCCACGAGCGCGAAAGGTTTCGGCAGCAGCACCTTTTACGTTTATTCCCTGCAGGTCGACGAGGCGGCGCACATGGTCACCTACGCCGTCGTCGGCTACGATTCGAGGGCACGCGTCAACAGCATTCAGCTGACGGGCCTGCCCTGGTCCGGCGCGTGGACCTTCAACGATATCAAGCTGGGCGATTCCGGAAAGTCCGTCATTGCCCGCCTCGGCGAACCGCATGGAATATCTCCGGGAAAAGACAAGGACACGCTCGTGTGGGATTACCTCCCCTGGACATTCTCATTCGAGGTCAGGGGTACGATCGTCTCGTCGATTCGCGTTTCGGAATAGACTCTGCTCCATAAGATTTGGATGTTCCCATGGACCTTATTCCACGTCTCCAGACCGAACGCCTTATCCTCCGCGCGCTGCGGCCGGAGGATTTCGAAGAATATGCCCGGTTCATGGCCGATCCGGATGTGATGCGCTATCTCTCCGGCGATCCGCTGTCGCGCGCCGATGCCTGGCGCAGCATGGCGAGCGTCATGGGGCACTGGATGTTGCGCGGCTACGGCATGTGGGCCGTCGAGCGCAAGGAGGACGGCGCCTTCATCGGTCGCGTCGGCATGCACAATCCGGAAGGCTGGCCCGCACTTGAAGTGGGCTGGACGCTCGGCAAGGATTATTGGGGCAAAGGCTATGCGAGCGAAGCCGCGCGCGCCGCGATGCATTATGCGTTCGCGACCCAGCCCGTCGATAGCATGATCTCCGTGATCGATCCCGGCAATATCCCGAGCCAGAAAGTCGCCGCACGGCTGGGAGAGACGCGCGGAGAGCGCCGCGAGATTCCCCACAACGGCAAGATCTTCACCGCCGATATCTGGAGCATCACGCGCGAGGCGTGGCGCGCGCAGTGACGCGAAACAAACCGGCATGAACGCGATCGCTGCGCCGACGCTTTATCGCGATCGCGACCTCAACATTTTTCTTGGCGGCCGCTTTTTGTCGACCATCGCGACGATGGTGCAATCCGTCGCCATCGGCTGGCAGGTCTACGACATCGCGCGTGATCCACTCTCGCTCGGTCTCGTCGGACTCTCGGAATTCGTGCCGATGTTTCTCCTCACCCTTCCCGCCGGCTATATCGTCGACCGTCTCGGTCCGCGCGCGGTCTTTGCCGCGAGCCTTGCTGCGGAAGCTTTTTGCGCGGCATTTCTCTTCGGCCTTGCCTTCGAGCATGTGCATCGGGTCTGGCCGCTTTACGTCGTGCTGGTCCTGTTCGGCGCGGCGCGGGGTTTCTCCGGTCCGTCCAGTCCCTCCGTGCTGCCCTTTCTGGTCCCGCCCGCAATATTGCCGCGCGCCATCGCATGGAGTTCGTCGGCCTCGCAGGTCGCGGTGATCGCGGGCCCGGCCTTTGGTGGCCTTCTCTATGCGCTGGGGGCCTCTGTGGCCTATGCGTTTTGCGGCGTGGCGTTTCTGGCGGCGGGCGTCGGGATATCATTCCTGGGGGGGCGGCGCCGGGTCGCGGACGGCAACAAGGCCTCTGCGCTGGCGCGCGTTGCGGAGGGCATCGCCTATGTGCGCGCACGCCCCGTCGTCCTGGGGGCGATTTCGCTCGATCTCTTCGCGGTCTTGCTGGGCGGGGCGACGGCGCTTCTCCCGATTTTCGCGCGCGACATTTTGCATACGGGCCCCATCGGGCTCGGCATTCTGAGGAGCGCCACCGCCGTCGGCGCCGCCGCAACCGCTTTCGCGCTCGCGCGCCGCCCGCTCGATCGCCATGCCGGACACAGGATGTTCGCGGCCGTCGCGGTCTTCGGCGTGGCGACGATCATCTTCGGCCTGTCGAGAAATTTCCTTCTGACGCTTGCGGTGCTTGCTGTTCTCGGCGCCTCCGACATGATCAGCGTCTATATCCGTTCCGCGCTCATCCAGTTTGCAACGCCCGACGCCATGCGCGGCCGCGTCAATTCCGTGAGCATGCTGTTCGTCGGCGCCTCGAACGAACTCGGCGCCTTCGAATCGGGCGTCACGGCGTCGTGGTTCGGTACCGTGCCCGCCGTCATCCTGGGCGGCATCGGCACGCTCGCGGTTGTCGCAATCTGGATGTGGCTCTTCCCCCCGCTCCGAACAGTCGATCGCCTGACGGATGTCGAAGTGCCGTAGAGCGTGCGTTGCGAAAGCAGCGTGCGGCGCGTGAATGTCTTTAGCGCGAAGGACGCCAAGAAAACGCAAAGGACGCGAAGGATTCTTGCGCGCTTTGCGCGCTAACTTTTCCTTTGCGTTCTTGGCGAACCTTGGCGTCCTTCGCGCTAAAAAGTCCGTCAACCTCACCGCTCATACGTCGCCGTGATCGTGGCGCTCGCGAGCGCGTGGGTCTGGATGTAGGGCGCGATGATCTTGTCTTGGGTTGCGCCTTCCAGCGGCAAGATCGCGGTCGTCATCGCCCAGACGGTGAGCTGGTAGTGGTGCGGTCCCGAGCCCGGCGGCGGGCAGGCGCCGCCATAGCCGCGGGCACCGAAATCGTTTTCGCCCGCCAACGCGCCGGGCGGCAGGGCACCGCCGCGCGCGAGCCCCTTGGCGTCGGCCGGAATGTTGTAAACCACCCAGTGCCACCAGCCGCCCTGGGCATCCGGATCATAGAGCGTTACGGCGAAGCTTTTGGTCCCGGTGGGCGCGCCGTTCCAGGCCAGCGCCGGGGAGATGTTTGCGCCGCCGCATTCCGGATAGAGTTGTCCCTTCGCGAGAGAATAACCCTGCACGACATCGGGGCTCGCCAGATCCATGGCGTGGACCTGCGGCGCCATGGCCAAAGCCGCTCCAAACGCCGCCGCCGCTATCCCGCGCATCCCCGTTCCTCCCGCCGAAAAGTCGATCTTGCACGCTTGGCGCGATAAACGTAAGGCTTGGGCAGCACTCCGGAACGCGTGAAGCTCTCTATGCGAAAACTGTACGACAACGCGAAATCGGCGCTCGACGGCCTCCTCTTCGACGGCATGACGATCATGTCGGGCGGTTTCGGGCTCTGCGGCATTCCGGAAAATCTGATCCTTGCCATCCGCGATTCCGGCGTCGGCAATCTGACCGTCATCTCCAACAATGCGGGCATCGACGATTTCGGCCTCGGCCTGCTGCTCCAGACCCGCCAGATCAAGAAGATGATCAGCTCTTATGTCGGCGAGAACGAAACCTTCGAGAAGCAATATCTCTCCGGCGAGCTCGAACTCGAATTCAACCCGCAAGGCACCCTTGCCGAACGCATCCGCGCGGGCGGCGCGGGCATTCCCGGCTTCTATACCAAGACGGGTGTCGGCACGCTGATCGCCGAGGGCAAGGAGCAGAAGGAGTTCGACGGCGAGACTTATATTCTCGAGCGCGGGCTGAGGTGCGATCTCTCCATCGTCAAGGCCTGGAAGGCCGACCACGAAGGCAATCTCGTCTACCGGCTGACGGCGCGCAACTTCAATCCCATGATGGCGACCGCGGGCAAGGTCACGGTTGCGGAAGTCGAAGAGATCGTGCCGACGGGCGCGCTCGAAGGCGACGCCATTCACACCCCCGGCATTTTCGTGCAGCGGGTCTTCAAGGGCGCGCATTTCGAGAAGCGGATCGAGAAGAGAACTGTAAGAACAAGCGAATAGCGAATGGCGAGTGGCGAATAGAGAAACTTGCATTCTACTCGCTATTCGCCATTCGCGCCTTGCGGAAGTAATTCGCCTGAACGGAGAGAAGAATGCCCTGGAGCCGCGAAGACATGGCCAAATGCGCCGCGCAGGAATTGCGCGACGGCTTCTACGTCAATCTCGGCATCGGCATCCCGACGCTGGTGGCGAATTACATTCCCGACGGCATGGACGTCACGCTGCAATCGGAAAACGGCATGCTCGGAATGGGTCCGTTTCCGCGCGACAACGAAGTCGACCCCGATCTCATCAATGCCGGCAAACAGACGGTTACAGCTCTGCCGAAGACGTCCTATTTCTCCTCCGCCGACAGCTTCGCGATGATCCGCGGCGGCCATATAGATCTGTCGATCCTGGGCGCCATGGAAGTGTCCGAAAACGGCGATCTCGCCAACTGGATGGTGCCGGGCAAGCTCGTGAAGGGCATGGGCGGCGCGATGGATCTCGTCGCGGGCGTCAAGCGCTGCGTCGTCCTCATGGATCACACCGACAAGGCGGGGCGGCCGAAGCTCCTCAAGAGCTGCACGCTCCCCTTGACCGGCGTTCGCTGCATCGATCGTATCATCACCAACCTCGGCCTCTTCGATGTGACCGAGGACGGCCTCAGGCTCGTCGAGCTTGCCGACGGCGTCAGCCGCCAGGAGATTGCCGAGAAGACCGAAGCGAAGCTGGTGATGTAACAAATAAACTGTCATGGCCCGCAAATGCGGGCCACCCAGTTGAAATCGAATTCCACCCTTGAAGAACGATTTGGTTGCAAGCTTTCGAGCAACGAGCATCAGTCAGCTGGGTGGCCCGCATTGGCGGGCCATGACATGTAAAATTTGAACCGGCCGAGAGAGGGAATTCCCATGCCATTCGCCGCGTTGAAGGGATGGAGCAGCGAACAGAAGCACGTCGTGGCCGCAAGCTATGTCGGCTGGACGCTCGATGCCTTCGATTTCTTTCTGCTGGTTCTGGTGCTGACCGACATTGCCAAGGAATTCGGTACGTCGGTGAAAATCGCGAGCTGGGCGATCACATTGACGCTGATGATGCGGCCCGTCGGCGCATTCCTGTTCGGGCGACTCGCCGACCGTTTCGGCCGTCGGCCCGTCATGATGTTGGATGTCATGTGTTATGCAGGGCTCGCCTTCGCGTCCGCCTTCGCTCCCAATCTCCTCATATTCCTCATATTGCGCGCGCTTTTCGGCGTCGCCATGGGCGGCGAATGGGGCGTCGGCGCGTCTCTCACCATGGAATCCATTCCGAGGGAATCGCGAGGCTTCGTCTCCGGCGTCCTGCAGGCGGGATATCCGACCGGCTATTTGCTCGCCTCTGTGGCTTATCGGTTCGTCTTTCCGATGGTCGGCTGGCGCGGACTGTTCATGCTCGGCCTGATCCCCGCGTTTCTCGTTCTTTATATTCGCCGCTCCGTTCCGGAATCGCCCGGGTGGAAAAAGGAGCACGCAGAACGCAGCGATATTCTCGGGATGCTCAAGCGCCATTGGCGGCTCGCGCTCTATGCAATCCTGCTCATGACATGTTTCAACTTCTTCAGCCATGGCACGCAGGATCTCTATCCCACCTTCCTGAAGGCCGATCATTTGTTCGATGTGAAGACGGTCTCGTTCATTCAGATCGTCTACAATGTGGGCGCGATCCTCGGCGGACTGACACTCGGTACGCTGTCTCAGAGGTTCGGACGTCGCTACACGATCATTGCAGGCGCGCTTCTCTCCCTTGTCGCGTTGCCGCTATGGGCCTATGCCACGACGCCGCTCACGCTCGCCATCGGCGCTTTCGTGATGCAGTTCTTCGTGCAGGGCTGCTGGGGCGTGATACCCGCACACCTGAACGAACTCTCGCCCGCCGAAGCGCGTGCGACCTTTCCAGGCTTCGTCTATCAGCTGGGAAATCTTCTGGCCTCCTACAACGCCACGCTGCAGGCAGGTCTCGCCGTTTCCTATGGGAGCTATGCCATTGCGCTCGTGATCGTGGCAGCGTCCGCCGCCGTCGGCATCGCGCTTTTCGCTTTTGCCGGTCGCGAAGCGAAGGATGTCGACATGCAGCTCGAAGCGCGACAGGTCGCCTGACCTGGCCGCCTAACTCGCGTGGACGTATACGTCCACGCGATCGGGCTCGCCTTTGTCGGTGATGCCGCCCATGGCGCGCACGTCGATGCGGCTCGCGGGAACGCCATTGTCGATCAGGAGCTGACGGATTGCGGTCGCGCGCTTGAGCGCAATTCTGCGGGCGTCGGAAGATTTGTCGCCGGGCGCTCCGCCATAAGCCATGAGCTGAATGCTGGTCGCACCCGCCTCGATCGCCGAGTTCAGGTCGCCGGCAAGAAGCTTGATGGGCTCGAGCTGCGAAGGCTGCGGGTCGGTGGAATTGTGCACGAAAAGAATCGCGCCGCGCTTGGCGAGGCCCTGCTGACTGTCACCCTTGCCGGAGGGCTTCGTCGTTTGCGGTTCGACCTTCGCCACTTTCGCGGGCGGCGGCCCGGCAACGGGTGCGTCTTCGCCGAAGGTGAAGGGCAGGGCATTGACGTCCGCATCGGGTGCTGTGGCAGGAGGCGTGGTTTCGGCGTGACGCTCGCGGCGCCTTTTGGCCGGCGGTGGCGTGTTGTCGGCAGCTGTCGCATCTGGCGACGACGCATCGGGTGTCTTTGCCACGGCACGATGGCGATGATGACGATGCGTCGACGGTGGCCGCAGAACGATGCCGGGATAGGGCTGCCCCGGCTGAAGGAGCTGCGAGCGGGGGATCGCCGCCGGGTTCACGATCACGTCCTCGCCCGGATACATCTGTGCCGCGACGGGCACGGCGACGAACGGCAGCACCGCAACCGTCAGTAGGCTGATTATTCGCATTCTGTACATCGAGGTCCGATCCGCGCCGGCGATACGGGCGCAAGAATAATCGCGCGCGCGCCCGCGCTCAACCGATCGTTTGGCCGCTGTTCTTCAAAAGCTTTAACAATTGCGGATGCAGCGTTTCGTTGGCGACCAGGATATGGCCGGCATCCAGCGCGCGGCTGCCGCCCTCGAGATCGCTGACGAATCCGCCCGCCTCCCGCACCAGCAATATGCCGGCCGCGACGTCCCAGGGTTTCAGCCCGCGTTCCCAGAATCCGTCGAAACGCCCCGCGGCAACATAGGCGAGATCGAGCGAGGCCGCGCCGAAGCGCCGGACACCGGCGCTCACCGCCATCACGCTTTCGAGTTCGCCGATCGCTCGCTCGTGACCCTCGCGGCCGAGGAACGGCATGCCCGTCGCGATCACCGCTTCCGCGAGCGATTTGCGCGCCGCAACGCGCAGTCGCTTCTCGTTCAGATAGGCGCCGTGGCTGCGCTCGGCCGTGTACATTTCGTCCGTGACCGGATTGAAGACGACGGCGCTCGCCAGCTGGCCTTCGCGTTCGAGCGCGATCGAGATGGCAAAATGGGGAATGGAGTGCAGGAAGTTCGTCGTGCCGTCGAGCGGATCGATGATGAAGCGGTGCGATTTGTCGGGGCCCTCGATGACGCCGCTTTCCTCGACCAGAAAATTGTAGCCGGGACGCGCCTTCGAAAGTTCCTCGACCAGGATGCGCTCGGTCCTCGTGTCGGCATTCGACACGAAATCGGCCGGTCCCTTCATTGAGACCTGCAGGTTCGCGAGTTCGCCGAAATCGCGGATCAGCGCACGGCCCGCCCTGCGGGCGGCCGTCGTCATCACGTTCAGGGCCGGCGAAAGATAGGGCATGCCTATTCGGCCCGTCGCACGTAGGAGCCGTCTTCCGTCGAGACGACGACTTTCGTGCCGGCATTGACGAAAGGCGGCACCTGTATCTTGAGGCCGTTCTCGAGCACAGCACCTTTGTAAGAGGGTGCCGCCGTGCCGCCGCGCATCACCGCATCGGCTTCGACCACCGCAAGCGTCACGTGCTGGGGCAATTTGATGCCGATGGGGCGGTCTTCATAAGTCTGCACGAGGACTTTCATGCCGTCCTGCAGGAACCGCGCCTGGTCGCCCACGAAACCCACATCGATTTCGATCTGGTCGTAGGTCTCCATGTCCATGAACGTCAGCATGTCTCCGTTGGCGAAAAGATACTGGAAGTCCTTCTTCTCGAGATAGACTTCGTCGACGGCCTCGTCGGAGCGAAAGCGTTCGTTCAGCTTCGTGCCGGTAATGATGTTCTTGAGTTCGACCTGGTTGTAGGCGCCGCCTTTGCCCGGCTTCACCGCCTGGGTCTTGATCGCCATCCAGAGCCCGCCGTCATGCTGGATGAGCGTTCCGGGGCTGATTTCATTGCCGGCGATTTTGGCCATGCGTTACGGCGCCTTCATGTCGTTCATTGTCATGGCCGCCCTTCCCATCAAACAAGCAAATGTCGAACGATGGGTGGCCGGGTCGAACCCGGCCATGGAAGCGCGCGCCTTCTAGCAGGGGCGCAATCGGGCGTCAAAACAGCGCGTTGAAGGCCTTGACGGCGGCGGCGGGGCCGCCGTCGTAACCCCAGACCCCGGCCGAAACGGCGAGGAAATCTGCACCCGCCGCAATCAGGGGCGCAGCGTTCTCCACCGTGATGCCGCCGATGGCGATTTGGGGCACGACCATCAGATCCGCCCACCAGCGCAGAAGTTCGACGTCGGCCTGAAATTTCGCGTGCTTGGTGGCGGTCGGAAAGAACGCGCCGAAGGCGACGTAATCGGCGCCCGCTTCCGATGCCTCGATC
>Ga0302326_10010088_pt1 | contig 20492 bp, 17 predicted proteins | sample Palsa_T0_3_FD_202264 | JGI IMG/M metagenome (GOLD analysis project Ga0302326, IMG submission 202264) | Peat permafrost microbial communities from Stordalen Mire near Abisko, Sweden - Palsa_T0_3 | ecosystem: Environmental > Terrestrial > Soil > Palsa > Peat permafrost | place: Sweden: Abisko...
ATCGTGGACGGCGAGGGGGCGGGCAGTGTGGTCGAAACTCACGCCACCCCATTGGGTTTGGGTCCCGACAACCGGCCGCGAACGGCGGTGATCGAAGCCACCGTGGCCCACTCCGACCGTACCGGTTTCAAGCGGGCGCGTCACGCCGCCCCGCTGATCACCGGGCTTATGCGCGTCGCCGCGGCCCGGCTGTGGAAAGACGACTTGGCCTACGCCGAACGTCGCTATCAGCTGCGGGCCGGTACGCCATAATTTGTTCGTCCGCTACGTTCGCGTGGAAACCTGTGCGCCGTTTGCCTTTGCGGTGACGTCGCGGGCGATGCCGTCGAACACCGCGCGACGAAGCCAACCGGATGCCGTCCAAAAGACTTCACCGGCAAGGCCATACGGCTGGAACACCACCCGCTGTCGATAGCAGCAACGAGTGTCGCCGTCGGGGCGCACCGACAGCTCGAGCCAGAGGCGGCCCGGCAGTGGAACATCCGCGCGCAGCCGCAACAGCCGGGGCTGATCAACGTGCTCGACGCGCCACCAGTCCAGCGCCTCACCCGCGTGCAGCTGGCGCGATGTTGATGGTCGCGGCGCAGCATCGGCGGTCCGACCAGCCCATCCACGCAGCGCCCAGCCGGGCGGTGCCGCGGACCAGCCGTGCTGGGAGCCAATCGACTCGAACACCCGCCACAGCGTCTCGACATCGGCGTCGACCTGCCGTTCAGACACCTGCTCGTGCAGCGATCCGCCGGCCCAGGCCGGGTCGGTGGGCAGCGGCTGTGACGGTGAGTCCTCATTTCCTGGTCGCGACCAGCGAGTGGTCAGTACCGTGTCGCGCGTCCGTTCCAGTGCGAGTTCGACGGCTTCCTCGTAGTGCGTCAGGCCTTTTGCGGGGTCCGGGATGTGTTGGGCGATATCGTGCTCGGTGCAGACGACGTCGTTCTCCAGCGACTTCATCAGCGACGACGCAAGCGACCGCGGCAGCGGGGTGATCAGGTTCACCCAGTGCGAGGACAGGTACGGAGTCAGCACCGGCACCGGGATGGCGACTCGGCGCCGCAGGCCCGCGATCGCCGCGAACTTGCGGATCATCTCGGTGTAAGTGAATGTGTCCGGACCGCCGATGTCGAATGGGCGACTCACCTCGGCCGGCAAATCTGCCGCGTTCGTCAGGTAATACAGCACGTCGTGGATCGCAATGGGTTGAACCCGGGTGCGCAACCATTTCGGCGTGACCATCAACGGCAGTCGTTCAGTCAAGTACCGCAGCATTTCGAAGCTCGCCGACCCGGCTCCGATGATCGCCGCCGCACGCAGTTCCACGGTAGGGACTCCCGAATCATGCAGCAGCCGGCCAACTTCGGCTCGTGACGCCAAATGGTCCGACAACTGCTGATGATCCGCGATGATGCCGCCCACGTAGACGATACGCGAGAGCCCCGCCTGTTTAGTGGCGTCCGCGACGATCGAGGCCGCACGCGCATCCAGGTCGACGAAATCGTTGCTCAGCATCGAGTGCACCAGGTAGAACAGCACTTGCTGACCCTCTAGTGCCCGGCGCACAGTGTCGGCGTCAGCGACGTCACCCTCGACTACCTCGACGTCCTGGCGCCACGGCACATCGTCAAGCTTGGCGGGTGTTCTCGCCATCACCCGGACGTCATGCCCCGCCGACAACAGTTCGGGAACCAGCCGCACCCCTAGGTAGCCGGTGGCGCCGAAGATGACGCAGCGCATCGCTCACTCCTCGCTTAGCTCAGATCTGCAGCAGCTGGACGCGCCGTTGGGCAGGGTATACCCGTTTTCTCGCCGTGCAGACCCCTCCGGATGAGTAGGTCACATATCCTTCATAATGTGAATAGTTAAGTTTATATTGTAAACATGAGCCTGGGTAGTGGCGTCGGCAGCGGGCGACGGGTTCATCGGGTATCTGCCGCCAGCCAGATGCGCTGCGACCCTACAACTGACGACCGGGAAGCCCGCATAGTGAATACACCCAAAACCGAAGAGCTGTACGGGGATTCACGAACAGCGATGTACTTGCAGGTAACCCAATTTGTCGCTGAACTGCACCAACGCGCGTCATTCGACACACCCGCGCTGCTGAGTGGGCTGATCACAGGCGCCGCGGAATCGGTCCCGGGAGCTCAATACGCAGGCATCACGGTGACGCAAAGACGTCGCGGCATCGATACCGCGGCCGCGACCCACCGCTACCCAGTGATACTCGACGAAATCCAGGGCCGCTATCAACAGGGACCATGCCTGACTGCCGCCGCCTTACAGGAAAGCGTCCGCATCGATGATCTCGTCGGTGACGATCGATGGCCGCTCTACCGTGGCGCCGCGCTCAAGCAGACACCCATTCGATCGATACTGTCATTCGCAATGTTCAAAGAAGGCGCCTCCGCTGCGGCGCTCAACTTCTATGCCGAATCGCCGGACGTCTTCGATGACGAGTCAGTCAATTTGGGGCTGATTTTCGCGACCCATGCGGCACTGATATGGAACATGATGCGGCGTGACCAGCAGTTCCGCGTTGCGCTGGTCTCGCGGGACATCATCGGCCAGGCCAAAGGCAGGCTGATGGAACGTTTCGATATTGACGCTGCTGAAGCCTTCGAAAGGCTCAAGCAGATGTCCCAAGACGCCAATACGCCCATTGCGCAAGTGGCACAGCAGGTCACGGGCGGCGACAGCTCACTTTTGAAGTAAGCCCGCGACGGCGAATACCTCTGCTCTACTTGACTGCTCACAAGTTCTGACTCGTGCAGGCTCGGTTCACGATGGCTCCCGAAAGCGGGCCATCACGCTATAACGAAACGGGGTGCAGCGACACCGTTTGCGCTGCCAAGTGATATTTGGCCCGTTGCTGGCGAATTCTCACTGATCCAACAGGTGTCCGATACTCTGAACGGAATTATCGCTGAGAAGGATGCGATCAGGTGACTAAACGGGGAACAAACGGTTCACCTCCCAGCAGGCCAGAGCTGGAACAGCTGATGTCGGCCGATATGCGGGCGGTTACGGCACAGTCCGACCGAATAGGTCGCCATTTCGCGCGCCAAAACGACGTGAGTGGCAGTGATTTCCACGCGCTGCTGCACGTCATGGTCGCCGAGACGGCCGGGACGCCGCTGACTATGGCTCAGCTACGGCAGCGGATGGACGTATCACCGGCCGCGATTACCTACCTCGTCGATCGCATGATCGATGCCGGCCATGTCCGTCGCGAATCGGACCCCTCGGATCGACGCAAGGCCCGTCTTCGATACGAAGAAAGCGGCATGGAACTGGCACATGGGTTTTTTCAGCCGCTCGGCTCGCACCTGCGCGCTGCACTCGCCGGCTTACCCGACCGGGATCTGTTTGCCGCTCACCGAGTTTTCAGCGCGATGATCACCGCGATGTCGACATTTGAAGCCGAAATTGCTATTCCCCAAGCAAAGCCCGCGAAGGCTCCGGCCACCGCATCCAGCGACCTGAGCTGAACAAACCTTCCGCAGCACGCCGAATAATGTTGCGGATCAATGCCTTACTGGATTTGGGTGACGCCGATCTGGCGCAGGGCCAGTAAGTCCGCGGCACCGGCACCATGCAAGCAGATCCGCAGCTCGTCGATGAAGCGCTGGAGCCAATCCACCACGGCCTCACTGGATTCGATCGCCGCAGCCAGCAATGGCCTAGCGATGGCTACGACGTCTGCGCCCATAGCCAACGCTTTTGCCGCGTCCATGCCGGTGCGAATACCACCAGAAGCGACCAGCGGGACAACGGGCAGAAGCTCTCGCACCTCCACGATGGCTTGCGCCGTCGGTATCCCCCAGTCGGCCAGGTCGGGGAAACGCACCTCGCCATAGCGAACAAGCTGCTCCACGCGCGACCACGAGGTACCGCCGGCACCCGCGACGTCGATCGCGGCCACCGGCAACTCGCCGGACGGACCCATCAACTCGGCGATCGCTGAGGCGCCGATGCCGTGGCCCACTTCCTTGAGCAGCACTGGATAATCCAATGCGGCGGCCACTTGGCGCAGCCGGTCGAGCGACCCGGAAAAGTCGCCGTCGCCATTTCGCTGGACGGCCTCTTGCAGCGGATTGGTGTGCACTGCAAGCGCATCAGCGCCAACTCGCTTCAGCGCATTCGAGATATCCTCGACCGCCGCAGCGGTCAGCTGCGCAAGCCCAATATTGCCGAACAACAACACATCCGGCGCGACATCGCGGACCGCGAAGCTGGACGCCGCCTGCTCCCCCAATGCACTGTCCAGCATGATCCGCTGCGAGCCAAGCATCATTCCGATGCCGAGCCGTTGCGCGGCTTCGGCCAGATTCTTGTTGATCGTCCCGGACAGCTCGGCGCCGCCGGTCATCGCCCCGACCAGGATCGGTGCCCGTAAGGGCACACCGAGGAAACTGGTCGACAGATCGACGTGGGCGAGGCTGGTCTGCGTCAGCGCGTTGTACGGCAGCCGGTAGCGTTCCAGCCCCGTCGTCACACCGGAATACGTCACCCGGTCGTCAAGGCACACGTCGATGTGACGTCGCTTGCGGGTTGTCATCCCGTTCGAATCAGTTGGCACAGCACCTCCCTCCTCGTCCCCGTGGCTCAATCGGTCGACCGCTCGGGCGGCTTCCACGACGACAGCTCATCCTGGTATCGCCGCATCGCCGCGATCAGCGCGGTGAAAACCCTGCTGGCCGCACAGAGGTCTTCGTCGGACAAGCCTTGCATGGCTTCGTGGGAATGGGCTCCCAGCGGGGCGAAGAACGCTCGCGCCGTAGCCAGGCCAGAATCCGAATAACGCAGGATCACCTTGCGTCGGTCGCCGGGGTCGGACTCGCGCGTGACGTGACCCGACGCCATCATTCGGTCCACCAGATAGGTGATGGCCGCGCCCGACAGCCCCATGCGTTGCCGGAGCTCACCCGACGTGATTGGCGCCCCGGCGGTTTCGGCAACCATGACATGCAGCAGAGCGCGAAAGTCGGTAGGCCGCACGTCATGCGCGACGGCGAACGACCGGCCGATCTGTTCGGACTCGGCCGTCATCACCCGCAGATAAGCGGAAATCTGCTGTTCGAGTGCGGCTCGGCCGCCCGCTGTCTCATCGGGGCCCATGACGTTGTTCAGCTTATCTCGCATTCGGGTATTACTTCAGTTGATTAATACTTAATCCACTGAAAGACTTGTCGAAGTCGAAGGGATATCAGGTGAACAAGCAGATACTGGCCGCGACGACCCTTTCCGTCGGCGCGACCTCAGGAATCGGAAGCATCGCCAGCCAGCCGCGGATCACCCGGTGGTACTCCCGTTTACGTAAACCAAGCTATGTGCCGCCCAACGGGGTATTTCCGGTTGCCTGGACCACGTTGTACGCCGACATCGCGGTCACCTCCGCCATCGCGATCGACCGACTGCGCGCGGCGGGGCGAGACAAAGAAGCCCGCAATTACGTTGTCGCGCTGGCCGCCAACCTGATTCTCAACGCCGGGTGGAGTTGGCTGTTCTTCAAGTATCAGAAGCTGGGCGCCTCGGCGGTCGGCGCAGTAGTGCTGGCCGCCAGTAGCGCCGATCTGGCCAGGCGTACCGTCGCGGCTGATCCGCGGGCGGGTGCCGCGCTGGCGCCGTATCCCCTGTGGTGTGCGTTTGCCGCCGTAATGTCGGGCCACATTTGGGTACTCAATCGTCGATGAAACTCCTGATCCGCTGATGCCCGCGTTGTTGTGGTTCCGCCGAGACCTCAGACTGCGCGACCTCCCTCCGCTGCTCAGAGCGGCCGCCGACAGTGACGAGGTGTTGGCGTGCTTTGTCCTCGATCCCCGTTTGGAGGCGTCCTCGGGCAGTCGCCGGATGCAGTTTCTGTGCGACGCGTTGCGCCAGTTGCGCGACGAGCTCGATGGACGGCTGTTGGTGACGCGGGGCCCGCCCGAAGACCGCATTCCTGCGCTCGTCAAGGAGATTGAGGCGCCGTCGGTGCATGTCTCCGAAGACTTCGCGCCCTACGGCCGGCAACGCGACGACCGCGTGCGCTCGGCGTTGGGCGACGTGCCGCTGGTGGCGACGGGGTCGCCGTATCTGGTCTCACCGGGGCGCGTGACCAAGGACGACGGCGAGCCGTACAAGGTGTTCACCCCGTTCTTCGGCCGATGGCACGACATGGGATGGCGGTCAGCTGCCCGATCCGGAGCCAAGTCCGCGAACTGGGTCGATCCCACCAAGCTGGGCAAGCGCGCCAAACCGGTCGACATACCCGACCCCGGCGCCGAACTCGACCTACCCGCAGGCGAGGCTGCCGCGCGACGGCAGTGGAAAAAGTTCGTCGACAACGGGCTCGAGAACTACGGCGACGACCGGAATCGCCCCGACCGCGACGGCACAAGTCGGATGTCCGCCCATCTGAAGTTCGGCACGATCCACCCCCGGACCATGGCCGCCGACTTGGACCAGCGGCGCGCCGGTGCACGAGCGTATTTGCGAGAGCTGGCTTTTCGCGACTTCTACGCCGCGGTACTGCATCATTGGCCCGACAGCGTCTGGTGGAATTGGAACCGCGATTTCGACGCCATCGAAATCGATACCGACGCCGACGCCAAGCGGCACTTCGAATCCTGGAAAGCCGGCGAGACAGGATTTCCGATCGTCGACGCCGGCATGCGTCAACTTCGCGAAACCGGCTTCATGCACAACCGGGTGCGGATGATCGTTGCGTCGTTTCTGGTCAAGGACTTGCACCTGCCCTGGCAATGGGGTGCCCAGTGGTTCCTCGACCAGCTGGTCGACGGCGATATGGCCAGCAACCAACACGGCTGGCAGTGGTCGGCGGGATGCGGTACCGATGCCGCACCGTATTTCCGGGTGTTCAGCCCGACAAGGCAGGCCGAAAAGTTCGATCCCGCCGGCGACTACGTGCGCCGCTGGGTCACCGAGCTCGCTGATGCCGACGACGTCACTCTGACCGAGGGCGATCGGCCGGCCGGTTATCCCGAACCGATCGTCGACCACAGCGCGGAACGAAGCGAAGCGCTGCGCCGCTACCAAAATATGAACTGAGTTAGCGGGCGGCTTTCTTGCGTTCGATGTCGGCCAGCGCCGCGGCGAGCTCGGCACGCTGAGCGGCCGAAGTCTCCCAGGCCAGCTGACGGTTCTTGACCACCTTGGCGGGCGCCCCGACCGCGATGGAGAAGTCCGGCACGTCGCCCCGAACCACGGCGTGTGAACCCAGCACGCAGCCCCGGCCGATGGTGGTGCCGCGCAGCACGGTCACTTTGACCCCGACCCAGGTGTCCGGGCCGATGCGGATCGGGGATTTAACGATCCCCTGATCTTTGATCGGCAGCGTGATGTCGTCCATCCGATGGTCGAAATCGCAGACATAGCACCAGTCGGCCATCAGGACCGAGTCGCCGAGTTCGATGTCGAGGTAGCAGTTGATGACGTTGTCGCGGCCCAACACCACCTTGTCGCCGAAGCGCAGCGAGCCCTCGTGCGCGCGGATCGTGTTTTTGTCGCCGATGTGCACCCAGCGCCCGATTTCCAGCTGCGACAGCTCCGGAGTTGCGTGGATCTCGACGCCTTTGCCGATGAACACCATGCCGCGGGTGATGATGTGCGGGTTGGCCAGCTTGAACTTCAGCAGTCGCCAGTAGCGCACCAGATACCAGGGCGTGTACGCGCGGTTGCGCAGCACCCACCTCAGCGAGGCCAGCGTGAGGAACTTGGCCTGGCGTGGGTCCCGCAGATTCGACCCCCGCCAGCGGCGATGGATCGGGGCACCCCACATGCTCGTCATGGCCGAAGAGCCTATCGCCGTGGGATCAAGCGTGGCGAAGCGGGCAATCAGGCCTCCGGCGACGATGCGCGCCGGAACGGCGGGCTGTGGGGGCACCCTCCCAGCCGCACCGCGGCGAGGCGGCAATGAGCCGGAAGCGAGCCGCCGCAGGTTACCCTCGCACCGTGCCCTGGCCGATTCCCCGTCGCACTGTGCGGCATTGGTCATCCGTGGCGTCGGCGGTTCTTTTGACGGCCGCTGTGGCGGGGTGCGGCAATACCGATTCCTGGGTCGAGACCACGCCGGCCGAGGGCTGGCCCGCCCAGTACGGCGACGCGGCAAACAGCAGCTACAGCCCGAGGCCCGGCACGGATCGGCTGACCCTGCGCTGGACCCGCTCGGTGAAGGGGTCCCTGTCGTCGGCGGTGGCGCTCAGCTCACGCAACTGGCTCGCGGCGAACGCGCAGACACCAGGCGGCTGCTCGCTGATGGAGTGGGAGAACGACGACAACGGCCGGCAACGGTGGTGCACACGGCTCTTCCAGGGCGGCGGGCTGGCCAGCCCGTTGTTCGACGGCTTCGACAACCTCTACGTCGGCCAGCCCGGGGCGATCGTGTCCTTTCCCCCCACCCAGTGGATCCGCTGGCGGCGCCCGGTGATGGGAATGCCTTCCACGCCAAGGATTCTCGATCACGGACAGCTGCTGGTAGTCACGCACCTGGGACAGGTGCAGGTATTCGACAGCCATCGGGGCACCGTCGTCGGCAATTCGGTCGACCTGGTGGACAACGTCGACCCGAGCGACTTCTCCCGTGGGCTCTCCGATTGCGGGCCGGCCCTGGCGGGCTGCCCTATCGCCGCCGCACCCGCATTCGCGCAAGCGAACGGGATGATCGTGGTGGGCCTGTGGGAACCGGAAGCCCCCGCGTCAGTGCTGGTCGGGCTGAAGTACCACCCGGGCCAAAATCCGCTGCTGACCCGGGAGTGGACCAGCAACGCCATCGCCGCCGGCGTACTGGCCAGCCCGGTGGCGTCCAGCGACGGATCCACCATCTACGTCAACGGACGTGACGAGCGGCTGTGGGCACTGCACGCCGCCGACGGCAAGCCGAAATGGTCGATTCCGCTCAAGTTCCAGGCGCAGACGCCGCCATCGGTGACACCGGGCGGGCTGGTCGTGTCGGGTGGCGGTCCAGACACCCGTCTCGTAGCCGTCAGGGACGCCGGTGACCACGCCCAGGAAGTGTGGCGACGCAACGATGTCAGCCCGCTGTCGACGTCGAGCCTGGCCGGGAGCGGCGTCGGCTACGCCGTCGTGACCGGCGGCCCGGGCGAGGGTGCGCGAGGCATGACGCTGTTGGTTTTCGATCCCCGGAGCGGCCGCACCCTGAACAGCTACCGGTTGCCGGAGGCGACGGGTTATCCCGTCGGCGTCTCGATCGGCCGTGATCGCCGGGTGGTCACCGCGACCAGCGATGGTCAGGTCTACAGCTTCGCCCCGAGCTGACCGGCCGGGCCCGTCTAGCCCTTGACGGCCAGCGGCGGGATGGCGTTGCGGGGAACGTGGACCTGGCTGGCGCCGGCCAGCGACGGCAGCAGTTCACCGGGCGCGAAGTAAAAGATCAGCTCGTCATCGGTGATGGCGAAGTTCTGATAATGCGAGGCGTCCAGGCCGGATCCGGGCAGGATTGCGGCGCCGAGCCCGGTCTTCTTTCCCATCTCGCGCTGCACGATCGGGTAGATCGCATCCAGCGGTTTGGCGTTCGGCGCGAAAAGCGTGTCGAAGGTGATCGCTTTTTGTTCGCCGAGGTCGTAGTTGAAGCCTTTGTAGAAGGTCGACGGGCGCGGGCCGCCGAGGTCTTCGAAGACCTTGAGCACCACGCTTCGGGTGCCGGCGGGCGACTGACCGGAGTGGTATTGCTCGGAGGTGACGTCCATTTGGTACGGCACTTCTCGCGGGCCGGAAGTCTGCGACGACGTCTGCGCGACGTTGACGAAGCCGTCTCGATTCTGGGTGAGGAAGTCAGTCAGCGCCTGGTCGGGGTAATCCACCGGAAAAATCATGGCCAGCGTGTAAGTCGACGTCGAGACGTGCACGTTGCACGTCAGGTCGTCTTGAAGCGCGCCGCCCAGGCTGGCGCACGCCGAATCCGCGCCAGCGACCGCGATGCCGGACCAGCCCAGCAGGGCTCCGGCCGCTATTAGCGCGGCCGACATGATGTTGCGCATCGGTCGACTTGTCCTCGCAGACTCAGAACGGCTGAAATGCCGCCCAGCCAGACTACCTGGCCCCTCTGACGCGGTACCGCAACGGCTTACGGTATCGCTTGCCTGGCCGATGCCGATAAGCGCCTGCCCAGGTCAGCGGCCACCGTCCTCCCTGACGGCGGCCGCCGACCCGGCAGGCGGGTTCCTTAGAACAGCGACGCGAGGTCAGTCCACAGGTTGCTGGCGTCCGCGGCCGCACTCCCGCCGTCTAACGCCGACAGCAGGTCAGTCAGATGCCCGCCGCTCTCAGCGGCCGCTGCGGTGGTGCTAGTCGACCCATCGCCATAGAACTTCAGGATGTCGGCGAGGTAGTCGCTGCCCTGCACTTGAGCTGTCCCGAGATCGTTGCCCTCGACATAGGCGCCGTCGTAGCTGCCGGCACCCGCCGCGTCGCCGCCCGCCAACGCAGTGTTGTCGTTGCCGAAGATGACGGCATAGTCATAGGTACCGGGGTCCGAGGCCCCGTCGCCGCCGGCGTAACTGAGGTCGTTGTTGCCGAAAGCGAAAGCCGTGTCGTCAGTTGAGCCGCTTGCCTGGGCTGCGTCATAACCCCCGGCCACAGCCGACGAACCAGTGCCGTCGACACTCGCGTAGTCATCGGTGCCGAACGCATACGCAGATGCGCCGGCGCCGTTCGCGATCGCAATGTCCCCGGAGCTTCCCGAGTCAGCGAATGCGTCGCCCGACTGGAACAGCGGCACCCCGTCCATCGAGATGGCCAGATTCAAAGCCGGCGTCGTGTCAGCGGCCGGGGCCGCACTGCTGAGCAAGCTGTCGACCGCCGACAGCCAGTCGCTGGAGGTGTCTGCCGAGGCGATAGCGGGCATCGAAGCGAACGCTGCTCCGACACCCCACCCCGCAGCCAGCAACCCCAGCCGAGTTAAAGCACGAGTGCTCTTCATCGATTTACCTTTCCCCCAAAACGCCAATTGACGTGTTTATCGCGATCAGCGCCCAACCGCGCTGCGTCGGCCAAGCTTATGCGCAGCCGTTAATTTTGTTCGAACGAAGTCTAATAATTTTTGAAAAAGTCCTAAGCTCTTGTTTGGGTCAATAGCGATTATCACTGGTATCTCCTGTCCCACCTGTCAAGTCCGTTTTGCAGGCTTTGAGTTCTGATCAGCGGTGACGGGTATGATCCTGACCAGCGGTCACTCGGCCGCGAATCCGACATAAACCTGAGAGATACCGTCAGTTTTCTCGAAGCTATTGTTCGACCCGTCGGAAATAAAAGCTGATATTCCGGACTCTGAGCGCGCGCGTGGACGCCCCTGGCCGCGCGGAGGGCGGTATCAGCCGCGCGATCGGGAGATATCCGCTGCTGCTACCGGCTGGAGGGCGTGGCGCTCAATTTAGCGACGAGTTGACCTTCGCCCCGGGCGGCTGCAGTTCGGCCGACGCTCCCGTTCGCATCCCCCGCCGGTGTACTGCGCAGAAGTCCCATTGATAGTGGCGAGATGCCCGGCGATAACGCCGCCACCGTCGTCGCTGGTCAGCGCGGCGCTTTCGATGCTGGAAGCGGCGGTCACGACGGTAGCGGGACGAAGTTCCTGCGTACCGCACGCCACTGCCGCGCTCAAGGCCAGCCCAAATGCCAGCAGGGCCAGTCGAGTAACACCACGAGCGTTCACCGTTGAACTTCCTTTCACCGACCGGTTTGTCGGCAGTTGGAATTCGCTTATCAACTGATGCTCAGAACAAATCGTAGCTATGACGCCGTGTTAACACCAGGTTACCTGACAAAAAGTTATCAGTTAGCAACCGCGGTTACGCGCGTCGCAGAAAAGCCGCTTACGTGCAGCGAAACACATTGCGAACGTCGAATGTCCAAGTAGCTCTAGGCGCTGCTGGCAAACGTCCGAGAGGGCGCGCGGCCGTGCGTGCGCGTCCTGGCGGGTTCGCGCTTTGGTCTAAACGCGGACCCGCCAGGAAGACTGTGGACTCCGCGGAGCGCCGTTGTCGCTGCCCAACCGTTGTCGCGCAACCGGGGGCGGCCAAGCTACAGCAGCTACATCATGTCCCGGTAATGCTTCGCTGTAGCGGCGCCGGCCCCCCGGCGCGCTCACATCAGTCTGCGGTGCGCACCCGTCTCAGTTCATGGGGAGATTTCCCTATTTTTTGGGTAAATCGCCCCGTGAAGTCGCGGGCCGTGGCCCTGGCCCAACAAGTCTTCGGCCGCGATTACCGCCGCTAGCGTCGCATCGCGCATCCGTTGGACTTGTCCGCTCAGACTTACAACGGCTGAAACGTCTTCCGCCAGCGAAGTTTCGCTTATTTCGACCGACGGCAAACGTTCGCGGTCGCGCTGCCTCCCGGGCCGGTGGGCCGACCCGGGAGCCCGCGCCCTAACGTGACGACTGGCACACCAATGCGGTGCCTTGCGCCGCAGCACCCTCCCCGACCCGGGTGATGAGCACCGATAACGATCGGCTACCGCGCAGCGCCAATCGGCGGCGTAGCGCATCGGGATCCACCTCGACGCCGCGCACCAGGATCTCGAGCGACCCGCAGTCGAGCGCGCTCAACGCTTGACGTAATCGTCGCTCGTCGAAGGCCAGCTGCTCAAGCACCTCGAACCCGCGGACGCCGGGCGGCAGCTCGTCGCCGGACAGGTAGGCGATGTGCGCGTCGAGCTGCCACAGCCCGTGCCGCGCCGCGTAGTGACGCACCAGGCCGGCCCGTACCACCGCTCCGTCCGGGTCGACAATCCAGCGGCCAGCCGGCCGTACCGGGCAGTCGTCGGGCTCGGCGTCAACGATCTGTTCATCGCGGTCCAGAACGGTCGCCCGGCGGCGTACCCCTGCCTCGGCTAAGCCCGCCGACCACAGGCAGGCCTCGCGCACCGAGCCGCGATACGAGGTCACCTCGATCTCACCGTCGAACCCGAGCTGCGACACCGCATCGAAATCGATTCCCGGAGCGCATTTCACGACCAAATCCCGGCCGCGGTAGGCCTCGAAAAGATGATCGAGAGCCGGTTGATAATCGCGTGGGTTGAAGCGCCGACGTCCGGCACCGCGCCGCCCCGGATCGGCCAGCACCACGGTGTCGCGGGTTACCGGGTGCAGCGCGTCGGCGCGGCACAGGTCGGCCGCGTCACCGAGATTGTGCCGCGCCATCGCCAGCCGTACCGGGTCGAGGTCGCTCCCGACCGCGCGGGCGGCCGCGCCATCCGACGCCGCCAGCTCGGTGCCGATCGAACACGTCACATCGTGAATCACTTTGCCGCGCAAACGCTTCGAGCGATGCGACGCTACCGGTGCAGCGCTGGCCTGCTGCAGCGCCTCATCCGTGAACAGCCAGTCGCGGGTGCCGGGCAGCTCGGAGAGCTTGGTGACCGCGCGGCGGCGCAGCAACACCGTCTCCACCAGTAGCGGTGTCCGATCGCCGAATTGCTCTCGCAGCCTGGCGATCTCGCCGACGCGGTCGGTCAGCGGAAGGGCCTCGACCACGGCCAGCGCGGTCGAGCCCTCGTCCGACGTCAGGTAGGCGACGTCGTCGAGGCTGAAGTTCAGGACGGCTTGATCCCGGTGATCTCGACGTTGTAGAACCAGCCCTTCGGCACCATGTGTCGCCACACGTTAGCGTCGGCCCAACTCAGCACTTTCCAGCTGGTGAACGCGAAGTTGGCCCAAGCCCAGCCCAGCCGCCCCGGCGGCACGGCGTATTCGAAGGTGCGCAGCGGCCAGCCGAGCATCGCCGCGGTGAATTCGACGGTGGCGGTGTCGACGTCGACGGCGCCGGCCCGGGTGGCCATCTTCTCCAGTTGGTCCGGGGAAAACGTGTGCAGGTCGACGACGGCCTCCAGTGCGGCCGCGCGCGAGGACTCGTCAAGCTCGGCCTGCGGGCGTCGCCAGCTGTCCAGCCCGGGCAACTTGGTGACGTTGGTAGCGACCCGCCAGGTCAGCGTCGACAGCGCGCGCGCATAACTGTTCCCGACGGTCGTCGGCTCGCCGGCGAATACGAAACGGCCACCGGGCCGCAGCACCCGAAGCACCTCCCGCAACGTCAGCTCGACATCCGGAATGTGATGCAGCACAGCGTGTCCGACGACCAAGTCGAAGGTGTTGTCGTCGTACGGAATGCGCTCGGCGTCGGCAACCCGGCCGTCGATGTCCAGCCCCAGCGACTGTCCGTTGCGGGTGGCGACTTTGACCATGCCCGGCGACAGATCGGTGACCGATCCGCGTCGGGCCACACCCGACTGGATCAGGTTCAGCAGGAAAAAGCCACTGCCGCAGCCCAACTCGAGGGCGTGATCGTAGGGCAGCCGGTGGAGCTCGTCGTCCGGGACGACGCCGTCGAAGCAGTCCCGCGCGTAGTCGATGCAGCGCTGGTCATAGGAGATCGACCACTTCTCGTCGTAGTTCTCCGCTTCCCAATCGTGATAGAGCACCTGGGCCAGCTTGCTGTCATGCAGGGCGGCCTCGACCTGCTCGGCAGTGGCGTGCGGCTGCGGCGCCGGGTCGGTACTGGTCATGGTCGACCAGCCTAACGGCCGACCGGGTCGGCGAGCACCCTGGCTACGTTCCGGCAGCGCTGACGGTGACGGTGACGGTGCTGGCACCGCTGTTCGAGGCGATCACCAGTTCGGCGGCATTAGGTGCCGAGACGACCTCCCCACCGGTGACGCTGACCTGGTAGCCGTCCGGGAACTCGACACTCGGGACCGAGATCGTGGTCTGCGCGCCGGCCGGGAAGCTGCCCAGGCCGTCAGCCTCTTCGGTGGAGTAGCTGAACTGGAACGTCCCGTTGTCGAACGAGTAGGAATCCGGGGTGCCGGAGACCAGCTGCGGGTACGGCTCGGCGAGGGTGTCCAGGTTGGCGGTATTGATGTTGGCGCCCGTCAGCGGATCGGCCGGGTTGTACACCAGCGACTCCGAACTCGGCGGACTCGCGCTGGTGGTGATGTCGCCCTGGCCCGAGTAGGCCCACTCCGTCCACCCGATCAGGTGTTGGTCGGCTCCTTGCATCGGCGCCAGGATCTCCGCTTGGTCGCTGGTGGCGCCGAACTCGGTCATGAAGGCCGGAATTCCTTGTGCCTCCGCGTATGCCTCTGCATTGCCGACGATCCCGCTGACGCTCGGTATGCAACCCAGCGGGCCGAGGTCGAACTCGCAATAGTCGTGGAACGACAAGACGGTGTTGGTGGCGTCCACATGGCCGAGATCGGTGGGCACGCCCGCGTTGGACAGGACGTTGGGTTCGAAGAAGATCGGTGTGCTCGGGTCGACCGCCCGGATCGCGTCGGCCCCCTGATCGTAGAAGGGCGTCAGCTGCTGACTGTCGAAGAACGGGTTGCCGAACAGGGTGGGCAGGAACGACGATATGCCCGGCGACGGTTCATTCATGAGCTCGAATCCAGCCACGTTGGAGTTGCCGTTGAAGGCATTGGCTACGTACTCCAACATCTGGCTGTAGTTGTTCTCTAGACCAATTCCGTTCGGGGCGTCGGCGTTTGACCAGAATGACTCCCAGGCCTGCTGCTCTGCGGGATTGAAGAACTCGTTGTACGGGAAGGGCAGCGAGGGGTTGGCCACCCCGTCGGTCTGCACGGCCCAGTCCGGCGCCCCTTCGCCGCCGAACGCGGTGCTGTAGGCGTCCTGATGGAAGTCGATGATGCTGTAGATCCCGTGGCTGCCGAGGGTTTGGACGGTGCTCTCTATCGAGTTCAGGTACGTAGTGTCGAAGACGCCGGGCTCGGGCTCCAGGTCGGACCAGATCACGCCCACCCGGACTGCGTTGAAACCGTTTTCGGCCAGGAACGCCGCATCGTCGTCGTTGAACCCGCTGGCCAAGGGGTCACCGGGCGCAATCTTGTACACCTCGTTGAGCCCATGCAGGGTGACGACTTGTCCATCGCTGTTGGTGAGGAAGCTGCCGGAAGTCTCCAGCGACAGCAGCGACCCGTCGGGGTCGGCCGTCTGGGTCAGACCCGCAGGCAGGGTTCCGTAGTCGCCGACGGCGCCGTGCTCGCCGAACACACCGGCATTGCCACCGGCCCCGCCGAGGGCAGGCAGGCCAGCGGGCGTGTCGCCCGCACCGGCGTTGCCACCGTCGCCGCCGATGCCGAACAGCGAGCCGCCATCGCCGCCATCGCCGCCGGCGGCGCCTGCACCGCCCAGTCCCCCGTCGCCGCCGTTGCCGAAGAAGCCGACCGCGTCACCGCCGGAACCGCCCGCGAACCCGGCTTCATTGCTGTCCCAGCCGTTGCCGCCGTCGCCGAACCACAACCCGCCGTCGCCGCCATTGGGGTCTAGCTGCCCCGTGCCGTCGGCGCCGTTGCCGATCAAGAACTGCCCGGACGCCGTGTTGAGGGCATTGTCGACCTGCTCGCCGAACGAGCTGTTGATCCAGCTCTCCACACTGGCGTGCAGCGGGTCGTAGATGTATTGCTGGAAAAGCCCTGCCGCAGACAACGTTTCCGCGCCAGACGCGCTGGCAGCCAGCGCCTGATCGACTGCCTGGGAGCCGACTTCGGCAGAACTTGCACTCGCGATGAGGTCGCTGATCAGGTCGCCGAGACCAAAGTCGTCGGCGCGTGCAGTTGGTGGGCTGAACATCGCGACCCCGAACGCCGCAAACACTGCACCGACTCCGACAGCGCGACTGCGCCGGTTTGTCCTGAGGATCAACTCGACCTCCGCGCGCTTTGACCCCGATGTGAGCCAGCTCATAGTACCGAGCGGCTCTCACCCTATGTAAAGGCTTTTCTCAGACCTCTTTAAGTTGCCTGAGCCGCCGGGCGCCGCAAGCTGTCGGCGAAGACGTCGAGGTAGCGGCGCCGCTCGGCATCCCAACGTTCGGCCGGCGGCAGCGCGTAGACGCCGTCGATGCCGGCCTTGGCCGCGGCGAACGCCGACCGGGGTCCGTCGACGAAGCGGCTCGCCCAGGTCGCGGCGGCGTCATACACGCCGTCGGGGGCCACCATCTCGTCGATCAGGCCCAGCTCCAGGGCCTCTTCAGCGTCGAAGAACCGGCCGCTGTAGACCAGCTCCTTCGCGCGACTGGCCCCGACCGTGCGGGCCAGTCGCGCCATGCCGTCGCCGCCGGGCACCAGGCCGGCCAGGATCTCTGTCGCACCGAACCGCACGTTGTCACCGCTCACCCGCCAGTCGGCGGCCAGCGCCAACCCCAAGCCTGCGCCCAGCGCGTATCCGGTGATCGCCGCGACCGTCGGTTTCGGGATCGCCGCGACGGCGGCGACGGCGGCGCGGTGCACGCGCACCCAACTCTCGGCCTCCGGCGTCGTCAACGTCCGCAGTTGGGGAACGTCGTCGCCCGCGGAGAAGATCTCGTGGCCGCCGAAGAGGACGACGGCAGCGATGTCCTCGCGGTTGCTGACCTCGGCGGCGGCCTGCTCGATCTCCCGGTAGACCTGCCGCGTCATGGCGTTGGTCGGCGGCCGCGACAGCGCCAAAGTCCCCACGCCCGGATGTTGCGCCCCCAGGCGAACGCTGACGAACTCGCTCAAATCCGCCACCCCAATCCGCCGGCTTTGCGGGCCCGGTGATACCGGTCGGAGTCGAAGAACTCGAAAATCCAGTTGTCGCCGTCGATTTCGACGTTCGGTTGCACCGTGACGATCTGCCGCTCGACGGCCAACACGTCGGCAACCGAGCGCCCGATCAGCGAGTCCAGCTGCGTCCAGGTCGGCGGCAGCAGAAAGCAACGGCCGGCTTCGAATTCAGCGACGGCGGCCTGTGGCGTGGCCCACTGCGCACGGTCGGACTCGGTGTTGTCGCCGTCGGCACGCTGCCCTTCCGGCAGCACCCCGACGAAGAAGTAGGTGTCATAGCGACGGGTGCGTTCGGCTTCGGGCGTCACCCAGTTCGCCCACGGCCGCAGCAGATCGGCTCGTAGCACCAGGTTTTCGCGGCTCAGGAAGTCGGCGAACGACAGCGTACGGTCGGCCAGCGCCTGGCGGGATTCGCGGTAGACCGATGCGTCGCTGACGATGCCGTTCGGGTCGTCGGCCGGGCCAGCGAACAGCACGCCGCATTCCTCGAAGGTTTCGCGTGCAGCAGCGCATACCAGCGCCTCGGCCAACTCGGTGTCGGTGCCAAACCGCTCCGCCCACCACGACGGCGGCGGCCCGGCCCAGGCGATGTCGGCGTTTCGGTCGCGGTCGTCGACGCCGCCACCGGGAAATACGACTGTCCCGGCGGCGAATTCCATTCCTGCGTGCCGTCGCATCAAGAACACCGCGATACCGTTGGCGGTCTCCCGCAGCAGCATGACCGTCGCGGCCGGCCGCACCGGCAACGGGACAAGCGGTTCGTCAGTCACAAACGCCTCCGATGGGCCGCGCGGGTACGAGTGCGCCGGGCGAAGTACCGCCCGTCGATCACGTCCACCGTGATCGACTGGCCGAACGCCGCGGACAGATTGTCTGACGTCATCACGTCGGACAACAGACCCGCCGCGACGACCTTGCCCCCCGACAACAGCATGCAGTGGCTGAAGCCGGGCGGGATCTCTTCGACGTGGTGGGTGACCAGGACCAGCGCCGGCGCGTCGGGATCCGCGGCCAGATCGGCCAGCCGGGACACCAGCTCCTCCCGCCCGCCCAGGTCCAGGCCGGCCGCGGGCTCGTCGAGCAGCAGCAGTTCAGGGTCGGTCATCAGCGCGCGCGCGATCAGGATCCGCTTGCGCTCACCTTCCGACAGGGTTTCGTAGGTGCGGTCGGCCAGATGCTCGGCGCCGAGGCTTTCCAGCATGTCGACCGCGCGGTGGTAGTCGACGTCCTCGTAGCGTTCCCGCCAGCGACCCAGCACCGCGTAGCCGGCCGAGACGACCAGGTCGCGCACCACCTCGTTGCCTGGAATCCGTTGCGCCAGCGCCGAGGAACTCAAACCCACGCGCGAGCGCAGCTCGGACATGTCGACCCGGCCGAGGCGCTCCCCCAGCACGTAGGCAACCCCCGACGAGGGATGCTCGGCGGCCGCGGCGATCCGCAGCAACGACGTCTTGCCGGCGCCGTTGGCCCCAATGATCACCCAGCGTTCGTCGAGCTCGACCGACCAAGTCACCGGCCCGACCAGGGTGTGGCCGTCGCGGCGCAGCGACACATCGGTGAAGTCGATCAACAGATCGGGGTCGACCGCCTCGCTTCCGGTTTCGGCCACCCGACCATCGTGCCGTACCGCGACGCTATGACGGCTAGGGGGTCGTGCGGTCGGTTCGGCTGCGTAGCGACCTGCTGCGTCCGGCTTCGCCGCGCTTGGTATCGCTACCGGTCCGGTGGGATGTCGACGCGGCTGACCACCCCGTCGAGCGCGTCCGCGGCCTCGATCTCGCCGCGCGTCACGCCGAGCAGAAACAGCACCGTGTCCAGGTACGGGTGGCTCAGCGACGCATCGGCCACTTCCCGCAGAGCGGGTTTCGCGTTGAACGCCACACCCAAGCCGGCCGCGGCCAGCATGTCGATGTCGTTGGCCCCGTCACCGACGGCGACTGTCTGCGCCATCGGCACCCCGACCTGATGGGCAAAGTCCCTCAGCGCCTTGGCTTTACCCGCGCGATCGACGATCTGGCCGACGACCCGCCCAGTGAGCTTGCCATCGACGATCTCGAGCTCGTTGGCGGCGACGAAGTCCAGCATCAGCTCGTGCGCCAACGGTTCGATGACCTGCCGGAATCCGCCGGAGACCACACCCACGTGATAGCCCAGCCGGCGCAGCGTGCGGATCGTGGTCCGCGCACCGGGGGTCAGCTCCACGGCTTCGGCGACCTCGTCGAGCACCTCGGCGGGCAGGCCCGCCAGCGTGCCGACCCGCTGATGCAGCGATTCGGCGAAGTCGAGTTCACCACGCATCGCGGCATCAGTGATCGCGGCGACCGCGTCCAGCGCGCCCGCGCGGGCGGCAAGCATCTCGATGACTTCCTGCTGGATCAGCGTCGAGTCGACATCGAACACGATGAGCCGTTTGGCGCGCCGCGCGATGCTGTAGTCCTCCAGCGCCACGTCGACGCCGACGTCGGCGGCCACCCGGGTCAGCACTTCCTGCAGCTGCCCGCCGACGCCCGGCGGCACGGACACCCGCAGTTCCAGGCCGGTGACTGGATAGTCCGAGACGCCGCGGATGAGGTCGATGTTGACGCCAAGGGCGGCCACCTCGCGGGCAACCCTGCCGAACGCTTCGGCAGTGATCGGCCTGCCCAGCACCATGATCGTGTGAGTCGAGGGGTCCCGGATGACCGGCAGATCGTCGCTGCGCTCGATGCTGACGTCCAGGCCGACGGCATGGATCGCCGCTTCGACTTCGTCGCGTAACGCGGTGCCTTCGGCGACGTCCAGCGGCACCGACACCAACACACCCAGCGTCAGCCGATTCCGGATCACGACCTGTTCGACGTTGAGCAGCTCAACCTCGTGCCCCGAAAGAACTTCGAAGAGCGCCGACGTCACGCCTGGCTTGTCGTGACCGGTGACGGTGATCAACGCCGACACCTTGCGGG
>Ga0302326_10010089_pt1 | contig 20492 bp, 14 predicted proteins | sample Palsa_T0_3_FD_202264 | JGI IMG/M metagenome (GOLD analysis project Ga0302326, IMG submission 202264) | Peat permafrost microbial communities from Stordalen Mire near Abisko, Sweden - Palsa_T0_3 | ecosystem: Environmental > Terrestrial > Soil > Palsa > Peat permafrost | place: Sweden: Abisko...
GCATTTTTTAGCCCGTTTCCAACGCGAGGCACAGGCTTGCGGCCGCCTGCGGCATCCCAACATCGTCAATGTCACCGATTTCGGAGTCGCGCGAGCGGCAACAGGGGACATGCCGTACCTGGTCATGGAGTTTCTGGATGGGCAGACGCTGTCGGATTTCCAGAAAGCCCATACGCAGATTCCGCTGCCGCTGATCGCCGACCTTCTCGACCAGATTGGACTGGCACTCACGGAAGCACACCGGCATGGAATCGTCCATCGCGACCTGAAGCCGGACAACATCTGGCTGGAACCAAACGGCCGTGGCGGATACACGGTCAAGGTACTCGACTTCGGAGTGGCCAAGATGAGTTTGCTCGGTGGCTGGGCTCCGCAGACAGAAGAGGCGCCGGAGGAGGCTGGCCCAAAAACGGTCGGTTCTTCGCCTGTGCTGCCCGACAACGAATCGGAGACGGCCGCGATGGACATGTCGAGTGAGGCTGGGCCGCCGGAAGCGCGAAAGCGAGCTGAGGAGACAGAGACGGTGGCTATCGCGCACACTCCATCCGGCCCATCGTCCGGATCTTTCGACAGCGGCGCAGGCGCACAAACCATGCCGGGCAGCCTGATCGGAACGCCGGCATATATGTCGCCGGAACAGGCCTTGGGAAAGGAAATCGATTTTCGCTCCGACATCTATAGTTTGGCCGTGGTGGCTTACTCGCTTGTTTGCGGCAAACTGCCGTTTACCGGAAAGCCTAGTGAGTTATTCGAGTTTCACCGGACCGGCAACCCTCCAGCGCCCGCGACAGTCTGCAAGATTCCGCGCGATGTATCCGACGCGATCCTTGCCGGGCTCGCCCGCAATCCTGCAGATCGGCCGGCGTCTGCCATCGAATTTACACGGCGGTTCCATAACGCAGTGGATGCCGAATTTCTCGCGCTGCGGAGATCCAAAGCGTTTCTACTACAACATCTCACGGCATACGCTCTCCTGCTGCTCCCTATTTACACGATCCTCCTGGCAGTGACCGAGCTGGTAGCTTCCTTCAGCGGGAGACTGATACCCGTCGCCTCCGTACGAATAGTGTTGGTCCCACTGGCGGCGGCGATTTTCTTCGTTTTCGCCGACAACCTGTTGCGCGCATCGGCGGCGCTCATCGCGGTCGACGAACAGGCCGGCGTGAGGAGGTTTCTCTCATTCCGGGTCTTCTGGAAGCTGGTCAGGATGATGCCGGTTCTGCTGGCAACGCAGGCCCGATCGCTCTGGTTCTTTGGGCCGGGTTGGGTGATCGGCGATTGCCTGTGGCCGGTGATTTGCGTTGTGGAAAAGCTATCCGGGAAGGCGGCCCTTCAGCGGTCGCGCGATCTGATGACCGGGTTGCGGTCCGCTGGACGCGCTCTCGCGATCCGGCATCTAGCACTCGCAGCATTCGCGATTGCGGACGTGTTCAAAGTGATCGGCGTGCTTTTGCGAACCGGGCAGATGGATCAACCCAATGTGGTCATCAAGGCTAGCTGGTTTCCCGTATTTACGCTCTTTGCTGCGGCTCCGCTGTTTCTGTACGATCGAACGGCCGCAAACGACAGTGGTCCGTTGCTGCAGTTAGACCGTACGCCGGAGGTGCGAACTACCGCGCGAGCGTTCTCGGTCAGTTCGATACTCTGGTTAGCGGCTGGGGCGATCTACTTGATATATCAACCGCTCAAGCTATGGCTGTTTGGCGGGAAGTGACCAGGACTTATACGGCACTTAATAAGTAACATTAGTTATGACTTACCGCGCTCCTCCACTTTATCGCTCCGCCCCTCGTCCGGTTGCGCGGAAGCGACCCGGTGTATAATTGAAACAAACTGGCTTGCAGAGTGGATGTCTCGAGCTACAGGTTTAAATTTCGATGCGCGAGGGCGCTGGGCGTCATGGTATTGCTGACTCTACCGGCCTTTGCACAAACCGCTGGCTGGCCGTTTGCGGGAAACGATCTAAATAATAGCCATTGGGCTTCCACCGAGACCATACTGAATAATCAGAATGTCAGCGGACTGACCGTAGAGTGGAAATTCACCACTCAAAACGATGTCTCTGCGACTCCATCGGTCGATACGACGGGAAGTTATGTTTACTTTCCCGATTGGTCCGGAAACCTCTATAAGCTGAGCGCTAGTACCGGAGCTACCGTCTGGACACACAAGATGACCGACTATGGCTTGCGTACGGCGGTAATGTCTCGCACCACGCCCACCCTATCGGGCAACACCGTGCTCATCGGCGCGAGTGCGCCAGTCGGAAGTCCAAGTCCGTCCGGCTCCTATTTCTTAGCGCTCAACGCGAGCGATGGCAGTCTCATTTGGAGTACGGCGCTCGACCCCGACCTGAATTCTGTCTCAACCGGCTCCCCCATCATCTACAATGGCATTGCTTATGTAGGGGTATCCTCCAACGAAGAAAAGCTGGATAACCCCACCTTCCGGGGAAGCCTCGTTGCCGTGTCACTGGCCAACGGACAGATTCTGTGGCGCACTTACTTCGTGCCGAGCGGCTATAGTGGGGGCCCCGTATGGTCCAGCACGCCCGTAATCGATACCGCGCGCAGCCAGATTTACGTGACGACGGGCAACAACTATCTGGTTCCTCCCTCCGTTCAGACATGTGAACAGGCGGCTTACGGGGACCAGCAGGCGATTCTGGCGTGCCAGCCGTCGAATTATGAAGACTCGGTGGTGGCGCTCGATCTCGCTACCGGAAATGTCAAATGGGGGCGCCACTGTTCGGCCGATGATGCTTGGATCGTAGCCTGTGATGAGGAGGCATCGCCGTGCCCGGACCCGGCTGGAACGGATTTCGATTTCGGCGCGGGTGCGAACCTCTTTACGGCGAATCTGAATGGCATTTCCACCCAATTGGTGGGAGCCGGCCAAAAGAGCGGCGCCTATTGGGCTTTTTCGCCGGCGACCGGAGCGCAGCAATGGGCCACGATGGTTGGGCCGAGCGGAAAACTCGGCGGCATGGAGTGGGGTACGGCCTCCGATAACCAACGCATCTACGTCGCGATCAGCAACACGAATCAGAAGAGCTACACACTGCAGCCTTCGGGAGTCTCCTGGAGTGGGGCTTCCTGGGCCGCCTTGGATCCTGCAACGGGAACCATTCTTTGGCAGGTACCGGATCCGGGTTTTAGCACCGTGCACGCAGGGGTGCACGCCCTGGCACTGGGCCCTGTGACGGTGGCCAACGGAGTCGTATACGCCGCTTCCATGTCGGGCTTCATGTACGCGTTGGACGCGGCGACGGGGGTGACGCTATGGTCGTTCCAAGCGCCCGGTTCGGTCAACGCAGCACCGGCGGTGGTCAACGGCACATTGTACTGGGGTTCCGGTTACCATAACTTTCCCGCCAATAGTCCGGCCGGAACTGCCAGCAACACCTTTTATGCGTTCTCACTGCCCCCTGCTCCGCCAGTCCCGGTGACGCTCGCCTGTCCCGCCAGCACGGGCCAGGTGAACGCGCCGTACTCGTCCGCGCTCTCCGCGGCTGGGGGAGTTTCGCCCTATACGTTTTCACTCACTGCGGGATCGTTGCCGCCCGGGCTGAACTTAAATGGCTCTGCAGGCTCTATCGGCGGCACGCCCGGTGTGTCGGGGAATTTCAATTTCACGGCACAGGCAGTAGACTCGACCGGCACTGCCGGCGGCACCACCTCGGCAAACTGCGGCATCGCTATTGCCGCTGTGGCGACGGTTACCACGTTGTCGGTCAGCCCGAATCCGGCGGGGTTGGGACAGGCGGTAACTTTGACAGCACAGATTTCTCCGGCAACGGGTGCGGGTACGGTGACCTTCTACGATGGAACTTCGGTGCTGGGCTCGGAAGTGCTGGCGGGCGCCTCCGCAAGCCTGACTACCAGCCTGTTGACTGCTGCAAGCCATACCCTGTGGGCGCGCTACAGCGGCACTCCGGCCTACACCAGCAGCACGTCGGCTGCCGCCATGTCGGTTGTGCAGGCATTGCCGTCCAGCACTTTCCTCCCAGGCGTTCCGTATCAGGCGAACGGGCCCGGCGCGTGGGTGGCAGTAGGCGATTTCAACAACGATGGGCATGCGGATTTCGTGGTGGCCAACAGTGGCCTTAGTGTGTGGCTGGGGAACGGGGACGGAACTTTTCGGGAGCCGGTCAACTCGGCGGGCGGAAGCACTCCGATCGCCATAGCCACTGGCGATTTCAACGGTGACGGATGGCTGGACGTGGCGGCGGTATATGCCAGCGGCGGGGTGACCATTTTACCAGGGAATGGCGATGGCAGCTTCCAGACAGGCGTGAATTATGCCGCGGGCAGCGCCCCGGATATGGTTGCGGTGGCCGATTTCAACGGGGACGGGATAGCGGACCTGGCGGCGGCCAATGCGGGTGGCGTGAGTGTGCTGCTGGGCAACGGAGATGGGACTTTTCAAGCGTCCGTCAATTACGCGGGTGGATCAGGGCCGGCGGCGGTGGCGGCAGGCGATTTCATCGGCAATGGCAAAGCGGATCTGGCCGTAGTCAACGCGACCGATGGAACGGTGAGCGTGCTGCTGGGCAATGGCGATGGTACCTTCCAGGCGGCGGTGAGCTACGCGGTGGCGGCCAACCCCCAGGCAGTCGCGCCAGGGGACTTGAACGGCGATGGGTACCCGGACCTGGTGGTAGCGAACAATGCGTCCAACAGTGTGAGCGTGCTGCTGGGCAATGGCGATGGGACTTTTCAGGCGGCAGTGAGCTACACAGTGGGAAGCAACCCGCAGGCGGTAGCGATCGCAGATGTGAACGGGGACGGGCAGGCCGACGTGGTGGTGGCCAATGCGGGCAGCGGGAATATGAGTGTGCTGTTGGGCAACGGGGACGGCACATTGCAGGGAGCGGTGAATTTCGGAGCGGGCAGTGGTCCGGTTTCGTTGGCGCTGGCGGATTTCAATGGCGACAGCCGGACGGACGTAACTGTTACAGGCGGGATTGGGAACACGGCGGAGGTACTGCTGGGCGGGCAGGCGGCCACCACGGTGACGTTGAGTGCTTCGCCGAATCCATCGAGCGCCGGGCAGCCGGTAACGCTGACGGGATCGGTCACGCCGCCGGAACCCTACTTCGGACAGCCGACGGGAACGCTGACATTCTCGGATAATGCCACCGTGCTCGCTGGCGGGACGGTGGCGGTGAGCGGGGGCACGGCCGGCTATACGAGCTCGACGCTGGGGGTGGGGACGAATCTGATCACCAGCGCCTACAGCGGGGACGCAGCTTTTCTGGCAGGCAGTTCCGGGGTGCTGACGGAGACGGTGAACCTTGCGGGGCAGAGCATCGCCTTCGGGAGCATTGCGAACCAGACTTACGGCAGCGCACCATTGGCGATCACGGCCACAGCGTCTTCAGGTTTGACGGTGAGCTTCACGGCGGTGGGGCCATGCACGGTGAGCGGCAACCTGGTAACGCTGACCGCCGTAGGCACCTGCACGATTACGGCGAATCAGTCCGGCAATAACCTCTGGGCCCCTGCGGCGCCGGTGAACCAGAGTTTTCAAATAACGCAAGCGAGTCAAACCATCAGCTTCGGGGCGATCTCGAATCAATCATACGGTACGGCGCCGTTTACGGTCGACGCTACCGCTTCCTCAGGCCTACCGGTGAATCTCGTATCGACTGCGGCGACTGTTTGCACCATATCGGGTGCGACTGTTACGCTCGTCGCGGTGGGGGTGTGTACCATCAGTGCGACGCAGTTCGGAAACGCTAATTACGCCGCGGCTCCTCCCGTAAACCGGGCTTTTGAAGTGACGCGCGGAAGTCAGACCATACTGTTTGGGGCACTGTCGAATCAGGTTTATGGCGCAGGGCCGTTGACCGTTAGCGCGGCGGCAAGCTCCGGCCTAAAGGTAAGCTTCAACTCACAAACGGCCAAGGTCTGCGTAGCCACCGGAACCAGCGTGACGTTGGTCGTTGCCGGCACGTGCACGATTCAGGCAACCCAGGCAGGCAATACCGATTGGTCCGCCGCGCCATCGGTAAACCAGAGCTTTCAAGTAACGAAAGCGAGCCAGACGATCACCTTCCCGCCGCCTTCCAACCAGACACTTGGCACCGCACCCTTCATAGTCAGCGCGACCGCTTCCTCGGGCCTGGTAGTGACTTTGTCATCGGCTACGACGGCGGTATGCACGGTATCCGGCGCGACAGTCACTCTGGTGGCCGTGGGCCAGTGCTCGCTCCATGCGAGTCAGGCAGGCAACATCGATTATGCCGCCGCGACCCCCGTCAACCGTAGTTTTGAAGTGACGCACTAAAGCCAGACTTTTTTATTGGGCATTCGGTTTAAAATGGAATTCAATTCGTGACCCAACCCTTGAGAATCGCCGTCGTCGGAACTGGCCGCATGGGCGCCATTCATGCTCTGCACGCCAATGAGCTTGCCACTGAAACCAATGCCTGCCGTCTGGTTGCATTGGTCGATAAGGATATAGATTCCGCCCGCCGCGTGGCGCGCGATCTCCGTTCGGATGCGAAAGCTTTTTCCTCTCTTGCCGATTTGATCCAATCGGGCGTCAGTGAAGCAGCCGTTCTGGTCACTCCAACTGCTGACCATCGCGCGCATGCGAGTCAGCTCGTCGAGGCTGGTTATCGCGTGCTGCTGGAAAAGCCCCTCACTGGCAGGGTTCAGTCGGATCGCGAGTTTTGCGCCCAACTCGACCGCGCGCATCCCCGTTCTCTTATGCTTGCATTCCAGCGCCGTTTTGATGCGCCACTACAGTATGCCAGGCAGCTCATGGAAAGTGGCCGCATTGGACGAATCTTCAAAATCTATTCGGCGCTTGAGGATTCTAATCCCGCTCCGAATGGCTATCAAAGCGAAGGCTTGCTGCCCGACATGGCGATTCACAATGTCGACGAGATTCTTTGGCTCGCCGGGACCACTCCTCATGCGGCGGCCGCCATGGGATCGCGACTCTATAGTCATCGCCTCACCAGCTGCCGGGAAGACTTCGACGACGCGCTCCTCTACCTGTGGTTCGAACACGAAATGACCGCGCAGGTGCAGGTGAGCCGCAATCACGTTTCCGGCTATCGCGTCGAGACCGTGATCTTCGGCGAGGAAGGCCAGATTCACGTGGGGCGATTCGAGCAGAAGTTTTCCGAAGTCATCGTGGAAGCTTACGCTCGGCGGGGGGCACGGGAGCCGCTCGCCCACCGCGTCTTCCCCATGCGCGAGTATGCGGGTCCCCAGCCCGAATTCATGGATCGATTTGGCGCCGCGTACAAGGCCGAGCTATTTACGTTTATCGATGCGTGCCGCGCCAACGCGCCATTCCCGGTCACGCACAGAGATGCGCTGAACGCGCAGGAAGTCATTGCGGCGGGAATGCGGTCCATCGTCGGTCCTGAACAAGCGACGCGCGTTTCGTCCGGTTCCGGCGATTGACACAGCCATTCATACCTTATAATTCGGATTGTGATCCGCGCTTCTCGTTTCGCGGCGTTCGCGGGCCTTCTGGCGCTCACGGCTGCATGGGCCAGGGCTCAGACGCCGGTGGTAGCCGCGGGAGGTGTCGTCGACGCCGCGAGCTTTCGAGCGCCGGTTGCGCCGGGCTCGTTAGTGTCCATCTTCGGTACCAACCTGGCGCCGGGGCCGGTCTCCGCCGCGGTGATTCCCCTGCCGACAACGCTCGGTAAGGTCTCCGTCAGTTTCAACGGCTTCCCTGCCCCACTGCTTTACGTCTCGGCCGGACAAATCAATGCCCAACTTCCCTGGGAAGTTCCTGCAACGGGCGCGGTCACCGTGATAGTAACCAACGACGGTGTCTCTTCGGCGCCGCAGAACGTTCAGGTTGGAGTATTCTCCCCAGCTCTGTTTGCACTCGCAGGGCATGCCGTCGCCATTAATCCCGATGGTTCTCTGGCGGCGCCCACCGGCTCTATCGCGGGATTGGCCACTTACCCGGCCACTCCGGGCGACACACTGATGCTGTTGGCCAGTGGTCTCGGACCAGTGACTCCCGTGGCAGTTACCGGCAATAACTCGCTCGATATGTTGCGACACACTACGGCAACGCCCACTATCTTGATCGGCGGAGCGCCGGCGGCCGTTACTTTTTCCGGATTGTCGCCGCAGTTTGTGGGAGTTTATCAAATCAACGTGGTCATGCCCGTTACCGCTTCACCCGCCAATGCGGCGCCGCTTCAGATCGAGACCGGCGGGGTCACCAATACGATGCAGACCTCCATCGCCGTCGGTACGGGCTGGCCGCAATGGGCTCAGAACGCGCAACACACCAGTAGCGCCGACGTTGCCGGACAAAGCCTGAAGGAGATTCTGGCCAATATTATCTACGACCCGCTGGTCGCTCAGGAGCAAGCCTCCAATTACGACGAGCTGGTTACGCATTATCAGGTCCCTCTGATCGACGGCAATGACGTTTACATGGAGTTCAAATCCGGCACGTATAATTCCGGCGCCTTCGCAACCCAGAGCTGGGGCGAGAACAAATTTACGTGGCAGAATGGCCAACTCGTTCTACAGTGGCAATACACCAGCGACTGGAAACCACCAGGATCGAGCAACGATTTTTGGGAGCCGGTGTTCCATGCCGCACTCGCCAATGATGCGATTTATCTGCCCGGCGCGAGCGGCAGCGTGATCGAGTTGAGTAAAGTGACGGGAGCCGTTATCGCGCGCACAGCTCCGTTTGGAACCGATCCGAATACTTATGAGACGGGTCCCCTCACTTTTGACGCCAGTGGCAACCTGTTCTATAACGTGATCCAGGTGGTAGTCGATCCGGTCAATGGCTTCTACGCTAACGATGTGTCCAATTCCTGGATCGTGAAGGTTACCCAGGGCGGCGCTGTCGCTATGGCCAGCTATCTGATTCTGACTTCGCCCGAAGCGCCTGCCTCCGCGGATCAGTGTGTGACATCCTTTACCACTGCGGCACCGTGGCCTCCGAGCTCCACGGCGACGCCCCCCACTGTTCGATGCGGCGGCCAGCGCGCCGGAATCAATGTCTCTCCGGCAATCGCACCGGACGGAACCATCTATAGCGTCACTCGCGCTCATTTTGATGAACGCTATGCCTTCCTGGTGGCGCTGAACTCCGACCTCAGCAAGAAATGGGTGGCCTCACTGCACAACCTCTTCCATGATGGCTGCGGCGTCCCGGTTGCCGGCGGAGGTTGGCTGCCGCCCAACGGCACGCCGGGAGGATGCAGTTCGGGAGCTTTGCAGGGGGTCGATCCGGCAACCAATCAGCCGGGCGATGGCAGCGTCATCGACAGTGCCTCAGCCACGCCCGTGGTGGCGCCCGATGGAACCATCATTTTCGGCACCTGGAGCCGCTACAACTATGACCAGGGCCACCTGGTACACTTCGACGCCAATGGAAACTACCTGGGCGCGTTTGGCTTCGGCTGGGATACGACACCTGCAATTTACGTCCACGATGGCACGTGGTCGCTCGAAACGAAGAACAATCATTACGGCGGCATCGGCTCGTATTGTGACGACGCAACCGCCTGTCCTCCGGACCGCACTACCAACAATCCTGCCTCGCCGGAACAATATTTCATGACCCAGCTTGACGCCAACCTGAACCTCGAGTGGAGCTTCCAGAACACCAATACCGAAAGTTGCACGCGCAATAGCGATGGTTCGCTGACTTGCGTTTCCGACCATCCTGCCGGCTTCGAATGGTGTGTGAACAGTCCGGTCGTGGATGCCAACGGCGTGGTTTATGCCAATAGCGAAGATGGCAACCTGTACGCGATCGGCCAGGGCGGCACGGCCACGCAGAAGATTTTTCAGCAGCTTTCGCTGGGCGCGGCGTATACGCCCGCATCGCTCGGCGGTGATGGAAAAATCTATTCGCAGAACGATGGACATCTGTTCGTAGTAGGCAACTGACGTAGCGCACGCCACCGGGCGCGTTTCCTGGTATCTTCCTAACATGGCCCTTGGAATTCGCGAACGAGCCGTTATTGCCGGCGAAATGAAGCAAACCAGCCGGGAGCGCCTTGTCTCTCTCGATGTGTTTCGTGGCGCCACCATGGCGCTGATGGTACTGGTGAATAACTCCGGGGATGGCAGCCACACGTACGGCCCGCTCGAGCACGCCGACTGGAATGGCTGGACTCTCACCGATACGGTATTTCCATCGTTTCTCTGGATCGTAGGGGTCGCCGTAACGCTGTCGCTGGGCAGCCGCCTCGCCGCGGGCGTGCCGCGCGCGCGTTTGTTTGCGAGGGTGCTGCGGCGCTCGGTGATCCTGTACGTTCTGGGCCTGGTGGTCTATGCTTATCCGATCGATTTCTCGACGCAGCGCTTGCTGGGCGTCTTGCAACGAATCGCCATCTGCTATCTGATTGTCTCCGCGATTTACCTGACGACGGGCGTGCGCGGGCAGCTCATCTGGATCGTCTCCCTGCTGGCCGTATACTGGCTCATCATGATGCTGGCCCCGACCCCCGGATATGGCGCCGGTTACCTCGACGTGCAGCGCAACTTCGCGCATTACGTAGATAGCGTTGTGCTGGGCCGGCACAACTACCTGCAGACCAAAACGTGGGACCCGGAAGGTATCGTGAGCACCATTCCCGCCATCGCCACGGCGCTGCTCGGCATCATGGCGGGACATATTCTGCGGATGAAGCGCGAGCTTGCGGAGCGGACCACCTGGCTGTTTTTGGCGGGTAATATCCTGATTGCGGCGGGCCTCATCTGCAACCTATGGCTGCCCATCAACAAGAAACTGTGGACCAGCTCCTTCACGCTATTCATGGCCGGCCTTGATTTCGTAGTCTTCGCCATGTGCCTGTGGCTGGTGGATGGCCGGGGATACAAGCGCGTGACCAGGCCGCTGGCCATCATTGGCATGAATGCCATTACGGTGTACATGATTTCGGAGCTGCTGGACGAAGTATTGGGAGCGATCCACTGGCACTCGGGCGCGGCGGTAACTACGCTGCGCAACTGGCTGTTTCAAAATTTGTTCACCCCCATTGCTTCGCCTTACAACGCCTCGCTATTTTACGCAATCGCCTATACGCTGCTGTTGTGGTTGGTTGCGTATGGGATGTACCGGCGGGGGTGGTTCTGGCGGGTGTAGGATGAGCCTGGAATAAATTGGGTGTAACATCGGATCTATAAGCAGGAGAGCAACGACTCATGTTGAAAAGACTTCTTCCGATATGTATCGGCGCGGTGGTGAGCTTCGCGGGCGCGAGCGCTTTTGGCCGTATGCTACCCGATCCGTCTGTCGACATAGACCATGCCGCGGCACCGCATAAGGATGTGGCCGTGCTTGCCGGCGGCTGTTTCTGGGGTGTTGAGGCGGTCTTCGAAGAACTGGCCGGGGTGGATAAAGTGCTGGCGGGATTCGCGGGTGGCGATGCTGCCTCGGCTCACTATGAAACCGTGAGCGGCGGCCGTACCGGCCATGCCGAGTCGGTCGAAATTACTTACGACCCGGCCAAAATCAGCTACGGGCAACTCCTGAAGGTCTTTTTCGCCGTAGCGCATGATCCCACCCAGAAGAATCGCCAGGGTCCGGATTACGGCACGCAATACCGGTCGGCGATTTTCTACCGGGACGCCGAACAACAGCGCATTGCCGAGGCGTATATCAAGCAACTGGAAGACGCCAAGGTCTTCTCCAAGCCCATCGTCACCGAAGTCACGCCACTCAAGAAGTTCTATGCGGCCGAGGGCTATCACCAGCAGTTCGTCAAGCACAATCCCAACTATCCTTACGTGGTCTATAATGATCTGCCCAAGCTGGCCATGCTCAAGAAAGATTTCGGACCGATGCTGAAGAAGTAACTACTTCTTGTCAGGAAGGGCGGCGACGCCCGGCAGCTGGATGCCAGCCAGAAATTCGAGGGATGCGCCGCCGCCGGTCGAGATGTGCGAGATCCGGTCTGCAACGCCCGCCGATTTGATCGCCTTTTCCGAGTCGCCGCCACCCACCACCGAGGTCGCCCCGGAAGCCGCTACTGCTTTGGCGAGCGCCACCGTGCCCCGGTCGAACGGCTTCTTCTCAAACACGCCCATGGGCCCGTTCCAGATCACGGTTTTGGCCGTGCGGATCACGTGCGCGTAGTGATCGATGGTTAGCGGGCCTATGTCCACAGCGATTTTGCCGTCCGGGATAGTCTCCACCACTTCGTTTTCGGCGCCTTCCTTGAGCTCCGTTACCACCACATGATCCACCGGCAGGATGAGCTTGTCTTTCAAACTGGTGAGCAGGTTTCCGGCGAGATCCAGTTTGTCATCCTCCACCAGCGACTTACCAACCGGCTCGCCTTCCGATTTCAGAAAGGTGTAAGCCATGGCGCCGCCGATCAGCAGCTTATCGACGACCTTGCCCAGGTTCGCGATCACTTCGATCTTGTCGGAGACCTTCGCACCCCCCAGGATCGCCACGCAGGGCCGCGCCGGATTCCTGGTGACCATGGTCAGATATTTCAGCTCCTGCTCCATCAACAGGCCCGCCGCCGCCTGCGGCACGTACGCGATCATCCCCACGGTCGAGGCATGCGCGCGGTGCGCCGAGCCGAATGCGTCGTTGACATAAATGTCGCAGAGGCCGGCCAGCAGTTTGGAAAATTCCGGATCGTTCTTTTCCTCTTCCGCATGGAAGCGCAGGTTCTCGAGCAGCAGCACCTCTCCAGGCGCGGGCCGCATGGCTTCCACTTCCGCTCCGATCGAGTCGGGCGCCATCTTCACGGGCCGGCCCAGCAACTCCTCCAGCCGCCTGGCCACCGGCTGCAGACTCATCTCCGGATTGGGCTTGCCTTTGGGACGCCCCAGGTGCGAGGCCAGAATAACGCCGGCGCCCTGGTCGAGCGCGTATTGTATAGTCGGCAGCGATGCCTGGATGCGTTTATCGCTGGTGATCTGCTGGCCGCCCGGCGCCAGCGGGACGTTGAAATCGACTCGAATAAAGACCCGCTTGCCCTTCAGGTCCAGGTCGCGAATGGATAATTTCGGCATTAGAAACTTGAGCTTAACAAAATCGCGCGTGAGCACGAGTTAGAATCGGCTGGTGCAGCGAAAGAGCTCTTCTTTGGAAGACCAGCTCGCGCGCCTGGCTGAGCTGCGCAGCCAGCCGCCTTCGCCCGATGGGCGCGCCGAAGTGGCGGGATTTCTCAACGGGAAATCGAGCCTGCTCGCCGCCAAGGCCGCTCGCATCGCAGGAGAGTGGCAGGCAGCGGAACTGATCCCCGAGCTGCTAGCCGCCTTCGAGCGATTTCTGCTGAAACCCGAGCTCACCGACAAAGGCTGCGGAGCGAAGAGCGAAATCCTCAAAACTCTGTGCAAACTGGAACATGATTCTCCCGCCGTTTTCCTGCGCGGCATTCGTTACGTGCAAATGGAAGCCGTATGGGGCCGCTCGGTGGATACCGCCGCCGAGTTGCGTGGGCTGAGCGCCATCGGCCTGGCACAGACCGCGTATCCGGACGTGCTGGAGGAAATTCTGCCGCTGCTGCTCGATAGCGAGCGAGGCGCGCGCATCGGCGCCATACGTGCGATTGGGGCCTGCGGTCTCCCCGGCGATGCGCTGGTCTTGCGCCTGAAAGCGCTGAGCGGCGACCCGGAACCCGAAGTGCTGGGCGAATGTTTCGCCGCGCTGCTGCGCGCCCAGCCTGCCAAATCGCTCGCCTTCGTGGCGGCGTTTCTCGGTGCCGAACAGCAGGCCGTTGCCGAGGCGGCCGCTCTGGCGCTGGGCGACTCACGACTGGAAAGTGCTTTCGAGTTACTGCGTAATGCCTTCGAGAGGCCGCACGCCCGAGCGCTCCGCCGCGCTTTGTTACTGGCCATCGCACTGCTGCGCCGCGAGTCCGCCATCGATTTTCTGTTGGAGCTGGTGCGCACCGGCGAAGCCCAGACTTCCGCCGATGCGGAGGCTGCGCTGGCTATGTACAACCAGGACCCCAAGCTGCGGGAACGGCTGGAAAGCGCCCGCGCCTCGCGGTGATGTGCTATAGTGGAGCTGCATTTGATCTCCTGCCAATCGTCCTGGTTCTCCCTCTCCGATTAGCTACCCGTCAAATTCAGAAGGAAAAACGAATGAAAAATATTTTTGTTGGAAACCTCAGCTTTGGGGCCACGGACGAAAGCGTCCGCTCGCTTTTTGCAAGTCACGGCACAGTGGAGCGCGTGAATATTGTTACCGACCGCGACACAGGTCAACCGCGAGGCTTTGGCTTCGTCGAAATGAGCAACGACGATGAAGCGCAGCGCGCCATCGCCGCTATCAATGGAACGAGTCTTGACGGCAGAGCGCTGAACGTCAATGAAGCTCATCCGAAACCAGCCGGTGGCGGCGCAGGCCGTCGTTCCGCCGGCGGTAATCGCGACCGCTGGTAAGCAGCAGCTTTTTGCAGCCGGCGCCGGCGACCCTGCGATGCCTTAGTTTTCGCGTGCGGGTCGCCGGCATTACAACCTTCGCACCACTCCACAGCACGTCCGGCCGGAATTGATTTGTTGTAGTTAAAGAGGCGTGAGCGGGCGGGTCTCGCTTCCCATCCGGAATATATGCGTCAATACCTCATCCGGTGGCGGAGTAACTAGCGTCGGCTTCAGCAGTATTACTACCTGGTCCGACTCCTGATTGTGCGTAGTGGTTCGCATAAGCGGTCCGAGCAAAGGAACGTTGGCAATTCCCGCGATTCCCGCAATCGTGCGCGCATCCTGTTTTTCCATCAGCCCCGCCACCACCGCCCACTCACCCATCCTCAAGGTCACTTGTGATTTCAGAGACCGGTTCGAAATCACCGGTATGCCATTCAGCGCCGCCCCTGCCAGCAGCTTGAACTCGGCTTCGAGCGCCAGCGTCACTTCGTCCGCTCCATGCACCTGAGGCGTCACTTTCATCGACAGGCCCAGGTCCTCGAAGGTGAAGGAAGGCGCAGGTTGAATTACTCCCGCTCCAGCGACTCCCGAAGTGCCGACGTAGGAAGAGGTCAAAACAGGGTACTTTTGCCCGATATGCAGTGTGGCCGGCTGGTTATCGATCGACCGCAGCGTGGCGTGCAGCAGGTTATTGGCGCCTGAGCGCGAAAGTGTGGCCACCACCATGGAGTTCACGATTCCCAACCCGATCATGCTCTGGCCGCCCCCGATCAGCAGCATCCCGCTCAGAGTGGAGGAAATCGTGGGCGTGCTGTGCAGCAGCGTGCTAAAGAAGGTCACAGGGAACGAATTGGGCAGCGTCAAACCGTATTCCATCATGTCGTTCTCGCTCACCTCCAGCATCTCCATCTCGATCTGGACCTGGGCGCGCGGATAGAGGAGGTCTTCGAAAAGCAGACGAGCCGGCAGTATCTTGGAGATCGCGTCCCTCATCACAACTACTTTCCGCTGACTGTCCCAACCCACCTTTTGAATGCCGCAGGATTGTTGAACCGCGGTGATCATGGCGGTCAGATCCTGCGGCGTGGTAGCCTCCGGCACCGGCACCATCACCGCGACGTAGGGCTCTTCCTCATGCCGTTTCTGCGGCGTGTCCTTCACCACCAGGAACAGGCGCCCGGAGATCGGTACGAGAAACGAGCCGGTGGCGGCCTCCAACGCGTGCAAGGCGTCACGATAGTCGGCTTGGTCGACGCGGAACCGGATCGCTTTTCCGGGCTGGTAGTCGCCATCGAAAACGCACTCCAGTCCGAAAGCGCGCGCGACCGCTGGGAACAGGACTTTCGCGTCTCCTTTCACATCGAAATCTTTACGGCCCGGCTGGCCTTTTAGCGTCGTAGGGGGCAGCGGTTTGCGCGCGTCGGCCAGATCCTGGGCGGTGACCTCCTCGATCACCGTATCGCTTTCTTCGTCGAAAATTTCCGGCAGAGCCGCGCCCGAGCTAAGCTGCGGGACAATCTTGCCGGTAAGCGCCGCGCGGCCTTTCAGCGCCTCTGTTCGCAACCAGTACAGATGGTTGCCCGGATCGAGCGCCGCCGCTTCGGAGTACAGCAGGTAGGCCTGCGCCACGTTCCCGGCCTTTTCCGCTCTACGCCCTTCCTTGTAAAGATCGGAAGCTTCCGTAGCCCACGCGCCGGTGACCAGGCACAACTCCGCCAGTACGATGAAGAGCCGCACAATCAATTGACGCTTCACTTCCCGCGACCGTGCAGGCCGAAGGTATTATGGAACGTAGATGCACGGGGCCATCGGCGTTCAACACTTTCTGATCCATCATTGGGAACAATTGTTGATCCCCATTGGCGTCCTCGCGCTCACGCTGGTAGTTGGCTATACCGCCAAACGCATTCTGCTCGGCGCCCTGCGGGGATGGGCCGCGCGCAGCAAGTCAAAAGCGCCCAACATCACCGCTGACGCTCTAGCCCACCCTTTCATGATCTGGGTCCTGATCCTGGGCACGCACCTTGCCATGCAGTCCTCCGACCTGCCCAGGCATTACACCCTGATAATCGCCCGTATTCTGCTGGTGCTGTGGTACCTCTCGCTCACCATCATGGCCGCGCGCCTGGCTGGCGACCTTATACGGGTTCACGGCGCGGCGGTACCCGGCGCGATGCCAGTCACTACGCTTTCTCAAACACTGGCGCAACTGGCGGTGGTGATCCTCGGCCTGCTGATGTTGCTCAACGGATTGGGCATCTCGGTTGCGCCGATCCTGACTGCCCTGGGTGTCGGCGGCCTGGCCGTGGCACTGGCGCTGCAGGATACGCTGTCGAACCTGTTTGCCGGCTTTTATATGGCGGTCGCCCGGCAGGTCCGGCCCGGCGACTATATCCGGCTCAACACCGGCGAGGAAGGATATGTTACCGACATCGGCTGGCGCAGCACTACCATACGCTCCCTGAACAACAATCTGATCTTCATCCCGAACAACAAGCTGTCACAGGCTACTGTGACCAATTTCCATATGCCCGAACCACGCCTGGGAGTGTCCATTCAGGTGAACGTCGATTATGATAGCGATACCGATCGCGTGGCGCGCATTCTGCTCGAAGAGGCGCAGGCCGGTACACGCGAAATCGCCTATATGCTGGCCGATCCCGCGCCCTACATAACCTTCGACCCCGGATTCGGCGATTGGTCGCTCGGCTTCACCGTGAATTACAACGTGCGGGAATTTGCCGATCAATTCAACGTCCGCCAGGAGCTGCGGAAGCGGATCTTCAAACGTCTGCGCCAGGAGAAGATCGAGATGCCGTTCCCCACGCGCACGATTTATATGCGCGGCAAAGAAGAGCACGCGTAAGACGCTTGCTTTTCCCTTTTTCTTCGCCCACAATGGAGGAGAAGAAGGGAGCAGCTGCCAATGGCCTTGACCCGGCGCCAGAAGCAAGTCCTTGACGTAATTGCAGGGTTCGTCGATGAGAACGGTTATAGCCCGAGCTACGAAGAAATCGCCCGCGGGCTTAACCTCGCTTCGCTGGCCACTGTCCATAAGCACATCACCGCGCTGACGGACAAGAACTACTTGAAGCGCGGCTTTAACCAGAGCCGCTCGCTCGAGCTGGGCTCGAAGTATCTTCACGAGACCCGCCGCCACGCGGAGCGGGTCGCACTCGAGATTCCGCTGCTCGGACGCATCGCCGCCGGGCAACCGGTCGAGGCCGTAGAGCAACGCGCGACTCTCAGCTTCGCCGACTTTGTGGGAAACGCCGGAACATTCGCGCTCGAAGTGCGCGGTGAGTCCATGATCGACGACCACATTTGCGACGGCGACATGATCCTGCTGGAGCGCGTCAGCGAAGTTCACAATGGCGACATCGTGGTTGCCCTGGTGCGCGGAGCCGATACAACCCTCAAGCGATTCTATCGCGAGCCGGGAGACAAAGTCCGGCTGCAGCCAGCTAACGCGAACTTACAGCCGATCCTGGTCCCTGCCGCGGACGTGCAGATTCAAGGCCGGCTGCTGGCTGTTCTCCGCAAATATAAGTAAGTCGATTTCGGCGTCTAACTGCGCGTAACATGACGCGCATGCTTGTGCCGGTATTTAGGCGCGTGCGACTGCGCCGGAGCGTAACTCGGTCTCGGCACGCAGCCAGTCTTGCTCGGGAGAGCCGCCTTGATAGCCGCGCGCTTCCCAATAACCGTAAGCCAGTTGGGCGATCTCTTCGAACGTGGGAGTAGTGTTGGGAAATTCTGCTGGAACGGCCCGCCGATCGATCGAAGTCGATGCCGCGATGGGGCTTTCCGATGTCTCCACAAAGGCGCTCTGGTGCTTGCGACTTACTTTACTTTTGCCGCGTGCCGCAGCGGCTGCGCCGGAGACAATAGGCCCTGAACCAGAACTACGTTTAGTTGGCATATAGGTAATCCTCCCTAAATTCAGCTTGATTTTGCTATTTTACCAGACTTCCCCATGCTGGACTAACAAAAGTTTTGGATGCCTGGTACCAGCCGCATGATGCGCGGCGGGATTCAGACAAGCTGGTTCGGCCGAGGTATATTCCGAGGTATATTAATGTTAGCGTGCTAACCCGATTAGCGGTTCCTCTACTGCTTATCGTCACGGCGGCCGGGCTAAGGGCGGCTGCACCGCGCGTGTTGATAGTGGATGTGGACGGCATGATTCATCCTGTCACCGTAGACATCCTGGCGCGCGCTATCCAACAGGCCAAACAGGAAGACAGCGCGGTTATCCTGGTGCGCTTGAATACGCCGGGCGGCCTGATGGACGCCATGCGCGAGTCGATCCAGAAGATCATCGCTGCGCCGATGCCCGTAGTCACCTATGTGGCTCCTAGTGGAGCGCGCGCGGCTTCCGCCGGCTTCTTCATTCTCGAGGCCGGCGACGTAGCCGCGATGGCGCCGGGAACCAACACGGGCGCCGCGCATCCCGTTCTGATCGGCAGCCAGATGGATCCGGTGATGAAACAGAAGGTGGAGAACGACGCAGCCGCGTCATTGCGCAGCATTGTGGGCAAGCGCGGGCGTAACAGCGAACTGGCAGAGAAAGCCGTGCGGGAAAGCCAGTCGTTCACCGATAAAGAAGCGCTGGACAATCGTCTGATCGAGTTAGTCGCGCGCGACGAGCGCGACCTGCTGGACAAACTGGATGGCCGCGAGATCGCGCGCCTGGATGGGGCGCGTCAGGTACTGCACACGCGCGGCGCGATACTCGAAGTCTACCAACGCACCCTTCGACAGAAAATCGTTTCGGCCATTGCCGACCCCAACCTGGCTCTGGTTCTGCTGGTGCTCGGCGCGCTCGGCATCTACGTGGAATTCAGCTCGCCCGGGCTCATCGTACCCGGCATCCTGGGAGCCATTCTGGTGTTGCTGGGGCTCTCCGCTATCTCCGTGCTGCCGCTCAACGGGCTGGGCGTCGCGTTGCTGCTGCTGGCTCTGGCTCTTTTCATTCTGGAGGCCAAGTTCGCGACGCACGGCATTCTCGGCGCCGGCGGCGCGTTGTCCATGGTTCTGGGTGCGGTCATGCTGGTCGATAGTCCCACCCCTGAGATGCGTGTCCATCTCTCGACCGCGATCGCGCTGGCTGTCCCCTTCTCGCTCATCACCATGCTGCTGCTGTCGCTGGTCGTGCGCGCGCGCCGCAATAAAGTAGTCACCGGCGCCGAAGGGATGGTGGGCGAAATCGGAACCACGCTTACGCCGCTCTCGCCTGACGGCAAGGTCTTCGTGCGCGGCGAATATTGGAACGCGGTCTCCCCCGTTGCGGTGGCCGCCGGCGTCCCCATCCGCGTCACTGCTGTTGATAAACTCAAACTCACGGTGGAAGCTGTCACGCCGCGGAATGGAGCTTGAATCATGATCGACTTCACCAGCTTTACGACCATCGTCATCGCCATTGTGGTGCTGTACCTGTTGTCCGCCATCAAGATCCTGCGGGAGTATGAGCGAGGCGTGATCTTTCGTCTGGGGCGCGTCCTGAGTAATGCCAAAGGACCCGGGCTCGTGCTGGTCTTCGCGCCCATCGATCGCATGGTGCGGGTGTCTCTCCGCATCGATACTCTCGAGGTTCCGGCCCAGGATGTGGTCACCCGCGACAACGTCACCGTGAAAGTGAATGCGGTGATCTATTTCCGCGTCATCGAGCCGCGCCTGGCTGTGGTGGAAGTTAGCAACTTTCTGTATGCCACCTCGCAACTGGCCCAAACCACGTTGCGCAGCGTCTTGGGCGAGGTGGAACTCGACGAGCTTTTGAGCCAGCGCGAGAAACTCAACGTGCGGCTGCAATCCATCCTCGACCAGCACACCGCGCCCTGGGGCGTGAAGGTGACCATGGTCGAAGTCAAGCAGGTGGATTTCGCCGAGCAAATGATCCGCGCCATGGGCCGCCAGGCCGAAGCGGAGCGCGAGCGGCGCGCTAAAATCATTCATGCCGAGGGCGAATTCACCGCCGCTACCAAGCTGGCCATGGCTGCCGAGCTCCTGCAGAAGCAGCCTGCCGCGATACAGTTGCGCTACCTCGAGACGCTGGTCGAAATCGGCGTGGAGAAGAATACTACCATCGTTTTCCCGCTGCCGCTCGATATAATCTCATCTTTAGATCGTGCCCTGAACAGA
>Ga0302326_10010091_pt1 | contig 20491 bp, 24 predicted proteins | sample Palsa_T0_3_FD_202264 | JGI IMG/M metagenome (GOLD analysis project Ga0302326, IMG submission 202264) | Peat permafrost microbial communities from Stordalen Mire near Abisko, Sweden - Palsa_T0_3 | ecosystem: Environmental > Terrestrial > Soil > Palsa > Peat permafrost | place: Sweden: Abisko...
CGGCCACGGGCCCGAGTTCGACTTGGCGGTCGACCCGCTGGAGGGGACCAACCTGTGTGCCCGTGGCTGGCCCGGGGCCATCACCGTGCTGGCTGCCGCCCCCCGTCATACCTTCGCCCCCATCGTGGGCTTCTACATGGACAAATTGGTGGTGGGGCCGGGGGCGCATGGCGCCATCGACATCGAGGCGCCCATCGAGGACAACCTGACCACGGTGGCGGCGGCCCTCGGAGTCAAGGTGGCCACGTTGCGGGTGGCGGTGCTGGCCAAGCCCCGCCACGTCGAGATGATCAGCCGCATCCGGGCCACCGGGGCGGGCGTGGTCGAGATCCCCGACGGTGACGTCATGGCGGGCCTGGCGTCGCTGGTGCCGGGCGGCGGCATCGACCTGTCGGCCGGGATCGGGGGCGCGCCGGAGGGCGTGATCACGGCGTGCGCCGTGCGCCTGCTCGGGGGCGACATGCAGGGACGGCCCGCGCCGCAGAGCGACGAGGAGCGCCAGATGGTGGCCGACGCAGGCGAGGCGGGCAAGGTGTTCATGCTCGACGACCTGTCGGAGTCCGACGACGGAATCTTCGTGGCCAGCGGCGTGACCGGCAGTGCCGCCTTGCCCGGGGTAACGGTCTCCCCGGACGGCTATCACGTCCAGAGCGTGCTCATCACCCGCGACCAGGGGCTGCTGCGGATCGGCTGTACCGTCCGCGACTAAAGCCGCTTAGTGGTCGCTTAGGGGGCGGGTGTCTTCTTCATGGGAGGCGGGCGCTCGATGCCCCACCGGACCCCACCCGGGCCCATGGCCTTGCCGCCGAACTTGTCGGGGCTCGACTCAAATGCCGTTCCACCGCCCTCTTCGCCCTCGTACTTCTCGTCCAAGATGGTGCGCAGGCTGTCCCAGTCGACATCGACCCGGACCCGCCGACCGGCATCGTCGATCTCGGCGATGTGGCCGTCGGCTACGTCGCCGGTGTAGCCCTCGATGACCATGGCCTCGGCGCCGACCGACACGGGGCCGACGAGCTGGTCGATCGGCACCCAGGACGGCTCGGAGGGATTGTCGACGTTCTTGGTGATCGTCACGACTGCGATCATTGGTGCCACCTAGCTTTCCGGCGAAGCGCTGAGCTCCGCCTCACTATTACTCCGGGTCAGAGACTCGAACGTGTGCCCCTCGAAGGCGGCGTGGTTGCCCGAGTTGACCCGATCCCAGATGAGTTTTTCGATCTTGGCCCGATCGTCGGGCCGGAAATGACGCCGGCACCCGTACGGAAGGCGCTTGAGGGGCAGGCACAGGATGTCGCATGCCACCTCCAGTACGCCGTCGTACTCGTCCAGCAGGGAAGACCATTCCGCCGTCTTGGTCTCCCACGTCTCGTCCTCGGCCTCGTAGGCGTCGAGGAATTCCTTCAGCCTGCTGATCTCGGCCATGACCACGGCCACCTTCAGGTGTTCCCGGGGGAAGGCCAGCAGGGACGGCTCGATCTCGTAGCGCTCGGCCAGCGAGTCGGCCTTCGATCGGAACGCCGTCGCTTCGCCGTCGTACTCGCTCGACTCGGCGGTGGCCAACAAGGCCCGGACCTTGAGAAGGATGTCCATCTCCTCCTTCTCGGCCTGGGCCTGGGCCAACTCCTCGGCCTTGAGCGTCTGTTCCTGCACGGTGCCGCTGCGCGTTGTGATGGGTGTTCACCTTCTCCATGTGGCTTCTCTAGGTGGTGTCGAGGCCGCGCCCAGGCCGCCGCCCGCACACCGGTGTCAAATTAACAGGCTACGCGGGGCTGGGCTGCGTGGAAGTGATCTTGCCCGAGGCCCACAGCTTGGCGGGCGCCGTGCCGCCTAGCTTGCGGTACACGAAGCGCTCGATGCGGTCCCGGTCGGTGGCGTCGATGGAGGTGAAGGCGAGGCGCACCGTGGCCGGCCCTTCCTGTCCCACGACCACCTGCACCGTCCGCCCCAGCGCCAGCACCGCGTCGCCGCCCGGAACGGTAATGGCTACCGCCAGCTTCGAGCCCACCTTGAGCGACGGGTGGGCGGCGATGATCATCATCAGGCCACCCCCGCCCAGGTTGCCAACCTCACCGGGGGCGCTGAGGAAGGTCATGGCCTTGCCATCCAGCAGCGCCACCGGGATGGTGAGATCCACGTCGGCCCGCACGAAGCGGCGCCGTTGCGTAGTAGTCACCTGCTTGGGCGGCTCCAGGCGGATGACCCCGACCCCGCCCGGGGCGGCAGAAAGGGTCGCCTCGACCACGGAACTGTCGAACTGGCAGAAGCCCGAGTGGTCGCCGTAGCTGGCCCGGACCAGGGTGGCGGCGGGAAAGGCGGCGATGGCGGCCGGGTCGGTGACGGTGAGGGTGAGGCCCCGCTCGCTGAACGATGCCATGGCGCCCATCGTGGTCACGGGGGGCACGCTGTCGATGACCTCAAGCTCCACACGCTCGGGGAAGACTTCCGCTTGGAGGTCGCTCATGGCGCCATTGTGACGCTTCTCGCCGTCCTGGGCGACTCGCCGGAAAAGTCTCCCCCAGATGGGGGAAATCCTGACGTATTAGGTCATATATCCAGGTCAGCCCTGTGTGAAGCTTGTGTATATGGGTGTGAAAGACACCCATTTACACGCCCGACACAATCCCCTATACCTCATCCCTGGCGCACCATGCGCCGTCCTCTAGGACCGCGGGAGGCAAAGCAGTATGGCATCTGCGCTTGACGAACTTGTTGTCCACGTCTTGTGGATCAACGCTGGACTGAGCTGTGATGGCGACTCCGTCGCTCTCACCTCGGCTACCCAGCCCAGCATTGAGGAAATTGCCCTTGGGGCACTGCCCGGACTGCCGAAGATCGCAGTTCACTGGCCACTCATCGACTTTGAGTGCGGGCCGGTTGGTGGAGCAGACGACTTCATCGAGTGGTTCTTCATGGCTGAGCGGGGCGAGCTGGAGCCGTTCGTGCTGGTGGTCGAGGGGTCCATCCCCAACGAGGCCATCAAGCGCGAGGGTTACTGGTGCGGTTTCGGGAACAACCCGGCCACCGATCAGCCCATGACCACGAGCGAGTGGCTTGACCGCCTGGCTCCGAAGGCAACGGCCATCCTGGCCGTTGGTACGTGCGCCACCTACGGTGGCATTCACGCCATGTCCGGCAACCCCACTGGGGCCATGGGCGTCGCGGACTACCTCGGATGGGGCTGGAAGTCCAAGGCCGGACTGCCAATCGTCAACGTGCCTGGCTGCCCGGTCCACCCCGACAACCTGTCGGAGACCATCCTGTACCTGCTGTACCAGGCCACTGGCCAAGCTCCGATGATCCCCTTGGACGATGCCCTGCGGCCCCTGTGGCTGTTCGGCAACACCGTGCATGAGGGTTGCGACCGGGCCGGCTATTACGAGCAGGGCGACTTTGCCGACGAGTACGGCTCGCCCAAATGCATCGTGAAGCTGGGCTGCTGGGGTCCCGTAGTGAAGTGCAATGTCCCCAAGCGGGGATGGACCAACGGCGTGGGCGGTTGCCCGAACGTCGGCGGTATTTGCATCGGTTGCACCATGCCCGGCTTCCCGGACAAGTTCATGCCCTTCATGGATGAGCCCCCCGGTGCTAGGGTTTCGACCGCTGCTTCGGGGGTTTATGGAGGCGCGATCCGTGGATTGCGTCGTATTACCGGCAAGACCGTGGACGAGGAGCCGAAGTGGCGTACGCCAGGCAAGAAGCTCCTGACCGGGTACAAGGGCGAGTGGAGGTAGTCGAGTATGCCTACTAGGACACAACAGGCCAGCGGGCTGGTCGAGATGGCGTGGGATCCGATCACGCGCATCGTCGGCAGCCTGGGGATTTACACGAAGATCGATTTCGGTCGCGGCCGGGTCGTCGACTGCCACTCCACCTCGTCGATCTTCCGTGGCTACAGCATCTTCATGAAGGGCAAGGACCCTCGGGACGCCCACTACATCACCAGCCGCATTTGCGGTATTTGTGGTGACAACCACTGCGAGGTTTCGACCTGGACCCAGAACATGGCGTTCGGCGTTGTTCCCCCGCACCTGGGTGAGTGGATCTCCAACCTGGGTGAAGCGGCCGAGTACATGTTCGACCACAACATCTTCCAGGAGAACCTGGTCGGCGTCGACTTCTGCGAGAAGATGGTCGCAGAGACCAACCCGGGCGTGCTTGACCTGGCCAACCGGACCCCCGCCCCTAACGCGGCGTCCCACGGCTATGCCTACATCGGCGACATCATGCGGTCGCTCAACCCGTTCTCGGGTGAGTTCTACCGTGAGGCTCTGGCGGTCAGCCGCTGGACCCGTGAGATGTTCTGCCTCATGGAAGGCCGTCACGTTCACCCGTCCACCCTGTATCCGGGCGGCAACGGCACCACGGCGACCATCCAGCTGTTCACCGACTACTACGCCCGGCTGATGCGTTATGCCGAGTTCATGAAGCGGGTCGTGCCCCTGCACGAGGACCTCTTCCTGTTCTTCTACGACGCCATGCCGGGCTACGAAGAAGTCGGCCGTCGTCGCATCCTGACCGGTTGCTGGGGCTCGTTCCAGGACCCGGATCACTGCGACTTCAACTACCGCAACATGACCGATTGGGGTCGTGCCATGTTCGTCACCCCGGGCGTCGTCGTCGACGGCAAGCTGGTGACCAACGACCTGGTCGACATCAACCTCGGCATCCGGATCCTCCTCGGTCACTCGTTCTACGACGACTGGGAAGGCCAGGAGATGTTCGTGACCAAGGATCCCTTGGGCAACCCAGTGGATCGCCGTCACCCGTGGAACCAGCACACGATCCCGCAGCCCCAGAAGCGCGACTTCGACGGCAAGTACAGCTGGGTCATGGCTCCTCGTTGGTTCGACGGTCGCGATCACCTCGCTCTGGACACTGGCGGCGGCCCCTTGGCCCGTCTCTTCGCCATCGCCCTTTCGGGCCTGGTGGATATCGGCTACATCAAGGCCACTGGTCACTCGATCGAGTTCCACCTGCCCCGGACGGCCCTCAAGCCGGCTGCGGACTTCGTGTGGGATGTCCCGAAGTGGTCCAACGCCATCGAGCGTGACCGTGCCCGGTCCTACTTCCAGCTGTACGCCTGCTGCTGCGCCCTGCACTTCATGGACAAGGCACTGGCGGAAGTTCGCGCCGGACACACCAAGACTTGGTCGCCGTTCACGGTGCCCGACGAGGCCATCGGTTGCGGCTTCATCGAGGCGGTCCGCGGTGTTCTCTCCCATCACCTGGTTATCCGGGGCGGGAAGATCGCCAACTACCACCCGTACCCTCCGACCCCCTGGAACGCCAACCCGCGTGACAGCTACGGGACGCCGGGACCCTACGAAGATGCGGTCATGAACACCCCCATCTTCGAGGAGAACAGCCTCGAGAACTTCAAGGGCATCGACATCATGCGTGCGGTCCGGTCGTTCGACCCCTGCCTGCCGTGTGGCGTCCACATGTACCTGGGCAAGGGCAAGGTCCTCAAGCGGACGCACTCACCTGCCTCCGCGGCCGAGGATTGCACCCTGCAGGTCGGTTGACAAAGGTTGTGACTGGCCTCCCCGGGTGACCGGGGAGGCCAGTTGTTGGTGTAACTAAATTGACCCCGGAGGGGGGCCCATGGCCGAGAAGAAGAACCTCCGGGCCGTTGGTGACCGGATCGAGCAGCTGCTCGACGAGCTTCGAGCAGCTGCTGATCCGCGCTTATACGGTCAGGCTGAAGAGATGTTGGGCCTGGTCACCGATTTGTATGGCGGTGGCTTGGCGCGAATCGTCGAGGTAGTGGGGGAAAGCGATCCAGCACTGATGGACCGCTTGGCCCACGACGAGCTCATTTCGAGCTTGCTCCTCGTCCACGGAATTCATCCCGATGACCTGGCGACACGCGTCGCCCGTGCTCTGGAGGGCGTCAGGCCGATGCTGGCCACCCATGGGGGGGACGTCGAACTTCTAGATATTGACGCCGCCGCCGGCGCAGTCCACCTCAACCTGTTGGGCAGCTGCCATGGATGCCCGTCGTCCACCGTGACGCTGCGCATGGCAGTGGAGACCGCCATCGCGGAGGCGGCACCCGAGATCATCATCATCGACGTCGAACAACCCACCGAAGAAGTTGTTCCGGTGGGAGCCCCGGTACCGATCTCGCTGGGGACGAAGAAGCCGGTGTACGAAGAGTGCCCGGCCGAACTGGTCTCGCAGGCGTAAGAATGAAGTGATGAGAACAGCAACAACGATGAGTGAAGGAATATGAGCGACTCAGCCAGCGGACTCGGTGCGACCAACGGTGGCAACGGTGCCACCGCCGCGCCCAGTACCGCGACGACTGGGACAACTACTGGGCCGATCCGCTCCCGCGTCCCGACCGGCCCCGGCGCGCCCCCGGTCAGCGACGTGCCCCGTGAGCCGCTCAAGGTACTTGAGCGTATCCGTGACCGCAGCGTGGCCCGCCGTCCCCGCCCGGGCGAGGTATGCGAGCTGTGCGGGGAACCGATCCCCGACGAGCATGGCCATCTGGTCGACCTCAAGGCGCGCAACCTGATGTGCTCGTGCCGGCCGTGCTACTTGCTGTTCACCCCGGATGGCTCGGGCGGCAAGCACTATCTGGCGGTGCCTGAGCGGTATCTGACATTCCCCGATTTCGAGCTTTCCCAGATGCAATGGGATGCCCTGCAGATTCCCGTGAGTGTGGCGTTCTTCCTGGTCAACTCCGAGTTGAAGCGGGTGGCGGCGTTCTACCCGAGCCCGGCCGGCGCGACCGAGTCACTCCTGTCCCTGGAGATCTGGGACGAGGTCGTGGCGGCCAACCCAAGCTTGGGCAGCATCCTCCCCGATGTCGAGGCATTTCTCGTCCAGAAGGACAAGACGGGCAACAATCCGGAGTGCTTCCTGGTCCCCATCGACGCCTGCTACGAGTTGGTGGGCGAAATGCGCAAGCTGTGGCGGGGATTCGACGGTGGCAAGGAAGCCCGGGAGGCCCTCGAGGCGTTCTTCGACCGAGTCAAGTCGAGAGCCCAGAAAGCCTGATGAGCTCTCTCGATTTCGAGATCCTCGACGCCCGGGCGCAAAACTACGCGGCCGTCCCGACGATCAACTTCCGGACGCGCATAACCGAGGCCTCCGGCGCCTATGTCCACGCCGTGGCCCTGCGGGCCCAGATCATGATCGAGCCCCAGCGCCGCTCATACCAGGGCGAAGATCACGATCGGCTGTATGAGTTGTTTGACGACCCCAAGCGCTGGGGTACGACCCTCAAGCCGTTCCTGTGGACCCACACCGGGGTCATTGTGCCCCGGTTCGAGGGTACGACTGAGGTCGATCTGCCCATGACGGCCACGTACGACTTCGAGGTAGCGGGCAACAAGTACCTGCACAGCCTGCGCGACGGCGAGGTACCGCTGCAGTTCCTGTTTGCCGGCACCTTTTTCACCAACGGCGACAACGGCACCGGGTTCGCGGCCGAGCCGGTGGGCTGGAACAAGGACCGGTCGTTTCGCATGCCCGTCCAGGTGTGGCGGGACTGCATGGACATGTACTTCCCCAACAGCGGCTGGATCCGGGCCCGCACGGAGACGATTGACCTGCTCACCAAGTTCAAGGTGAGCAAGGCGCTGCCCACGTGGGAAGACACCATCGAGGTGCTGCTGAAGCAGGCCGGTGAGGACGTATGACGGCGCCTGCACGCAGCGCCGACCGGCTCTTGTCCGAGAAGATGGAGCGCCGCTTCGCCACGGCCAGCGGCGTGGCCAACGCCGTGCTGTACGAGGGCTACGTCCTGTACCCCTACCACGCCACCAATGGCAAGAACCGGGGTGCTGTCCGCTTCCAGTGGGGCGTGCTGGTTCCGCCCGCTTGGCTCCAGGTGGACCCCCACGAGCGCTGCCTGCAGCGCACCGAGTTGATCGTCGATCCGGGCACCGAGCCCCAGATCGCGGTGCGGCTGCGTTTCCTCCAATTGCAGCATCGTGCGCTTGAGGTGGCCGACGACTCGGTGCCCGGCGGCTTCACCCGAACAGGCAAGCTTGAGGTGGACGACCGGGTGTGGATGGAGTGGGACGAGGCGATCGAGCAGGACTTCGATCTGGGTGTGATCCCGTTGCTGCCGCTGGCCAACGCCGCGCTGACTGTGCCGCTCAACTTCCCCGCGTCGGAGGACACCGAGATCGTGACCGACGCCACGGCCGGAGCCGACGCTCCGCCCGCTGGTCGCATCGTGCGCACCACCGAACCCATCGCCGGTGAGGCCCGGGTGACTGCGCAATGGGCCGATGGCCCCGGCGTGCTCATCAAGGTGACCATCGAGGTCGAGAACTCGACCCCCTGGTCCGACCTCGAAACGGGCCGGGAAGAGGTCATGCGGCGCTCGCTGATTGCCGTGCACACCTTGGCCGCGCTGGAAGACGGCGCATTCTGCTCGGTGTTCGACCCGCCCGAAGGCAGCGAGCAAGCGGTGGCCAGTTGCAAGAGCATCGGGTCCTACGCCGTGCTGGTGGGCTCGGCGGGCGCCACCGACCTGGTGCTGGCGTCGCCCATCATCCTGTACGACTATCCGGCCATTGCCCCGGAGAGCGACGGCGACTTCCACGACGGCTGCGAGATCGACGAGATCCTGGCGCTGCGAGTCCTGACCCTGACCGACGAGGAAAAGGCCGAGGCCCGGGGTACCGATCCCCGTGCCCGGGCCATCATCGACCGCTGCGACAACATGGAAGAGGGGTCGTGGGACAAACTCCACGGCACCATGCGCGACATCCGGACCCTCGACGCCGGCCCCACGCGCATCGACCCGACCGATCCGGAACCCGTTCCGTGGCTCGACCCGGTCATCGACGCATCGTTCGACCCGTGGTCCGACATCGTGGTGATCGCGGATGTCGAGGTCAGCAAGGGCTCCCGGGTGCGGTTGCGCCCGAGCCATCGGGCCGACGTGCACGACATCTTCCTGGCCGGCCTCACCGCCACTGTGGCCGGGGTGTTCCACGACGTTGACGGCGGTTTCCACGTCGCCGTGACGGTGGATGGCGACCCGGCTACCGAATTGTACGAGATGCAGGGTCGCTTCTATTACTTCCACCCCGACGAGATCGAGCCGATGAGCGAGGCCGACGCCATCGCGGAGGGCCAGGTCGAGGCCATGGCCCAAGCGGGCCGTGACGTCGATGCCGCCCGGGCCGGCACGACGCCGTGGAGCGACTTCGACTTCCCCACCATTTACGGCGCGGGAAGTCAAGACGGTGGAAGTCAAGACGGTGGAAGTCAAGACGGTGGAGCCGCAACCGGGGAAAAGGCGACCGGCTCGGCCGGGAGCTCCCTGGGCGCCGATGAGGGGGACGGGCAATGAGTCCCCGCATCTTGTGCGCCGGTATCGGCAACATATTTTTCAGCGATGACGGCTTCGGGGTCGAGGTGGCCAACCGTATGGCCCGGCTCCCCATGCCGGATTGCGTACAGATCGAGGACTACGGCATTCGTGGGGTTCACTTGGCGTACGAGCTCTGTCAGGGCTACGACGTGTTGGTGCTCATCGACGCAATGCCGATGGGGGATGAGCCCCCGGGAACGCTCGTAGTGCTCGAACCCGACGCGCCGCCGTCTGCCGAACAAGGCGACGACATCGTGCCGGTGATGGACGCTCACACCATGAGTCCCCTTGTGGTGCTGACGACTTTGGCTAACCTCGGTGGTTCCGTCGGTCGGATACTGGTAGTTGGATGCCAGCCCGCGACAATCGAGGAAGGGATGGGCCTCTCGGAACCGGTGGCTGCTGCCGTCGACCGAGCTGTTGAGATGGTGAGCGAGTTGCTCACTGAGTTGGTGGGCGACCTGCTTACCGACGTGTGCCAACCTGCTGGAAGGGAGACCAGAGCATGATTCGACGTTTGGTGATGTCATTGGTGTTTGCGCTGCTGGCGGCGGTAGTTGTCAAGTCGCTGCCCGACATTGCGCGTTATTTGAAGATACGCGAGATGTGACATGACAGTCCTCGGCTTCATTTTCCTCGGCCTGCTGGCCGTCTTCGTGCTGTTCGTACTTGTGCTGTTCCTGGCTTCGCTGTCCAGCATCAGTCGGTACACGCGAATCCGCAAGATGTGACAATCGAACTGGAAAGGCAAGTCCAATGTGCTTAGGGATACCTGGCCAGGTCATCGAGATGCTCGACCATGAGCATCTTGCCCGGGTCGATGTGGCCGGCGTAGGCCGGGTCATCAATATCGGGTTGCTCGAGGACGAGAAGATCGCGGTAGGCGACTGGGTCCTCATCCATGTCGGCTTTGCCATGTCCAAGATTGACGAGGAAGAAGCAGAGCAGGCGATGGCTGGGTTGCAAATGATGGGCGAGGCATACACCGACGAGATGGCGGCCATGACAGCGTCATCGAGTGTCACGACCAATACAGGAGGAGAAGCATGGCAGCGATAGTGGGGCTGATCATCGGCTACCTGCTCGGCACCCGTGCGGGAGACAAGGGTCGCAAGGAGCTTGAGGAGTCGTGGAAGACCATCACCACGTCCCAGGGCTTCCGAGACATGCTGGGTGGTCTCTTTGCACTCATGGCTGAGTTCGTGAACAAGGGCAGGGGGGCGCTGGCCACAAAGCTCCAGACGCCGGAAATCGAAGCCCGTTCTCGCGAGCTCGAGCAAGCGGCTTAAGGAGTTCGGTCAGCATGCGCTTCGTCGACGAGTACCGTGATCCCGCTGCCGCGCGGGCCTTGGTAGGCCGGATCACCGAGCTTGCAGGCGACGGCCATTTCAAGTTCATGGAGGTGTGCGGGGGCCACACCCATACCATCTACCGGCACGGTATCGAGCACGTCCTGCCGTCCAGCGTTGAGCTGGTCCACGGCCCGGGCTGCCCGGTGTGTGTCATTCCCATGGGTCGTGTCGATGACGCCATTGCGGTGGCTGAGAACCGGGATTCTCAGGATCGCAGCGTCATCTTCACGTCCTTCGGGGACATGATGCGGGTCCCTGGGAGCAATGGCAATCTTTTGGAGGCGAAGGCCCGCGGAGCGGACATCCGTTTCGTGTACTCGCCGCTTGACTCCCTGAAGATCGCCATGGAGAACCCTGATCGGGAAGTTGTCTTCTTCGCCGTGGGGTTCGAAACCACCGCTCCCTCTACCGCACTTACCCTGCTGAAGGCTCGTGATCACGGGGTCACGAACTTCAGCGTGTTCTGCAACCACGTCACGATCGTGCCCCCAATCAAGGCCATCCTTGAGTCCCCGGACCTGAGGCTTGATGGTTTCCTGGGACCAGGCCACGTGTCGACAGTTGTTGGTCAACGTCCGTACCGCTTCGTGGCAGACCACTACGGCAAGCCGTTGGTCACCGCCGGATTCGAGCCACTCGACATCCTGCAGGCCATCGCCATGCTGCTCCTTCAGATCTCCGAAGGTCGCTGCGAGATCGAAAACCAGTACACCCGGGTGGTGCGGGAAGAAGGCAACCCGGTGGCGTTGAACGTGCTGGGCGAGGTGTTCGAGTTGCGCCCTCACTTCGAGTGGCGGGGTCTGGGCTTCATCTCCCAGAGCGCGCTGAAACTACGTCCCGAGTTCGCCGACTTTGACGCCGAGCTGAAGTACCACGTGCCCGGTGTTCGAGTCGCCGACCCCAAGGCGTGCCAGTGCGGCGAGGTGCTCAAGGGCGTCATCAAGCCTTGGGAGTGCAAGGTGTTCGGTACTGCATGCACGCCCGAGACGCCGATCGGCACCTGCATGGTGTCCTCGGAGGGCGCGTGTGCGGCGTACTACAACTTCGGTCGCCTCCATCGTGAGGCGGCAGTGACACTGGGTCGGAGGGCGTAAGCGCGCCGTCCGCTCACCTGCGTCAGAGAAACTCGCAATTGGTACAGATATGGACAACAATGTGGGATGCCGTGACTACGGCAACCTGCTGGAGGGACCTACTCGCAAGATGAGAGGAGCAGGGACGTGGAAGTTGTCGCAGGTTTTTTGCTCGGCTATTTCCTAGGCACCGAGTCGGGCGCCCAGGGAGTGTCGGTGATGAAGGACGCATTGGGATCGGTCGCGGGTTCTGGCGATGTCCAGTCCGTGATCTCCGGCAGCATGTCTTCGGCGCAAGGGCTGATCGGTGGCCTGTTCAGCGGTGGGGGTTCGGTCAAGGACGCTCTGACTGAGATGGCATCCTCCGAGCAGGTGAAGGGCATCGTGTCCACGGGCATGTCCACCGCGCAGGGGCTGGTCTTCGACCTGATCGGGAAGGGCAAGGAAATGGTTTCACAGCAGCGGGGCAGAGGGCTCTCGCTGGTTATCTGAACACTGTTATTCGACCAAGGCGAAGGAGAAGGAAATGGCCGACATCTTCGAGACTGTCATTGGAATGGCTGAGCCGGCGCTGAAGATGGTCGGCGGCATCGTGGAAGAGGTGCAAGCTACGGTGCAGAAGTTCGTCAACAACGCCGTAGCCGAAGCCCTCAAGGCATCGGGAGCCGGGGCCGCAGCTGCGCCTCCAGCCGCTGCTCCCGCCGCCGCCGCACGAGTTCGTCCCCTGCGGGCGCCGGGCCGCTGATTCGGGGCAGGGCTGGGCGACCTCGCCTCGCACCTGCCTAAACCATCCAGTTTGGACCGAGCCCAGCGCCTGCACAGGCGACCCTCGGGACGAGCGCCTAGAGACGACTGGCCTGACCGGCGAGAAGGTTTGCTGGTCGGGCCTGTTCGCGCCGTCACTCCTATTTGAGATAGTCATATCACTATCAATGGGCGGGGAATCAGTATTAGACAGGTTAAGGTTTGTAAGGCAGTATGAGGACAGGCGCAGTACAGCCATTCGACTCAGGGAGGCTCCATGGCAGAAAGCGGCAACGGCAACTTGCACGGCAAGCAGGCGCTGGAAGGTGAGAAGCGCTGGGGCGCCGGGGTCATCCCCTACGCCAAGATGGGCTACTGGGAGCCCGACTACGTGCCCAAGGACACCGATGTCCTTTCGGCCCACCGGATCACCCCCCAGGCGGGCGTGGACCCGATCGAAGCGGCGGCCGCCGTGGCCGGCGAATCCTCGACCGCCACGTGGACGGTGGTGTGGACCGACCGGCTGACCAACTACAAGCAGTACCAGGCCAAGGCGTACCGGGTGGACCCGGTCCCCGGCTCGGACAACCAGTACATCGCTTACATCGCCCATGACATCGACCTGTTCGAGGAGGGCTCCGTGCCCAACCTCACGGCCTCGATCATCGGCAACGTGTTCGGCTTCAAGGCCCTCAAGGCCCTGCGCCTCGAGGACATGCGGATCCCCACCGCCTACCTGAAGACCTTCCCCGGACCTCCGCACGGCATCGTCATGGAGCGGGAGTACCTCAACAAGTTCGGCCGTCCCTTCCTGGGAGCCACCGTCAAGCCCAAGCTGGGCCTGTCGGCCAAGAACTACGGCCGGGTGGTGTACGAGGCCCTCAAGGGTGGCCTGGACTTCACCAAGGACGACGAGAACATCAACAGCCAGCCGTTCATGCGCTGGCGTGACCGCTTCCTCTTCTCCATCGAAGGGGTCAACCGGGCCAACGAGATGACCGGCGAGGTCAAGGGTCACTACATGAACGTGACCGCCGCCACCATGGAAGAGATCTACGAGCGGGCCGAGTTCGCCAAGTCCATCGGCAGCCCGATCATCATGATCGACCTGGTCATCGGCTACACCGCCATGACCTCCATTTCCAAGTGGGCCCGGGCCAACGGCATGCTGCTCCACCTCCACCGGGCCGGTCACGGTACCTACACCCGCCAGAAGACCCACGGCGTCAGCTTCCGGGTCATCTCCAAGTGGGTGCGGATGATGGGTGTCGACCACGTCCACGCGGGCACCGTGGTGGGCAAGCTGGAAGGCGATCCCAACATGATCGCGGGCTACTACGACACCCTGCGGCTCAACGACACCCCGATCGACCCCGTCAAGGGCCTGTATTTCGAGCAGCACTGGAACTCCATGCCCGGCGTCATGCCCGTCGCTTCGGGCGGCATCCACGCCGGCCAGATGCACCAGCTGCTCCACTACCTGGGCGAGGACTGCGTGCTGCAGTTCGGCGGCGGCACCATCGGCCACCCCATGGGCATCGCGGCGGGCGCCGAGGCCAACCGGGTTGCGCTTGAAGGGATGGTCAAGGCCCGCAACGAGGGTCGCGACTACCTGGCCGAAGGCGACCAGATCCTGAAGGACCTGGCCAAGAAGAACCAGGCCCTGCAGGTCGCACTCGACATCTGGGGCGACATCAGCTTCAACTACGAGTCCACCGACACGCCCGACGTCCTGCCCACCGCGACGGCCTAACAGGAGCCATCATGAAAGTCACCCAAGGAGCCTTCTCCTTTCTCCCCGAGCTCACCGACGACGAGATCACGCTGCAGGTGCAGTATTCGATCGACCAGGGTTTCGCCTTGGCCGTCGAGTTCACCGACGACCCCCATCCCCGCAACTGCCTGTGGGAAATGTGGGACCTGCCGATGTTCGACATCAAGGATGCCTCGGCCGTCGTGTTCGAGATGAACAAGTGCCGTGAGGCCTACCCCAACCACTACATCAAGATCGTGGCGTACGATCCGCACCCGAATCGCCAGACGACGGGCCTGGACTTCATCGTCCATCGCCCGGCCGAGGAGCCCGGGTTCCGGTTGGACCGCCAAGAGGCCAACGATCGCCACATCAACTACACGCTGCATTCCTACGCCGTTGAGAAGCCGCATGGAGAGCGGTACAGCAACGGCTCGAAGTGACAGACGCGGGCACCGGCTCGGGGCGGGGGTTCTCCTTCCGCTCCGGGCCGGCACCGGCTTCGGCCTCGTCGGCCTCGTCGTCTGCTGACGGCGAGGGGCGTGCGGTCACCGCCTTCGGCGACGAACTGCTACCCGACGATGCCTTGGTGGACGTGGGCTCGGAAGAGGCCGCGGTCCACACCAAAGAGGTCCTCGACCGCCTCGACCACGAACTGGTCGGCCTGGTGCCGGTCAAGCAGCGCATCCGAGAGATCGGGGACCTGTTGCTGGTCGACCGGCTGCGTCGCCGCTTCGGCATCGAGTCCTCCCGGCCCACCCTGCACATGTCGTTCACCGGCAGCCCGGGGACGGGCAAGACCACCGTGGCCATGCGCATGGCCCAGTTGCTCCACCGGCTGGGCTACCTGCAGAAGGGGCATCTGGTCAGCGTCACCCGTGACGACCTGGTGGGCCAGTACATCGGCCACACTGCGCCCAAGACCAAAGAGGTCCTGAAGCGGGCCATGGGCGGCGTGCTGTTCATCGACGAGGCGTACTACCTGTTCAAGCAGGACAACGAACGGGACTACGGCCAGGAGACCATCGAGATCCTGCTGCAGATCATGGAGAGCCAGCGGGAGAACCTGGTGGTGATCCTGGCTGGGTACAAGGACCGCATGGACACGTTCTTCGAGTCCAACCCGGGCATGGGTTCCCGGGTGGCCCACCACATCGACTTCCCCGACTACAGCGCCGACGAGCTGCTCCAGATCGCCCTGCTGATGTTGGACGAGCAGCACTACCAGTTCTCCGACGACGCCGAGAAGGCGTTCCGCAACTACCTGGAGCTGCGCATGAAGCAGCCGCGCTTCGCCAACGCCCGCAGCGTGCGCAACGCCCTGGAACGGGCCCGACTACGCCAAGCGGCCCGGATCGTGGCCAACCCCAGTCACCGGCTGAGCCGCACCGACCTGATGCGCCTCGAGGCCGAGGACATCATGCAGAGCCGGGTGTTCGACGTCGATTCACCCGACACGGCGGCCGAACCGGAGCCCAGCTGGGAGACATAACCGCGTCAGGCGATTGACATTGCCCCTTGACATACATGCCCCCGCCCGCTACGACTTGGGGGAAGGGTGGGGGGGAAGAACTGACGCAAATTATGAACCATCAGGCGGCTACCGCGGACTGGGCATCGCACCAGTCCCGGTTTGAGTTCGCGCCGCCACGGCACTTCCTGTTGCCCGCCATCTTGCTCCTCGTTTCGGAGAAGCCGGGCTACGGCTACAGCCTGGTCAAGGATCTCCACGACTTCCGTTTCGGCCAAGTGGAGCGGCCTGCCGTGTACCGGGCCCTGGCCCAGCTGGAGGGAGACGGGCTGGTCAAGGCGTGGGATGAGCCGGCCAAGGCCGGTCAGGCCCGCAAGGTCTACGGCATCACCGAGCACGGGGCCCGGGTGCTGCGGGCCTGGATGGGCGTGATCAAGGAAGAGCGCGACTGCCTGGACAACGTGCTGCACCGCTATCAGGCCACGGGCACGGCCGACGCCGCCCTGGCCCAGGTGGAAGGGGCGTGGCCCGCGTCACTCGGCCATGCCTGGTCGTCGGTCTCGTCCACCTGCGCGGCCGGTCGGCGGCGGGCGGTCAGCGAGGGCGCAGGCGCGCCCACCAGCCTGCAGATGCCGGCGCGCACCATGGCTGCGGCGGCTGCCACTTCGTCGGCGGCTTCGTCGGCGGCTTCGTCGGTCGGGGTGAGCCGGGCGGTCAGCACCCATCCGGGCCTTGAGGCGGTCGCCCCGTCGCTTGCCCCGGCGGTCAGGCGACGCTTCCGCGTGGTCCCCGATCGTTCCGTGGTCCTGATCGAGGCCCGCTCCACCGTCGGCCCCATCCGCTTCGGCGCCATGGGCCTGACCGGCTCGATCGAGGTCGACATGCGCGACGGCGAGGTGTGCTGCGACTCGCGGCCGAGCGCCGGTTTGGTCATCCCGATCGACGAGCTGCGGTCGGGCAACGGCCTGTACGACGCCGAACTGCTGCGCCGCATCGACGCCCGTCGGTTCCCCCGCGTCACGCTGTCCCTGGAGGACTGCACGCCGGTGGGGACGGGCGACCGGTATCGGTTGGCGGCCGAGGTGTTGTTTCATGGCGTGACCCGACCATTGCGGGGTACGGTGGGGTTGAAGCTATTGTCTGAGCGAAAGCTGGTCGTCACCGGGGACCATGCACTCGACGTCCGTGATTTTCAACTGCCATCACCGACGGTCCTGATGCTGCGGATCTATCCCGACGTCCGCATCAACCTGCATGTCGAGGCCGAACTCGAAGACTGAGTTCGGGGAGGTGGCGGAACAATGGAGATGCTGCTGGCCTTTGCGGTGGGATTCGCAGTAGGTGGCCAGGGTGGCACCCAGGACCGCCACGATGTCACCAACTCGTTCGGCACCATCCGCCACTCCGAAGAGGTGACGGCGTTGGTGAAAGTGGCCCGCGCACGTGTGGGCCAGACGCTGCGTGACGTGGCCGACCTGGTCGACGGCGGGATCGAAGTTCCGCCCACCCCCGACTTGGTCGACCGGGTTCGCCAGCTCGTCCAGCGCTAGCGGCGACTCGGACGTCGCTCCGGTTGCCCGGGGAAACGGGCAACCTCCACGACGCACGAGTCCCGTGGCGCCCTTTCGCCCGGCGTTCTGTGCGGGATTACAGTTCTTTGCGGACTTGTCGTCAGTGGTGGCAATAAGTCCGCAAAGAACCGCAATCCCGCATTGTTCTGTGGGATTTCATGGTTCTTTGGCTGCTGGAAGCGACATATCGCCGTCAGCTGCCAAAGAAACGTCAGGCGCCACAGAATGGAGCCGCCGCGGGCCCGCGGCAAACCGGCCGGCTAGCGGTGGCGGCGGTCGGTTACGTCTTGGCCTATGCCTCGGAGGCCGACGACATCGCCTGCCGAGCCGACGGTGGGCTCGGCCCGGGCGTAGACCCAGCGGCACTCACCGGTCGGGCGGATGATGCGGTACTCGTCCTCGAACGGACGGCCCGACGCCACCGCCTCGGTCAGGCCGCGCCACACCCGGGCCTGGTCCTCGGGGTGCACCCGGTCGACGTGGGCGTCCAGCGTCCCCTCGAAGTCGAGCGGATCGACCCCATGGATGCGGTGCAGTTCGTCGGTCCACTGCACTGTCCCGGTGCGCACATCCCACAGCCAGCTGCCCACATGGGCCAGCGCCTCGCCCTCCAGGATCCTCGTCTCGATCTCGGCCAGCGTCGCCTGGGTCAACCGCTGTTCCGTCACGTCGCGGGCGATGAGCACCGATGCTGTGGGCTCGCCATTGCTCTGGAACAGCGGGCACAGCGACATGGAGATAGGGATGGGCATCCCGTCCTTGCGCTGGATCTCGGTCTCGTAGTGGTCGACCCGGTCGCCCGCCGTCACGGTGTCGAACACCAACTGGGCCTCGCCCCGCAAGTGCTCGGGAAAGAGCACGATCGAGCGCTGCCCCAGGATCTCCTCCTTGGGGAAGCCGAAGATGCGCTCCGAGCTGCGGTTCCAACTGGTGATGCGGCCCTCGGGATCCTGGCTGAACACGGCGTCCTCGGACGTCTCGACGAACGCCTCCAAGATGGCCAGCCGTTCGATGATCTGCTTGTGCTCCCCGGCCCGCTTGACGGTCACCAGGGCACCCACGCCCGTATCCAGCTGCAGGGAGTTGAGCGTCACCTCGACCCAGATCTCGCCACCGTCGTTGCGTCGGGCGATGCACTCGGTGACCGACCAGTCGCCGTCGTGCACGTACTCGTGCAGCACGTCATCACGGCCAGTCAGCATGCCGAAGGGCAGCAGCAGCTCGATCGAGGATCCGAGCAGGTCGTCACGGTGGTACCCGAAGAGATGCTCCGCCGCGCCATTGACCCGCGCCACCCGACCCTCGGGGTCGACGGCCACGATGGCGACGGGAAGCGACTCGACGATGGTGTCGAGCAAGTCTTCCCCTACCGCCGCCCAACGGCCAGTGGTGCTCGAGGGGGTCATGGGGTGCAGCTCCTTGCTATGCCGGCGCCATGGTACCCGCTGCGTCACTGCGTGAGTAGGTTGGCTCGGCCGTGACCCTGACTCAGCTGCGGACCTTCTTGGCGGTGGCCGAGACGGCCTCGGTCCGGGCCGCGGCCGAGCGACTGGTGGTGTCGCAGCCGTCGGTGTCGGCCGCAGTGGCCAGTCTGGAAAAAGAAGTGGGCGTCGCCCTGGTGGCCCGACAGGGCCGGGGCCTGCGCATCACGCCGGCGGGCGTGATCTTTGCGTTACGGGTGCGCCAGAGCCTGGGCCTACTCGACTCCGCCGTGCGCAGCGCCCAGAGCCTGGACGCCCCAGACCAGGGCAGTGTGCACGTGGTCACGGTGACCACGGCGGCCGAACGGTTGTTGCCACCCCTGTTGGCCGTGTTCCGCCAACAGCATCCCGCGGCCGGTGTGGCGGTGCAGGTGGGCAACCGCACCATGGTGTGGGAGGCGCTGCGCGACCACGTGGCCGACCTGGCCATTGCCGGCCGACCGCCCGTCACCGCACCCCTGCAGGTGCTGGCCACCGCCCCCAACCAACTCATCCTGGTCGGGCCGCCCATGGCGGGCCGAGAGGTGGCGGTGGAGATGCTGGCCTATCAGACCTGGCTGCTGCGGGAGGACGGGTCGGGCACCCGCGAAGCCACCGACAACCTGCTGGACGACCTGGGCATCATGCCGCGCACCATGATCCTCGGTTCCAATGGGGCCATCGAACAGGCGGTGGTGGCGGGTTTGGGCGTCGCCCTCATCTCGCTCGACGCGGTGGCCGATCGCATCGCCGCGGGGACCGTTGCCGTGTGGCCATGCCCGGGCACCCCGCTCGACCGACCGTGGCACCTGGTGGCCCACGCCTCGGGCAACCTGAGTCCCACCGCCGCGCTGATGGCCCGGTCCATGACCGCTGTCCCCAACGGCCTGGTCCTCACGCCCGAAGGTCGATCCGCCCTCCGGGGCTGAGGAGCCGAGAGGCCGACGGGGCCGAGAGGCCGACGGGGCCGAGAGGCCGACGGGGCCGAGAGGCCGACGGAGCCGAGAGGTCGACGGGTCGACCCGGGGTTGACGAGGCTGGCTAGGGCGCGGTCGTGTCGGGGTGGGCGGGGACGGTGACGATGACCGTCGACCCCTCGCCCTGGCGGGAGCGCAGCTCCAACTGGGCCCCGATGAGGGCGGCGCGTTCCTGCATGCCGGGCAGCCCATAGGACTCGGAGCTGAACCCATCCGACACCTCGAAACCCACCCCGTCGTCGCTGATGGTGAGTACCACCCGGCCGTCCATCGCCTTGTGTAACCCCATTTGGACGTGTTGCGCCTGGGCGTGCTTCATCACGTTTTGCAGCGCTTCCTGGGAGATGCGATACAGCGCCGTCTCCACATGGGGTGGCAACGAACACGCGTCGAGGTCCAGCTCGATCTGGGCATCGGATCCCAAGGAGGTAGCAAGGCTGGTCAGTCCAGCCGTCAGCCCCAGGTCGTCCAGGATGGCCGGGCGCAACCCGCTGATGGCGTGACGGGCCTCGTCCAACGCATCGGAGAGCAATGCCTCGGTGGTCTCGATCTCGTTCAACAGGATGGGATCGACGCCGCCCGAGGCCACGACCAGCGCCCGCGCCGCCCGCAGGTGGTACCAGGCGCTGACCAGCCGCTGGCTGATGCCGTCGTGGATGTTGGCCGCGATGCGCCGCCGGTCCAGTTCCTGCAGCTCGATGGTCTGCGCCGCGAAACGCTCGACCTCGGCCTCGCGCGTGGCCA
>Ga0302326_10010092_pt1 | contig 20490 bp, 17 predicted proteins | sample Palsa_T0_3_FD_202264 | JGI IMG/M metagenome (GOLD analysis project Ga0302326, IMG submission 202264) | Peat permafrost microbial communities from Stordalen Mire near Abisko, Sweden - Palsa_T0_3 | ecosystem: Environmental > Terrestrial > Soil > Palsa > Peat permafrost | place: Sweden: Abisko...
GCTCGGATGACACCCAAATCGGTCGACTAAATCAGGCCTTCCGGCTAGACCAGGGGGTGTGCCGGACCGGGCGCGAAAGGACGGCGCTTGTGCCCTGGTGGCGGAATTGGTAGACGCGCTGGTTTCAGGTACCAGTGACCGCAAGGTCGTGTATGTTCGAGTCATATTCAGGGCACCACAGAAAAACGGTTCACGATGCCGGCCTCGTCTGGTACCAGGGCGCTCCCTCTAGCCTGTATCGTCGCTTCCGTATCGTTCGAAGATGGCGGCGGCTGGCGAAACAGTGCTATCATTCATCGCGTGGGCGACGAGCACGAGGGGGGTCAGCAGCGAGATGATTGTTTGTCCGCTCTAGCGCGGCAACCGCACGTGGCTGCCACAATTGTTCGCCGGATGACACTAACCGAAGGTAACCGTCCTACGGGAAGGACGAAGCACTTCTACGTTTCCGGGATTGATAAGTCGGCCGCCGTTAGTGAAATGCCTTTCCTGCGGGTACCAGTTTCTCCGCCATTTGCATTAATGATCGTTCGGTTCCACGATCATGAATTCAATCTGATTCACCTTGACCAAGATGGAGCAGAACTAACGGATACATATCATGAGACTCTTGCTGATGCGCAGGAGCAGGCGCAAGAAGAATTTTCCGTACGTCCAGATCAATGGTCAATCGTAAACGACCCATATTCTAGATGAAGAGATCAGATTCGAAGACAGTCGCGGTCCGCAACACCGCGTCGCCTCGTTGGGCACGCGGCGGCAGCGTAGGCCTACAGGGCTAACACGTTACGCCGGCGTTATTTGACGACGACGGTGCCGTGCATGTAGGAGTGGTACGCGCAGGTGTACTTGTACGTGCCCGCCTTCGCGAAGACGTACGACCAGGTGGCGTTCTGATCCATGTTGCCGGAATCGAACGACTTGTCGTCGGCGGTGACGGTGTGTGCGACGGAATCGGAGTTCTTGAATGTGACCTTGTCACCGACTGCGACGGTGATCGTCGCGGGCGCGAAGGCAAAATCTTTCGTGTTGACGGCGGCCGCTTTCGCTGCGGCCGGGGCGGCGCTTGAGGCCGGTGAGGCGGAGGCGCTCGGGGCTTGGGCCCGCGTGAGGGCCGGAGTGAACGCCAGCAGCCCCGCGGTAAGAACGGCAGCCAAAAGGAGGGACGATTCAACTCTCATGGCTGAAACAACGTTCGCGAGGACGATCCAGTTTCGTCCTTTCGAAGACTTTAAGCCCGGCTAAACGCCGCTGCCTTCTGCCACCGACCGTTACGGCAGGCGGGTTACGCGTGGTGCCTTAAAATGGACCATACCGTGTACGCCTCCGAGCCGCGACATGCCTGAGACCCTCGTTCGCGTCAACCTTCCCGAGATGGGAGAGTCGGTGACCGAGGGTTCGATCGTCGAATGGCGCGTCAAGCCCGGCCAGTGGATCGACGCCGGCGCAACCCTCGTCGACGTGACGACCGACAAGGTCGACGTCGAGGTTCCGGCGCCCGCTTCCGGGATCGTCGCGAGCCTTGCCGCCGCCGAGGGCGCGACGGTCAACGTCGGCTCCTTGCTCGCCGAGATCGACACCGCGGCGACGCGGCCGGACGGCGCTGCTCCCCCGGCGCCCGCGCCTGCTCCTGATGCAGCGCCCGCGCCGGCCGCCGCTGCGCCGGCCCCGGCTCCGGTACCGGTCGTTGCCGCGACCCCAGCTGGCGGGCGAGCCTCGCATCGTGCGCAGCGGCTTGCCGAGCGCGAGCACCTCGATGTGCGAACGATCGCCGGCACCGGGCCGGGCGGCCTGATCCTCCTGCAGGACGTCTTGCAGGCCGCGATCGCCTGGCCCGAGCACGCGGCTGCGTCGGCCGCCCGGAACGGCGCGGCCGCGGCAACGCCGATGCCCCCGCTGCCGGCCGAAGCGAAGCTTACGCCGCTCAAGGGGCCCGCCGGGGCGCTCGTCGGGGCGATGGAACAGAGCCTTACGATCCCGACGGCGACGAGTTTCCGCTCCCTGCAAGTTGGGACGCTCGAGGCGCGCCGCGCCGAACTCAATGCCGCGCTGAAGGCCGCCGGCCGCAGCGAGAAGATTTCATTCACGCATCTCATCGCGTTCGCGCTCGTTCGGGCGGCGCGCGAGCAGCCCGCGATCGTCGCGAGCTTCCGGCGCGAGAACGGCACGCCCAATCGTGTCGAGAGCGGAATCCATCTCGGCATTGCGGTCGACACGCAGCGCAAGGACGGTTCGCGCTTCCTCGTCGTCCCGGTCGTGAAGAATGCGGCCGCGCTCGATTTCTCCGCTTTCCGCAGCGCCTACGAAGAGTTGATCGCGAAGGCGCGAGATTCGAAACTCGGGGCCGACGATCTGTCGGGGGCGACCTTCACCTTAACCAATCCCGGCGGCATCGGCACGGTCGCATCGGTCCCGCGGCTCACCGCGGGGCAGGGCGCGATCATTGCCGCGGGTGCGATCGCGTATCCGCCGGGGTTCGCGACGGCAAGCGACGCGGCGCTGCGCGCGCTCGGCGTCGAGAAGATCATGACCTTGACGAGCACCTACGACCACCGCGTGATCCAGGGTGCGCAATCCGGCGAGTACCTCAAGCGCGTCGATGAATTCTTGCAGGGCAAGGACGGATTCTACGAGAGCGCGTTCGCGAGCTTCGGCCTGACTGCGGAGCGCGCACCATCCGCTTCGAGCGCGATCGCGACAAGCGCCGCGCCGGCGCGGACGGCGCTCCCGGGTGCCGCGACGGCCGGCGCCGTTACCGACCAGGCCGCGACCCCACCGCGCGAATTCGAGCCGTACTCCGACGAACTGCTCCGCGCGGTGGCTGCCGGGATGGCGATCCTGTCGTCCTATCGGCGACACGGTCATCTCGCCGCGACGCTCGATCCGTTGGGGACCCAACCGCAGGGCGATCCTGCGCTCGATTGGCACAACTACGCGCTCACGCCCTCGATCATGCAAGCGATTCCAGCGTCGATCTTCCGCACGAAGATCAAGGGCGACACGCTCGCCGACATCGTCGCCGAGCTGCGCCGCATCTACAGCTCGACGATTGCGTACGAGGTCGAACACATCGCCAACATCGAGCAGCGCGAATGGCTGCGCGATTACATCGAGTCGGGATCGCACTTCTTTCAGCTCGCACCCGAGAAGGCGCGCCGCGTCCTCGCGCGGTTGACCAACGTCGAGACGTTCGAGCGCTACCTGCGCAAGAATTACATCGGTTCGAAGACGTTCTCGATCGAAGGGCTCGACGTGATGATCCCAATGCTCGAGGAGACGATCACGCAGCTCGGCGAGGATAACATCGAGCACGCGGTCCTCGGGATGGCGCACCGCGGGCGGCTTGCGACGATAACCTACGTCGTCAACCGGCCCTACGAAGAAATTCTCGCTGAGTTCGAAGCCGCGACCGCGCGCGGCGAGGGCGAGAGCGAGAGTGACGACGTGACCGGTGACGTCAAGTACCATCACGGCGCCGAAGGGCGCTACACGCTTCCCGGCGGCACCTCCGTCGCGGTCCTGCTTGCGAACAATCCGAGCCACCTCGAAGCCGTCGACGGTGTCGTCGAAGGGCGCACGCGGGCACTGCAAACCAACCGCCGTACGCCGGTTGCGACCATCGAGACCGGCCGCGCCGCACCGATCCTGATTCACGGCGACGCGGCGTTTTCGGCGCAGGGTGTCGTCGCCGAGGTCCTCAACCTGCAAGCGCTCGACGGCTACGCGACCGGCGGCACCCTGCACATCATCTCCAACAATCAGGTCGGGTTCACGACCGATCCGCGCGAGGGCCGCTCGACGCGGTACGCTTCGGACCTCGCCAAGGGTTTCGACGTGCCGATCGTTCACGTCAATGCCGACGACGTCGATGCGTGCATGGCCGCGGTCCACCTCGCCGTCGATTTCCGCCGGCGCTTCGGGCACGACGTCATTATCGATTTGATCGGCTACCGCCGCTTCGGCCACAACGAGACGGACGAACCCGCGTACACGCAGCCCGACATGTACGAGCGGATCAAGACGCACCCGACCGTGCGCGAACTGTATGCGCAGAAGCTGATCGCGCAAGGCATAGCGACGGCCGACGACGCGAACGCGATGCTGACCGACGTCACCAGCCGCATCACGGCCGCGCACGAGCGCGTCAAGAGCGGTGCTTGGAGGATGCACGCGGCGGCGCACGCTCCGGCCGCCGACGGCGTCGCGGCGCCGCTCGACACCGCCGTCGAGCGCACCAAACTCGAGGCTTGGAACGACGAATTCGCGGTCGTGCCGGCGGGTTTTGTAATCCATCCGAAGCTTGCGCGCCAGCTCGAGCGGCGTAAGGCTGCTTTTGAAACGGAGGGTGAGTTCGATTGGGGACTGGGCGAGGCGCTCGCGTTCGCCTCGCTGCTCGCCGAGGGGACGCCGATTCGGCTAACGGGGCAAGACACGGCGCGCGGAACGTTCTCGCACCGTCACATCGTCTTTCACGACGCCAAGACCAACGCGACCTATGCGCCGATCCAGCATCTCTCCGACGCACGCGCGAGCTTCGAGGTCTTCAACAGCCCGCTTTCCGAGTACGCGTGCCTCGGGTTCGAATACGGGTACGCGGTCGAAACGCCGGACGCGCTCGTGCTTTGGGAAGCGCAGTTCGGCGATTTCAACAACGGCGCGCAGATCATCATCGATCAATTCATCGCCGCGGGACAGGCCAAGTGGGACGAGACCTCGCGTCTCGTGCTGCTCCTCCCGCACGGTTACGAGGGCGCGGGCCCGGAACATTCGAGCGCGCGCATCGAGCGCTTCTTGCAACTCTCGGCCGAAGGGAACGTGACCGTCGTAAACTGCTCGACGCCCGCGCAATACTTCCATTTGCTGCGCCGCCAAGCGCGCCAGCCACGGCCGCAGCCGCTCGTCGTCTTCACGCCCAAGAGTCTGCTGCGCTTAAAAGCTGCGGCCGGCTCGATCGGGGAGCTCACGAGCGGTAAATTCCAGCCGGTGATCGACGATCCGCGCTTCGTGGCGCCTGCAGGGGAACGCGGCGCTCAGATTCTTGGGGATCGCGCGAAGGTCGAACGCGTCCTGCTCTGCTCGGGGAAGATCTACTACGATCTGATCGGCGACCCGGCGTACGAGAAGATGACCAAGACGGCGATCGTGCGCGTCGAGTTGCTTTCGCCGCTCCCGGTGCGCGAGATCCTCGACACACTCGAAGCCTATCCGAATCTGCGGCGCGTCACTTGGGTGCAAGAGGAGCCGATGAACATGGGCGCGCGCGCCCACGTCCGCCGCCGGCTCGTCAAGCGTCTTCCGAATGGTATCACCGAAGTCGAATACGTCGGGCGCCCGTACCGCGCGAGCCCCTCCGAAGGATACGGCGGCGCGCACGCGGTCGAACAGGAACGGATCGTCCGCGAAGCGCTCGACGAATCCCGGTGATCGAAGCCGCGGCCCACTCGGACGTCGACCGTTGGCGCGCGTGGGCGGTCTGCGCGCATCTCGCAGGTCTTGCGATCTTCATGAACGTCCCCTTCGGCGGGCTGATTCCGACAATCATCATTTACTCGCTGCGCCACAATGACGGTGCGTATATCCGCGAGAACGCGCGTTCCGCGCTCAACATGCAGATCACGATCGCGATCTTCGATGCGGTGTGTTTCGTCGCGTTCTTCGTTTTTTGGCTGTGGATGATGTTCGGGTTCGCGACGGCACCCGCGCATCACGGCCAAGTCCCGGTGCCGCCGCCGCAACTCTTCGCCGCATTCTCCGCCATCGGGGTCGCCCTTCTCGTAAACTTGGCGGTCATCGTCAACAACGTCGTCGCCGCCATCGCCGCAAGCGACGGCAAAATCGGCCGCTACGTCGCCGCAATCGAGTTCGTGCGCCCGCCCGCGCGAACCGGCGCCGGCATTTCATGAGCCGCGTGCGCTTCGAAACGACCATTGCGGGGAGCCTCCCGAAACCGGCGTGGCTCGCGGAGCCGGAGAAATTGTGGCCGCAGTGGCGCATTGCGGGCGATGCGCTGCGCGAGGCGCAGTCCGACGCGATTCGGGTCGCGCTCTTCGAACAGGAGCGGGCCGGCATCGACGTCGTCACCGACGGCGAGCAGTCGCGGCGGCATTTCGTGCACGGTTTTGCGGGCGCGCTCGAGGGTGTCGACGTCGCGAAGATCGGGCGGCGTGGGATACGCGGCGATCGCTACGAGGCCGACTGCCCGACGATCGTCGGACCGGTTCACCGCCGCCGCGCGGTCCACGCGGACGAGATACGTTTCGCGCGCGCCGCGACCGGCCGGCACCTCAAGGTCACGTTGCCCGGGCCGATGACGATCGTCGACACGCTGGTCGACGAGTATTACGGCAGCCGCGAGAAGGCGGCGTTTGCCTTCGCGCACGCGCTTCGCTACGAGATCGAGGAGCTCGTCGCGCTTGGAGTCGACGCCGTGCAGATCGACGAGCCGGCTTTCAACGTCTACTTCGACGACGTCGAAGCCTGGGGAATCGCCGCGCTCGACGCGTGCATCGAAGGCGCGGGCTGCGAAACCGCCGTTCACGTTTGCTACGGCTACGGCGTCCCCGCGAACGTCGCGTGGAAGCGCTCGCTCGGAGAGCAGTGGGATCAGTACGCGTTTCTCTTCCCGCTCCTGGCGCAGAGCGCCGTCGACGGCGTTTCCTTCGAGTTCGCGGGCTCCCGGGTGCCGGAGCGCGTGCTTGGATTGCTCGGCGAGAAGACGGCGATCCTCGGGGTCATTGACGTCGCGACGAGCGACGTCGAAACGGCGCAGGACGTGTGCGCGACGATTGCGGTCGCGCGCCGCCACTTGCCCGACGATCGAATCGCCTGTTCGACGAACTGCGGCCTCGCCCCGATGCCCCGCGAAATCGCCTATGCGAAACTGCGCGCCCTTGGCGCCGGCGCAGCGGCGGCGCGGGCCGACGTCTGACGCGGGACTGCCCTGATTTTGGGGGAAAGAGACGACATGAGCCGCGCGTTTATGAAAGAACTTGAGGATCTGCCTCGGGAAGACGTCCTTTCCGAGAGCCCCGATCCGCGCCCTATGACGGCGGCGGGGCTTGCCGATCTGCGCGCCCGGATCGAGCGGACTCCCGCGGGGCCGGCCCGTGAGGAGTTGGAACGGCTGGAGGCGCTGGCTTTCGTGCCCCCGGCCCCGGCCGATCCGTCGGTCGTCGCGTTCGGGTCCGAAGTCACGGCGGAAGGCCCCGACGGGAAGCTGAGCGCGTTTACCCTCGTCGGTGAAGACGAGATCGACATCGAGCACGGACGCGTCGGCATCGGTTCGCCGCTCGCACAGGCGCTGCTCGGAAAACGTGCCGGCGAGACCGCGATCTGGAAGCGTCCGGTCGGCGATCGCGAGATGCGCGTGCGCCGGGTCAGCTACGCGGGCTGAGGGCGCGGCCTGACTTAACCCGCGGGCGCGGCGATTAGGCGCAGGACGAACGCGTCGTCGAATGCGACTTCTTTGAGATGGTCGTAGCGGCCCGACGATCCGCCGTGGCCGGCCCCGAAATTCGTCACCAAGAGGAGAGGCTTCGCCCCCGTGCCCCGCGCGCGCAGCTTGGCGACGAGTTTCGCGCCTTCCCAATAGGGCACTTGGCTGTCGTGGATCGAGACTTTGACCAGCATCGCCGGGTACGGCTGCGCTACGACGTTGTCGTAGGGCGAATAACTGCGGATGTAGTCGTAATCGGCGGCGACGTTCGGGTTTCCCCACTCGAGATATTCGCTCGTCGTCAGCGGGAGGGTCGCGTCGAGCATGGTGTTGACGACGTCGACGAAGGGTACGTGGGCGACCGCGGCCGCGAACAGATCCGGTCGCATGTTCGAGACGGCCGCGACGAGTAAGCCGCCGGCGCTTCCGCCGGCGATCGCGAGCCGGTCGCGCGACGTGTACTTTTCGGCGATGAGATGCTCGGCGGCGGCGATGAAATCGGTAAACGTGTTCGCTTTCTTCCGGAGATGGCCGGACGTGCGCCACGCTTCCCCGAGTTCGCCCCCGCCGCGGATGTGCGCGATCGCGAAGGTGACGCCGCGGTCGAGCAAGACGAGTCGCGGCGCCAAGAACGACGGATCGACCGAGATGCCGTACGAGCCGTAGGCGTAGAGGACCAGCGGCGCCGGCCCGTCGCGCGCGGCATCCTTGCGCCGTACGAGCGAAACCGGAACGCGCGTGCCGTCGGCGGCGGTCGCGTGGGTCAGCTCGGTTGCATACGCGGCCGGGTCGTAGCCGGGGACTTCGGTGATCTTGAGCAGCGTGCGCTCGCCGCTTCGCAGGTCGAGCTCGTAGACGGAATTCGGCGTTACGAGCGAGGTGTACGCAAAGCGATACGCGTGAGTGTGGAACTCGGGGTTCACGTGCCCCGAGACGTCGTGCACCGTTTCGGCGAGTGCGACGGGATGCAACGCACCGGTCGCGAGGTCCAGCACTTCAAGGTTACTAAACCCGCCGCTGCGCAACCGCAACACCGCGTGATGCTCGAAAACGTCGATGTCGGCCAAGTGAACGCCCGCGCGCTCGGGGATGATTTCGCGCCAGTTTTCCTCCGCGGGCGAATTCTCGGGCGCGGTCACGAGACGAAAGTCCTCTGCTCCGCGGTTGGTCAGAATGTAGAGGCGCTCGCCGTGGTGTTCGACGCTGTATCGATGGCCTTCGCTGCGCGGGATGACGACCGCGAGCGCGTCGGCCGGGCGGTCGGCACGCAGCGCGTGCCACTCGGTCGTCGACTTGCTGTACGCGGCCAGGAAAATGTAGCGGCGGTCGTTCGAGCGGGTCGCTCCGACGTCATAATGCTCGTCGGGTTCCTCGTAAACGAGCGCGGAATCCGGCTCGCCCAGCACGTGCCGCCAGAACTTGTTGCGCCGCTTGCTCGTCTCGTCTTCGGTCGTGTAAAAGAGCGTGCGGTTATCGGTGGCCCAAGCCACGTCGCCGGCGCGCGAAATCGCTTCGGCGAGATCGGTATTCGTGCGCAAGTCGCGCACGTGCAGCGTGTATCGGCGGTAGCCGGTCGTGTCGACCGAGTACGCAAGCAAATGCCCGTCGTCGCTGACCTTGTACGCCCCGATGCCGAGATACGGGTGACCTTCGGCGAGGACGTTGAGATCGAGCGTGATCTCTTCGCCGGCATCGAGCGACCCGCGTTTGCGGGCGAAGATCGGATACTGCTTGCCCTCCTCGGTCCGCGAGTAGTACCAGAAGTCGCCGAGGCGATACGGCACGCCCAGATCCGTTTGTTTGATGTGCGAGAGCATCTCGTCGTAGAGTTCCGACACGAACCCTTCGGTTGGCCGCATGAACGCGTCAGCGTACGCTTGCTCGGCGCGCAGATAGGCCATCGTGTCCGGGTCGTCCATATCTCGCAGCCAGAAGTACTCGTCGTCGCGGACATGGCCGTGGATCTGCGTCCGATGCGGCACGCGCTTGGCGACCGGCGGCTCGTCTTTAAAACCGGGTCGGCCTGCCCCGCGATGGTCTCCGGCGATGCTCAAACGAACGGCTCGTACGTTGCTGCGGCCCGGCTTTCCATGATCGTTTGCAGCCCGTTCTTTCCGAAATGGGCGAAGTGCGGCGTCTCGCGGTGCGCGTCGAGTGCGGTCAGATCGTCGTACTGCTCGAAGATCAGGAAGGTGCGGGGCACCTCGAGCGAGCGGTGCACCTCATAGGTCCGGCAGCCGGGCTCGCGCCGCGATTCCGTCCGCAGCGCGCGCAGATAGGACTCCGCCTCGGGTTCGCGGCCCTCCGCAATGACGTAGGTGACGACGAGCGTGATCATCTCCCAGAAAGCTACCATGCGCGGACGGCCGTCCCTTTGCGATTCCCAGAGAGTTACGAGCCGGCGCTGTTATCGTGGCCGCATGTGGCCGAAGATCGCTCTGCTCGCGCTCGCCGCGACCCTTTTTCCCGTCTGCGTTTCCGCGCAACCATCGCCGCAGAACGGCGGCCCTCCAGACGACATGCGCGCCAAGATGGATGCGCTGCGGGCCGATGCGAAGACCAGCGCCTTCGCCGCGCTGAGCGACGCGCATCGAGCGAAGGTTCAGTCGATCGTCGACGCATTCGACGCGGACGGCTCGACCGTGGGCCTCGGCGACGCGAGCGGACAGATCGATGCCGTGCTCACGCCGCAGGAATCGAGCGCGGTGCTGGCCGCGCAGCAGAAGATGCGCGACGCCATGCGCGCCGACTTCGCGGGTGGGCCGGGGTCGGGCCGTCCCGGTGGCTTCGGCCGTCCCGGCGGCGGCGGCCACGGCGGCAGACGCGCGCCCGACGCGGGGCGCTTCCTGTTGCAGGTCGACGCCTCGCCCGACCGCTACCGCGCCCAGATGGAGGCCGAGCGCGGCAGCCGCTAAGCCCTCTACCCCGGCCGCAAGGTCAGCTTCGTGATCTTGCCCGTGGTATCGATCGTGAGCGCCCACGACAACGCCTGTCCCGACGCAAACGTCAGCCGAAAAATGTAGGTTGTCTCAACGTCGGTTTGGATTTCGCGCGCGAACGCAAAGGTCGTGGGATCGCCGAGATCGCCTGTTTGTTTCGCGAGCGCGGCGACGTTGTCGGGCCCGAGGCGCGCGCTCAGGTCGTCGCTGAGCTGGGTGCGATCGATCGTTCCGGTCTGCACGCGATGAAACCAGTCTTTTGCGCGCTTGAGCACGGCCGGATCGAGCGGCTGCGCCGACGCTGAAGCGCTCGGGGCCGGTGACGGCGATGCGTCCTGGGCCTGCGCAGCGGCGGCGAGGATCAACGCCAGCCCGAGCACGAGCGCCGCGCACGGCGCCGCGTTAGGCCGGAACGTAACTCCGCGCGCCGCCGGCATGGGCAACGGCCTCGGCGATCATCGCCTCGGCAACCTGCGGGATATGCCAGCGTTCGACGACGTCAGGGTCGAGCGTGTCGATCGGATCGAAGTAGACGAAGTGTTTGCCGGGCTTGACGCTCGGCGCGGAATACACCGCGATGCCGGTTCGGCGATCGTAGTAGTCGAAGCTGTGGACGTCGCGTTTGCCGCCGCCGCCCGGCGCATCGCACACGAATGTCGGCGTGTTGAAGCCCGCCGTCGAGCCGCGCACGAACTTCTCGACGTCGAGTGCGGTTTGGATTGGCGTGCGCAGATCCTCGACGCCCTTGACGAGGTCGTGCATGTAGACGTAATACGGGTGGACGTGGAGATACCCGAGTTGACGGACCAGCAGCTGCATCGTGTGCGGATCGTCGTTGACGCCGCGGATCAGCACGCTCTGGTTGCGCACGGTGATACCGCGCTCGAAGAGCACGTTCATCGCCTTCTGCGTGATCCAACTGATCTCGCGCGGCGAATTGAAGTGCGTGTGAATAACCACTTCTTTACCGAGCCGGCGGCCTTTGTCGACGACGCCCGTGATCGCATCGGTCCACGCGTGATCGGTGAGGATCTTCATCGGCATTACGGCCGGCCCTTTGGTCGCAAAGCGCATCCGGCGCACGTGCGGGATCGCGAGGAGCGCGTCGCCGATTGCGGTGACGTTCTTCGGCGCGAGCTGGTACGAGTCGCCGCCCGAGATGACGATGTCTTCGAGTTCGGGACGGGACGAGATATAGGCGAAGGCGTCCTGCCACTGCTTGGGCGTCTTCGCGAGCGAAACTTTTTCGACGACGTCGGTATCGCTGCCGATCGCGTACGAACGCGTGCAGAAGCGGCAGTAGACCGGGCAGACGTTGAGCGGCAAGAACAGCGCCTTGTCGACGTAGCGATGGGTAAGCCCGGGGACGGGTGAGTCTTCGAGTTCGTGAAGCGAGTCGAGCACGAGGCGGGGATGATCGGGTCGCAGGGTCGAGGCGACGGGGATGAACTGCGTGCGGATCGGGTCGCTGTACGGTTTGGTCCAGTCGACCGACGCGATCATGTACGGCGAGACGCGCACGGCCATCGGCGCGCGCCGGAAACCTTCGCGGGCATCGTCGAAGAACGACGGCTCGACGAGATCCTTAACGGTCTCGAGTAGTTCTTCGGGCGATTTGACGGACTGCTGGCCTTGCCAGATGTGATCGAGGAAGGTCGCTTCGTCGACGTCGCGATATTTTGGAATCGCGCGCCAGAACTCGCCTTGGCGAATGTTCCGGTGCTCGAGGGCCTCGGGGCCGGCCGGCGGCTTGCGGTGCGCTTCGCGCACGATCGTCTCCATAGCGTTCCTTTAGAAGGCCGATGCTACGGCCGAGGGTTTCGGGCCGTAGCGATCGACGAAGTAGGCGCGCAGCGCCGGGTGATCGCGCAGGGTCTGCAGCGCGATCGCGGCGTGGTCCTTCGCGTAGCCGTTTCCGACGATCATCGTGACGTCCTTACCCACCCCTTCGGCACCCAGTGCCGCGGCCGTGAACGACGTGTTCATCGAAAAGAAATAGACGGTGCCGCGGTCCTTCGTCAGGAGGATCGACGAGAGTTCCGTGCCGGCGACGTTGACGCAGTTGATCGTGACGTCGGCAAGCAGGGGCAGCGCGTCGGGGATCGCGGCGAGCAGGCCGGTAACGTCGCACGCATCGGCCGCGACGAACGCGTCGACGTAGCCGTGCTCGATCAGAAATCGCGCGCCCGGCGACGTCGGATCCGGCGCGATGCCGACGACGCGTCCCGCGGCGCCGGCGCGCGCGCGCGCCGCGACGCAGGCGAGCACGCCCGATTTGCCGTCGGCGCCGAGGACGGCGACCGTTTCGCCGGGCTGCACGAGCCGCGCCACTTGTGCGGGTGCACCGGCGACGTCGAGGACGGCAAGCGCGACGTCGTCGGGTAAATCGTCCGGGAGCTTCGCATACAGACCGGTCGCGAACAAGATCGCCGTGCCGCGCAGCCAGATGCGGCCGGTCGCCATGTCGATTCGCTCGATCGCCTCGATGCACAGCGGCGTCAACGTCAAGGAGACGAGCGACGCGATCCGGTCGCCGGCGCTCAGGCCGGCGTGCGGTGCGAGCGTTTCGCCGATGGCGCGCACGCGCCCAACGAACATCCCGCCGCTCCCGGTGACCGGGTTATGGTGCTTGCCGCGCTCCACGACCAGCGCCAGCACGTGTGCTGCGACCCGCTCCGGATCGCCGCCGTTCGCTTCGGCGATCTGCCGGAACGAAGCCGAATCGATGTTGAGCGCTTCGACGTCGCAGAGGATCTCGTTTTCGTGGGCGACCGGCGTTGCGTCGAGTTTCCATGCGCACTGCGGCAGCGCGCCGGCCGGTTCGAGCACGCGGTGCCGCCCGAACGCGCACGGCTTCACGAGCGCTTTCACGGCGCGCCGCTTGCGAGTTCGCCGAGCGCGATGCCGGCGCGCTCGAACGGCGTGGAAAGGACCACCGTGGTTTTGGTGCGCCCGATACCCGGGACGACCTTGAGGCGCGAAAGGAAATCGTCGAGGTGCGCCGTCGACCGCGTGAGGACTTTGAGGACGAACGACTCCTCGCCGGCGACGCTATGAATCTCAGCGACCTCGGGCAGACGCGCGACCGCCGCGTGAAAGGATTCGTAGTTAACGTCGGCGGTCGTGTACGCGCTAACGAATGCGACGAGTTCGAGGCCGAGCTTGCGCGCGTCGATCCGGGCGGCGTAGCCCCGAATGTACCCGCGCGCCTCGAGCCGCTTGACGCGCTCGTGAACCGCCGGCGGCCGCAGGCCGACGAGGACCCCGAGTTCCGCAAACGTCGAGCGCCCGTTCGCTTGCAACGCGTCGAGGAGGCGGAGATCGGATTCGTCGAGGTCGGCTTCGAACGTATTTACGTTCTTGTCACCATTTAATGCGCGATTCATTCGGAGAAAAGAGTATAGCGCACCCGGTCCTTTCGGCGCAACCCCTAGCCGGGCAGCGCCGGCCGCGCGTCCAACTTACGGCGTCTTCGTCGACGCGTAGATGGCCGAAACCTCGGCGGCGGTCAGCGCGCGCTTCCACAGCGCCACCTCGTCGATGACGCCGTTGAAGTACCGGCCGCGAAAGACCGTGCTCGCGCCGATGGAGAACTCCGACGTCTTGTTGGCGATGCCGCCGCCGGCGTCTTTTGCGACCAGCGCGCCGTCCCAATAGATCGCCCGCGCCGCGGTCGTGAAGTCCGCCGTCGCGACGATCATGTGCCATTGGTTGACGAGGGTCGACGGGGTTGGTGCGTACATGAGATTGCTCCCGGCGGCCGTGTAGAAATGCACGGCGTTGTCGCCCTCGAACTGCAGGTCGAAATCATTGCCGGTCTCAGACTCGCCGGCGACGTAGAGTATGTGCGGTGCGTTTCCCGGCAGGATCGCAAGCCGCACCCAGGCCATCATGCTTCCGGCGGTTTGGATTCCGCCTTTGAACGTCGAGTCGACGTAGCCGTCGGTGCCGTCGAGCGCCAAGGCCATATTGGAGGCCGCGCCGATCGGCGCGCCGGCGACGACCGAGGCGCCGCCGGCCGTCTTATCGGTCTCCGCGCCGACTTCACTATGCCCGCTCGTCGCTTCGAGCCGGAAAAATGCGATCGGGTGCGTCGCCTCAACGACTTGAATGAAGCCCACCGGTGCCGGGGTTTGCGCGACGGCACCTCCGGCGATTGCCGCGAACGCGAGCGGCATTGCCAGAATACACAAACGGCGTCGTATCATACCCCGCACCTGCTTCTGCGCTACCAAGGTGGGTCCTCGCCGCCCCAGCGGGCGAAGACCGTCAGCTTGGCTTTGCAATTTCGACGCAAACAGCGTACGGTTCGGCGCGCGATACTCGCGGTTGCGACATCGGCGGCGCTCGCGTGCGGCGCGTGTGCGCGCACAACCGGTGCCGGCGGAGGGCCGGCCGTGCGCTTCGACGTTGCGGCGGATCCGGCGAATCTGGATCCGTTGTTCGCGCACGCAGACGCGGGCAACGTTGAAGCGCAGCTCGCGCACTTGGTCTTCGAACCGTTCTTCGATCTCGATGCGCAGGGGAATCCGGTGCCCGAACTCGTGACCGCGGTTCCGAGCCTTCGCAACGGCGGGATCTCACCCGACGGCCGCACGTTGACCTATCATCTGCGGCCGAACGTGCGCTGGAGCGACGGCGTCCCGCTGACGGCGCGCGACGTGCTCTTCACGTTGCACGCGATCCTGGATCCGCGCAACCCCGTGCCATCGCGCGAAGGCTACGATCTCATCGACAACGCGCAAGCGCTCGACCCCTACACCGTGCGCTTTCATTTGCGTCGCGCGTGGGCGCCCGCGGTCGCGACCTTCTTCACTTACGGGACGAGCCCGCAATACGTGCTGCCCGAGCACGTGCTCGCGTCGCAGGCGCCGCTCGACCGCGCGCCGTTCGATGCCGCACCGAGCGTCGGCGACGGCCCCTTTCGATTCGTCGCTTGGCAGCACGGCGACCGGCTCGAATACGCAGCGAATCCGCGGTACTGGCGCGGGGTCCCCGCGGTCAAACGCGTTGACGTGCGCATCGTCCCGGATCCGCAGACGAACATGACCTTGTTGCAGTCGGGCGACCTCGACTTCAACCTGGTTGCTCCCGGGCAGTGGTCGGCGCTCGCGCAGACGACGCCGCTCGCGTATGCCTACGCGCCGACGGCGCTGATCGCCGGGGTCGCGCTCAACCTCGCTCGCCCGCCCCTCGACGACGTGCGCGTCCGCCGCGCACTCGCGCAGTCGATCGATCGCAAAGCGATTTCCACGGACGTCACGCTCGGACGATATCCGGTCGCGAACACCGACCGGCCGCGGTTTTCGTGGGCCTTCGACGGATCGATTCGCGAGCCCGCATACGATCCGGCCGCCGCCGACCGCGCGTTCGATACGGCCGGCTGGAAGCGCGGGAGCGACGGCATGCGGCGCAAGGGCGGAGAACCGCTCGAGCTGACGTACGTGCAGTTTCCCGAAACCTCGACCGGCGTGCGCGCGGCCGTCATGATCCAACGCGCGCTCCACGAACGCGGCATCGACGTGACGATCAAGTCGATCTCGAACGCGCAGCTCTTCTTGCCCGCAAGCGACGGCGGCACGCTCGCGTCGGGCAAGTTCGACATGGCGTACGTTCCCTGGTCGATGGGCGCGGATCCCGACGATCGCTTTCTGCTCGGATGCTCGGGTGCGGTCAAGAATTACATGCGCTACTGCGATCCACAGGTCGACCGCCTCGAAGCGCGCGCGGCCACGGTTCCCGATCGCGCGCAGCGCGCCTCGGGCTACGCGATCATCGACCGCATCGTCGCCCGCGACGTCCCGATCGTCTACCTGTTCAACCCGACGTACATCTACGCGTACGGCCGGCGCCTGCGCGGGTTCTCACCCAACGCGTTCACCCCAACCTGGAACGCCTACGCCTGGAGGCTCGGCCGGCCGTGACCCGGCGGTCGCTGCAAGGCGGCATCCGCGGCCCGGGCCTCGAAGCGGCTCCCCCGACCCGAACGCCTCGCGGGGGCCATCGGGGCACGCCGCCCCGATTTTAACGGAGGACCATATGATCGCCGAACGTTCGACGACGCCGATTCCCGAACTCGATTTCACCGCGATCTTCGAGGAACAACGCCGCCGCTATCGGGCCGCGCCGTATCCGCCGCTCGAGCAACGCAAGGGGAATCTCGAGAAGCTCGAAAGCGCGATCCGCAGCAATCACGAGGCGCTACTCGAGGCACTGCGCTCCGATTTTCGCAAGTCCCCCGACGAGACGGAATTCACCGAATTCGTCGTGACCTTAGGCGAACTGAAGTTCGCGCGCTCGCGGCTTTCGACGTGGATGCGGCCCGAAGCCGTCGAGACGCCGCTTTCACTGTTCGGGTCGAAGGCGGAGATCCGCTGCGAGCCCAAAGGCGTCGTGCTGATCCTCGCGCCGTGGAACTACCCGTTCTACCTCTCGATCGTCCCGCTGATCGCGGCGCTCGCGGCCGGTAATCGCGTGATCCTGCGTCCCTCGGAGAAGGCCCCGGCGACTCGCGACGTGATGGCAAAGATGCTCGCCGCGGCGTTTCCGGCAAACGAGGTCGCGGTCGTCGGCGGAGAGGTCGAGACCGCCGAAGCGCTGCTCAAACTGCCCTTCGATCATATCTTCTTCACCGGCAGCACGCGCATCGGCAAGGTCGTCATGAAGGCTGCCGCCGAGCACCTCGCGAGCGTCACGCTCGAGCTCGGTGGAAAATCGCCGACGATCGTCTCGCAAGATGCCGACGTCGGTCACGCGGCGGCGCGGATTGCGTGGGGCAAGTTTATGAACGGCGGACAGACCTGCGTCGCTCCGGACTATGTGCTCGTGCACGAGTCGGTCGAACGGAAACTTCTCGACAAGCTCGCGGCGAGCATCGCCAAGATGTACGGCGCGACCGACGCAGAGCGCGCGAAGACGCCCGACTTCTGCCGGATGATCGACGACGGTCACTTCAAACGGATCAGCGGGCTGCTCGAAGACACCGTTCGGGGCGGTGCCAAGGTCGAAGTCGGCGGCCAGACCGAGGCCGCGGAACGGTACATCGCGCCGACGGTTCTCTCCAACGTGACGTTCGATGCGCCGATCATGCAGGACGAGATCTTCGGGCCGGTGCTGCCGGTCCTGGCGTACCGCACGCTCGATGAGGCGCTCGCGCAGATCAACGCACGGCCCAAACCCTTGGCGCTCTATGCGTTCAGCAAGAAGGCGAACGTCCTGGACAAGATCCGCAACGGGACGTCGTCGGGCGGCACGTGCATCAACGACGTCATCCTGCACCTGGCCAATCCGAATCTCCCCTTCGGCGGCGTCGGGGAGAGTGGTCTCGGCAGCTATCACGGGATCTTCGGCTTCAAAGCGTTTTCGCACGAACGCTCGTTCATGAAGCAATCGAAGAGCTCGCTCGCGCCGATGCTCGCGCCCCCCTACACCAAAATGACCCGCGCCATGATGGCGCTCCTGGAAAAACTGCCGTCTTGAACAGGCACAGCACGTTGCGCTGTGCCTGGCGCTGCGCAGCGCTTTCGGCACTATCGCGCCGAAAACGCTGCTGCGCGCCCCCGCGCCGACGCCGCGGCGCGGGCCCCCTTCCTACTGCGTGAAGCGGCGGCCTTTCGGAACGACCGGCTTCGACGTCGCCGCGATCGGGCAGGGAACCTGGCCGGTGCCCGATCGAGATGCGCTGCGCCACGGCATCGACCTCGGGATGACGCACATCGATACCGCCGAGTTGTACGGCGACGGGCGGTCCGAGGAGATCGTCGGCGAAGCGATCGCGCCGTACCCGCGCGAATCCCTGTTCGTGGTCTCTAAGGTCATGCCGTCGAACGCGACGCGGATCGGGGTTGCGCGCGCGTGCGAACGCTCGCTGCGCCGGCTCGGCATCGATTATCTCGATTGCTATCTGCTCCACTGGCGTGGCGCCGTCGCGCTCGACGAGACGATGCATGGGCTCGAAGATCTCGTTCGCGACGGAAAGATTCGAAGTCTGGGCGTCAGCAATTTCGACCCCTGGGATCTGCGCGAAGCGGCCGCCGCGCTCGAGCAGGAGCGGATTGCCTGCAATCAAGTTCTTTACAATCTCGGGGAGCGAACCCCGGAAGCCTACGAGCTGCCGTGGGCGCGCGCGAGCGGCGCGGCACTCGTCGCCTACACGCCGCTCGCTCGACCGAAGAACGCAGGTGGCGAAGAGCTCTTGGCCGAGGTCGCTGCGCGGCATCGGGTCACGCCGGAAGCCGTCGCGCTCGCTTTCTTGGTGCGCGACCCGATCGCGTTCGCGATCCCGAAGGCGGCATCGATGCGCCACGTCGAGGCGAATGTTGCGGCCGGATCGCTGCAGCTCGAAGACGCCGAGTTGGCCGCGATCGACGCCGCCTTCCCGGCTCGCGCGCGAACCGGTCCTTTGCCGATGAACTAACGCCGGACGAGGCGTTATTCGTCACGGACTCGAATCGCGAAGGTGAGAATGTCCACGCCGCGAGGCGCGCCGAAAACAAAATTGTCGAAGACCGAGAGTCGCGACGTTCAAGAGCGCATGCCGCCGCGTGCGCTCGTGGTTTTCGAGACCGTGCGCCGAGAGGGCCGCGACGAACTCGAACGGCCGGTGCTGTCGCTTGCAGCGTCGGGACTCGCCGCCGGTTTGTCGATGGGCTTTTCGCTTGGCACGGCGGGTGTGCTGCGAGCGTTCTTGCCGGACGCGCCGTGGCGTCCGCTGATCGAAAATTTCGGTTACACGATCGGCTTTCTGATCGTGATCCTGGGGCGCCAGCAACTGTTTACGGAGAACACGTTGACCGTGATCCTCCCGTTGCTCGATGCGCGCGACAAACTGCCGGTACTCGCGAAGGTCGCGCGACTCTGGGCGATCGTCCTGCTTTCCAATATTGCGGGGGCGCTCATCTTCGCCTTCGCGGTCGCGCACTCCGACGCATTTGGGCCCGACGTTCGCCATGCGTTTACCGCGATCGCGACGCGGGCGGTGACGTCCGGCGGGTTCTGGACGCTGCTCGTGCGCGCGATCTTCGCCGGGTGGATGATCGCGCTCATGGTCTGGTTGTTGCCGGCAGCCGATCAGAGCCGGCCGCTGGTCATCGTCGTCATCACGTACATCGTCGGAATCGCCGGCTTCTCGCACATCATCGCGGGTTCGGTCGACGTGCTGTACCTCGTGGCCATCGGCAATCTTTCGTTCGGCGCCTACCTCTTCGGCTTTGCGCTCCCGGTCTTCGCCGGCAACGTCATCGGCGGCGTCGCGCTCGTCGCGCTGCTCAACTACGGTCAGGTCGTCGCCGAAACGCAGCAAAAATCTTAAGTGCCCTTGGCGCTGAAGTAAAACATCCCGACGACCGCGAGCGCCATCAGCACGATCGTCGCCCAGCCCCACGCGCGCGCGAGCGGCGAGCTCTTCCACTTCCCCATGACCTTGCTGTCGGAAGCCAGCCGCACGATGACCCAAAGGATCGGCACCGCCGCCACGCCGTTGAGGACGGCGGACCAAAAGAGCGCCCGTATCGGGTCGATTCGTAACAGGTCCATCATGATGCCGATGACGATGCCGGCCGCAATGACCCCATAGAAGCGTGGCGCGCGATGTGCGGGCTCGTCGAGACCTTCGCGGAATTTGAAGGTCTGCGCCGCAATGTAGGCCGACGACGCCGCCAAGACGGGCACGGCCAAGGCGCCCGTGCCGATCATGCCGGCTGCGAACAGCAACTCGGCGAACCGGCCCGCGAGCGGGCGCAGGGCCTCCGCGGCCTGCTCGGCAGTCGCGATGTTGCTTCGGCCGTGCGCGCCGAGCGTCGCTGCGGTCGTCACGATGATAAAAAAGGCAATGATGTTTGAGAAGATCATGCCGATGTTGATGTCGGCATGGGCGAGGCGAAGCGCCTCGTCGTCCGTCCCGCGCCGCGAAGCAAGGGTTGTATTCCCGCTTTTCTTGTCTTCTTCGACCATCATCGAGGATTGAAAAAAGAAGAGATACGGTGTGATCGTCGTCCCGAGGACGCCGACCATCGTCGAAAGCCAAGCCCCGTCGAGCCGGATATGCGGAACGACGAGTTCTTGCAAGACGTGGGCCCACGGCGGGTGCACGACAAACGCGGTGACGGCGTACGCCAA
>Ga0302326_10010093_pt1 | contig 20490 bp, 18 predicted proteins | sample Palsa_T0_3_FD_202264 | JGI IMG/M metagenome (GOLD analysis project Ga0302326, IMG submission 202264) | Peat permafrost microbial communities from Stordalen Mire near Abisko, Sweden - Palsa_T0_3 | ecosystem: Environmental > Terrestrial > Soil > Palsa > Peat permafrost | place: Sweden: Abisko...
CAAAGAGGGCCCACATGAGCACCAGGCCCAGGGCATTCAACAATGTGTGCCGCAGGTCCAGATGAACGAGGTGAGCGCTCGCGAGCCGCCACCATTGGCCCGCGCGGAGCGCACTTCTGTCGTAGCGCAGCGCCGCCAAGGTTGTGCTGCCCCCGAACTGCAACAGGACGAGCAGTGCCAGACACCCCGTAAGCACCCATCCTTTGCGGCCGTCGCCATTCAGAGACGCGATGAGACCTTTGAACCTGCCCACAGGCTGCGCTGTCTTCATTTGTTATGATCCCGGCCCCGCAGGAGGCGCCCGAGCACTGATATGAAACGCATACTCACTCAAACCCAGACTAGCAGACGGTTCAGGCCCTCTGGCGCATTGATGCGCGGCTTTACCCTCATTGAGATCATGGTGGTCGTGGTCATCATCGGCCTCTTGGCGGCCATCATCGTGCCGCAGGTCATCGACCGGGTCGACGAAGCGCGCGTCGCCAAGGCGAAACAGGACATTCAGGGCCTTGAGACCGCACTCACCATGTTCCGGCTCGACAACTCCAAGTACCCAACCACCGATCAGGGTCTTAAGGCGTTGTCGGTTCAGCCCACCGATCCGACCATCCATCACTGGCGCCCCAACGGCTACATCCAGCGCGTGAGCAAGGATCCGTGGGGCAACGACTATCAGTATGTCTATCCGGGCACGCACGGCCGCGAGTACGACCTGTTCTCGTTCGGCGCCGACGGTCAGCCCGGTGGTGACGGTATCAACGCCGACGTCGGAAATTGGAACGACGATCAGCAGCAGCCGCAGCAGCAGTAGCGCAGCAAGGGCGCGATCGCCCGCCGCATATGCGAACCACGCGCCCCACGGCCGGCTTCACGCTCATCGAGATGCTCGTCGTGGTGTTTATCATCGGCATCATCGCCGCGGGCGTGCTGCTGTCGGTCAGCCTCACCGGCACCGATCATGAGCTGCAGACCGAGAGCGAAAGGCTCGCGACGCTCATGAATTACGCGCGCGACGAGGCGGAAATGCAGACTCGCGAGTTCGGCCTCGCCTGCAGCCCCAACGGCTACGAGTTCTACGCCTTCGATCCGCGCACCGCACTGTGGGGCAGTGTCACCGAGGATGATGCGCTGCGCGCGCGCATCCTGCCCGCCGGACTCACGTTGAAATTGAATGTCGAGGGGCATGACATCGTCTTCAAGCCGCCCAACAAGGAGGACGCGAAGAAGCCCGACATCATGATCTTCTCGAACGGGGACCTCTCCGCCTTTGAGTTGACCGTCGTGCGCGACGAGGCCGCCCGCAGCGTGAAACTTGCGGTCGATGCCAAGGGGCATATTGCAACCACCGCATCGCCCGAGAAAACCACGTGAGCTCGGCGGCGCAGCAGGAGGAGCGCGGCTTCACGCTCATCGAGGTGCTGGTGGCGCTCGCCATCGTGACGCTCGGGATGGCGGCGCTCCTCGGTACACTCAATTCCGCCGCGGATACGGCGGGCTATCTGCAGGACAAGACTCTGGCGGAGTGGATCGCGCTCAATCAGGTCTCAAAGGTGCGCCTCTCGTCGCAGGGGCCGAGCAAGGGCAACTCGGACGGCGAAGTTGAATATGCGGGCCGTAAATGGAAGTGGACGCAGGTCGTGGATGACATGCCGATACCGGGAGTTCTCAGTATCGTCGTCAAGGTGCGTCCCTCTGATGTCACCGCAAGCGGCGACAATGCCTGGTACGCGGATGTCACGGGGGTCATGGGCGACGCCGTTGGTGCGCCCCGCGGGGATCTACCCAGCTGGAACGTGACGCCGGGGGGTGGCACAGCCACGCCCGACGGTCTCGTACCCCCGGGCCAGCCCATGCCGAACCAGCAGCCCGGAGCAGGCGCGCCTCCCGTCTTCAATCCGCAAAACCCCGTGAACCCCACGAGCCCCACCAATCCCACCAATCCCACGAGCCCCACTCCTTTACCGACGCAGCACTGATGCAAACCCGGATAGCCCAGCGCGGCTTCACACTGATTGAGCTCATGGTGGCAGTCTTCATCACGGCCGTCGTGCTCTCGATGGGCTATGGCGCCGTCAATCAGGCGCTCACCAATCATGAAGCGCTCGATGCGCGCCAGGAGCGCCTGCTTGCCGTGCAGACGACCATGCGTCTTCTCACACAGGACTTCACGCAGCTTGCACCCCGCCCCGTGCGCCAGCCGCTCGGCGATGGCTGGCTGCCTGCGCTCCTTGCCGGCACCAGTAACGGCACCGGCATGGGTCTGAGTGGCGTGAACACCGGGACCAGTCCCGGCACGGGCCTGGGCAGCGGCGCGGCCACGAACCCGACGACCACGACGACCACCCCCGGCAGCACGAGTTTGGCCACGGGCACGAGCGCAACCGTAGGCGCCGGCACGTTCACGAGCTCCAATAATCCCGTTTCGATCGTGACCTTCACGCGTGCCGGCTGGGCGAATCCGGCCGGCATCCAGCGCCCGGCGCTGCAGCGCGTCACCTACATTCTGGAGAACGGCACGCTGCGCCGCGAGCACTGGCCGGTGCTCGACGCGGTGATGACCACCGCGACCGTACGGCGCGAACTCCTCGACAAGGTGAAGTCCGTCACAGTGCGCTACATGGATGTGTCCTTCAATTGGCGTGATCAATGGCCGCCGCAGGCGCTCGCGGGAGATCCCACGGCGAACCTGCGCCTGCGGCCCATCGCGGTCGAGGTGACGCTTGAACTTGAGGACTGGGGCAAAATCGTGCGCGTGATTGAGGTCGCCGCTTGAGCGCGCGCCGCCTACCGAGGAGCCCGCAGCGCCAGCGCGGCGTCGCGCTCTTGCTTGCGATTCTGCTTGTGGCCATAGCGACCATTCTGGCCGTGGCCATCGGCTATGGCAGTGCGATGAGCGCGCGGCGCGCCGCCGCGTCAATCGCCTTTGATGAGGGCCTGCTCGTGGGGCAGGCGGCGGAGGCGCTCGCCGCATTTGGCCTGCGCGCGGATCTGCGCGCCGGCGCGGAATTCGACTATCCAGGCGAAGCCTGGGCGAAACCGGTGGGTCCGATCGAGATTGCGCCGGGAGTGCAGCTTGAGGCCTCCTTGGAGGATGTGCAGGGCCGCTTCAATCTCAACAGTCTCGTCACTCCCGCCGGCGTCACCGATCCCGAGGCGGTACTCATCTTCCAGCGCCTGCTGCAGATGGTGGGGCTCGAGACCAAATGGGCGCAGCTCATGGCCGACTGGATCGATTCGGACTCGGAGCCCGGCTTCCCGGACGGCGCCGAAGACAACTTTTACACGACGCAAGATCCGCCGTATCGCACGCCGAACGTGCTCGTGACGAGCTCGAGCGAGCTTCTCGCCCTGCCCGGCTTCGGCCGCGATCGCTATTTGAAGATTGAGCCTTACGTCACGGCGCTGCCGCAGGATGCCACGATCAACATCTGCTCGGCCTCGGGATTTGTGCTCGATGCGATGATCGAAGGACGCACCGAATTTGGCAGCGACCCCGCGCGCCTCGCCTCCGAGCGTCAAACCGCCTGCTTTCCCAAGCTTACGGACTACGTGGCGGTGTTCGCCGGCGATACGTCGGGCTTCAGCAAGATCAGCAAGCGCATCAGTCAGAATTCGCATTACTTTCGCTTGACGAGCATTGTCAGTATTGGCACTGCGCAGTTCGCCTTGTACAGTCTTCTGCTGCGCGATCCGAGCGGGCAGGTGCGGCCCATTCAGCGCAGTTTTGTCGCCGACTAGGCCCGTGAGTCGAACCCTATGGCAGATTGGCTACTCATAAGACTCCCGCGGGCTCCGGCCGACGAGGCCTCCTGGATCGTCGTCGACTCGCGCGGCGCCGCCATCGAAGCGCCGGCCGCCGGGCCGCTTGAGCTTGCGCAACCGGCTGCGGCCGGACGACATGTATGCGTGCTCGTGCCGGGAACCGACGTGCTCATGATGGAGCCGGAGCTGCCGGCGAAAGCCGGCGCAAAATTGGCGCAGATGGTTCCGTACGCGCTCGAGGAACAGCTCGCCGACGACATCGACGATCTGCATTTCGCCATCGGCCGCCGCGGCGGCGGGGATCCTTCCACGCGGCGCGCGGCAGATACGGCGCGCACGCCGGTCGCCGTCGTTGCGCGCGCGCTCATGGATGAGTGGCTCGCCACGGTGCAGGCGGCGGGCATCATCGCCGAGAGCATGTACGCCGACACGGATCTCCTGCCCGCGAATCCCGGGCAGGCAGTGGCGTGGCTCGATGGCGACATGGTTGTGGTGCGTGCGGCGGGCGCAGCGCCCGTGACGATGCCCGCGGATGCGTTGGAAGAGGCTCTCGAGCTTGCGCAGGCGCGGCCGGCAGATGAGTTCACGGTGGAAGGCCGCGCTGCGGGGCTCATCCTCTACACCGGGGATGCGGAGTGGCAGCAGCATGGGCCGGCTGTCGAGGCGCTGCGCGAAAAGTTTGAGGGCATTAAGGTGCAGTTGCTGAGCGACGGACCGCTCGCGCTCCTCGCCCAGCAGCTGCCCGACGCCGCCGCCATCAATTTATTGCAGGGCTCCTATGCGCCGCAGACCTCAAATGCGGTCGGCTGGCGCGCCTGGCGCGTGGCGGCGGTGCTCCTCGCCTGTCTCGTCGGATTGCATGTGGCGGGCAAAGTGACCGAGCTTGTGGTGCTGAAGAAGCGCGAGCACACCCTCGATGCTTCCATCGATCAGGCGTTTCGCGCGGCAATGCCCGGCGAGCACAACACGACCGATGCGCGGCGCCGCATGCAGCAGCGGCTCGTGACGGCACGCGGCGGCGGCGAGTTCTCCGGGCTCCTGCCCGCGCTCGGCGCGCTCGTCGTGGCGCGCAACGGCGCACCGGGCACCATCGTGCAGGCGTTGAGCTTTCGCGAAGGCGCGGTGGATCTGAAGCTTGCGGCCCCCAACGCCGAGAGTCTGGATCGCATCAGCCGCTCGCTGCGCGACAATGGCTGGCAGGCGGATCTGACCGCGGGCAATGCGGCGCGTTCGGGCTACGAAGGGCGCATTCAAATACGGCCGAAGGGATCGTAGATGAAATTGAGATCCTTCGAATCCTTGGACGAGCGCGAAAAACGCGTGGCCATCATTGGCGGCGTGGTCATCGGGTTGATCGTGGTCTTTGGTGTCATTCTGCCGCTCGATCGCAACGTGGCGCGCACGCACGAGCGCGTAGTGACCAAACAGGCGGATCTTGCCTGGATGCGCGGGGTGACACCGGAACTCATCGCCGCAGGCCCGGCGCCTGCGACTCCTACTTCGCAACGCTCCATGCTCGTGGTGGTGGACGGCGCCGCGCGCGAGGCGGGTCTTGGCACTGCGCTCACCAGCAGCGAACCCTCCGGCGCCGGCGGTCTGCAGGTGCGCCTGGAAAAAGCGCCCTTCGATGCGGTCGTCGCCTGGCTTGCGCGACTGTCCGAGCAGGATGGGATCCGGGTGGAGTCCGCCACCATGGACAGTGCCGGCCCCTCGGGCATCGTCAACGCCGGCGTCGTGCTGCACACCCGTTGAGGACGCGACGGACCTTATGGATTGGCGCGCTCGCGCTCTTGGCATTCGCCTTAATTGTGCTCGCGCGCTTTCCGGCCGCATGGGCCGTGGGCTTCCTGCCGGCCGGGCTCTCCTGCGATGCGGTTGACGGAACCTTATGGAACGGCACGTGCAGCGCACTCATGCTGCGCCATAAACAACTCCTCGGCGATCTGAGCTGGCAGCTGCATCCGGCGCGCCTCTTCCTCGGACGCGTCGCGGCTCATTTGGAGCTGACGCAGGCGGGAGACTTTGTGAACGGTGATGTGGAGCTCTCTGGCGCCGGCCACCTGGATGCCCACGATGTACACGCGAGCGTGCACCTAAGCCCGGCGCTCCTGCCGCAGCTGCCGGGCGGGCTGCGCGGCGTGGTGCGCGCGGATCTTGCGCGCGTTGAGGTCAAGAGCGGGCACTTGGCGGACCTGCGCGGCAGCATCGAGGCGCATGATCTTGCGCAAGCGGGCAACACCACGACCGAGCTTGGCAACTATGCGCTCTCCTTCGCTGGAGCGGCCGGGGGCGCTGCACTCGTCGGTGCACTGCGGGATCTTGGCGGACCGCTCGACTTGCAGGGCTCGGTGCGTGTGACAGCCGACCCCGGCTTCGTACTCGACGGCACCGTCGCCGCGCGCCCAATCGCCTCGGCGAATCTCGTGCGGCAACTGCAGATGCTCGGCGCGCCGGATGCGCAAGGCCGCCGTTCATTCTCGATCGCCAACACCTTCTGACAGCGGCAGCTCGCGAAATGCGCCGAGCAGCGGCAAATACAGGGCCGCGCGCACCGGCTCCGGCCCGAGCGCATGCGCGAGCTGCGAATGGCTCGTGAGCTGCGCGCGATAGCGCTCGAGCTGGCGCTGCAGGAACGTCTCCGGGTCGGCGCCCTCGTGTGAACTCGTCTTATAGTCGATGACCCAACGGATGCCGTTCTCATCGACGAAGGAGCGGTCGATGATGACGTTCTGCAACCGCCCCGAGGCAATTCCGGTGAGCGCAAGCTCACTCGCCGCCTCGCGATGTGCACTCGAGAGAATCCACCGGCCGCGCTCATCCTCGCAGGCGCGCGTCAGCGCCTCGACCACGCGCAGCGCGGCCCCGGAGAGGTCATCCTGCGGCACGCCGTGGCGGGCAAGCGCACGCCGGTACTCTTCCTGCTGCGCGCCAATCTCGGCGCGACTTGGGAGCTTGGCGCGTTGCGCATAGTCCTGCAGCGCCGCGTGCACCACCGTTCCAACATGCCGCGCCGTCTCACCCACCCAGCTGAACTCGACGGATTCCAATGGCTTCTTGATGGGTAGACGCGGCCACGCTGCGGCGGCTGGCAGCATGGCGGGCTGCCATCCCGCACGCAGTCTTTGCAGGCGCAGCACGGGATACTGCAGCGATTCCTCGGTGACTGCATCACTCGACGGCAACTCCGCGGCGTCGAGCGCCGGCCACAGCCGCGCGAGCAGCGTGCCGGCGCGCGGCGCGGCCGTGCCATCGGGCCGGCGCGGCGGCGCCGCGGACAAGTGCAGGGTGTGGCAGGCGCGGGTAGTGGCGACGTAGAGAAGGCGCAGCTGCTCATGCGCGCCACGCACCTTCATCAGCTGTTTGATGTAGCGCCCGAGGATGCCTCCCTGCCGCGCGCCGGTCCTCGGCACCGGGGCGACCAGGAGGTCGCTGCCGCCGCCACTTCGGGGCAGATCGAGCCAGCGCATCAGGGGCTCCGGGCCGCGATTCATATCGCGCTCCAGGCAGGGCACGAACACATGGTGAAACTCAAGGCCCTTGGCGTGGTGGATCGTCATGATCTGCACCGGGTTGTCGGCGGCGTCGGGCGCGGCGAAAAGCTGCTGCATCAACATCTCAAGGTCCCCGGGACCTTGCCAATTGCCGTTCGCGGTGCGCTCGGCGATGGCCGCGAAAAAAGCGCGCGCATGTTTGACATCGGCGCAGGAATAGGCGTCGCAGCCGCCCAACTGCACCCAGGTGCGCTCCAGCCACTCGGCGAGCGGCGCCTGGCCGCGCGCCGCAAGGGCCCCCTGCAGCACCGCGCGCACGCGCACCAGGCGCGCGCGCTCCTGCGCCGCGCAGCGCGCGAGACGCGCCTCATCGGCGAGCGCCTCCCACAGGAGGAGTGCATCGTTGCGCTCAGACAGCGCCGCAAGAGTTGCCAGGGTCGCACCGCACCAGGGTGCGCGCAGCACGACGAGCCACGCGGCGCGATCCGCGAGGTGATGCAGCGCGCGCGTCAGCGCGACCAGATCGCGGATGACCGAGAGTGCGGCGAGCGGCACGATCTTGACGCCGACGCAGCTCACCTCTGCAGCGCTCAACGCCGCCGCGATCGGCCCTGCGTGTGCGCGCGCGCTCACGAGTACGGCAATCGTCGCCGTCGGAGATTTTTTCTTAAGCTCTACGATCCGCGCCGCGGTTGCAGCGGCTTCGTCCGCCCGGCCGCCCGGGGCAAACCAGGAGATCTCAACCGCCGGCCCAGCCTCTGCCGCGCGCGTGGCAAGACTGCGCGTGAATGCCACTGCGCTCGTGCGCACATCATCGCTTCCCGGCAAGAGGCGCGCGAAACGCGCATTCGTCCAATCGACGAGCGCCGGCACCGAGCGGAAATTGCGTGTCAAATGCAGCGCGCGCAGCCGCAGCGCGCCGATGCCCTGATCACGGATGCGCAGCATGAGCCCGACTTCAGCCTCGCGAAACTGATAGATCGACTGCATCGGATCGCCCACCACAAAGAGCGTGCGGCCGTCGCCCTCCTCCCAGCCGATGGTGAGCGCCTCGAGGAGTTCAAATTGTCCGAGCGAGATATCCTGAAACTCATCAACCAAAATGTGCTTGAGAGACAGCCCGGCGCGCAGCGCAAGATCGGTCGGCAGGCGCTCGGCCGTGAGTGCTTCGCGCGCGGCGCCCGCGACGTAGGTGTGGTCGACGCGTCCAGCGGCCGAGAATTCGAGCTGCAGATGGGCCGCCCCTCTCTTCAGCACGCGCGCGAGCGCATCCAGTGCGTGCGCGTCCTCCGGATCGAGCGCCGCGCAGGGCAATAGGGCAATCTCCTGCAATTGCGGCAGGAGCTCCGGCACGGCGCTCATCTGCTCGATGACGCGGGCGAGCGCCTGGCGATCGGCAGCGACTGCTCCTTGAAATTTCCGCCAGCCGCCCTTGCCCGTGAGCACAAGTCCAACGAGACGCTGCCAGGCGGGAAGATCCGCGACGTCGCATCCGAGGTCCCCGGCAATGGGCAGCGCCTGCGCGGCAAGGCCCGCAGGAAATTTGGCGCGCGCGCCTGTGAGCAGAGCGCCGATCATCTCAGAGAGGCTCGCCGTCATGCGCGCGCGCAGCGCCGCCGGATCGGACATGACGTGACGCAGCCAATGGGCGCGCGATTCGAGCATCTGCGCCAGGAGCTCCTCGACGGTATTCCAGCGGTTATCGAGGCGCTCGAAGAGGAGCTCGACGTCGGCGGCGATCTCCGCATCGTTCTCGCCTTCGACCAAGGTTGCGCGGGCCGCACGCGCGTACAGCTCCTGCGGCCGATCATCCACACTTAAAGTGCCGCCCGCCTTGGCCGTGACCGGCAACTGGCTTGCGAGCCAGAAGTTGAAGGAGTCGATGGTCTGAATGCGCAGGCGACCGGGATTGTTGGCGAGGTCCCAGGAGTGCACGCGCGCATGGGCCGGCGGATTTTCGCCGAGCGCTTTCACGATGCGTGCGCGCATCTCCGCCGCCGCCTTGCGCGTGAAAGTCACTGCAAGGATGTCCTCGGGCTCATCGACTCTTTCCAGGAGATTGAGGAAGCGCGCGGTCAATACGGTCGTCTTGCCAGAGCCGGCCGGCGCCTGCAGTACGATTGAGCGCGCAGGATCCGTCGCCTCGTCGCGGGCGCGCGCATCGGCGGCAGCGCTCTCAGCGTTATTCATCTGCGGCAACGTCCAGCTCCTCTTCCTCGGGCAGCGCGCGCTCGGCGATGCGGCACAGGCTTGCTACATCGCAATACCGGCATGCCTGCGGCGCCGGGTCGACTGCCGCGCGCCCGTCCACAAACTCGCGCACCAACGCCTCGATGCGGGCTCTCCAAAAAGCCCGCGACTCCTCCCACACCGCGGCCGCCTGCATGCCCTCCTGCGCCGCGACGGCCTTCAACTTCGGTAAAAGTCCAGCCTGGGCGCCAATGCCGTGGAAGCCCACGTCGCGGGCGCCGACATTGACCGTGGCGACGGCGCGCACGTCCTCATCGAGCGCAACGAGATAGGCGAGAAGCTGCGGATGTGACAGGTGCTCGCCGTACCAGTCCATCGTCTTATGCGCGCCGCTCTTATAGTCGAGGATGGCAATGCCGCCGGCCCCGAGCGCATCAACCCGATCGATGCGCAGGTGCAGGCGCGAGCCGGCCAGCTGCACGGCCGATTCGAGTTCGATGTCGCGCACGCTAAAGGGCGCGCGCGTGCGCTCAAGTTCACACACGGCGCCGAGGAGTTCGTGCGCGCGAGCCCTTTCGCGCCGTTGCGCGCGCGAGAGTGTCGCGCCCCAGAGCTCATGCGCGGCGTGCGCGGCGCTCGCGGCGATGATGGCGTCGAGGTCCTGCGGCGAAAGCCCCTGCAAAGTGCGCGAATCCTTAAGCGTCGCCCACAGCGCCTCAAGCGCGCCATGCAAAAAGTTGCCGCGCACGAGAGCCGGCACGCCAGGCTCGGGCGCCTCGAGCGTGCGGCTTCCCAGGCGCAGCTCGCCAAAGGCACGAAACGCGCACTGGCTCTGCAGTTCAAGAAGCCGCGTGCCCGAGGGCAGACGCTCTCCCGCAGGCCATGCGGGTCCGCTCACATCGATGAGACTTTCGAGCTCGCCTTCGCGGTGCATCCGCGCGGGCAACCACAGGGCAGGCGGCGCGGGCTGCGCCGCATCACTCGACCACTCCTTGAGGAGCGGACTTGGCAAGAGGACGAGGTCTTCCTCGCGTGCGGCGACGCTGAAGACCAGATCATCCGCCGCGGCGCGCCAGGCCATCATGAGCGCGCGGGCTTCAGCCGTGCGTCCCTCGGCGCTGGCGGCGGGAATGGCCGCCGCGCGCTGCGCCGCCACCGGCAGAAACGGATTCATGTGCACCGGCTGCGGCCAGGAGGCCGCATCCAAACCCGCGACCCAGATCCCCTCGTAGTGCGTGATCGGATCCTCGAGGAAGGGCGTGAGGGTGACGAGCGCATCGCCCGAGCCGGGCCGAAAAGCGCAGCGCACGGCGAGCTCGTTGAAGACCTGCAGGGCCTGATCGCGTGTGAGGGTGCGCACGGCCACGGCAAGCTCACCGAACTCATTTAAGAGCTCGTTGAAACGCTGCACGGTCTGCTGCGCCGCGCTCGTGCGCGCAGCATCGCCCGGCCACTGCAGTGCATCGAGCGCGCCGCGAATGCGCTCGGCCCACTCGCGCGCACTACCGTTTGTCGCCTGCAGTGGCACCGCTGCGGCATTGAGGCGTGTGGCGAGTTCCCGTGCGGCAGTGGCGCTTGCGGCGTGCCGCCCGGGCGGCTGCCTTGCCAGAAGCGCCACGAACGTGGGCAGGTCAAGTTCCAGCGGCGCCTCCGTGCGCAGCCAATCATCGACGCGCGCGCGCGCTGCCGCATTCGGCTCCCGCCAGTACGGCGCGCAGAGCCACGCGCTCAAAGTCTCGAAGGGTGTCGTAGCGCAGATGACGGCGAGAGCCGTCAGCGCATGCGCAACGAGCGGCGCTCGTGCGAGTGATTCGCCGCCCTCGATGGCGACCAGGGAATCGGTTCCCGCATCCTCGCCCGCGACCCAATCGCGGGCCGCGAGGCTCTGGCGCAGGAGCGTCGCGAGCCGCTCGCGCAGCCCCGCGGCGCCGGGCAGCACGACGAGCATGCGAGCCTGCGGGTCAGCGTGCAGGCGCTGCCGGCACCACTCGGCAATGCGCTCGAGCTCCTCGCTGCGATCCGCCGCCAAGATCTTCTGAGCGCGAGGATCCGCCACAGCGGGGGTGCGCGTGCTGGTGGCGTAGCCCTTAAGCTGCCGGGCACGGCTCAACTCGGCAAGGTACGGAGGCAGTTGCGCAAAGCCTGCAAACTCTACCGCGCGTTCGCTCCCCACACAGACGAGCCTGTTTGCCAGCGCACGCGCCATGCCGACGCCCTCGGCCGTAAAGCGGGCCTCGACGGCCGTTCGCACCTCGTGGAGGAGTCGTCCTTCGGTGTCGTCGGCACTCGGAATGAGATCGCAAGATGGGATCAAATAGTCGCGGGCAACCTCGTTCGCGCGCTGCAGGGCTTCGGCGAGCGCGCCGCGCGCGACGAGCTCAATCTCGCGAGTGGCTTGCTGGGTGCACTGCCGCCAGATGAGCCACTCCTGGGCGCTTGTGAGCAGGCGCGGCAAGTCCGCAGACGCAGCAACCCGCTCGACTTCACGGGACAGCCAGGTGTTCGCCGCCAGAATGTCCGGGGTCGCCCAGACGCGCTCGCCCGCCGCGACGGCGGCGCGGGCGCGCGCCAGGTGCAGCGCCTCGGCGCGTTGCCGCGAGGGCACGACGAGGCTATGGGTCGCGCCGCTGTTATCCGATAAAACTCTAACCAAAAGAATCTAGTATGAGCGTTATCAAGAAATTACTTGAACCTTGACTGCGCAGCCACGACATTGCTGCCTGCATCAGAGCGCGGCGCTCCTTCCGCGTACGCGCTCAAAAGTTCCTCCATGCGGGCAAAGACCTGGCGCAGCACATCCGGCTGCGGCAGGTTCGTGACGCGAAAATGCGTGCGGTAGGGTACGTTGAAGCTCACGCCCGGCGCGATCAGCACGTGCTTCTGCTCGAGAAGATCGAGCGCGAAGCTCTGGTCATCAAAGCCGGGCAGTTCGCGTGTGTCGGTGCCGACGAAGGCGTACATCGCCCCGGCAGGAGCGCGCAGCCGCAGAAAGCGGCTCGCCTGCGTCGCGGCGAGGATGGCCGCACGAGATTCATACAGCCGTCCGCCCGGACTTACGAGTTCGCGAATACTCTGGTAGCCGCCGAGCGCCGTCTGCACCGCCCATTGCGCCGGCACTGCGGCGCACAGGCGCAGCGAGCTTAGGAGCTCGAGTGCTGCAAGATAATCTGCCGCCTGACGCACGCGGCCTGAGAAAGACACCCAGCCGACGCGATAGCCGCAGGCGCGGTAGATCTTTGACAGGCCCGACAAGGTGGCGCACAGCGTGTCGTGCGCAAGGGTTGCGAGCGGAATAAATTCTGCGCCGTCGTACAGCATCTGATCGTAGATCTCGTCGCTGTACAGGACTAGACCGGCGCGCTCGGCCAAGCGCACCAGAGCCTCGAGCACGGCGCGCGGGTAGACGGCGCCGGTGGGATTATTCGGATTGATGACGACGAGCGCGCGAGTCCTTGCGGTGAGAAGACTTGCGACCTCCTCGACATCGGGCAGAAAGCCGTTCTCCGGCCGACACGGGTAGTGCACGGCACGGCCACCATTTAAGGTGACGGCCGCCGTCCACAATGGATAGTCGGGACTCGGGATCAGCACCTCATCGCCGGGATTGAGGAGTGCGCGCAGCACGAGATCAATGAGCTCGCTCACGCCATTGCCGATGAACACCTCCTCGGCCGAAACATGGGCCACGCCGCGCGCCTGCTGCTGCATGACCACCGCCTCGCGCGCCGGAAAGATGCCCTTCTGATGACAATAGCCCTCCGCTTGCGCGAGATTTTCGATGATGGCGAGGCGCATCGTCTCCGGAGTGCGGAAGCCAAACGCGCCCGGATTGCCGATGTTGAGAGAGATGATCTCGTAGCCCAGGCGCTCGAGCTCATGGGCGCGGCGCGCGAGACGCCCGCGGATCTCGTACTTGACGTCGCGCAGGCCCTCGCTCGGGCGGAAGCTGGGCTCGGGGTTCATCATATTGAAAGGATAGCGTGTCTGTTCACGGCCCGCGCGCCATCCGCAGCTGCTGCGCGTGCATGCGGTCAGATCTCGCGCCAGCGGTGGCAGGCAACGTGGCGGCCCTCACCGACTGCCTCCCATGCGGGGATTTGCCGGCGGCAGATCGCAATCACATGCGGGCAGCGTGTTTGAAAGACGCATCCGGGCGGCGGTGCCAGTGCGGAGGGCGGCTCGCCCGCCATGCTGTGGGTGAGGCGCGCCGGCTGAATATCCGGATCGGCGATGGGGATGGCCTCAAAGAGCGCGCGTGTATATGGATGCAGCGGCCGCGCGTAGAGAAGCTGCGCCGGAGCGAGTTCCATCATGCGCCCCAGATACAGCACCAGCACGCGGTCGCACAGCTCACGCACCACCGCAAGATTGTGGCTGATGAAAAGCAGCGCCACGCCGTGCTCCTCTTTGAGACTGCCCAAAAGGGCGATGATCTGCGCCTGGATCGACACATCAAGCGCGCTTACGGCCTCATCGCACACCAGGAGCTTTGGCTTCAGGATCATGGCCCGGGCGATGGCGACACGCTGGCATTGACCGCCGCTCAACTCGTGCGGATAGCGCCGCACGAGATCCAGCGTAAGCCCGAGTTCAGCGAGGAGCTCCTGCACCGCACGCGCTCGCTCCTGCGGCGCAAGGTCGGCGCGATGCACGCGCAGCGGCTCGGCGATGATCTCCTCAACCTGCATGCGCGGATCGAGGCTTGCGAGCGGATTTTGGAAGATGATCTGCAGGTCGCGGCGCAGCCTCTGCCGCGCGGCGCGAGGAAGCCCCGAAATCTCGCCCCCTGCCCAGACAATGCTGCCTGCCGCGCGCGGCACGAGTTCAAGTATGGCGCGCGCCAGGGTGGACTTACCGCAGCCGGACTCACCCACCACTCCGAGCGCCTCGCGCACGTGCACGGCGAAATCAATCCCCTGCACGGCCTGCAACCATGTGCGGCGTCGCCACGCGCCGCGCCTGATTCGGTAGCGCACCGTAAGATCCTGAATGAGGAGCAAGGGCTCGCTCATGGATCCGGCCCATCGGCCCCGAGCGCAGCCTGCAGCAGCGACTGAGTGTAGGCATGGGCGGGAGCGCGCAGGATGGTCGCCACCGGCCCGCATTCCACGATGCGGCCGGCGCACATGACGGCCACGCGGTCGGCGAGGCCCGCGACCACGCCCAAATCATGGGTGATGAGCACCAGCGACAGGCGCCGCGTGTTCTTGAGCTCGGCCAGGAGTCCGAGGATCTGCGCCTGAATGGTCACGTCGAGCGCCGTCGTTGGCTCATCGGCGATGACGAGCGCAGGATCGCAGGCGAGCGCGATGGCAATCATGACCCGCTGGCGCATGCCGCCCGACAACTCGTGCGGGTACTGGCGGGCGCGGCGCTCGGGCTCGGGCAACTGCACTTTGGCAAGCACATCGAGCGCGCGCGTGCGCGCCGCGCGCGCGGACACGCCTGCATGTTTGACGAGGACCTCGGCGACCTGATCGCCGACGCGCAGATGGGGAGTCAGCGAGGTCATGGGGTTCTGAAAGATCATGGACAGGCGCGCACCACGAACGCGGTCAAGCGCCGCGGGCGCCGCGCCGATGAGCTCGTGAGATTCGAAGCGCGCGCGGCCGCTCGCCGTGCCGCCGGGTGCGAGAAGTCCCATGATCGCAAGAAAGGCCTGGCTCTTGCCCGCACCTGACTCGCCCACGACGCCGACGCATTCACCGCGCTCGACGCTCAACGAGAAATCGCTGACGCAGCTCACCGCGCGCTCCCGGGTGCCAAAGCGCACATTCAAGTTCTCAATTTCAAGAACGGCAGATGCGTTCATCGCGTGCCCTCGCGCGGATCGAGCGCATCGCGCAGCGCATCGCCGATCATGCTGAAGCACAGCAGGAGCACCACCAGAAACCCCGCCGGCACGAGCAATATCCACGGGGCCGATTGCATCTCGCGGGCGCCGTCATTGATGAGATTGCCTAGACTCGGCAGCGGCTCCTGCACTCCGAGGCCCAAAAAGCTCAGAAAACTCTCAAACAAGATCATCTGCGGGATGGCGAGCGTTGCGTAGGCGACGATGGTGCCGGAGAGGTTGGGCACGATGTGACGCCAGAGCATTGCCGCTGGACCCACGCCGATGACGCGCGCGGCCTCGACGAACTCGGTGCGCGCCAGAACCAGTGTCTGGCCGCGTACGATGCGCGCGATGGTAAGCCAGCCGACGGCGCCGATGGCGACGAACAGTACGATGAGGCTGCCGCGCGTAAAGAGTGTCGTCAGGATGATGACGATGAAGAGGTAGGGCAGCGAATAGAGCACATCAACCGCGCGCATCATGAGCTCGTCGGTGCGGCCGCCGGCGTAGCCTGCGACCATGCCCCACACGACACCGATGATGAGGCTGACGGCGCTTGCGAGGAGACCAATCACGAGCGAGATGCGCACGCCGTAGAGAGTGCGCACAAAGAGGTCCCGCCCGAGCCGGTCCGTGCCGAGCCAATGCGCACCGGCGAACTGCGGGGGAACCGCGAGCGCATCCCAGTCGAGACTGTCGTAGGCAATGCCCGAGAGATGCGGGCCCACGAGCGCCGCGAGCGCGATCAGCACGATGACGCCGCCGGCGCAGAGCGCGAGCGGCTTGGCGCGCAGTCGCCGTCCGGCCTGGCGCCAAAAGCCGCCCGCTCGCGCGCCGTCCTCAGGAGGCATGGCCGACCCGCGGATCGAGCCAGCCATAGACGAGGTCGGCCGCAAGATTGCAGCCGAGCGTGATCAGCCCATAGACGATGACCATGCCCATGACGAGGGTGTAGTCGCGGTCGATCGCACCCTCGACGAGATACCGTCCGGTGCCTGGCAGGCCGAATACGGTTTCAACCACGAGTGACCCCGTCACGACGAATGCGGTCGCCGGACCTAGGTAGCTCACGACCGGCAAGAGTGCCGGCGGCAGCGCATGGCGCCAGATGACGCGCCGCTCGCCAAGCCCGCGAGCGCGCGCCGCGCGGATGAAGTCGCTCTGCAGGACCTCGAGCAGGCTGCTGCGAATGAGCCGCGCGATGTAGGCGATGAGCGGCAGCGCGAGCGTGATGACGGGCAACACGAGATAATAGGGGTTGCCGTTCTGCCATCCGGCAACCGGCAGCCAGCGCAGACCCAGGCCAAAGATGAGCACCAGGAGCGGACCGGTGACAAAGCTCGGCAGGACGACGCCAAGCACCGCCAGCCCCATGATCCCATGGTCGATGGCGCTGCCGCGCCGCAGCGCCGCCCAGCTCCCGAGCGGCACGCCCACCGCGAGGGCGACGATGAGCGCCGCAAGTCCCAGGGTGAGACTGACCGGCAGGCCCTGCGCGATCAGTGCACCGACGCTCAGGTCGCGGTACTTCAGCGAAGGCCCGAAGTCGCCGTGCGCGATCGCGCGCAGATAACGCAGGTATTGCGTCGTCAGGGGCTGATCAAGACCGTAGGCGCGCTCGAGATTCGCCTTCACCTGCGGCGGCAAAGACTGCTCGGCATCAAAGGGGCCGCCGGGCGCTGCGCGCACGACAGCGAACGCAAGGGTGACGATGATGAAGAGAGTGGGCGGGATGGCGACCAGGCGACGCGCGGCATACGCGAGCATTCGAGAGCGATCTCCTTGGCGTCGGCGGCCCTGCGGCGGTTGACGGGCGCGCCCGCAGTGTACACTTGCGCCTCCGGAACCGGGCGAACAGGACTCTCGATGAAGCGGATTATAGTCGGTATCAAACGCGTCGTGGACGCCAACGTACGCATTCGCGTGAATCCCGACGGCACGGGCGTGATGACGGACGGGGTGAAGATGGCGATCAACCCCTTCGATGAAATCGCGCTTGAGGAAGCGCTGCGCATCAAGGAGCGCGGCGCGGCCGAAGAGGTGGTCGTCGTCAGCATCGGCGTCGCCGACTCTCAGCAGCAGCTGCGCACGGCGCTTGCCATGGGCGCGGATCGGGCGATCTTGGTGCGCACCGATGCGCCGGTCGAGCCACTGGTTGCCGCGCAGGTGTTCCTGAAGTTGATTGCGCGCGAGGAGCCGTTCCTCGTGATTCTCGGCAAGCAGGCCATCGATGACGACAACAGCCAAACGGGCCCCATGCTCGCGGCGCTGTGGAACCGGCCGCAGGCAACCTTCGCCTCCAAGATCGAACTGAAGGCGGGCACGGCGAAAGTCACGCGCGAAGTGGATTCGGGATTGGAGACGATCGACGTCGATCTGCCGGCGGTCATCACGACCGACCTGCGCCTGAATGAGCCGCGCTACGTGAAACTGCCGGACATCATGAAGGCAAAGAAGAAGCCGCTCGATACCCTGACTCTGGCTGAGCTCGGCGTCGAGCCGCGCGCGCAGGTGAAACTCGTGCGTTTCGAGGCGCCGTCACAACGTCAAAAGGGCGTGCTGGTGAAAGACGCAGCCGAGCTCGTCGGCGAGCTGCGCAAACGAGGAGTCATCTGATGACTCAGATTCTGATCGTCGCCGAGCACGACGGCGTCAACTTGAACCCCGCCACCGCCAAATGCGTCACCTGCGCGCGCGCCCTGCCGGATGCGTCCATCACGATCGCGGTGTGCGCGGCCGATGCGACGGCAGTTGCCGAGCAGGCTGCGCGCCTAGCGGGGGTTTCCCGGGTGCTGAAGCTGGAAAACCCCGCCAACGTCCAGCCACTCGCGGCGCTGCTTGCACCGCAGGTCGTGGCGCTCGCGGCCGACTTCACGCATCTTTTGGGGCCGTCGACGACTTTCGGCAAGGATCTGATGCCGCGGGTTGCGGCGCTCCTCAACTGCGCGCAGGTGAGTAACATCATGGCGGTGGTCGATGCCACGCACTTTCGCCGCCCAACCTACGCGGGCAATGCCATTGTCACTGTGGAATGCGCAGCGGGCGAGAAGCTCGTCGGCACCGTGCGCACCGCATCCTTCGAGGCGGCCGGCGGCGGTGGTACCGCGGCCATCAAATCCGTGCAGCAAGATGTCGCGCTGCCCACGCATACGCGCTTCGTCAAGCGCGCCGCTGCCAAGGCCGACCGCCCGGATCTGCAGTCGGCGACACGCGTCATCTCCGGAGGCCGCGCGCTCGGCAGCGCCGAGAATTTCAAGATCCTCTATGAACTCGCCGATGAGCTCGGCGCCGCGGTCGGCGCTTCGCGCGCCGCGGTCGATGCGGGTTTTGCTGCGAATGACATGCAGGTGGGGCAGACCGGGAAGATCATCGCGCCGGAGCTGTATATTGCGATCGGCATCTCCGGTGCCATCCAGCACCTGACCGGCATCAAGGATGCGCGCACCATCGTCGCCATCAACAAGGATGCCGAGGCGCCGATCTTTGAGATTGCCGACTTCGGCCTGGTGGGCGACCTCTTTCAGATCGTGCCCGAGCTTAAAAAGCTGGTGGCCGGCAGCCGCGCGCTCAAAGCTGACTGAGCAGGTGCTCCGCGGAGGAAACCTTGAACTCGCGCGGCGCTTCGATGTTGACGCGCTCGGCGACGCCGTCCTTGACGATGATCGCAAAGCGCTGGCCGCGCATACCTAGGCCAAAGTCACGGCCATCGAGCTCAAGCCCGAGGGCACGCGCGTAGTCGCCGTTGCCGTCCGCCAGCATCAGCACCTTGCCGGCAACGCCGGATGCCTTGCCCCAGGCATTCATCACGAAGACATCATTGACGGACATGCAGGCGACGGTGTCGACGCCTTTCGCCTTCAACTGATCAGCCAATGCGACGAATCCGGGTAGGTGCTTCGCATCGCAAGTCGGAGTGAACGCCCCCGGGACTGAAAAGAGGACGACTTTTTTGCCGCGGAAAAGCTCGTCGGTCTTCACATCCTTCGCGCCATCGGCTCCCATGGTCTTCAGCGTGCCCGAAGGCATGCGCTCGCCCGCCTTGATTGACATGGATCGGCTCTCCTAAAGGAAATTCAATCTTGCGCCACCACTAGGCCTGGCGCGCGCGTATTTGCCACAGGTGCGCCAGGCGCTCGAGCTTCGGATCGCCTTTGACCAAATCAAAAGTCTTCTGCGCGTCATCCTTCTTGCCGGCATGCAATTGCGCAATGCCGAGGATGAGGCGCGCGTCCGCCTCGTTGCGCAGGCCGCCTTTGGCAAGGCCGGCCGTCAGCGCTTCGGCCGCCTTGTCGTACTGCTGGTAGCTGAAGTAGGCGAGCCCGAGGGCGACGTCCTTCGTGCCGGTTTTGGCCGCTTGGGCGTCGGCGGCGATCTTGGGCAGCGACGCCTGGTCCGTCGTCACCTTGTTTTTGACCGATTCGAGGAGCTGCGCGCTGTGTGTCTTCAACGCCGCAGTTCCGAATACGTTCTTCTGCTTGCCCGCCTCGAGGACACGTTGCGCCTCGCCCGGGGAGCCCTGGTCATTGGCGAGGGTCGCCATCTCCATGTAGTCCTCGGGACCCTTCAAAATGTCGAGGTCGAACGCCAAGCGATACACCTGCATCAGGTATGGATCGCTCTGCCCGGGTGTCTGAATGATCGTGTAGAGGAGCTCGCGCCAATTATCGGGCGTCGGGTAGGCGGCGATGCGCCGGTCGAGGGCGTGCGTCGTGCAATCGGCATCATTGAGCTTAAGACAGGTACTGAGCGCCAGTTTGAGGAGACTCTCGCTCGGCACCTGCCCGGCCTTGGTCGCGACATCCATGTGCGCGTTGATCGACTTGAGCGCGCCCGGGAAGTCGCCCTTCAGGTAGTACGCCTGATCGACGAGGGTGAAAACATCGTCGTTGGTGTTGCCCTCCTGGATGGCGCGCTCGCCGAATTGGATGGCCTTGTCGTAATCCTTATTCTGGTAATTGAGCTGCGCCAGGGTGCGCAGCCGCACGGGCACGTCAGCCTTATCGAGGTAGGGCGAGGCGACCAGAGCTTCGAGCACCTTTTCGGCATCCGCCATGTCATTGGTGCGCGAATAGTAGAAGAGGTACATCTGATTCAGCGTGAAGTCGTCGTACGCGGTCTTGTTAGGCAGAGCCTCCGTCTCTTTGAGATGCGTGAGCGCCGTCGGATAGTCCTGCTTCTCGAGTGCGTCCTGCGCAGCCTTCAGGGTTTTAC
>Ga0302326_10010094_pt1 | contig 20489 bp, 12 predicted proteins | sample Palsa_T0_3_FD_202264 | JGI IMG/M metagenome (GOLD analysis project Ga0302326, IMG submission 202264) | Peat permafrost microbial communities from Stordalen Mire near Abisko, Sweden - Palsa_T0_3 | ecosystem: Environmental > Terrestrial > Soil > Palsa > Peat permafrost | place: Sweden: Abisko...
AATGCCCTCCATCGAGCCTGATCGTTTCAATTACTAATCACAAAATTTAATTACTTGACTGTCTCCGAACCGCCAATTGAGGCACGATTCGGAGATTCCCGGAGTAGTTCACGGCACGAGTACATTTTGTTGCCAGTGTCGCTCGAAAAAACTCTGGCGATATGCCGCATCGCTGAAGGCTTCTGTGCCCCCGGAACGAGTGACCGATAGGCCACCTGTCAAATTTCCAAAAGCAACACATGTCTCCAACGGAGCCTTGCGAACCCACTGATGAAGAAAGCCCGCGTCAAACGTATCTCCCGCGCCTACGGAGTCGGTTACATCCACTTGAAGTGAAGGCACGTCGATCCTACGGCCCTCAGTGTAGGCAGAGGCTCCGCGTGCTCCGCGCTTCACTACCAGCAGCGGCACTTTGGCAGAAGTGAACTCGGCGGCGGCTTCCACCTTTGCGATCTTTGTTAACTCTTCCTCAGTGCAGAGCAGAAGGTCCACGAGCTCCAGCACTTCGTCCAGCACGCCACCCCACTTGCCTTCTGGATCGTCATTCGTATCGAGAGAAGTAGTTAGTCCGCGTCTCTTCATTTCTCTGAACAGCTCAGGAATATCGGGAGAAAGCTTGCGATGCAGAAAGAGTGAGGAAAGATGAAAATGCCTGGCAGTGGCCAAATAATCGAGATCTATATCCTCGATTCCCATCTCAAACATCGCCCCAGGATAAGTAACAATGCGGCGAGTTGCACCGAGCGGAAGGAGCAGGGTTACTCCGGTATTGCTTCCGGTAGGGTCGCGGACCACGTGATCAACTTCGACACCTGCATCCTGCAGCTTCCGATAACACATTTCTCCGAGTATATCGCTACCGATTCTTGAGCTGAAGGTGACCTTGCTGCCGAGAAGCGCCAAATTGTGAGCAAGGATGCCGGAGGAACTGCCCAGCGTGAGAGTAAAGCCGCTAGCCAGAATCTCCCGTTCTTCAGGCAGGTCACGAGGCACCCCGTAAACAATCAAGTCTGGATTGAGCTCACCCACAATGGCGATATCCGGTCGCGTCAAGCCGGCTTTCTCTGCCGCGACATCCTCTATTTCGTTTCTGTCCATACTCTCCATCATGTTTGTAATTCAAGCGATGCAGTCTGTTGTACCGGCGCCGAAGCGAGTACTTCTGCTGACTATTTTAGAGCCTATGGATCGCCGCGTACGGCGACCCATACAGGTTCTGTGAGTTCATTCGAGGCGCTTCTTGTCTGCTGGTACGAATCGAGTTGAAATGTTTCCGGATACGGTGATGGTCACTGTCTTTGAAGAGGTGATTGCGTCCAGACTCGTTGCAGTGACATGTACGTTGTATTCACCGGCTTGGGTGTAGGTGTGTTGCACGCTGGCGCCGTCGGCAGAAGAACCGTCGCCGAAATCCCAGTGAGATAAAAGCATAGGTGCGGCTGAGTCTGCCTCGGCACTCAAGCTCAAGATCTGACCGGCTTTTCCGCTGGTTGGTGAGTGTACGTTGAACGGAAGGGGCGTGACGGGCAAGGTATTGTCGATCAACTTGAACATGCGGACGGAGTGAGGGGCTTGAGCCAGATGAATCGTGCTTGTAGAAGTATCGCAGCAGCTCTTATCGCCAAATACTTCGGTAATTCCATAATTGGACGGCGCTTTCAAGCCAAAGCTCGTGAGATCGACGGAGCGATCGCGCTCCTTTTCCGTCCAGTTGAAGATGGTCAGAATTGACTGGCGATTGTCTTCTTTAAGCAGAAAAACACTTGGCTGTTTGTCCTCCGGGGCGTAAGTCAGTAGGTCGGTCGGTATCGATGCGCGACCGAGGCGGGCCATGTCAATCAAGTCCGTGTTTTTCACGAGAGCAAGTCTGTCTGCGGCAGATCCAAGAGTGGGAAGGTCATCTCCAAGTTCGAACATGCCCCCTGAAACGGCAGCAAGAGCTATCGACACTTTCGCTTCATCCAAAGTAAGCGCATGCTGTCCCCCATGCCAGGACTGGTCATCGACGGTCTGCGTGGATACGGTGAATGCATCCGGGTCGGCGACAAAGAAATTACGATTCATGTAGTAGCGAGCGGCAATTCCGCTGGCAGCGTCTCTGGAGGCATCAAAGGTGTGTCCTGTGTCTTGAGAGACGCGGCCGGCATCCACAATTCCAACCGGGTTGAGCATGGGGCTTCCATCTTTGTCGAGCACGACGTCATTGCCCACAGCGCTGCGTATGATTTCGAGGCCTATCCGTTGGGCTTCGAGCGCAGTTGTGTTCGGCCGATAGTAGGCGCCCTCCACTGCTGAGTCGTCCATGAAATCCATCTTGATAAAGCGGACGCCCCAGTTATACAGCGTGGTGTACGTCTCTCTCAGGTAGTTCTGGGCGCCGGGATTGGTTGTGTCCAGCACATATAGCGGGTCGTTGTGATTCGTAACGTGGCCAATGTGGATGAGCTGACCTGCGGCATTGTGCAGAAGCCAGTCTTTATGATTCTGATACACCGAGGCTCGCTCCGACACCTCGAATGGCGCTGTCCAAACGCCGAAAGTGAGGCCGTTCCGACGCACTTCATCTCCAACGTAGCGTAATCCACGAGGAAAGAGATTTGCATCAGGCGTGGTGTATTCTCCGCGTGCGTACTGGTACCCTTCATCAATCTGATAATAGGTGTAGCCGCTCTTCTTCAGATTCTCCGCGAGCCACTCGGCAGTTGTAATTGCAGCGCCCTGGTTGAGTCCAAAGTAGTAGGCAGTCCAGCTCCACCACCCGATTGGGGTTGGCGTAGTAACCCGAGCTTTATGTAGGATCCGGATTGTATTTCCGTACTGCTCCAACAAAGCATGGTAGTCAGTTCCGACTGCGATCATGAGACGCTCGGATGACAAGCTATCTCCTGTATGGACCGGAAGGCTCAGGCTTACTTGTTCCGAAGCCGGAGAATGCGCGAGGGATTCTCTCTTCATGATTTCGGTTGTGCCTGTAGCCTCTGATTCATAGGAGAGGATCTGCGAGCCATCGCCCTGAGGTTGGGCCTTTAGATGGAAGATTGTCAAAAGCCGATCGGATGTTAGCGCACCGAGGAATAGACTATTACCACTCTGACGGTTATAGATAAGTTGGCTTCCCACGGCGCGGTGCATCCCTTTGGGAGCGGCGCCGAGGTCGTAGATAGCAAGCTGAGGCCTGTCTTCACTATAGCTATCGGACAGAATGCGATCCGCAGACACAGGTCCATTCAGATTGATGACGGGAGCATCCGTTGTGTGAAGGCTGCGGATCGCTTGAACCGTGATATCGCGTCCCGTAGTATTCACGACTTTAACTTGAATATCGCCCCAGGGTTGATCCCGATATACGCGAAGGCTACAGACCAGATCGGGCGCTCCCTGAAGTCCGGTGTGGGTTACGGTCAATATTGATCCCGCACCGAATTCATCATGAAACTCAGATTTTGCCGTCTTATGTTGAGGATAAGCAGAGGATTGGAGCACGCGTGAGTCCACATCAGCCTCGACGCCTGAGTGCACTACATTCCCTGAAATACCCTCATGTGTGATCGAGTAGGAGCCATCTGAGTCGACGCTCACCGAAAGGTCTTTCCCCTCGATGGAATCTACACTGTGCATCTGGGCGTTCGTCCCAGACTGGCCGTATGCCTGGTTCAGGAACACAAACGCGCCTGCTGTGAGCAGAACACATACATTTCTTGTAGACCAATGCTTCATATAGACTCCTTCATTTCTCTGCAGGCAGGTTGTATTACGCATTCGTAGAGCCAACTCCGCAATGGTAGCGGTTCGCGATTATAAAGGGCGCTCAGTTGTATTACCTTGCGATCAGCGCAAAGCATCGCGTCGGAAGTCAAGTCAGGCAGTCCAGTCTGAGGCTTCCCAAAATTCATAGAGTCTCAAAGTGCTCTGCTTCAGCCTAGCAACGTGACTCGCCCAGGTAAGTACAGCTGCAAAACGCGAGGTCAACATTCTCATCTGCGACCCTTCAGGCCAGTTCCTGCATATATCGCAGACCTGAGGATCCACGAAGTGGGATTGTTGGATGCATGGGCATTGAGAAAGCTACCTGGGGCGGACGATGTTGATGTCGCCTGCATACCGGGAAGAGAAGGGCAGTTGTTACCTGCCGGTGTGGGCGAAGTTGCATTTGCATTCGCGGTGACCGCAGTTCAGAAGGGTGAAAGCAAGCCGGACGCATGTTTCGCTATATTACGAATGCGTTCGTTTTGTGTCAACAGTATTTTTCGGGCGCAGTGGTCTGGCGAAATCGCATTCTGGATATGTCAATCCGGGCGCTGGCCTGAAGTGGAGCAAAGCCGTGTCATATTGAACGGTAGACGCGCTCGTGCTGGATCTCTATTTGGGCTTACGCGGTTCATATCAAAGTCGAGCAGGACGTTTGCTCCAAGCGGAAAATGGGAAGATGATCGTGCGACGGAGTCTTCGACGATTGACGTGTGATTTCAGGACGAAGGATCCATAATGTGAGCGCCGCAGGCAAGACTGCGGTGCTTGGAATAGATCTAACGTATGTGTAGTCAATATGTTGAACCCTTCTTGAGTCGATGTTGTTTGGTGGCTTTGCTTTATAATCTTCTGTTCACCCGGTTCGGGCGCCAGTCATATTCGTGCCGGAACCCCCGTGCAATTCTGACAGCGGAGACCGAGGAACAAGGCCAAAGACAGGTGGCAATCGCTTTTTTATCGGATGGATTTTGCCGGCTCTCTGCTCGGAGGAGTTCTGCACGGTCCTGAAAAGCCATCAAGACTATCGAATCGGACCAACTTGGACCGATTTGGCACGGGGCCGAAATCTCAGTTGCACGGTCGTCATGATTTCTCAAGCGCCGCGCATTGCTGCAATAGAATGTTTTCGATAGTTGTCAAACGAAAGCATTGACAGCCCGGTAGTGTGACGATAACCTTACACAGGGCTTGCAAATAGCCCATGAACGGAAGCATTTGTCTTAAAAGAATCGAAACCTGCCTCACGGGAACGGAGTTTACATGTCACAGCACTCGGGAGCACCCGCCGAGAAGGGCCTCCACAACATGCCGCGATTCACCTTGCAGGAGATTTTACGTCAGCCTGATCTCTGGCCGGTCACGGTAAAGAGTGTTGATGCTGCATCGACTCGTTTGCACCTGCCCTCCAGGCTAAAGAACGCTCGGGTGCTGCTAACTGGTGCGGGAACTTCGGCTTATGCGGCGAGTGCAGTGGCAGCGGCGTGGGATCTGGCTTGCGCAGTACCGACCACGGACCTGTTGATCGATGCGGAACGCTACCTTTCGGGAGTGGACGTTGTCATTTCCCTGGCGCGTTCTGGGGACAGCCCGGAAAGCGCAGCAGTTGTCGAGCATGTACGTGCTCTTCGGCCGGATATTTTTCAGTTGGCGATTGTCTGCAATGCCGACGGCGCTCTGTCTCGATCGAGTGTGGACGGCCTTATCGTCCTGGACCCGCGAACCAACGATCAAAGCCTGGTGATGACCAGCGCGTTTTCGAACCTGGTGCTTGCTGGCCTGGCACTGGCGAAGCCCGATGCGGTTGCATCCACAGTAGATATATTGAGCCAGCGTGCTGCTGCATTGCTGCCCGATATCGATCAAATATGCCAGCGAATTGCGGTTCAAACCCACGATAGGATAGTGATTCTCTCCTCGTCACCTTTGCTCGGCTGGGCGCGCGAAGCTGGACTGAAGACGCTGGAAATGACAGCCGGAAACTTTCCCGTCATCACAGAAACGCATCTAGGCCTCCGGCATGGCCCGATGTCGTTTGTCAAGTCAGACACGCTTGTACTCTGCCTGCTTTCCAACGATCCACTACGCAACCGGTATGAGATCGACCTAATCCAGGAGCTCCGCGCAAAGAAGATTGGATACCTGGTAGGCATTGCGAATCCAGACGAATCCGACGGCTTATTCGACGAGGTCATTCCTGCGATAGCTCCGAAGGTAGAGGACTCTATGCGTACTCCCTACGAGATCGTCGGTCCGCAGCTGCTTGGATATCATCTAAGTTTGCATATCGGCTTGAATCCTGATAATCCCAGCCCCGATGGCGTCATCAATCGAGTAGTTCAGGGCGTCAGAATTCATCCTGCTCAACCGCTTGAAACCGCGGCGTCGCGTCCGTAGTCGCAACCTCGCGATCGACGAGTTGAGAACCAAGAATCACGATGCGCTACACGGATCTCAGTGGTGGCACAGGCACGCCACTCCTAAATTTAGCGATAGAACTATCTGGGTTCCCGGCACCAAGTTGTATCGATTTGGCCGCACCGGTAGGCCTTTTCGACAGCTCCTACAGCCACTTCTGACCTCTCTCACGTCGCGACGCCGGGCCGGCCACTTGCGTTTGGGCAGACCGCGGTCTTCGGATTGCCTACCCTTAATCAATGAAACTTTCATATTCTTTCGGAAAATATTCTCAAACCTCTGGAAATTCTCTTGACATACCTTTCGATCGGATATCAATATGTGTACATGCATCGAGAAGATGCAGCTTGCATTTTGGTTATGCCCAGCGAAATCCCGGAAATGGAAGTCGATACAACCGGAATCGCGTGGCCTTGGGCCAGAGGTAGCCCGGCATTCTATTTGCAGTCAACTTCGGCCAATTGGGGCACCCAGCAGAGGCATTCCAGGCGGTTCACTGAGTTCGTAATTATTCGAAATTGTTCTAGTGGTAATTCGGGCGACACACCCTAACTTTACAGAGGAAGTAATACCGAAGGAGACAGGCTTGACTGAAGAAACGTTACAAGCGAGGCACTTCCAGATAGGAAAAATGAGGGTGGAGGTTCACCCCAGCAGTAAAGCGGCCGGTGCAGCGGCAGCGCAAGCAGCAGCGAAGGCATTGGTTGAGTTAGGCGCCGAGCGCGACAGCCTGGGAGTGATTTTCGCTACAGGGGCCTCGCAACTTGAGACTCTCGATCAGCTTACCTCCATGACAAATCTGCCGTGGGAAAAGATTCGCGGATTTCATATGGATGAATATGTAGATCTGTCCGAGGATCATCCCGCCTCTTTTCGCCGCTACCTGCGTGAGAGGCTGACCCGTAAGGTGCATATGAAAGAGTTCTTCGAGGTTGATGGAACCGCTCCAGATCCAGAGCAGACTGCCAGGGAGTACGCTGACAAGCTGCGATCCGCCGATCCGCTTTTATGTTTTCTTGGGATAGGAGAGAATGGCCACTTAGCCTTCAATGATCCTCCCGTTGCCGATTTCGCAGATCCTTTGGATGTGAAAATAGTCCGGCTCGATGCAATGTGCAGGCAGCAGCAAGCCGCAGAAGGTTGGTTTTCCAGCGTCGAAGATGTTCCGGAATTTGCCATCACGATTACGATTCCAGCCCTGCTGCGTGTTCCAAAGCTAATCGTATCCGTACCGGGAAAACGCAAGGCGAAGATTGTTCGGCGAGCATTTGAAGAACAAGTCTCTACTAACTGCCCTGCCACAATTCTGCGGAATCATCCGGATGCAACTGTCTATCTGGATTATGATTCAGCTGCCGACTTGGAAGGTCTATTGGTTGCCCAATAACAATGGCGCAGTCATCAATATTAAGAGAACGCCAGGACTATCAACCTTATTAAGGAGCGGGGTGAATTATGACCGAGGATGCAACTTCTGGTACTGACCGCAGAACCTTCATGAAGCAAGCGGCAGGCACATTACTTGTGGCAGGAATGACTGCGCGATCCTATGCCCGTGTGCTGGGTGCAAATGATCGCATCCGCTTGGCTCAATTGGGGTGTGGCGGCCGCAGCCACGGCCACGTTCACATGATCCAGCTGGCTTCTCAGCAAACTCCGGTTGAAACGGTTGCAGTTTGCGATATCTGGAGTTTGGCTCGGGAGCGACGTGCGGCTCAAGTCAAGGAGGCGTTCAATCTCGATCCGCAATCCTACAAATACTCCGAGGAAATGCTAAGTCGTAATGACATTGATGGCGTAATGATTGCGACTGGTGACTTCCAACATGCCAAGCTTTGTGCGGAAGTTGTAAAGGCGGGCAAAGACTGTTACGTGGAGAAACCTTTCGCCAATGTACTTTCTGAGGCCAAAGAAACTCGTGACATCGTCAAAGCATCCAAGCAGGTCGTTCAAGTTGGAGCGCAGCATCGGAGTGAGCCATACCAGTTAGCCGTACGAGATTTAATTCGGTCTGGCCGCATTGGCGACATCGTTCACATCGAGCAGGAGTGGAATGTGAACGAGGAGCGATGGCGATTTGTGGACATGGATACCGGTAACTCTTCGGAGATGGAACAGGATCGTAATCTGGAGTGGAAGAAGTGGCTTTTTGAAGCCAAATCGAAGCTTCGCGAGGAAGATACGGACTGGAAACGATGGTTGCTAGGAAAGCCATACCGCCCGTTCGATCCTCACGTGTATCTGGAATTCCGGTTATATAAAGATTATTCCTCAGGGATATTTGATCAGTGGATGAGCCATGGAAGCGATTTGGTGCATCTCTGGACGGATGAAACGTATCCGGAGAGTGTTGTGGCTAACGGTGGAATTTATGCGTGGAAGGACGGACGCGAAAATCCTGACACCTGTGTTGCCGCGGTAACCTATCCCAAAGGATTTCTCTACACATACAAAACCGTGTTTGGGAATAGCTTCCGTAGCTTCTCGCGAATTCAGGGTCGAGACGGTACGATTGCAAATTATGGCGGCGAAGGCGCTTCGCTCTTTACCATCAGCAAAGAAGGTGGCAGGGATGAATTCGGCCGTTCGGTCAACGCCAAAGGCGTGCCTATCGTAAGTCCTGCGGCGGATCACGAAGAGTTGGTACAGGTTTCAGGGGCAGAAGCGCCAGACTCGCGCGGTCCCGGCGATGACAGCGTTGTTCACGCAATGAACTGGATCAACGCAATGCGTTCGCGCAACGAACCGAATGCAAACGTCGATCACGGATTCTCACACGCCATCGTCACGATCATGGCCGCACAATCCTATTGGAGCGGCAAGCGGCTCTACTGGAATCCCCATACGGAAGAAATCGTGGATGAACCATTGATCCCATTGACGCGAAAAAGTTAAACGATGCGCCTACGTACTCTGCAGCGAGACTGCTGCCGCCATGGTCTCCGACAAGGAGATTGCGCGGCAGGAGTCACGCTTGATGAGTTCGGTTGGCAACGTAACTAACTGTGGTTCCAGGCCAGGGTCAGCGAGGCGGTTCAGTAAGAGTTCCACCAGCTTCTTGCCTAGCTGTTCCGGGAACTCTCGTATGGTTGTCAGCGCTGGATACAACCACGAACCAATCGTGTCGTCGCAACCAACAACACTGACATCCCCAGGAATATCCAGTCCGCTGTCGCGTAAACCCTTATAAACGCCGTGCGCTGTCGGATCATTGCCGGCAAAGATCGCACTTACTGGTTCGCCTTTGGCCAAGATAGACTTGGTGCCAAGATATCCGATATCTGTCTCGTCTTCGGAGTCAATAGTGCTGCAGCGGGCGGTTAGTCCAGCTTCTTCCATGGCGCGCCGATAGCCTTCATAGCATCGTGCAAACCAGGGCAGGCTGATATTTCCTACGAACCAGATATTACGGTGTCCCAGGCCGATGAGGTACCGCGTGGCGTCCCGGCCGCCTTGAATATCGTCAGAAAAGACTGTGTCACAGTTCACTTGCTCAAGGCTGCCCACGACATTATTGCCGAGAACCACGAAGGGCACAGTCTTGGAAGCGAGCAACTCAAGTAGATTTAAGGAATTGGTGCCGGCGAGAATTACTCCACGGGCGATATCGCGCCTTTGTACAACATTCGGCAAGTGCAGATCTTTGCCGGCAACCTGTGCCTGGTAACTTGACAATTGAAAGATAAGCTCCCAGTTGCGAGAGGAGCAGTATGCTTCTGCGCCAAGTAGGACGCTGGAGTGAAACGCATGTTGCATTGTCCGGTTGCTCAGCAGGAAAGCCAATGCCTTGGTCTTGTTCCGCTGTGAGAAATCTATATCGAGGTCCGCCGCAGCCGCCAGCACACTCTTTCGAATGGCCGGATCCACGCGGTTGCTTCCGTTTAGAACCCTGGAAACGGTGGCGATACTGACCTTTGAGGCAGCGGCAATCTCTCGCAGACCCAATTTAGTTTTCTTAAGGGACACATCACTCATGCGTTCGTACGCCTCAGATTTCGTCTGATTGTGGATTTAGACATTGGCCCAATTCTCCCATGGAAAGACGAATAAACAGCCGTGATGAGCAGCGGCCAATGCTGAGTATTCCACATATGTGCCTCTGCTGCATTGCGGCGTCGAGGCAAAACCTTGGGTTGCCAAATGCATTCGATGCGCGAGTCCTAACCATTGACTAGGTTTTGCGTTCGTTTGCCTTGCTTTGGGTCGGTATTCTGGTCATGCCCTGTATCCGCTCTGTCCACAATGAAAGTGATATCAGAAAATATTCCAAGAAAGCCAGAAAAATTATCTTGCAAACGGGGAATTTTTCATGCTAACGTCCGTTCATGCATCATCGTAAAACAGCCTGCGTAATTCTTGTATGGAACGATGAATTTATGCTGACTTTAGCCCTACACCAATGCTGAACCGTTTCAGCAAAATTGATCGCCTGTTTTCAGGTCTTTGCCAGAGTGAGGCCAAAATTGGATGGTCATGCACTTGTCCTTAGAACTCTTCCCATGTACCCGATCGAATATGTGAATGGGAAGGGCGCGGCAGAGTGAAATTCTGTTTCTTAACCACGGTTGATCTCCTGTCTCAATGAAGACGGTGAATGCCAAGAGGTGAATGCAATGCTTGAAGAGAATTTGAGTGATGGAATCAACCGCCGGACATTTGTGAAGCAAGCGGGAGGAGCAATGCTGGCGGCAGGCATGAGCGCCAAGTCCTATGGGCGCGTTCTCGGAGCCAATGATCGCATCCGTTTAGGACAGCTAGGCTGTGGTGACCGCAGCGAAGGGCACGTGCACATGGTGCAGCTCGCATCCAAGCAGATCCCGGTGGAGACGGTTGCCGTTTGCGATATCTGGAGCCTGGCGCGGGAGCATCGTGCCGCACAGGTAAAGCGGGCATTCAATCTGGAGCCGCAGACCTTCAAGTATTCCGAAGAGATGCTGGCGCTCAAGGATATTGATGGCGTAATGATTGCCACCGGCGATTTCCAGCACGCCAAGTTGTGCGCTGAGGTCGTTAAGGCCGGAAAGGATTGCTATGTTGAGAAGCCATTTGCGAATGTGCTCTCTGAAGCGATTGAGACGCGCAATGTGGTCAAGCAATCCAAACAGATTGTGCAAATGGGGACGCAACACCGCAGCCAGGCCTACCCTCTGGCGGTGAGAGACATTATTCGTTCTGGGCGGATCGGCGAGATCGTTCACATTGAGCAGGAATGGAATGTGAATGAAGAGCGTTGGAGATTCACACCGATGGATGTCGGCATCGATAAGGAAATGCTGATGGACATCCACATGGAATGGAAGCAATGGCTCAATGGACGAACATCGAAGCTGCGGGAAGAAGATACGGACTGGAAGCGATGGTTGCTAGGGAAACCGGATCGTCCATTCGATCCTCACGTCTATCTTGAATTTCGACTCTACAAAGACTTTTCTTCAGGGATCTTCGATCAGTGGCTTAGTCACGGCTGCGACATGGTGCATCTTTGGACGGATGAGACCTACCCGGAGAGTGTCGTTGCGAATGGTGGCGTGTTCACGTGGAAAGACGGACGAGACAATCCGGACGCCTGCGTCGCGGCTGTCGTCTATCCCAAGGGATTTCTTTATACCTATAAGACGCTGTTCGCAAATAGCTACCGGAGCTTCTCGAGGATTCACGGACGCGAAGGCACAATCGAAAATTACGGCGGCGAAGGAGCATCCCTGTTTAGGGTCACCCGCGAAGGGGGAAGGCACGAGTTTGACGCCCAGGAGTCAGGGCCTGTTTACACGCATCTCCCCATCGTTGGGCCTGCACAGGATGGCGAAGAGACAGTCAAGGTTCCCGGAGCCCCTGCGCCGAACTCTCTGGGGCCGGACGATGATGATGTGGATCATCTGGTGAACTGGCTTCAGTCGATGCGTTCACGTACTCAGCCGAACGCTACCGTAGATCATGGTTTCTCTCATGCGCTCGTGTGCATCATGGCGGCAGAGTCGTATTGGAGCGGGAAAAAGCTGTATTGGGATCCTAAGAACGAGCAGATCGTAGATCATCCGGTTGCGAATCGCGCCGTCTGATCGAAACTTGCAGACCTTGTCATTCAGACCGTGTGAAGCGAGGGCTGGCCTGAAGATATTCTCCAGGGGCCAATCCACGCTTCCACACGGCCCGAAATTGACATGCCCGAATCGGAATTGTGCAATGCACCTTATCAACTCGATTCCGGCAACTCAGGATCTACGATAAGCACGTTACCGGAATAGCGAGATGAGATGAGTTCAGTGAATCTTACGGAGAAGGCGGAGAAATCGCCGCATTCTCGGAGCAAAGGGCGGGTACGATGGTGGATCGTTTGGACGCTGTTTTTTTCCACCGTTACCAACTACATCAGCCGTCAGACTTTTTCCGTCTTGGCGCCGTTGATCACAGCCCAGTATCACCTCACCCATACTGACCTGGCGAAGATCCTGGGCGCATTTCAGATATCGTATGCGGTTACATGGCTTCTTGGCGGAATCTTCCTGGATGCCGTAGGAACACGGCTTGGGCTGGCGCTGGCTGTGGTCTTCTGGTCCGTAATAAACGTCCTCACCGGTTTTGCGTCGTCCGTCTTTGGCTTTGCCGCGTTTCGATTTCTGCTAGGGATCGGCGAAGGCTTTAACTGGCCTGGCGCAAGCAAGACGGTTGCTGAGTGGTTTCCGAGCCAGGAACGCAGTCTCGCGGTGGCAATTTTTGATAGCGGCTCAAGCGTAGGCGGCGCAGTGGCGGCGCTGGCTATTCCTCTAATCGCATTGAAATTCGGCTGGCGATCGGCGTTCATCTTTTCCGGATTGCTTGGCTTCATCTGGCTGCTGGTTTGGCTGAGGGTCTACCATCCGCTGGATCGTCATCCAAGAGTCACGGCTGAAGAAGTCTCTTTGATTCGTGCCGGACAGGCTGTGTCTCCAGTTTCCCCCGAGCGTGGTTTTGGGCGTTGGCTCAAGCTGGCCCAAAACAGAAATGTTTGGGGCATTGTTCTGGGCCGTGCTCTCACTGACCCGATCTGGTGGTTCTACGTCTTCTGGCTGCCGCAGTATTTGAGTGATGCGCGCGGTTTCAGCCTGCAGCGAATTGCTCTCTTTGCCTGGATGCCATTCATTGCTGCCGATATCGGGAACTTCACAGGCGGCCTGATTTCCGGCTACTGCATTCGCCGGGGAGTCTCTGTGGTTCGTGCGCGCACCTGGGTATGCGCCTTCAGTTGCTTGCCGATTCTTGCCGGCATTCCGGCGGCCAGCGTGCATAGCGTATACACAGCCATGGCGCTGATCTGCTTTGCCCTGTGGGGATATGCAAGTTGGTCCACCATGGGTCTGACTCTGCCCTCTGATCTGTTTCCCCAGGATGTCGTGGCCACGGTCACAGGCCTGAGTGGCCTGGCCGCCGGTCTGGTTGGCGCTGTTTTCACCTTTGCGGTGGGAATGCTGGTAGACCGCTTTTCGTATGGCCCGGCATTTCTGGTTGCGGGATTGCTCCCTGTCCTGGCCACTGTATGCCTGCTCATACTGATCCGTACGCCCCGCGCGGCTGACTCAGCCTGAGCGCCGAATGCGTTGGGTGGAGCGAATAGTATCGAAGAACGATGAGCGGAGCTGGGCATGATTCTCCGATGTACCGACGAAAATGCAGCCGTATTTTCGGACCGATCGGGGAGCCTTTGCGCTCTGGATTTGCCGCAATTTTGCCTCGGACGGCTCTTCTGCTGTTGCTACTTCTGATTCCTCCGCACGGCAGTTCTTCTGCTCGCGTCCTCCAGCGGCAATCGCCTCGAACAACCGAGCATTGCCGCAAGCTGGTTCTCGCTGGGGAGGTTTCAGCTGGGCAGCAGTGGAGTGCGCCGATCGGACAGGGCTGGGTGTTTCGGGTAGTGCCGATTCCGCCTTCCGGCAAGAGCTACAGCGGTTGGGACCTGGTAGTGAATCGAGCAGAGGATGATGAGTATCCCGATGCCTTGCTGCTGGCCACGCCGCCCTACGGCTCGCTCAACGAGCGCGAGATCGGAACCACCTTTGGTTTGCGGGCGCAGGATGCAATCGCCTGGAGTCCGCGACGCTTTCATTTTCTGACGTCGAAGCGGGATCTGGAGCGGGCGAGGGAACTGTTTCGAGCCATGATGACGGCTGGCGGCACGAAGCCCGGCACCAGCGCGGATGCCGCTGTGCAAACCAAGACCGCGTCGGATTTGCTGTCCTTGGTGACGATGGCAGGAGATCGCGGTTCGAGAGTGGCGGCAGGCCAGTTTGAAGTGCTGGATGCAAGGCTCGCAGCTGGAGTCGCCGATCCCCCTGCATTTGCCCAGCAATGGGCGATGCATCTGGATCAGATCCCTCACTCGGTAGCCGAACTAGGCCAGAAACCGAGCGCTCGCGGAGAGTTACTTTGGATACGCTTTGCGGTAACTATCTTGCTACCGGAGGGATGGAAAACACCCGCAGGCACCTCCTCGGAAGAGGCAAAGTGTGCCGAATGATACACTTCGGGACGGTGGTTACCAAGAAAAATTCAGGAAATAGTTCCATTCGAGACAAGCGCGTCGTATACTGAGGCCATGTCAGACGCCACAGGCGCGCCAAGTTCGAGCCGAAGTTTGGGTAAGGACCAGTACCTTTTCGGTTCGCTAGAGAGCAGCGCCAAGAATCGCGCTAAAGTCCGCGAAGTAAGCTACGGCTACGAGCAGCCAGAGGGAGTTTTCTTGACCTCTCTGGATTTTGCAGTGAACTGGGTCCGCAAGAATTCAGTTTGGCCGATGACCTTTGGTCTGGCATGTTGCGCGATCGAGATGATGTCGATGGGCGCCTCTCGTTTTGATCTGGCTCGCTTTGGCGCGGAGGTGTTTCGCCCTTCGCCGCGACAGTCGGATCTAATGGTGATTGCAGGGCGCGTCTCGCAGAAGATGGCGCCTGTCATCCAACGCCTGTATGAACAAATGCCGGAGCCGAAGTGGGTAATCTCCATGGGAGCATGTGCGACCTCCGGAGGCGTGTTCAACAACTACGCATTGGTTCAGGGAGTCAATCAGGTGATCCCTGTGGACATCTATGTTCCTGGTTGCCCGCCAAGGCCGGAGCAACTGCTGTACGCCATCACTTTGTTGCAGGAAAAGATTCAGCGAGAGCGGGGCAGTCTCTTGAAAACGCTGAATGTGGGTTAGTGGGGCCGGAAGATTGGGCACCCGCAATTTTTCACAAAACTGAGTCGAGTGACCTCGAAAACGGCTGTGTAGATCGTTAGCGGTCACGGCAACTCATTGAGAAATTTGTGTTCTGCGCATTTCGCCCTTATGGTAAGTTGGAAATGTTGTATTTGTATCTGGCATGATCCAGTTCTAAGAAGAATCATTGCTCGCACTCAGGCGAGCGAAACAATCCACTAGTTGAAGACTTGAAACGCGGGGGATGCTTTTCAAGCACGGTTGCGGAGGAAACGTATGAATTTTCGTGTCACGAAATCTGTAGTTCTGGCTGTTGCGGCGGCGGCCTCATTGATGTCCGCGGGCGCTTTCGCTCAGGACAAGCCGGCCATGCAGCCCGCGGACGCATCTGCGTCTCGCTGGGATATTTTCGCGGGCTATAGTTACCTGGCTCCCAAAGGGACCGTGCAGGTAGAACAACCCGACGGCACAACTGAGCCGGTCGAGTACAAGTCGGTGAACGTGGGCGAGATCTTCAGCGGCGCCTACTACTTCAACCGCTACCTAGGCGCCCAGGTTGAATTTGGCTTCCACGAGTACGGTTCTGGAGCAAACAGCAGCAACAATGATGGATTCGTGACTGGCGCCGCCGGTTTGATCGTTCGCTATCCAACGGCTGATATCACGCCCTTCGCCCATGCTTTGATCGGGGCAGTCGATGCAGATGGCCCAGAGCATGAGACCCGCACCTTCGGTCCGGATCTGACCGTCGGTGGCGGCTTGGATTACAACACGCCGCTGTTTCATCACCATCTTGCAATCCGGCTCTTCCAAGCGGACTACGAGTACATGCACGTCGACTTCGGTCCTGTCGTATACGGCGGTCGCGCCAACATCAATGCGGCTCGTTTGAGCGCGGGCGTGGTTTACCACATTGGTTCGATTGTGCCGCCTCCGCCAGTTACGCTGGCATGCTCGGCGAGTCCGACTTCGGTCTTCCCCGGCGATCCGGTTACCGTCACTGCAACCGCCGATTTGCTCAACCCCAAGTTGAAGGCTGTTTACACCTTCAGCGGCGATGGAGTGACAGGAACAGGGACTACGGCTACCGTAGCCACTGCCGCTCTGGCGCCCGGATCGCATACGGTTAAGTGCAATGTGACTGAAGGCCCCAAGGTCGGCCAGTCAGCCGATGCCACGGCCACCTTCACCGTCAAGGCTTTCGAGCCTCCGACCATCAGCTGCTCGGCTAACCCCACCACCATCAAGCCGGGTGACACCAGTGCGATCACGGCTACCGGCCTGAGCCCGCAGAATCGTCCTCTGACCTACGCCTATTCGGCATCCGCCGGTTCGGTTAGCGGCACCGGAACTTCGGCAACCTTCTCATCGGCTGGCGCGCCCACAGGCACATCAACCGTAACCTGCACCGTAACGGACGATAAGGGACAAACCGCAACCGCGACCACGCCGGTCACGATTGAGGCTCCTTATGTTGCTCCCGCGCCGGTTCAGTCGGCCCTCTGCTCCATCACGTTCGAGAAGGACAAGAAGCGTCCGACTCGCGTGGACAACGAAGCCAAGGCCTGCCTGGACGACATCGCTCTGACGCTGCAAAGCAAGTCGGATGCGACCGTCGCCGTCGTCGGCTCCTCTACCGCCGCAGAGAAGACTCCTCCGAAGCACCTGAGGAAGGGTACAACTGCTCCTGACTTCGCCGCACAGCGCGCAGTCAACACCAAGGACTACCTGGTAACCGAGAAGGGCATTGATGCTTCGCGCATCACGGTCTACACCGGTACCGGCGATGGCCAGAAGGTGGAAGACTACCTCGTTCCTTCCGGAGCAACCTTCAGTGTCGACGGAGCCACCGCAGTCTCCGGCGATGTGAAGGCCCAGCCCCGCAAGGCGCTTGCTGAAAAGCATCACGCGAAGAAGAAGCCAGCAGCAGCGAAGTAAAAAGCGTAGCTAGAACAATTTGGGCGGAGACTCACTTGAGTCTCCGCCCAGGCTTTTTGAGTGAGTTTCCTAACCGCACCACTTATGATGGAAGATGCCGGGGCAGACCGAATCAACCGGTCCGCCCCGTTTTTATTTGCCCATTTTCTTGGGGTAATCGATCCTTTTCCGATGCCGGAGATCCGTTGTCTCGAATGAAGTTCGTCTCTCGTCTGTTCTGCGCTGAATCTTGCTCTCTATGGATCGTCTGTCTCCTGCTGGCGCTTCCACTCGCGTCGTGGCCGCAACCTGCCGCGACCTATCAGTGGCGCTCGATCGGACCATACGGCGGCGATGCACGGTCGTTTGCAGCCGTTCCGGGCGAGCCGCAGCACCTTTATCTGGGGGATACGAACAACTGGATCTTCGAATCGTTGGATGGCGGCGCCAGTTGGACGCGCCTGGGCAAGGTCGATCCCTCAGACGACCTGGTCGTAGACAGCATCGTTGTCGATGCCGCCGATCATCGCACCCTCTTTGCCGGAGTCTGGCGTCTCGGTCAGCCCGATGGCGGCCTGTTCGTGAGCCATGACGGCGGTAAAGTCTGGTCAGCCATTGCAGCGCTCAAGGGGCAGTCCGTATTGTCGTTGGCGCAGGCGCCTTCAGATCCCAACATCCTGGTCTGTGGTTCTCTGAAAGGCGTATTTCGCAGCGAGGATCGCGGAGCCACCTGGGAGCGGATCAGCCCGCCCGATGACAAGCCGCTCAGCCGCGAGATTCACGAAGTCGAGTCGCTGGCGATCGACCCGCGCAATCCGGAAATCATCTACGCCGGCACCTGGCACCTGCCGTGGAAGACGCGAGACGGCGGCAAAACCTGGCATAATATCAAGCAGGGTGTCATCGACGATTCCGACGTCTTTTCCATTATTCTCGACCCCGAAAAGCCAAGCATCGTCTATGTCAGCGCCTGCTCCGGCATCTACAAGAGCGAAAACGGCGGCGATCTCTTCCACAAGATTCAGGGCATTCCGGCGACCGCTCGCCGCACCCGCGTTCTGATGCAGGACACGCATCATCGCGAGATCGTCTACGCCGGCACAACGGAGGGTTTGTATCGGACTCGTGACGCTGGGCGCGAGTGGCAGCGGGTGACAGGCGACAACGTCATCATCAACGACATTTATCTTGACCCGGAGCACAAGGGCCACATCCTGTTGGCCACTGACCGCGGCGGCGTGCTGGCCAGCGTGGACGATGGCGCAACATTCACCCAGTCCAACCAAGGCTTCTCAGCGCGCAAGGTCGAGGCGTTCGTCGCCGACGCCAAAGACCCAAAGCGCATTCTCGCCGGCGTCGTCAATGACAAGAGCTACGGCGGCGTCTTCCTCACCACCGACAGCGGCGCCAACTGGACGCAGATATCCGCCGGGCTCGACAGCCGAGATGTTTTCACGCTCGCGCAAGCCAAGGACGGCACAGTTTTGGCCGGCACCAGTCACGGCATCTTTGCTCTGGTGACGGGTGATGGGTCAGATGGGTCGGGCAATCCCTCAAACGGGCCGCACTGGGTCATGCACAGCAGCATCGTCAATTCAGGCACAAAGATTGTGACCGAGAACGTCAATGGCCGAAAGGTCAACCGCCTGGAGAACATCACCCTCCCAGCCCGCGAGATGAGTTCGCGCGTAGCTTCCTTCGATCTTTCCGGAGACGTCTGGGTTGCCGCGACCGCCGAAGGCATCTTCACCAGCAAAGATCAGGGCATGACCTGGCAAGGTGGCCTCGTGCTGGGCTCAGCCGCGTATCACTCCGTCGCCGCCTATGACGGGGAACTGCTTGCCGCGCGCCGCGAAGGCGCCGTTTACTCCAAAGACGGCGGCGCGACCTGGACGCCCGTGCGCCTGCCGTCCAAGGTCAAGGACATTCGCAAAATCGCCTTTTCCAAAGCAGGCGAACTGTGGGTCGGAGCGGGCGACGGCGTCTATTTCTCCCGCGACTTCTCCAAGAACGGCGGCGAAAACTGGTTCTGGCTTGAAAAAGTGCCGGTGCGCGATGTCGGCGACCTGGCCTTCGACGACAAGACTGGACGCATGCTGGTCAGTTCGCGCAGCAGCCAGGTCTTGTATTCGGTAGATCCGGCCAGCCTCACCTTTACCGGCACGCCAACGGGTTTTCGCCTCTTCCTCGCGCGGTCCGCCGGGGGAGTGCGGTTCGCGACATCCCTCCAGGATGGAGTATTGATGGAGCCGGGGACGTCAGCAGCAACAACGAAGCTAACCATTCCCACAGCCGGAAAAGTTCAGAGCCCACCGACGGGGCCCGTGCATCCGGCGCTTCCCCAGCGCTAGTCGCTGGGTAGCCAGTTTTCGGAGCAGACGCATATTTTTGCGAAATCGCCTGGGTCTCGCCGCGAATCTCTGAAGCGTAACGCAGACTTCAGTATCATTAACTTAACGGGGTTGCTATGCAGGCACAGACAGCGCGTCACTCTTTCAGAACTTACGATCCTCGCATTGAGACCATTGCCGAAAAGGTCTTCGCCGAAGAGCGGCTGAGCTTCGACGACGGCGTAGCCCTTTACGGCACCGGAGACGTGCTTGCCGTAGGCTGGCTGGCCAACCATGTGCGCGAACGGCTGCACGGCGACATCACCTACTTCAACGTCAACCGGCATATCAATCCCACCAACGTCTGTGTAGCCCACTGCCGCCTCTGCGCCTTCGGCCGCACCAAGGGCGACGCTGCCGGGTACACCATGGCCCTCGAAGAGGCCTGGGAGACGGCAGCCTCGGGTTACACAGAAGCAGTGACCGAGTTCCACATCGTAGGCGGCCTGCATCCCGACCTGCCCTTTGAATATTTCCTGGATCTCGTGAGCGGGCTCAAGGAGCGCTTTCCCAAGGTGCACATCAAGGCCTTCACCATGGTCGAGGTAGCGTACCTGGCTCGCCGCGCCAAACTCTCCATTGACGAAACCCTCATCAAGATGCGCGAAGCCGGAGTAGACTCCATGCCCGGTGGCGGAGCGGAGATCTTCGCATCCCGCGTACGCAGCATCATCTGTGACCACAAGATCGACGGCAGCGAATGGCTCAACACCGCGCGTTTGGCTCACAAGCATGGCTTCCGTTCCAACGCGACGATGTTATACGGCCACATCGAAAACGATGAAGATCGCGTCGACCATCTGCTCAAGCTCCGCGAAGTGCAGGATGAGACCGGCGGCTTCCAG
>Ga0302326_10010095_pt1 | contig 20488 bp, 17 predicted proteins | sample Palsa_T0_3_FD_202264 | JGI IMG/M metagenome (GOLD analysis project Ga0302326, IMG submission 202264) | Peat permafrost microbial communities from Stordalen Mire near Abisko, Sweden - Palsa_T0_3 | ecosystem: Environmental > Terrestrial > Soil > Palsa > Peat permafrost | place: Sweden: Abisko...
GCCGGCGGCCCGAGTGCCGGCGGCCCGAGCCCCGTGCCGCCGGGGACCGGCTGGCCGGACGATCCGGCGACGGCGGCAACGCCTGTTGCGGCCGACCCAGCTGGCGTCCGGGCACTGGCCGCGACCGCGGGAACGCTCGCCGAGCTGACGGCCAGGCAATCGGTCTGCCGGGCCTGCCCGCGGCTGGTCGGGTGGCGGGAACAGGTTGCGGTCGCCAAGCGCCGCTCGTTCGCGACCGAGCGCTACTGGGGACGGCCCGTCCCTGGCTGGGGCGCCGAGCAGCCCGGCGTGCTCATCGTCGGTCTGGCACCGGCGGCACATGGCGGGAATCGCACCGGGCGGATCTTCACCGGGGATCGCAGCGGAGACTTTCTGTTTGCCTCCCTCTGGCGGTGCGGCCTTGCCGCCAGGCCCGCCAGCACCGCCGCGGGGGACGGCCAGCGGCTACTGGGGGTGCGGATGGCCGCCGCCGTCCGCTGCGCTCCGCCGGTGAACAAGCCGTCGGTCGCCGAGCGGGACGCCTGCGCGCCATGGCTGGCCGCAGAACTCGAGCTGGTCCGCTCATCCGTTCGCGTCATCGTCTGCGTCGGCCATTTCGCCTGGCAGGCCGTTTGGCCGCAGCTGGGCATGGCGGGATTCGGCCTGCCCAGGCCACGGCCGGCATTCGGGCACGGCGCAGAGGTCCGGCTAGTGATGGCAGCCGCGGGGGACGGCGCGCAGCTCCAGCTCGCCGCTGCATCCAGCGGGAGTGGCAGCGGCGCGGTGCTGCTCATCGGTTGCTACCACCCGAGCCAGCAGAACACCTTTACCGGCCGCGTGACGGAGGCCATGCTGGACGCTGTGTTCGAGCGTGCCAGGCAGCAGGCCGGCCTGTAACGTTCGCGCCGCCGGCGGCGATGGGTTCACGGAGCGTAGATGCATGTAGTGAAATGGTTACGCAGCGTATCCACAATCCCGGAGAGAGGAATTAAATAGGTGATATTGTCCTCGAACCTAGCCCATAATAATCCACCGCCTGCACGTTTATCGGAACCTTTCGGGGTATCCTCAAGAAGCCCCCGTAGCCCAAAGGAAGAGGCCGGCCCCCTAAAAGGGTCCCCAGTGTCGGTTCGACTCCGACCGGGGGTACATAACATGCCAGACCTGGCGTAGATAGCCCAAGCCACGGCTGTTCTCTGGATCGGTCCCTCCGCCGAGTTGCCTGACACCGGCCGGGATGCGCTTTCTTGATCGCATCGCACTAGCTGACTGGTCATTCAATCATCGGGCGCGCCGTTGCCCATGTAACAACGGCATCAGCGATCGCCTGAGGGAGATCTTCGATTGTCACTCCAGGCGATCTTGTTTTAATAGAGAATGGCACCGTAGTACCCGTTAAGTAATCGTTTACGAATTCCTGCGCGGGGGGACTCGCCCCGCGGACTAGCCGCCCAGGGCGGCCAGCGGCGGGGGCGGGGACATGCGAACCGGCGACTGCGGATCAGCGCCAGGGTCAGCCGCTGACGTCCGGCCCGGCGCGCGTCAGGGTGATCCGCACGACGACCCGGCGGTCGCGCTCCATGGCGGCCCGGTAGTCGTCCCAGTCCGGATGCTCGCCAGCGACGCTCCGGTAGTAGCTGACCAGGATCTCCATGGCGTCGGGCAGCGGAACGATCTCCGCCGTTCCGTCCGCCTGGATCCAGTCGCCGAAGAAGCCATCGCTGAGCACGCACAGAGATGCCCGCGGATCGCGTCTCAGGTTCCGCGTCTTGACTGCGGCCTCCCGGGTGCTGATCAGCACCCGGCCTTCGTCATCCACTGTTGCCGTCACCGGCGACAGCTGGGGCCGCCCGTCGGCCCGCGAGGTAGCGAGCACCGCCCGGTGATGGGCGCGCAGGAACTCGCGGGCAGTGCCCAGGTCCATGTCAGGCGCTGTTGAGCCTGCTCCGGCGCTGCAGTTCGTACTCGTGCACGATGGCGCTGGCGTAGCCGTGGGTCAGGCCGTGCTCGTCCGCCAGCCAGTACGCCCGCTCCTCGCAGCGCAGGAACGAGGGACCAGATTCAAGTCTTTTGAACCACTCACGTAGGTCACGTCCTGTGACGATGGGGATGCGGGCGATGAGATTCCTGTGCATCTCCGGGGAGTGGGTCATTGACAAGGGGCACCTCCAGGGGCGAACTCCTATTGCTGCCGACACTGCACCACGTCCGGGCGTCTGACAACCCCCCAGCGCCAGCTTTCCGGTATGTGAGATAAGTTCCCGGGCATCTTCGCGCCCGGAACGGCGCCGGGTGGCCGGATCAGGATGGCACGCTCGACGATAAACGCCGGTGCGCTGTTCAGGAGAGCCGCTCGAAGATCATCGCCATGCCCTGGCCGCCGCCGACGCACATCGTCTCCAGGCCGAAGGTCTTGTCGTGGAACTGCAGGCTGTTGAGAATCGTCGAGGCAATGCGCGCCCCGGTCATGCCGAATGGATGCCCGATGGCGATCGCGCCGCCGTTGACGTTCAGCTTGTCGAGGTCGATGCCGAGATCCTGGTACGAGGGGATCACCTGGGCGGCGAAAGCCTCGTTGATCTCGACGAGGTCGATGTCGTCGATGGTCATCCCGGCCCGTGCCAGCGCGCGCCGGGACGCCTCTACCGGGCCGAGCCCCATGATCTCCGGCGACAGCGCCGTCACGCCCGTGCAGACGATCCTGGCCAGCGGGGTGATCCCGAGTTCTGCGGCCCTGCGGTCGCTCATCACCACCACGGCGGCGGCGCCGTCGTTGAGCGGGCAGCAGTTGCCGGCGGTAACCGTCCCGTCCGGCCGGAACACCGGCTGCAGCGCGGCGACCTTCTCCAGGGTGGTTCCTGCCCGCGGCCCGTCGTCTGCGGCCACGACCGTGCCGTCGGGCAGCGTCACCGGAGTGATGTCGCGCTGCCAGAATCCGTCGGCCAGGGCCTTCTCGGCCAGGTTCTGCGACCGCACGCCGAACTCGTCCTGCTCGGCGCGGGTGACGCCGCGCAACCCGGCGACGTTCTCGGCGGTCTGGCCCATCGTCAGGTAGATGTCGGGGATCTCGCCGTCTCGCCGCGGATCGTGCCAGACGTCCCCGCCGCCCTTGGCTTCCTCCGCGGTCCGCTCCTCGGCGCCGGCGAAGACGGGGTTCTTCGTCTCCGGCCAGCTGTCGCTGCTGCCCTTGGTGAACCTGCTCACGCACTCCACCCCCGCGGATATGAAAGCATCGCCCTCGCCGGCCTTGATCGCGTGGAAGGCCATCCTCGTCGTCTGCAGCGACGACGAGCAGTAGCGGTTGACCGTCGTGCCGGGCAGGTGGTCATGGCCTAGCATCACCGCGACGACGCGCGCCATGTTGTAGCCCTGCTCGCCACCGGGTAGGCCGCAGCCGAGCATCAGGTCATCAATGTCCGCCGGGTCGAGTTGCGGCACCTTCGCGAGCGCGGCGCTGACCATCGCGACGGTCAGGTCATCGGGGCGCATGCTGGTCAGCGAGCCCTTGAAGGCCCTGCCGATCGGCGAGCGGGCGGTAGCGACGATGACTGCCTCGGGCATGGCGGACTCCCTCGGGGACTGGTAGTTAACCGCAGACTACCTCCCGCCCTTTGTCCGGATGACGAGCCGACTGTGTCCGGATGACGAGCCGATCGGCCGCCCCTCGACGTCCGCTCACCTCACTGGCCATTCCGCAGATCCGAAGCGATGCCTGGCGGGTCTCAGGCCTCGTAGGTGTCGGGGGTGACGACATAGGCGCGCCCGGCCGGAGTGACCCATTGGAAGGTGCCAGGTTGTGGCTGAATGAGCTGCCATCCGGGGCGCTGCTTGATCCGGTGATGAGTGCGGCAGCCGCCGCCGAGGTTGCAGGAGCATGTCCGTCCGCCCTGGTCGTAAGGGACTGTGTGGTCCAGATCGGCGCGGTCGGCAGGCTGGCGGCAGGGCGGGAACCGGCAGGTCTGGTCCCGGGCCGCGACGAACTCCCGGAGCCGGGGCGGGGGGCGATAGGCGGGGCTGGCCTGGCGGTGCGTGCATCCGCCGTGCCCGTCGCCGTGCCCGTCGCCGTCGCCGTCGGCGTCGGCGTCGGCTCGGGCGGCGGCTCGCGCGGCCAAGCCGAGCGCCTTGGCAAGGATCTTGCCGAGGGCGCCTGCGGCCGACGGGGCGGCCGACAATGCGGCGGCCTGCCCCGGTGATGCCTCGCTGGTACCGCCTCGTGCCAGGTCTCCGGGCACGACGAGGGTGACCGAGCTGACGAGGCCCGCTGGCTGAGGGGTGCTGCCGGTCGCGCGGGCGGGTGAACGCCGGATGCGGGTGACGGCGATGGCGCGACCGCGGCTGTCGGTGACGATCACCTTCCATTCGGTGGCATGGTCGGTGGCCGCCGTCTCGGCGAGGTGGCGTGCGGTCTGCGGGGTGACAGGGCCAAGGCGGGTGAGCTGGCCCGGTAGTGCGCTGGTCCCGGCCAGGGTCCGCCAGGGAACGGTGAGGTGCAGCAAGGCGGTGGTCGCGGGCCCGCGGGGGAGCCCGGCGAGTGCGCCGGTCCCGGACGGGGCCAGCCCGGCGGGAACCTGGCCGGGTACCGGCAGCCCAGGCCACGGCAGGACAAGCGGGCGCGAGGCGGCGGCATCCCCGGCGGGATCTCCCGGATGACGTGAGACCCGAAGCTTCACCGGCTCGTCCGGGTTCTTCCGATCGCCCGGATCGCATGGTACTTCCGGTACTTCCGGCTCTCCCGGCTCAGCCGGATCCTCCGGGCCGTCGCCTTGGTTCTCAGGGTCGCTCGGGCCGGCCGGGCCGGGGTCGTCGGGATCCGGGCTGCTGGGGCCATCCGGGTCGGGCCGGCGTCCTGGACCGCCGTGGTCACCGGGGTGATCGGGCTCGTCTGGCTTGTCGGGGGGTCCGTGTTCGGGCGGGGGGATCAGAGGCAGGGTACCGAGCAGCAGGCCGAGGTAGACCTGGGCGCGGAGCAGGTCGATCCCGCCGCCGGCCCCGGATGCCTTCAACGCGCGGGCGAGCGCGGTAACGCGGGCCATCGCGGCGGCGGCGTGGGCGCCCGGCAGGTTCTGGCCGGACAGCGTCGCGGTGCCGTCCTCGTCGCCGTACAGGCCGACCTTCGCGCGGCGCTCGGCCTGCTCGCGGCGCCGCTCGGCCGCGGCGGGGTCGATGGTGATCACGGCGCGGCGCAACGCGGCGCGCAGCTGTGCCGCCGTCTTGTCTCCGGCGGCGGGCAGAATCTTGTCCTCGACCCGCCGCGCGCCGGCGTCGTCGAGGACGTTGGTGGCCTCGGCGATCAGACGCGCGCGCGTCAGGTCAATCACCCCGCCGCGCAGCGCGGCGGCCGTGCCGGGCAGCCGCCCCGTCAGGGTGATCGCTAGATGTGTCCAGCACGACGCGCCGTACTGCGACATCCGCAGAGCCAGCGCGATCTCCGCGGCGGCCTCCTCCGGCACCTGGCCCGGCATCCCGCCCGGACCCGCCGGGACACTGCTGTCGCGAACGGCGGCGCGGGCGGCGACCTCCGCCACGATAGCCAGCTCGGCGGCCTGCGCCCACGACGCGAGACGCCGGCACGCGGCCGCCGCGCCGGCCAGCGTGTAGTCGTTCATCTGCTCCGGCGCCATGCACGCCGCCCAGGACGCCAGCCCCGGTCCCGGCGCCATGAACTCGGCCGCTGTTCCCGCCACCTCCGCCGCCGGCCACGCTCGCCCGGCACCGGACGAGGATGCGGTGATCGCGTCCTCGCCCAGCGGATCACCCGCTTCCTCGTCACTGGCCCGGGCCGCGTCTAGCACGCCCTGCAGGTCGCTGAGGTCCACGATGCCCGCCAGGCCAGTGCCGCTGTCTGGCGGGCTGGCGCCGCTGGCTGGCGGGCTGGCGCTGCCATCACCAGGTCCGGCCGAGCCCGGCGTCCCGGCCGCGCCCGGCCGGGCGGCCCGGCGGTCGCCGGGACGCCCGGGGTCCGGGATCTGGCCGGGGGCCGGTTCTGGCATCGGGTCCTCCTCCCGGCTACGTTCCGCTGCTATGAACCATCCTAGAACAAAATAGCGCTTCACACTGACAATTTATGATAATGAGGGAACATAAGTTCGATAATTATCGAAGACTAGCTGAGCGCCACTCCCATGGCGTAGGCCCGGGCGTGGCAGGGCGGCTACCTGCAACCGCCGTGGGATAGCGTCGTTAGCACCGGAAGCAAGGTGACGCAGATGCAGGTCCACGATTCCCTGATCGACCTGATGGGGAACACTCCGCTGGTCAGGCTGCGCAAGGTAACGCGCGCCCTGGGCAGTGGCGGGCGGGCTCCCGCGGTGCTGGCGAAGGTCGAGTACTTCAACCCCGGCGGCTCGGTGAAAGACAGGATCGCGCTGCGCATGGTGGAAGCGGCCGAGGCCTCTGGAGCGCTCCGGCCGGGTGGCACGATCGTGGAGCCGACCTCCGGCAATACCGGGGTCGGGCTGGCGATCATCGCCGTGGAGAAGGGGTACAAGTGCCTCTTCGTCTGCCCGGACAAGGTCGGCCAGGACAAGATCAGTGTCCTGCGCGCGTACGGGGCCGAGGTGGTGGTGTGTCCGACGACGGTCTCACCTGAGCACCCGGACTCCTACTACTCGGTTTCGGACCGGCTAGCTCTGGAGACTCCTGGCGGGTGGAAGCCCGACCAGTACTCCAACCCGGAGAATCCGGCCTCGCACTATCACTCCACCGGCCCGGAGGTCTGGGCGCAGACCGACGGCAGGGTCACCCATTTCGTGGCCGGGATCGGCACCGGCGGCACGATCTCGGGCACCGGCCGGTACCTCAAGGACGTCTCCGGCGGCCGCGTGCGGGTGATCGGCGCCGATCCGGAAGGATCGGTGTACTCCGGCGGATCTGGCCGTCCCTACCTGGTCGAGGGCGTCGGCGAGGACATCTGGCCGGATACCTACGACAAGACCGTTTGCGACCAGGTCATTGCGGTCAGCGACGCCGAGTCGTTCCAGATGACGCGCCGGCTGGCCCGCGAGGAAGCGCTGCTCACCGGCGGTTCCTGCGGGCTGGCCGTAGTGGCGGCATTGCGGGTCGCCGCGTCCGCGGAGCCGGACGACGTGATCGTCGTCCTGCTACCCGATGGCGGCCGGGGCTACCTCTCGAAGATCTTTAACGACGAGTGGATGGCTGACTACGGCTTCCTGTCCTCCGAGACGGCCGAGCCGAGGATCGCCGACGTGCTGGCAGGCAAGCGGAGCGGGCTGCCCGAGTTCGTGCACGCCCACCCGGACGAGACCGTCCGGGTGGCCATCGAGACCCTTCGCGAGTACAACGTCTCGCAGCTTCCTGTCATGAAGGAGGAGCCACCGGTGATGGTGGCCGAGGTCGTCGGCTCGATCGTGGAGCGGGACCTGCTCGACGCGCTGGTGTCCGGGCGGGCCCGGCCGCAGGACCCGCTGGGCGACCACATGTCGGCGCCGCTGCCAATGGTCGGCTCCGGCGAGCCGGTGAGTTCGGCGGTCGCGGCCATGGAGAAGGCAGGGGCTGCCGTGGTGCTCGTGGACGGCAAGCCAGCGGGAATGATCACTCGGCAGGATGTGCTGGCGTTCCTGTCCGCTGGCACCGGGTGAGCCCCTAGGGTTGGCGAATCATCGGGCGGTGGCAGGGGGACGACGCTATGGGCAGGCACGCCGACGGGTTCGAGACCCTCGCGATCCATGCCGGGCAGGAGCCCGATCCGCTGACCGGAGCCGTCGTCCCGCCGATCTACCAGGTGTCCACCTATAAGCAGGACGGGGTGGGCGGACTGCGCGGCGGTGGCCTTGGCGCGGGCGGCGGCGCTGGGCCCGCGCACTGGATCGAGGGTTACGAGTACTCGCGGACGGCGAACCCGACCAGGGGCGCGCTCGAGGAATGCCTGGCAGCACTCGAGGGCGGGACCCGCGCGCTGGCGTTCGCCTCCGGGATGGCTGCCGAGGACTGCCTGCTCCGGACGGTCACCGGGCCCGGGGACCACGTGCTGATACCGCACGACGCATACGGCGGCACCTACCGGCTCCTCGACAAGGTCCTCAAGCCGTGGGGCGTCAGCTACCTGCCGGTCCCGGTATCGGACCCGGCCGCCGTCCGGAATGCCCTGCGGGACAAGCCCGCCAAGGTGGTCTGGGTAGAGACCCCGACCAACCCGCTGCTGTCGATCGCCGACATCACCGCGCTGGCCGAGATCGCGCACGCCCATGGTGCCCTGCTGGCGGTGGACAGCACCTTCGCATCGCCGTACCTGCAGCAGCCGCTGGCTCTGGGCGCCGACGTCGTCGTGCACTCGACCACGAAGTACATCGGCGGGCACTCGGACGTGGTGGGCGGCGCCCTGGTGGTCGCCGACGCCGGGCTGGCGGAGCGGCTCGCCTTCCTGCAGAACGCCACCGGCACGGCGGGCGGGCCGTTCGACGCCTGGCTGACGTTGCGCGGGATCAGGACGCTCGGCGTCCGGATGGACCGGCACTGCGAGAACGCTGCCAGGGTCGCTGACATGCTGGCCAGCCATCCTTCGGTGCTGGAGGTGTTCTACCCCGGCCGCCCGTCGCATCCCGGCCATGAGACGGCGGCCAAGCAGATGCGCGGGTTCGGCGGGGTCGTCTCGATGCGCGTTCGCGGCGAGGAAGAGGCGGCCGTGGCAGTGTGCGGCCGGACTCGGCTGTTCGCGCTCGGCGAGTCGCTCGGCGGCGTGGAGTCGCTGATCGAGCATCCGGCCCGGATGACGCACGCCTCGGTGACCGGCTCGGCGCTGGAGGTACCTGCCGATCTGATCCGGCTCTCCGTCGGCATCGAGAGCTGCGACGACCTGCTGGAGGACCTCCGCGCCGCGCTGAACTGAGACTGCCGCTGCCAGCGGTCAGTTGTACGCGATCATGAGTACCAGGATCACCAGGTAGATCAGGGCGACCACGCCGCCCATGGTGGCGATCCGGCCCCGCTCGACGGTGGCTACGTGCGCCGCAGGCACGCCAGGGCTACCGGGAAGGTTCGGCGCGGCCGGCTCGGCGTCCTGCGCCGCCTCCGCGTCGCCAGCGTGCTCCTCGGCGGAGACCGGCACCACTTCCGCGGCGGCTGGCGGGGTGCCGGCCGCCGGTGCCTCAGCCGCTGCCGCGAGTTCGAGCGCTGCGATGGCGCGGTGCTGGTCGCGCATGATGAGCACGAGCAGGACGATGGCGACCACGAAGAGCGTCAAGGAGACGCTCAGCCACGGCTTCGAGAAGTCCTTGTCAAGCTGGGCGAGGACTAGCCCGAAGACCAGCACGCCGAGCGACAGCAGGGCATAGATCCGGGTGGTCCGGTAGAGATACCCGACCACAGTCTGGTTGCGGGCCCTGATGTAGCGGGGCGTCGAAAGGATCGCCACCGTGACTGGGCCTATTGTGAAGATCACGAAGCCAATGTGCAGCCAGAGCACGAGCCGATCGGTAAAGGACATGTCCTGATCCTAGGGCCAGCCGACCTGGCGTCCCGCCGATCTTGCTGGAACTTCCGGGATGGTCGTAAAGCGCGCTACCTGGCCGCCTGCGGGCACCGGCAACGCTTCGGCTACGGGGTCGTCGGATTCCTTTTGACCAGCATCCACCCGCCGATCAGCGCGACGACGCCTACGATGAACGAGGCGGTCGCGCGCAGGTCGTGGTTCGTTGTGATGAAGACGATCCCGATGACCAACGCGACGATCCCGAAGGACAAAACGCCCCAGGCAATCGTGCGATTCGGGCTTCCCCGCTGGATCCTTTCCGGCACCGTTCCTCCAAGAGGCTCTCGTCGAGTCCGCTAGCTCTCCAGCCGGCCAGCCCGCTAGCCGCTAGGTCGCCAGTCAGTCAGTTAGCCAGCCAGCCCGGCCAGCCTCGGTTGTTGAAGCTGCTCCACGGACGCTACTACCCGGCGCGGAAAGGGAGGGGCGATTCCGGTCATCGAGACAGACCTTGAGATAGTGCTTGCCGTCCCGTGACGCCAGGCTCGCCGGTTGTACACCACATGTCACAGGCGTGACGCCCGCGCCGATGAGCGGCGCGGCGCCGAGCCCGCCGCCCCGCGGCTGCGGGGACCGATAACCCGTTGCCGTCCGTCACCCGTCCGGTACACAATCCGGCCTATGAGTGCTGTCGGCCGGCTTATGAGTGGTGTCGGGCTGTTCGGCTGGCGGCCGATCGGGCGGGAGGACGCGGCGGACTGGGCGGTGCTCCTGGCCGCCATCGAGGCGGCAGACCGCACGGACGAGCACTTCAGCGAGCAGGATCTGCTGGAGGACTTCAGCGATCCGGACCGCGACTTCGAGCGCGGCTCGGTGGCCGTCTACGACGGAACCGCCATGGTCGGCTACGGCGCCGTGACATGCCGGAGCGCAGCCGACCCGGTCCATGAGATGTGGCAGCAGGGCGGCGTGCACCCAAACTACCGATCCCGCGGGATCGGTAGCCGGCTACTTGACTGGGCCGAGCGGGCCGCCGTTCCGCTGCACCGGGAGCGCTATCCGGGGCGTCCGCTGACGTTGTCCGGAGCGTGCATTTCCGGCAACGACGGGGCGGTTGCCCTGTACGCGGCGCACGGCTACCGTCAGGCGCGCTGGTTTCACGGGATGACAAGGGACCTCGCGACGCCGCTCCCCGAAGTCCCCGGGCCGGCCGGAGTGGACATCGTCGGCTTTACCCCGGAGCGCTCACCGGACGCCCGCCTGGTGAGCAACGAGGCTTTCCGCGACCACTGGGGCTCGACCGACGACACCGTCGAGCAGTGGGCGCATTTCACCGGGCTCGGGGCCTTCCGGCCCGCCCTCAGCTTCCTGGCCTACGCCGGCCAAGAGCCGCTCGGCATCATCATGAGCCAGGAATACGACGCGTACACCGAGGCCACCGGCATACGCGACCTGCACATCCCCTTGATCGGCACGCGCCGGATGGGGCGAAAGCGCGGCATTGCGTCGGCCCTTCTGTTCCGGGCGCTCGCTGAGGCCAGCGCCGCCGGATTCACTACCGCCTCGCTGGGAGTGGACGCCGATTCGCCCACCGGCGCGCTGGGGCTCTACAAGCGGGCCGGGTTCACCGTGCGGGATACCTGGATCGCCCAGCTGAAGCCGGTGCTGGCGGCAGAGCCGGCCGATCCTCGCTAGTCCCGGCTCATGCCGAGAGCCGCGCCCACGTCACTCACCGCCCGCGCGTGCCCGCACGGCGCGCGCGCACGAAGTCGCTGATGACGTACTGGCCGAGGCTGTCGGCCATCGCCCGGAGCACGCGGCCCCCGTTGCGCCGGGCCACTTCGTCGACGAAGGCAGTAAGCCGCTCGTCCTCGGCGAGCATGAAGACGTTCAGGGTGGCCCGCCGCCTGGTCATCTTGTCGACCTCGGCCAGCGTGAGCTCGATGGTTTCCGGGGATGGCGGCCAGTCGAAGTACGATTGCCCGTCCCTGCGCAGGTGCGCGGTCGGCTCGCCGTCGGTCACGATCAGCACCACCGGATTGTGCTCGGGGCGCCGGTCCAGGTAGCGGCCGGCCAGCACCAGCGCGTGGTGCAGGTTGGTGCCCTGGACCATGTCCCAGCCCAGCCCGGCGAGATCCGTCTCGCGCAGCTCGCGCGCGTAGTTCGAGAACCCGATGACCTGAATCGAGTCCTGCGGGTACCGGGTGCGGACCAGGGCGTGCAGCGCGAGCGCCGTCTGCTTGGCCGCACTCCAGGTGCCGCGCAGCGCCATCGAGTAGGAGAGGTCCACGAGCAGGCACACGGCCGCGGCCGTCCGTCGCTCGGTCTCCCCGACCTCGAAGTCGCGCACAGACAGCCGAACTCGCGGCCCGCCCGGACCAGCGGGCGAGCCCGGACCGCCAGCGGACGAGCCGTCCTCGTGCCCAGCCACCGAGCCGCCCCCGCGCAGCAGCGCGTTGCGCACGGTCGCCGCAGCGTCGATCGCCTGCTCGTCACCGAAGCGCCAGGGGCGGGTGCTCCCGGTGTACTCGCCGGCCTGCCCGGCGTCGTGCTGGTCGTGGTCCCCCTGGCCGCCCTCCGGTAGCTGGGCGAAGACACGGCGCAGCGCGGTCTCGCCGAGCCTGCGCACCGCCTTGGGCGTCAGCTCCAGCTTGCCGTCGGACCGTTCCAGGTAGCCTTGCCGCTCGAGTTCTCGCTCGATCTGGCGGAGGGCCTCCATGTCGTCGACCGCCTGGCGGCCGAGCGCGCGCCTGATCGCGTCCTCGTCGACGTCGTCGAGCCTGGCACCGGGGTAGTCCTGCCGCAGCGCGTCCGCTAGCTCGGCAAGGTCGGCGAGCTCGGCGAGCGCGGTCGTCGCGTCCCCCAGGCCGAGCGGTTCCTGGCCGGTCATCTGGTCGCCTGGCCAGCTGCCGGCGTCCATGTCCGGCCGCCGGGACCGCAGCGAGTCGGCCAGCCTGGCCATCTCGGCCGCCAGCCCGGAGTCCTCCAGAGCCGCCGCCATCAGCCCGGACAGCTCCGTGCGCTGCGCGTCGGTCAGCGAGCCGAGCAGCCGCTGCGCCGCCGACATCCGGCGGACCAGCGAATCGACGAGCTGCTCGAGATCGCGCGGCTGGTCAGGGAACAGGTCGCCGTACCGCGCCATGAAGTCGTCGAAGTCCTGCTGCGTGTGGGTGCCCTGGGCGTCAGCGTCCAGCATCGCGTTGAGCCCGGCCATCATGTCCTTCACCCGCGCCATGGCGTCTGGATCGGGCTGCTGAAGGGTCTGCTTCATGCCGCGGAACTGGCTGTCGAGCACTTCGCGCCGGAGCAGGTCCTTCAGCCGCTCGAAGGTCTCCCTGGCCGTCGCCGAGCGCCACTCGTAGTCAGCAAGCTGCCGGATCGCCTGGGCGGTATCACCGGGCAATGCGTCGAGCTCGGCCTCGCGGAGCCTGGCCTCGTCGCCGGGGTCGGGGAACAGCTCGGCCCGCTCCTGGCCGATCGCCGTGTCGAGCAGCGCGCGCGCCTGCTCCAGGATGCCGTCGAGGCGGCCCCTGTCGCGGATCTCGCGCTGCCGCTCGCGGATCCGGCGCAGCAGGTCGTCAAGGCCACGATGCCCGGGCAGTCCGCGCCGCAGCAGGTCGCGCAGCGCGCTGGACGGATCCGATCCGTCCAGCACGGACTCCCCCAGCGCGTCCACGGCGCCGCGGACGTCGTAGGGCGGCTCAAGCGGGTCGGGCCCGTCGTGATACTGGCCGTACCGGTATCCGCTCACTGGTGCCGATCCTTCCGCTCACGGCTGGTGCTCCGGCTGACGGCCGCTCCCTAGGTGCGGTAGACGGCGCCGCCGTCGACGGTGTCCTTGGAAAGCCGCCGCATCAGGTACAGGCCCTCAAGGGTGAATTCGAGTGCGGCGGCGGCCTGGCCGAGCGACTCGCCGCCGTCCATGCCGAGCCGGTCCATGATCTTCGCGAGCCCGGGGACCTCGCCGATCCGGCGGAGCAGGTCAGGCGCCGGAGTCAGGTCACCGGACTCCACGCTGCCGCCCTCCTCGAACTTGGCCAGCACGCCGCTCAGGTCGGCGCTGCCCAGCGTGGCGCGGAACGTCTCGGCGATGGCCCGGCGCAACAGGTGCTCCAGCACCTCCTGCTCGCGGCCCTCCTCGCTGACCTCGAACTCGACCTTGCCGCGGAGCGAGCTCACGATCGCCGGCAGGTCGCAGACCCTGGCCACCGGCTGGGCCTCCCCGCTGATGGCGGCACGCCGCACGGCCGAGGCGGCGACCATCTCGGCGGCGGCGATGGCGAACCGCGCGGAGACGCCGGAGCGCGCGTCAATGGCAGGCGACGCCCGTACCAGCCGGGTGAACCGGGCGATGACCTGCTCAAGGTGCGCGGGGAGCACCGCGCCTGGTTCCTCGCCGTCCCAGCCAAGCCGGGATTCCTGCCTGATCAGGTCTAGCTCGGCTGCTAGCGACGTCGGGTAGTGCGTGCGGATCTCCGCGCCGAAGCGGTCCTTCAGCGGGGTGATGATCCGTCCCCTGTTGGTGTAGTCCTCCGGGTTGGCGCTGGCCACGAGCACGAGGTCGAGTGGCAGCCGGAGCGCATACCCGCGGACCCCGATGTCGCGTTCCTCCAGCACGTTGAGCAACGCCACCTGAATCCGTTCGGCCAGGTCCGGGAGTTCGTTCAGGCAGAAGACGCCTCTGTTCGTGCGCGGTACCAGGCCGAAGTGAATGGTCTCCGGGTCGCCGAGCGTGCGGCCTTCGGCGACCTTGACCGGATCGATGTCGCCGATCAGGTCACCGACGCTGGTGTCCGGCGTGGCGAGCTTCTCGCCGTAGCGGTCGCTGCGATGGCGCCAGCTGATCTCCAGGTCATCGCCTTCCGCCGCGGCCAGGCGCCGGCACCGGGCGCAGACGGGGGCGTACGGATGATCGTTGATCTCGCAGCCGCTGACGGTGGGCGTCCATTCGTCCAGCAGCCCGGTCAGCGTCCTGATCAGGCGGGTCTTGCCCTGGCCGCGCTCGCCAAGCAGGATCACGTCATGTCCCGCCAGCAGCGAGCGCTCCAGCTGCGGGAGCACCGTCTGGCCGAATCCGATGATCCCGGGGAAGGCGTCCTCGCCCGCGCGCAACCGGGCGAGTAGGTTCTGCCGTATCTCCTGCTTGACGGTGACGTGCTTATGATCACTGGCACGGAGTGCCGCAAGGGTCGTGGCCGCCGGCCGGGCTGACCGGGCTGGCTGCGACCGCTGGCCGCGGTGCGCAGGCGGTGCGGCTACTGACTGGGATTCGCTCTTCGGGTCCACCGTTCGACACTATGTGCATGTTGGCTTGATGCGCACCTCGGGAGGCTGGCCGTGGACACTGACCGACCGGCGCTTGCGGTCGACGTCGGCGGCACGAAGCTGGCCGCGGGGGTGATCGAGCCAGGTGGCCGGCTGATCGCCTGGGAGCAGACGCCGACCCGCCGTGACCTGGACGCCGAGCAGCTATGGCGCACCCTGGACGGGCTGATCAGCCGGGCGCTGGACAGCGCGAAGGTCAGCAGGCCGCAGTCCCTGGCCGGCGTCGGCTGCGGCTGCGGCGGCCCGATGGAGTGGCCGTCAGGGCTCGTTTCTCCGCTGAACATCCCCGCGTGGCGTGGGTTCCCGCTGCGCGGCAGGCTAGAGGAGAGATTCCCCGGCCTCCCGGTCCGGGTGCACAACGACGCGATCGCCATGGCGGCGGGCGAGCACTGGCGCGGTGCCGGCCGGGGAACCAGCAACATGCTCGGCATGGTGGTGTCCACCGGCGTGGGCGGCGGCCTGATCCTGGAGGGCCGCCTGATCGAGGGCACCTCCGGCAACGCCGGGCACATCGGTCACGTGGTGATCTACCCGGACGACGGGCCGCCGTGCGTCTGCGGCGGCGTCGGCTGCCTGGAGGCGATCGCGCGCGGGCCGGCCCTGGTGACGTGGGCACAGGCCGAGGGCTGGCGGCCAGGGCAGGCCGGCGCCACGGCCAAGGACCTCGCCGCCGACGGCGCGGCGGGCCACCCCGTCGGCCTGGCCGCGATGCGCCGGGCCGGCAAGGCGCTCGGCATCGCGATCGCCTCGGCCATGTACCTGTGCGACCTTGAGGTGGTCTCCGTCGGCGGCGGGCTGTCCCAGGCCGGTGCGCTGCTGTTCGACCCGCTGGAGGAGTCGCTGCGCGCGCACACTCAGATGGCGTTCACCAAGAAGGTCCGGGTGGTGCCTGCCGAGCTCGGCCAGGGCGCGGGCCTGGTCGGCGCCGCCGCGCTGATCTTCGCGGCGGATCGCTACTGGTCCGGCGGCTGAGCCCGATGACGGTAGCCCGATGACGACGACGTCTGCGCAGGTCGGCTTCGATGACGTGGTCGCGGCCAGGGAAGTGCTCCGCGGCGTCGTCACGGCGACGCCGATGCTGCACTCGTGGGTGCTGTCCGAGCGGCTCGGCGGCCCGGTCTACCTCAAGTGCGAGAACCTGCAGCGGACCGGATCGTTCAAGGCCCGCGGGGCCTACCTCCGGATCTCCCGTCTTACCGACGCCGAACGCAGCCGCGGGGTGGTAGCGGCCAGCGCCGGGAACCACGCCCAGGGGGTTGCCTTCGCCGCCGCCCTGCTCGGGGTCAGGGCGACCGTGGTCGTGCCGGAGGGAGCGCCGCTGCCCAAGATCGCGGCCACCAGGTCCTACGGGGCACAGATCATCCTGCACGGCGCGCGGGTGGAAGACGCGCTGGTGCGCGCCAGGGCACTGGCCCGCGAGCAGGGGTCGATCTTCATCCACCCGTTCGAGCACCCGGACATCGTGGCCGGCCAGGGGACGGCCGGGCTGGAGATCGTGGCGCAGTGCCCGGAGGTGCGCACGATCGTGGTCCCGGTCGGCGGCGGCGGCCTGGCGGCCGGAATCGCGATCGCGGCGAAGGGCTCCGACCCCACCATCCGGGTGATCGGCGTGCAGGCCGAGGCGGTGGCGCCGTTCCCCGCGTCCCTGGCGGCCGGCCATCCGGTGCCGGTGGAGTCCGCGCCGACGATGGCAGACGGCATCGCGATCGCCCAGCCGGGGGAACTCGCGTTCGGCGTCCTGGCCGAGCTCGCCGACCGGATCGTCACGGTCTCGGAGGAGTCCCTGTCCCGCGCGCTGCTGCTCTGCCTGGAGCGAGCCAAGCAGGTCGTGGAGCCGGCCGGCGCGGCCGCCGTCGCCGCGCTGCTCGACGACCCGCGTTGCGCCGAGCCGCCGGTGGTGGCGGTGCTGTCCGGCGGCAACATCGACCCGCTGCTGCTGGCCAAGATGCTGCGGCACGGCCTGTCGGCGGCAGGCCGCTACCTCACGTTCCGCTGCCGGCTGCCGGACCGCCCGGGCGCGCTGGCCACCCTGCTCGCCGAGCTGGCCGATCTCGGCGCCAACGTCATCGACGTGGTACACGCCCGGTTCACCCCGCACCTGCGGGTGGACGAGGTGGAGGTCCAGCTGCAGGTGGAGACCAGGGGACCAGGGCACTGCGACGAGGTCATCGGCCAGCTGCGCAAGTCCGGCTACACGCTGATCTTCAACTAGCCCCGCTCCGGCAGCGCGGACTGCCCCATTTCCTGAACGGATAATGCGTGGCCGGTCCCGCCGCCCAGCTCAGAGCTTCCCGCGGCCGTCCTGAACGGCCATGCCCGCTGATCTCCCCGCCCAGCTCGGCCGCCCCGGGGTCAGAGGTTCCCGCGGCGCTCCTGCTCGCGCTCGATGGCCTCGAACAGCGCCTTGAAGTTGCCCTTGCCGAACCCCTGTGACCCGTGCCGCTCGATCAGCTCGAAGAAGACCGTCGGCCGGTCCTGGACCGGCTTGGTGAAGATCTGCAGTAGGTACCCGTCCTCGTCCCGGTCGGCGAGGATCCCCAGCTCCCGCAGCTCCCCGGCCGGCACGCGGGTCTCGCCGACCCATTCGCCCAGCGCGTCGTAGTAGCTGGGCGGCGTGTCGAGGAACACCACCCCGGCCGCGCGCATGGCGCGCACGCTGGCCACGATGTCGTCGGTGGCCAGGGCGATGTGCTGGACTCCGGGGCCGCCGTAGAACTCCAGGTACTCGTCGATCTGCGACTTCCGCTGGCCGGCCGCCGGCTCGTTGATCGGGAACTTGACCTTGCGGCTGCCGTCCGCGACGACCTTGCTCATCAGCGCGGAGTACTCGGTGGCGATGTCGTCGCCGACGAATTCCTTCATGTTCGTGAAACCCATGACCTGGTGGTAGAAGCTCACCCACTCGTCCATCTTGCCGAGCTCGACGTTGCCGACGCAGTGGTCGATCTCGGTGAAGAAGGGCCGGGCAGGCGGGGTGACGAGCGGATCGGCTGGCTCGTAGCCCGGCAGGTAAGGGCCGGCGTAGCCGGCCCGCTCGACCAGGGTGTGCCTGGTGTCGCCGTACGCCGCGATCGAGGCGAGCACGACCTTGCCGGCGGCGTCCTGCAAGACCTCGGGCGCCGCCAGCCCGCTGGCGCCGTGCGCGGTCGCGTACTCGTAGGCGGCCTCCGCTGACGGCACCCCGATCGCGAGGTCTATCACGCCGTCGCCGTGCGCTGCCACGTGCCTGCCCAGCGCGGTTCCCGCCCGGACCGCGCCGCGGAACACGAACCGCGCCCGGCCCGACGCCAGCACGTAGGCGGCCTCGTCCCGGCAGCCGGTCTCCGGGCCCCGGTAGGCGACGCACCGCATGCCGAAGGCCGCCGAGTAGAAGTGGGCCGCCTGCCGCGCGTTTCCCACCGCGAAGACCACGGCGTCCATGCCAGTCACGGGGAACTCGTCCGCGCCGGTCACGGGGAACTCGTCCGCGCCGGTCACGGGGAACTCGCCGGCGCCGGTCACGGGGAACTCGCCGGCGCCGGTCACGGGGAACTCGCCGGCTCGGATCAGCAGGTCATGGTCGTCCGTCGCTGTCATCGTGCACGCTCCCGCGGAAGTAGTGGGGCCCTTATTGGAAGCATCGGCCCGTACTGGAAGCATCGGCCCGGAGAGCAAGATGTGCAATAGTCAGGTTTGGAGCTATACATTTTGTATAGATAATATGTGCACAGTCCAGTAGAAGTGCGCAGCTTTCCCAGGACGCCGTTGTGCACTTGTTCGAGCAGGTCGTTGCGTACTTGTTCCCGGGAGGCTGATGGTGGTCGACGAACTCGACGCACGGTTGATCGAGCTGCTTACCGCAGAGCCGAGGGTCGGCATACTTGAAGCGTCGAGGCGGCTCGGCGTCGCCCGCGGGACCGTGCAGGCGCGGCTCGACCGGCTGCAGGCGCGGGGCGTGGTCACCGGCTACGGCCCGGACGTCGATCCCGCCGCGCTCGGCCACGGGGTCACCGCCTTCGTCACGCTGGAGATCGGCCAGGCCGGTGGGCACGACCAGGTCGCCGGGGGTCTAGCGTCGATCGCCGAGGTGCTGGAGGTGCACACCATCACCGGCGCAGGCGACATGCTCTGCCGGGTGGTCGCCAGGACCAACGCCGACCTGCAGCGGGTCATCGACGCGATCGTCGATGTCACCGGGGTGGTACGGGCGTCGACGGTGATCGCGCTCGCCACCCCCGTGCGCTACCGCGTACTCCCGCTCGTGCACACCGCGGCACAGGCCCGTGACCACGACCCCGAGGGGCCATGACCACGACCCGGAGAGGCCATGACCACGACCCCGAGGGGCGATGACCATGATCTCGAAGGATTTGGCGCCAGGGGGGACGCGGATCCTTCGAGATGTTGACTGGACCAGCCCGGCACCGGCCGGTCGTCGCGGCAAACGCTAGGTGAGCATGACTAGCTCCGCCGCGACCATGCCTAGCTCCGCCGCGACCATGCCTAGCTCCGCCGCGACCATGCCTAGCTCTGGCGCGACCATGCCTAGCTCCGCCGCGACCATGCCTAGCTCCGCCGCGACCATGCCTAGCTCCGCCGCTAGGCCCGCCGGGCGCCGCCCTCGGCTATGTCCGTGGCGATGCCGAGCACCGCAGTGCACAGCTCGGTGCGGTCCGGGACCTGGCCGGCGAAGAACATCCAGCCGACGCTGACGCCGCCGAGCGCCATGGCTGCGCGCAGCCGCTCGTCCAGCGCGGCGTGCGGCCCGGTGAGCAGTTCGATCAGCGAGCTCATCCGCTCGCGGAACAGGTCCCCGCGGTTCTTGGCGGCGGCGAGGCCGGTCACCGCGGCCTGGTTCTGGTGCAGCATCCGGAACACCTCGTCGCCCTCGGCGACGATGCCGACGTAGCGGCGCAGGATCTCGCCGCGCGTCGCTGCCGTGGCCGGCTGGGTCCTCGCCCAGGTGATCAGCGCGTCGATCTGGCCGTAGTAGTCCTCCACGAGGCTGCGAACGATGTCTTCCTTGGACTTGAAGTGGTAGTACAGCGCTGCCTTGGTGACGTCCAGCCGCTCGGCGATCTCGCGCAGCGAAGTCTTCTCGTAACCTTGCTCGGCGAATAGCGCGACGGCCACCTCCTGGATGCGCGCCCTGGTGTCGCCGCGACCGCGCGCGTCATGCTGCACGGCGGCGGGAACCTCGCCGCGCGCCATCTCCTGGCCGCTCCTTGTCTCGGTCATCTCAGCTGCGCCGCGTCTCATGGAGGATGGCCGCAATTTACTTGACGGCCGGTTAGTTAGCAGTTTAGCCTGCACTACAAAGAATGCTAGCCGGTCGGCAAGTAGGTTGAGAAGAGCCACGCGCCGACGGGTCACGTCGCACCACCCTAGGGAGCCTGATCATGGCGGTTGCACAGCCAGTGCCGGCATCGGCGGTACCTCCTGACGATGCGCAGGCTGCTGCCGTCAAGCGCGAGATCAAGATCGTGCTGCCCGGTCTGCTGCTCGCGATCCTGCTGGCCATGCTCGATCAGCTGATCGTGGGCACGGCGCTGCCGCGGATCGTCGGTGACCTCGGCGGCGTCGCGCACCTGTCCTGGGTGGTGACCGCGTACGTGCTCGCATCGACAGTCACCACCCCGCTGTACGGCAAGCTGGGTGACCTGTACGGGCGCAAGAAGCTGTTCCTGACCTCGATCGTGATCTTCCTGGCCGGGTCGGCGCTTTCCGGCCTGGCCCAGTCGATGACGCAGCTGATCGGGTTCCGCGCGCTGCAGGGGCTGG
>Ga0302326_10010096_pt1 | contig 20485 bp, 19 predicted proteins | sample Palsa_T0_3_FD_202264 | JGI IMG/M metagenome (GOLD analysis project Ga0302326, IMG submission 202264) | Peat permafrost microbial communities from Stordalen Mire near Abisko, Sweden - Palsa_T0_3 | ecosystem: Environmental > Terrestrial > Soil > Palsa > Peat permafrost | place: Sweden: Abisko...
CCTTTTCCCGTCTCTCCGTCGTTGCCATCGCAGCGTCGTCGATCGTCTTCGGCCTCATGCACGGCCAGAACTGGCTGGTGGGGATTGTCGCTGGTGTCGCTTACGCCGTTCTGCTGCGCAGCAAGGGGCGCATCGGCGACGCCGTCGTGGCCCACGCGGTAAGCAATCTGTTGCTGGCGGCCTGGGTGCTGACGCGCGGCGACTGGCGCCTGTGGTAAAGCTGTAGTCAGAGGGCTCGAGGCGCCATGGACAACGAGCGGATTCGGGAGATTTGCATGGGCCTGCCCCATGTAGCCGAGACCGTAGGCTGGGGACATCACCTGGTCTACTGGGTCGGCGACCGCGACATCGGCGGCAAGATGTTTGCCTCCACCGATCTGGACGGCAGCGGAGTTGGCGTGCTGGCCTTCCACTGTGGCGCGGAGCGTTTTCACGAGCTGCTCGAGAAAGATGGCATTCGCCCCACCCCTTACTCCGCCAAGTTTTTCTGGGTCACCCTGGAGCGCTGGGATGCGCTGCGTCCCCGCGAGATCGAAGATGAACTCAAGCGCGCCCACGCCCTGATCTATGAAAAACTCCCCCAGCGCACCAGGACCGTTCTCTCCATGCCGGAAAAGGAACGCACCAAGCTAATCCGCGCTCGAAAAAAGCTACAGGCAGAAAAGGCAAAAAAGCCCAGAAAATAGCCCCGAATCGCTAATGAACTGTCATTCTGAGCGCAGCGTACTTCAGCGGAGTCGAAGAACCTGCGGTTGCTTTTCGCTCTTTCCCCGCCAAAGAACTGTCATTCTGAGCGCAGCGTACTTCAGCGGAGTCGAAGAACCTGCGGTTGCTTTTCGCTCTTTCCCCACCCCAACTCTGTCATTCTGAGCGAAGCGTACTTCAGCGGAGTCGAAGAACCTGCATTTCGGGAAGCAGTGGCCCCTTGGAACCATCTGAAAGCCACTTTCGTATCCTCAATCGGGCCAATTGCCCCGCAAGGCGGTCGTCCGATGGTCAAATTTCTCCTCTGGTGCATTCTCTTAGTTCTGTGCTGGCCGCTGGCCCTGCTGGCGCTGGTGCTTTATCCGGTGGTTTGGCTTCTTCTGCTGCCGTTCCGCCTGGTTGGAATCGCGGTGGGAGGAGTGCTCGAGCTGGTGAGCTCGATCATCCTGCTGCCGGCGCGGGTGCTGCGCGCCATCTGACCCACAATTAAGAAATCCTCTCCCCAACAACGTCCCATTAGAAATCTCTTGAGGTTCGTCCGGGCGCCGATAAATCACCTGAGGCGCTTCTCATGAATCGAATGCTGTCAATTGGGGCCGCGGGGCTGGTCGTGCTGATAGCCGGCGCAGCCTGCTCGGCCGATGAGGTCTTTCCGGTCGTCCACAATGAGGCGATTGCGGTGCGCGTCCTGGACGGCAAAAATGGCAAACCGCAGCCGCACGCGCATGTGCTGCTGGTGGCGGGCTATGACCGCCGCGACCTTAGGCTGGCAATGTGGCGCGAAGAGGCGGTGACGGACGCGGCAGGCGAGGTGCATCTTTCCGGTGCGCTGAGAAATCTGCCGCTGTTGCGCGTCGAAATAATTAAGCGGCATGCTTGCGCACCAGACGCGAGCGACGCGGCGGCCAGCGTTGAGCGGATCAGGCGCGATGGCCTGAGCGGGGCAAATCGCTGCGGGGCGTATGCTGCGGCGGACACGCCCGGTGTGTTCACGATATTCGTGAAGGCCGCGAATACCGCGAAGCAGGATAGACCTGCAAAGGTTCCCGTCAGCGCGAAGCCTTGAGCCTAGTTGCCGTTGTGCGCCCGGTTACGGTAGCTTGAGCCCTATGGCTGGTGTTTCGCTCATTCTGAAAGATAAGGTCGCGCTGATCTCCGGAGGCTCGCGGGGAATTGGTGCGGAGACGGTGCGGATATTCGCCGAAGCTGGCGCGCGTGTAGCCTTTAGCTATGAGCGGGCGCAGGACCGCGCCGAGGCGCTCGCCGAGGAATGCGGTGGACATTCGCGCTGTGTTGCCATTCAACAACCATTGAATTCTCCGGCAGACGGGCGGTCGCTGGTTGCCTCGGCGGTGCGCGCGTTTGGCAGGTTGGACGTGCTGGTGGCCAATCACGGCATTTGGGAGGCCGCGGACGCTCCCATTGCAGTCATGAAAGAGGCGCAGTGGCGGCGCACCATGGCGGTGAATCTCGACTCGGTATTCGGCCTGGTACAAGCCGCGGCGGAGCAGATGGAAAAGCAGGGGCGCGGCGCGGATGGCGTAGCCGGGCACATGGTACTGATCAGCTCCACTGCCGGCCAGCGCGGCGAAGCCTACCATGCCGATTATGCCGTGACCAAAGGAGCGCTGATCAGTCTGACAAAGAGCCTGTCGAGCGAGCTGGCGCCCCAGGGGATTCGCGTGAATTGCGTGGCGCCGGGATGGGTGGATACGGACATGTCGGCGGCAGCGCTGGGAGATCGCGAAACGGGGTCGAAGATCCTGCAGGGGATTCCCGTGGGCAGGCCGGCCACTGCGCGGGAGATTGCCGGCCCGGTGTTGTTTCTCTGCACGCCGCTCGCCGGATTCATCTCCGGCGAGATTTTGAACGTAAACGGAGGCGCCGTTCTGGTGGGATGAAGTTCTCCGCGGCGGAGGAGACCTGAGGCACCCCGAATGCGGAATCAGCCGTCAATATAAATAGCGATTTGATTTGAGCTTGGAAACAACGAGGAAAGGCAATGCGCAGAGTTCTAACACTGGGGCTGGCGATGGCGCTGCTGGCGTGGCCTCACGCCATCCGGACGCAAACGTCGGAAGACGAGGGCGCCAAAAACGCCAAGCAGGCGCGCGGGGTGCTGGACGCGATGGTCCAAGCGCTCGGCGGCCAGGCATGGCTGAACATGAAAAATGTGGAGCGCGAGGGCCAGGTAGCAGCATTCTTCCACGGCAGGCCGGATGCCGGCACCACTATGTACTTCGAATACCACCAGTCGCCCGACCACGACCGCATCGAGTACACCAAGCACCGCGATGTGGTGCAGTTTTACCTGGGGCGCACCGGCGAAGAAGTGACCTACAAGGGAAAAGCCCCGCTGCCTCAGGACCAGGTGGACGATTTCATGCGCCGCCGCGACCATTCCGTTGAAACGGTGGTCAAGACCTGGCTCAACGATCCCAAGACGATTCTGGTCTATGAGGGTCAGCGCCTGGCGGAGCGCCACCTGGCCGACCAGGTGACCTTGATCTCGCCGGAAAATGATTCGGTGACGATCCAGACCGACGCCCAAACCCACCTGCCCCTGCGGCGCACGTTCCAGTGGCGCGATCCGCTGTACAAGGACAAAAACACCGACGCCGAGGAGTATGACGATTACCACACGATGGAAGGTTTCCCCACGCCGTTCACCATCTCGCGCTATAAAAACGACGACGAAGTCCGTCAGTATTACCTGGTGCATGTGAAATACAACCAGGAGCTCCCAGCCGACTTCTGGAGCGTTGATGCGGCTGAAAAGCGCATCAAGAAGTAGCCACTGAGATCTGGGGGCGCGCCAGAATAAAGCCATTGATTGCAACTCATTCCGCATTGCAACTGCGCTGTGATTTATGTGCAGATTTGTTGATCTGCAGGAACAGATAGCCGCCGATATGAAGCTCTGCGAGAAAATTCTGGTGCCGGCGATTACCACTTAAGTTGCACCACGAAGCGCGGCAATTCACTTGCTTTAACTGCCGTAAATCGGTAAAAACAAAGTAACTTCCCGTGATTTCCGCATTGAATGGGATGGAAGTTTCGACAGAATTCAACAGCAAGAACAAGCTGATTTCTGCATCCAAGTACCTGTGGAGAGGTTGCTTAAGGTGCGAGACCGAGTTCCAATTGATGTCCAGGGTCCGTCCGCCACCACGGAATGCACCTCCCATGAATCGGTTTGCGCCATCGATGAAGACTTGGATCCGGTCGGCGCGTCTGATGGAAGGACGGCAATCGAACACCTCCCTCTGAGCCTTGACGCAAACGATCTCGACCGCCAGATTCTCGCCTACAGCCAGCGCTTCGACATTCAGACCGGGCTGCTCAATCACCAGGCGATCCAGGATGCCCTGGCTGCCATGGTGCGCAACACTGCGCCCGGCCGGGAAGTGGCGCTGATCTGGATCGATCTGTTGAATCTGCGGCACGAGTTTTCATTGTGGGGCTCGACAGGAGCCGAGGCCCTGACGCGGCGCGTTGCAGGCACATTGCGCTCGGTAGTGGACAAGGGTGCGCTGCTGGGACGTATGGGTGGCCGTAGCTTCCTGGTAGCCTTGGATTCCGCGAAGCACGACAAGGCCGAGCGGCAGCGGATCCAGTCAATCGTGGACGCGCTGACCCCGGTGCGGCATCGCGGTTCGGAGACGCGCCCCGAAATTGCCGCCGGTGTAGCGTTCTACCCGCTGGACACCGAGTCAGTGGAGGATCTGGTGCGCTTTGCCAGCTTGGCAGCCATGCGCTCCAGTCACGTGCGCAGCAAGGCGGTGATGGGTTTTCACGCCGGGATGAACAGCCTGGTGGTGCGCGACCACGCGCTGGAAATGGCCATGCGCAAAGGACTGGAACTGGGCCAGTTCTCGCTGGCGTATCAACCCAAAGTGAATCTGGTCACGGGAAAGATTCTCGGCGCGGAAGCGCTGACCCGCTGGAAGCACCCGCAGTGGGGCGCAGTGCCCCCTGCCGAGTTCATTCCGGTTGCCGAGCGGTCCGACCTGATTCACCGCATCTTCGACCTGGGTTTGAGGTCGGCGCTGGAACAGATGCAACGCTGGAACAACATGGGGCTGCAACTGCCGGTCATGGCCGTGAATGCGTCGGCTGCCAATGTCCGCTCCGATGAATTTACGCGCTCGGTGCGAGCCATCATGGCCGACCTTCCGGTCGGCGAGACGGAAGTGGAACTGGAGATGACCGAGTCGCTGGCCTTCGAAGATGAAGAGCTGTTTACGGCGCGCATGCAGCAGCTGAAGAAAATCGGAGTGCGCATTGCCATCGACGACTTCGGGACTCGCTACACCGGCTTCAACGTGCTCAAGCATCTCCCCCTCGACACCATGAAGATCGACCAGTGTTTTATCCGCGGCATTCACCACTCGCCCGGAATGCAGTCACTTTGCCAGACCATTGTGGCCATGGCTAAGCAGTTGAATCTACGCACCGTGGCCGAGGGGATTGAAGAGCAGGGCGAACTTGAAGTCATGCGCGAACTCGGTTGCGAAGGGGGCCAGGGCTACCTGTTTCAGCGGCCAGTGCCGGCAGAGGAGTTTGAGACCTTCCTGCGAGAATGGCCGGAGCGGAGGCACGGGTTCGGCTTTACGGATCCGAAGCGGCCATTGGAGATGGGTTCACTGCGCGACATCGCTTAGCCCCTGCACGGACCAGCCATACAGCCGCTTGTTTATAATCCAGACGAGCACGAAGCGGGCTCTCCCGCCTTCTGTCTGGAGCCAGAGAATGACCTTCGACATCCAGGAGATCCTGGGTTTCCTTCCCCACCGCTACCCCTTCCTTCTCATTGACCGTGTAGTCGAGTTCGAGGCCACCAAGCGGCTGGTGGCCATCAAGAACGTGACCATCAACGAGCCTTTTTTCCAGGGACACTTTCCCGGCTTCCCCATCATGCCCGGCGTGCTGGTGGTGGAAGCGATGGCCCAGGCCGGCGGCATGATCATGATGGCCGAGATTCCCGACCGCGAAAAGAAGCTGGTGGTCTTCACGGGCATCGAGCGAGCCAAGTTTCGCCGCCCCGTCACTCCCGGGGACCAGTTGCGCATCGAGGTCGAAGTGCTTTCCTTCCGCACCCGCGCCGGCCGCATCCATGGCCGCGCACTGGTGGATGGAAAGCTGGCCTGCGAGGCCACGCTTACCTGCCAGGTAGTCCCCCGAGTGCGCGAGGCGCGGCCGGCAGCTCCTGAGCCTGATTCGGATCCGGGGCCTTCGGAGTGAGCGTTCATCCCAGCGCGGTCATCGCCGCGGGAGCGCGAGTTCCTGAGTCATGCACAGTGGGGCCATATTGCACCATCGGCCCCGATGTGGTGCTGGGGGAAAACTGCGTCCTCATCTCGCACGTAGTTCTGGACGGGCGAACGCGGATCGGCTCCGGCAACGTCTTTCATCCCTTTTGCGCGGTGGGTGTCTCGCCCCAGGATCTGAAATACCGCGGCGAGCCAACAGAGACCGAACTCGGCGACAGCAACACCATCCGCGAATCTGTGACCATCAGCCGCGGCACAGTGGGCGGCGGAGGCATCACCCGCATCGGCTCGCACAATCTGCTCATGACCTGCGTCCACATTGGCCATGACAGCCTGGTGGGCAGCCATTGCATTCTGGCCAACGCCGCCACTCTCGCAGGCCACGTCATCATCGAAGACTACGCCACGGTAGGCGCCTTCAGCCCGGTGCATCAGCACTGCTCAGTCGGCAAGTACGCCTTCATCGGCGGCGGAACCATCGTGACCCAGGACGTGCTGCCGTTTTCCAAGACCTCGTCGCGGCGCGAGAACAAATCCTTCGGAGTAAACAGCGTGGGCCTGGAGCGCCGCGGATTCACTCAGGAGCGGATCAAGGCCCTGCAGAAAGCCTTCCGTCTGCTGCTCGTCTCAAAGCTGAACACCACGCAAGCTCTCGAGAAAATGCGCGAGCTTGAAGGCGACGACGTAGCGCAGCTGGTAGGGTTCATCGAACGCAGCGAGCGCGGGGTGATCAAGTAGGAGTGTGAGTCGCGCCAAAGGGCCAGTCGAGGTCGATTCCTGACCGGCCTCGTTTTGGGGAATCCTGGCTACGCGGCGATCAATTAAGGGGGGTGAGATGCGAACTCGAGCGACGTCGCTGAAACCTCTCCCGGAGGGAGAGAACGATAATAGCCCAGGGTGGAGTCCGCCGCAGCGGACGGAACCCTGGGAACAGGCCGCCGCCACACCCGCCAAGTCCCGTAGGGACGACCGAAACTCACCCCCAAACATATCGCGGATCATAATCGATGTGATGTTTCTTCAAAAACGCAACAAACTCCGCCTGGAAATCGCGCTTCCGGTGACGCTCTTTCTGGCGCGCGATGTACGCCAACGTCGCGGCCACCTGGGACCATCCAATGGAGAAAGCCCCATACCCTTCCTGCCATTCGAAATCCTTAATGTTGCAGGTTTCGCTCATCCAATGCGAGGACGCGCTCTTGATGTCCCTCATTGCCGCCGATACCGGCAACGACGACGGCAGCGAAAGCAGAAGATGAACATGGTCCTCCATTCCACCAATGCCGAGCGCCTTCATTTCATGCTCGCGCGCCACACCGCCCAGGTACGCCCACAGCCTCGGTTGAATCTCCGGGGTAATTGTCTTGCGCCGCTCCTTGGTAGAGAAGACGCAATGAAACAGCGAGCAGCAATAGGTGTGTGACATGGCAGAACCGTATCGTATCGCAACCGGCGTCGATGGATTCGGTCGCCCCTCCCGGGCTTTGGAGGTTTCGCGCCCGTCGACCCAGGGTTCCGTCCGCTGCGGCGGACTCCACCCTGGGCTACTGTCGATGCTCCCTCCGGGAGCTCGTGCTCCTTCCCGCACGGGCTGCCGAATGAACCCCCGAACCCATACACTTTTCGCTCGGTGCGCCGCATGAAGCTAGGCCTCATCGCCGGCAACGGCCGCTTTCCGTTTCTGCTCCTCGACGCGGCACGGGCGCAGGGTCTCGCCGTCACCGTCGCCGCCATCCGCGAGGAAACCGACGCCGAGATCGACCGGCGGGCGGCATCTGACCACCACATCTCCGTCCACTGGCTTTCCCTGGGCGAGCTGTCGCGCCTCATCGAAGTCTTCCACAAGGAAGGCGTCACCCGGGCCGTAATGGCCGGCCAGGTCAAGCATAAGCAAATCTTTTCCAGCATCCGCCCCGACTGGCGGCTGGCCAAGCTACTCTTGAACCTGCGCACCCGCAATACCGACATGCTGCTTGGCGCGGTGGCCAAGGTCCTCGGCGACGAGGGGATTCAGCTGATCAGTTCCACTGCGTTCCTTGAGCCGCTGCTGGCCTCCGAAGGCGCGATGACAGAGACCGTCCCCGGCGGCCGCGGCCCCGACGAGGAAGAGCGCAAGAACATCGAGTACGGGCTCAGCGTCGCGCAGGCCGTGTCGGCGTTCGACATCGGCCAGACAGTAGTAGTCGCGGCGCAGGCCTGCGTGACCGTGGAGGCGATGGAAGGCACCGATGCGACGATCGAGCGCGCCGGCGCTCTGATGAAGTCCCTGAGCGGCGGAGACGCCTCGACCCTGGCGCGCCGTCTGACCATCGTCAAAGTAGCCAAGCCCAACCAGGACATGCGCTTTGACGTGCCCGTGATCGGAATCCGCACCGTCGAGACCATGATCCGCGCCGGAGCCACCTGCCTTTCCGTCGAGGCTGGACGCACGCTGCTCTTCGATCGCGAGACGCTGCTCGAAGGCGCCGCCGCCGCGGGAATTGCCATTGTCGGGTCTGCGCGCGCAAACTGAGAGCGGGAGATATTCTCGCGCGTCCCGTCCGCCAAGTTCTCCGTCCAACCCCCAGGAGGTCCCCATGAGAAAGCCACTGATTTTTGTACTGGCCGCCGCTGCTGTGATTGCGGTTGCTTATGCCACGGTCCATGCGGCCGATGAACCTACGCCCGCGGTCGGCCAGGCGGCGCCCGGCTTCACGCTGCCATCGCAGGATGGCTCGCAAATTTCGCTCGACAGCTTCAAGGGCAAGTGGGTGGTGCTCTATTTCTATCCCAAGGACATGACCAAGGGCTGCACCATCGAGGCGCATAACTTCCAGCGCGACCTGGCCCAGTACGAGGCCAAGAATGCGGTCATTGTGGGCGTAAGCGTTGATACTCCAGACAGTCACAAGGAGTTCTGCACCAAGGAGGGGCTGACCTTCCGCCTCCTCGCCGACCCGGACCACAAGGTAGTCGCCGCATACGGCTCGTATGGCAACCGTTTCCCAACCGTCGCCGACCGCAACACGTTCCTGATCGACCCCCAGGGCAAGATTGTGAAGGTATGGACCAAGGTCAGTCCTGAAGGCCACTCGGCTGAGGTTCTGGCGGCCATCCCGGCCAGCTAGCAAGCTGTTGCGTCAAGCGGACAACATATAGGCAGCGAAAGAGGTAGCATGACCGAAGAGACCCCGAAGTATGCTCCGGTCCCCGCCGACGACCTGAACCGCTCGCTGAAGCTGGCTGAGCCTGACACCGATCAGGCGCTGCCGCATATTGGCCTGGTCGGCGACACCTACACAATCACCGTGAGTGGAGAAGACACCAACGGCCGTTTCTGCGTCATCGACATGCACATCCCGCCCGGGGGCGGTCCACCACCGCACCGGCACGATTTCGAAGAGACATTCATCCTGCTCGAAGGTGAGATTGAAGCGACCTTCCGTGGCAACAAATCGGTCGTCTCCGCCGGCAGCACGCTGAACATCCCGGCAAATGCGCCCCACCAGTTCCACAATGCTTCGTCCAACCCTGTTCGCATGCTTTGTATCTGTTCTCCGGCGGGGAACGACGCATTCTTTACTGAAGTGGGGGTGCCCGTGGCTACCCGAACCACGCCTCCGCCCAGGCTCGACGCGGAACAGCAGGCAGAATTCATCCGGAAAGTTGTTGGGCTTGCGCCCAAGTATCGGACCGAACTGCTGAAAGAGGCGTAACCACCGAATGGGGTGTTTCCGGCACAGACGCAGAAAAGCCCGCTTTCGCGGGCTTTTTGCTGGCCTTCGCCGCGGGTAGCAGCTACTTCTTGCCCTTCTTTTTCTTGGTCTTCTTTGCAGTTGCCTTCTTGCCCTTCGCCTTTTTGGCAGCCTTCTTCGCCGGGGCTTTCTTAGCTGCCCTCTTAGCGGGCGCCTTCTTGGCCGCTTTCTTTGCCGGAGCTTTCTTCTTCGCTGCCTTCTTGGCTGGCGCTTTCTTGGCCGCTTTCTTTGCCGGGGCCTTTTTAGCGGCCTTCTTTGCCGGCGCTTTCTTGGCTGCCTTCTTTGCCGCTTTCTTGGCGGCCTTCTTCGCCGGCGCTTTCTTCGCCGCCGCCTTCTTTGCCGGGGCTTTCTTGGCAGGCGCTTTCTTGGGGGCGGCCTTCTTAGCGGCCGGCTTGGTTACAGGTTCTTCAATGATGATGATCACGGCTTCTTCCACGACGCCTTCGTCGTCGTCAGAGGAAGTCAGCACGCTGGAGGATTCCGAATCTTCATCTTCATCGTCAAAGTCTCCTTCGAGGTCGGGGTCCAGTTCATTCGGTTCCCCGTCGAGGTTGCCGTCACTCATCGCGTACATCCTGAACACTTCGTCCATCCCATGCCTCCAGCGGCTGGCCGCTGACCGTGAATTTGTTTGCTTCTTCGCGCCGCGCGCACACACGCTTCGCACGCGGAAGCGATTGTATCAATAGCTTGCACAAAATAGCTATCAAAACACAAGTACGGAATGAATCATGTCAGGAGTTTTTGTTATTGAGTTGAAGATTTGGCCTGCGCGGGTTGCTTTACCGCCGTCTTTTTCTTGGCACTCGAGCCAGCGGGCTTTGTTGGCGCGGCTGCGGAGTGGGACTTCTGCGCGGGCTTGCTCCCCGGAACGGCTGCCGCAGCCTTCTTGCCGGTTGAAGGCGTCGTGGGCTTGTGCGCGGCGTTCTTTGCCCCAGGACTCTTTGTCGAAGTGCTGTGCGGAGCCTTTTCCGGCGTGGATGCGGCCGATTCGCGGCGCCCGGTGTGCGAAGCCGCAGCCGGCTCGGCCACATGCAGTCGCTTGCCGGGGTCGACCTTGACGCCGGTGATCTTGTTCCAGGCGCGCAACTGGGTCAGGGACACGCCGAAGCGGTCGGCGATGGTGACCAGCGTATCGCCCCGCCGCGCGGTATAAAGCACCATGCGTGTGGAAGCCGCAGCGATGGCGGCCTGGGGAATGGCCAGGGCTTCAACGCCCTGCAGGCTATCAGTGGGGCGAAGCTCATTGGCTCCGGCCAGCTCGGCCTCGGAGATGTGGAACTGGTGCGCAACCGAGGCCAGCGTATCGTCCCCGCCCACGCGATGGTAGCGCCAAGCGGTCCGTTTGGCTTCAGGAACGCTCGCAATGCGCTGTTCATAGAGCGTAGCGGTGCCGGCGGGCAGGTGCAGATCGAAGGGTGAGTCGGGCGGAGTCGCCATGCGCAGCAGGCTGGGGTTCAGGGCCGTGAGCTCATCCACCGGCGCGTCCACCACGTCGGCCACCAGCCGCAGATCGACCGAGTAGTTGATGGTCACGGTGTCAGTCAGCACGGGCGGATCGAGCGTGACCTCGTCAAAGCCGTATTGCGTGGGGTTGTTGGCGATAATGATGGCCGCCAGGATCTGCGGGACGTAGTTCTTGGTCTCTCCAGGCAGATTATTGCGTTTGTAAAGCTCCCAGAAATCGGCGTAGCCGGTCTTTTGCACGGCGCGCTGCACATTGCCCGTTCCCCAGTCATAGCCGGCCATGGAAAGGTACCAGTCGCCCAGCTGGTTGTAGATGAACTTCATGTAGCGGGCATAGGCGCGGGTGGACTTCTCCGGATCGAAGCGCTCGTCGACGTAGGCATTGCGCGCCAGTCCGTAGGAGCCTGTGGGCATGAACTGCCACATGCCGCCGGCCCGCGACTTGGGATTCATGGCGCGCGGGTTGAAGCCCGACTCCGCCACCGCCAGGTAAATCAGGTCCTGCGGCACGCCCTCCTCGGCCATCACGCGCTGAATCATGGTGCGGTAGCGGCCGGCGCGCTGGAACGAATGTAGAAGCGTGTTGTGGCCCCTCTGCGTTGTCGAGAAAAAATTGATGTATGCGGCCACATAATCGTTGACCATGAGCGGCAAGTCGGACTTGGTAGTAGCCAGGTCGGCGCGCGCCTTGGCCACGATGTTAGGGTCCACTTCGAATGTCACGTCGCTGGCTACTTCCGCCGGCGTCGGCTCCTCTTTAGGCACAAACCCGTTGCCCTGCTTCAGGGCCTCCATCTCCAGGCCGTTAACGCCGTCGACAACGCGGTCGAACTCATCCTGCAATTGGGTATCGGCCTTGATGTCCATGCCACTCGAAAGCATGAGATCGACGGCGCGATCGAAATCGACTTTGGCGTTGGCCAAGTCTCCCTTGCGATAGGCAGCCTGTCCCTCTGCGTAGGCCTGCTCCACCTGCTCGATAAGCACCCGCACACGTTGCTGCTGAGCCGTGAGCATTTGCTGCGTGGGCGCGGCTTGAGCTTGCTGAGTCTGCGCTGGGGTCGGGGCCGGAAGCGCAGAGGCGAAAGCTTCCAGCTGCGGGCCAACGGGAGTAGATAGCGGAGCTGCGCGTGCTGCCAGTGAAAAGGCAAGCAGAGCGACGCCGCGAAGAACATGCCAATAACGACTTGTGTGCATTGAGTAATCGCGCCGCTCTGCCCGCACCCGCAAGGGCCGGACCACAAGAGACACTATGCCGATGATAAGCTATGACCTGTAGGGACCGCGCTTCGTGAGCGCGTTGTTCCCTCATTTGCCAACCCCCGCATGGACGTTCGTCTCCTCCGCAACTTCGCCATCATCGCCCACATCGACCACGGAAAGTCGACGCTGAGCGATCGTCTTCTGGAGTTGACCGGTTCAGTGACTGGCCGCGAGATGCAGGCGCAGATTCTCGACGACATGGACCTCGAGCGCGAGCGCGGCATCACCATCAAGGCCCACGCCGTGCGCATGATGTACAAGGCGGACGACGGCGTCACGTATCAGCTCAACCTCATCGACACGCCGGGCCACGTCGACTTCAGCTACGAGGTATCGCGCTCGCTGGCCTCCTGCGAGGGCGCGCTGCTGGTAGTGGACGCCAGCCAGGGAGTCGAAGCGCAGACCCTGGCCAACGCATACCTGGCCATCAATCACGGCTTGGAAATTATTCCCGTGATCAACAAGATCGATCTGCCCTCGGCCGACATTTTGCGCACTCAGGAAGCAATTGAAAAAGCCGTTGGCTTGGACGCGACCGACGCGATCCCCGTAAGCGCGAAGACCGGTCAGGGCGTGCACGATGTGCTGGAAGCGATTGTGCACCGCCTGCCTCCGCCCACAGGCGATCCGGACGCGCCGCTGCAGGCGCTCATCTTCGACTCGTGGTTCGATTCTTATCGCGGCGTGATCGTGCTGGTGCGCGTCATGCAAGGGACCATGCGCAAAGGGCAGCGCATCCGGCTGATGTCAAATGGCAAGTCGTTCGAGGTGGAGTCGATGGGCGTGCTGATGCCCAAGCCTGTCGAGATTGGTCAACTGACAGCGGGCGAAGTGGGATTCTTCGCGGCCACCATCAAGAACGTGGGCGACACCAAGATCGGCGACACCGTGACCGAAGATGCGCGGCCCGCTCCGGCGCAGTTGCCCGGTTTCGAAGACATCAAGCCGATGGTCTTCGCGGGTCTCTACACCGTGGACTCCCACGAGCACACGCTTCTGCGCGATGCGCTCGAAAAACTTCGCCTCAACGATTCATCGTTCTTCTTCGAGCCAGAGAGCTCCGTCGCATTGGGCTTCGGTTTTCGCTGCGGATTTCTTGGGCTTTTGCACATGGAGATCATCCAGGAGCGGCTGGAACGCGAATACGAGCTTGACCTGATTACCACCGCGCCCGGCGTGCGCTACCACATCAAGCTCACCGACGGCAGCACCATCGAGGTGGACAATCCTTCGCGCTGGCCCGAGCCTACTAACATCGATGAAATTCGCGAGCCAGTAATCACCGCAAAGATTCTAACCAACGAAGAATACGTTGGCGGAATTCTGAAACTGGTGGAAGAGAAGCGCGGCAGGCAATTGAATTTCGAATACGTAACACCTACGCGCGTAATGCTTACTTACGAATTGCCGTTGAACGAAATCGTGCTCGACTTCTACGACCGGCTGAAGTCAATCTCGCGCGGCTATGCGTCGCTCGATTATCAATTGGCCGGCGAGTGGGAATCGCCCATGGTGAAGATGGACATCCTCGTCTCCGGCGAACCTGTCGACGCGCTCTCCATCATCGTGCATCGCGACTTTGCGTATGAGCGCGGCAAGCTGCTGGTGTCGAAGATGCGCGAGCTGATTCCGCGCCAGCAATTTGAAGTCGCGATCCAGGCGGCCATCGGTTCCAAGATCATTTCGCGGGAGACGGTTGCCGCGCTCAGAAAGAACGTCTTGGCAAAGTGCTATGGCGGCGATATCTCCCGCAAACGCAAGCTGTTGGAGAAGCAGAAAGAAGGCAAGAAGCGCATGAAGCGGATCGGCAAAGTCGACATTCCCCAGGAGGCTTTTCTGGCGGTTTTAAGGGTAGGAGAAGACCAGCAGAAGTAAGGCCTTACCCTTAACTAAACAGATACTTTAGTCATCCGCCATTCATCGACAATTGTGGAAAGCGTCAAAACGGCGGGCGAAAACTGGCTTCGGACGGGCGGCTTGGAAGTGAGCATTTTTGACCAGCCCATCTATTGATAAATAAGGATTTACTTTCACTAGCAGAAGGCGGCCGCAAATGGCAAGAGAAGAAATGGGAATTCTTTAACAGGATTGCGGCAAATAATCCACATTTTTTTCCACAGAGAAGTGCAATTGGCCCGCGAATTTATTTTCGCAGGCAGTGGCCGGATTTAGCGGGGTGTGATATGGGCGCTCAATCGTCTTCAAAAGGCCCCGCCCAGCGAGGCCTTTTCTTGAAGTCCTAATGGGCAGCCGGTGGGGCAGCCGGAGCCTTCGGCGCCGCTGGCTTGGCGGCCGGCGCTGACGCAGGTTGCGGCGGCGGAGCAGGAACACCGGACTTGACGTTGTATGCATCGATCACCGGCTTGGTGATGTCCGTCGATGGCATGTGGAAGAGAATTGGATTCTCCTGCTGCGAAGCATCCAGAACCAGCGTGTACCCCTGCTGCTCCGCATAGCTGGCCAGCACGTCGTACACCTTGGAGGCCAGGGTGTTGTACATCTGCTGTATCTCCTGGGTGCCTTCAGTGCGCAGGTCCTCGGCGTCGCGGTCCAGCTTCTTCTTCTTCTCGTCGATGGTCCTGGCCTGGGTGGCGCGCGCGGCTTCGCTGAGCGTAGCGCCCTGGGCCTGCAACTGCTTCGTCAGGCCATCGATCTCGTCGTTGCGCGTCTTCAGCGCGTTTTCCCTCGGCTGGTACTTCTTCTGCAGGTCGGCAAAGTTGCGCTGCCCCTCGTTGGTCTGGGCCACTGCGGCCTGGAACTCGATGACGGCAATCTTGCTGGGTCCCGCAGGAGCGGCCGGTGCGGTGGGCGCCGCAGCGGTTGCCGGCTTGGTTTGTGCGATTGCGGGCGTAAGTTGGGCTGCGCTCAGGGCAAAGCCCGAGGCCAGCAAAGTGGCGAGTGCAAGCGAACGCTTCATTTGAATGGAAGACTCCTTCAAGTTCCTGGATCGAATTTCCTTCTCCGGCTGTACCCTAGTGGGCCGCGGGCGGCTTAGCGGCAGCGGGCTTGGGCGCTGGTGCTGACACCGGTTGCGGCGGCGGAGCGGGAACGCCCGACTTCACGTTATAGGCGTCGACTACCGCTTTGCTGATGTCGGAATTCTCGGCGTGATAGAGCACTATCGGGGCCTGCTGCTGAGTTTCCGTGGCGTCCAGCACCATAGTGAACCCCTGTTGCTGCACATAGGCCGACAAAACGTCGAACACCTTCGCGGCCACCTTGTTGTAGAGGTCGTTCATCTCCCCCGTAAGGTCGTTCTGTGCATCTTCGGCAAAGCGCTGAGCCTGTTTTTTCTTGTCGTCGATGGTCTTGGCCTGCGAGGCGCGAGCGGCATCGCTGAGGGTGGCGCCCTGAGCCTGCAATTGCTTCTCCAGGCCCTCGATTTCATCCCCCAGGGTCTTCAACTGGGTGCGCTTGGGCTCATACTTCTTCTGCAGATCGGCATAGTCGCGCAGAAACTCATTGGTTGCAGTTACGGCGGCCTGGAATTCGACGACGGCCACCTTCGCCGGCCCGGCTGGAGTCGCGGCGGCGGTTGTGGGGGCGGTTGCGGGGGCTGGCAACGATTGAGCGGCAACGCTGACACCAAGACCCGAGGTCAGCGTAAGGACAAGTGCTAAGGAACGCTTCATTTGAATGCAAAACTCCTTTGGAATTCCTGTATGGGTCCGCGCTTCACGCGAGACCGAGCGTCTGCCTCCTGAGAAACCCGACTGTCTTTTGACGGGGCTCCGCGCCGGAAGTGGGCACAGAGACAGGAAAAGATACGAGCGGAGACATCAGCAGGAACTCAGTGGATTATAGGGGCCCGGGGTGGGAGAGGTAAAGCTCGGAAATCAAAGCCATGTGCTAGAAGGTCGTCGAAACAGTCAGCCGGAAGGTCTTGCGAGGCTCGCGGAACAGGTAGCGCGCGCCGTAACCCTGCAATGCCTCCTGGTAGGTGTAGTCGCCCGCGCCGCCCGGCGGGAACAGGTCGCGTGTAATCAGCTCCGCCGAGCAACTTCCCTTGTTGCCGCCGATGATGACGGAGTTGCAGTAGGGAGTTTGATAGAGCCGGAGCGGGTTGTACGCGTAGTAAAGCCGGAAGGGCGCATTGATAACCGGCATGATGACGGAGATCTCGCTGCCCAGCGACATGCGTGGCACGAAGTTGGTTCCGGAGATGGGGCGAATGTTCTCCTGGAATCCGACCTGGGAGCCGGGAATGCCGCCCTGGCATGCGCCGTTGTTGAATACCGGGCAGCCATAGAGCGGGGCGGTGAGCGAGGCGAAGCCTTCGGGGCTCTGCTTCAACTGGCTCTTGTTCAGCGCAGTGTCGATGCCGAAGTCGTCAAAAAACGAGATCATCACCGGGCCGGCGATGGGAATGCGATATTCGGCGTTGGTGGTGAGGCTGGTGTCGCCGCCGATGGAGGAGATGCCGTAGACCGGCAGCGGAATCAGCAGGCACTGGTTCAACTGTGGATTGTTAGGATCGCGCGGGACGCAGGTGCCGTCAGGATTGGTGAGCTGCACAGTGGCGCGATTGGGCACGTAACCGTACGGCGTAGCCCCGCGGATATCGAAGCCTCTCAGATCGCCTTCGCCACCGGTGTAGAAGCGGTTGTTGGGCGGAGCCACGTCGCCGCCAAACCCCTGTACATAGCCCAACTGCGCGCGCAGGCCCAGGATGTTGCGTCCATTGGCCGACGGAATGAGATAGTGCATCGGCATGAAGCTCTTGTAGGCCACAAACGGGGTGAAGTAGCGAACGTTGCCGCCGATGCCGGAGAACTGGAATACCGCCGAGTATTCCTTGCCGCTGCGCGGGCGAAGCGGATTGTTGATGGTGTTGAAGACGTAGCTGAACGATGCCGAACTGTTTACGATTCCTGCCAGCGAGTTCGATCCCTGAATGCCCGACCGGAAGCTGATGGTCTGGAAAAAGGTCTGGGACGCGGTCGAGAATGCCGTAATGGTCGACTTGTCGATCCGGTAGGTCAGGCCGATACGCTGGAAGGCGTGACGCTTGAGCGGATAGCTGATGGAGAAATTGAGGCCGGTCGATGCCTGGTTGTAATTCTGCGTAAGCGACTGCTGCGCCGCGCTCAGGTTGGGCGACGCCCCGGTGGATGTCTGGTATTGTTTCGCGGCGTTGAAGTCCTGCTTGTTGTTGAAAATCTGAAAGCCCATGTTCAGCGGGCGGTTGCGCAGGTAGGGCTCGGTGAAGCCGAACAGGAACGTGCGGGCGACGTTGCCCAGGTTGCCTTGCACGCTCAGCGTTTCGCCCAGGCCGAGGAAGTTGTTGGTCGCGTAATTGACGCCCAGGAAGGCGCCCGAGAGGCCGCTGATGCCGCCGTTGAGTCCAATCGAATTCTTGCCCTTCTCCTTCACCTTGAGCAGCAGATCGACTGTGCCCGCCTCGGTATCCTGGTGGGCCTCGGAGTCCTCGTCCACCCTCAGCGGATTGAAGTATTCCAACTGGTTCAGGCGCAGCAGGCTGTACTCCCAAAGCTGCGAGTTGTAAACCGACCCTTCATCCAGCATCAGTTCGCGGCGGATCACCTTGTCGCGGGTGATGGTGTTGCCCTGGAACTCGATGCGCGAGACGTAAAAGGGCCTTCCCTCGTCCACGTCGACGTCCAGCGCGACGATCTTTTTCTGGTCGTCGTAGATGGGCTTGGGGATGGCGGCAAAGTTGACGTAACCCAATGTGCCGTAGGCCTTCTTCAGGTTCTCCATGCCCTTTTGGATCGCCGTGGCATTGAACCAATCGCCTTCCTTGACAGGGAAGGTTGCACGGAGGGCCTTCAAATTCACCGAGGCCTTGACGCCTGTAAACGTGATGGTGCCCATGCGGTAGCGTTCACCCTCTTCAATGGGCATCAGAATGTCGATGCGCTTGCCCTTGTTGGGCCGGAAGGTAAAGAAGTTCAGGCCGCCCTCGTCGCGGATTTGGGTCTTTGGCTCTTCCACGGCGGCGTTGGCGTAACCCTTGTCGCGATAAGCCTGGCGCACCCGCTCGGTGTCTTCCTCAAGCTTGGAGGCGTCGAACGTCTGCGCGAAGATATCTTCAAAGAATATGGAATAGGGAATGCCGATGGGCTTCAGGTTCTTCATGGAGCGCCGCAGCAGCAAGGCGTTGATGTGCGGGTTACCGGTGAACTTGATGTTGCCCACCTTCACGGTCGGCCCCTCTTTGATATTGAAGTTCACCTGCACCGACGCCGGAGGAATATCCTTGATCTCTGGTTTGATGATGGCGAACTGGTGGCCGTGCTCGGAGAGAATCTCCTTCAGGACCGTGGTGGCGCGGAGAATCCTGGCAGGGTCATACTGGCTCTCGACGGTAAGTCCGACCTTTTCCTTCTTGAAGCGGTCCAGGACGTCGGACTGGGAGACAGCGTTGAGTCCCTTGTAGTTGATCTCGCGGATGGTGGGCTTCTCCTTGACGAAAATGTCGAGGATGATGCCTTTCTCCGAGTCCTCGCGCTCGATGCGCAGATTCTCGAAGTAACCGGTGTTCCACAGCGAGTTGAAATCGCGCTCTACGGACTGGGGGTCGTATGTGTCCCCGTTGTGCGAGAACATGCGCGCCAGGATGGTCTCCTTGGGAATGCGCCGGTTGCCGATCACGCGAAGCGAAATAATGGTATCCGCTTGCTGAGCCAGGGCCGCGCCCGCCGTAACCACCAGCAAAAGCGTCAAAACAAGGCGCGCCATCCGGCCCGGAGTCCGCAAAACGCGACAGATGGAAGAGTGCCTGATCTTCGCCAGGCGGGAGCCCGTCGTCGAGCACAAATACTGATACGGGCCATAGTTCGCCAACTGTTTCGGCTTCACGGGAAGAATATCGACACCCTCACAACACCCAAAAATCTGACCAGCTTCTAGGAAAGAATCATTATATTTGACCCGAGGCACGTGCCCCAAACCAGCGGGCTTTGGCGCGGCGCGCAAACCGAATCTTTCCCGATATTTCCCTGCCGCGCGAAGCGCCTTCGGACTGGGGGCCTAACCCACAGTCTACCGGACGCAGCCGGGTCGGGGCGCGAGTCCGTTCCCCTTCCGTTGCGAAGCATGACTCTTAGACGCACATTGCTTCCACATGGCATCCTCACTCAGCGGAGGTTTTCACTTGAAGGATAGGCAGGAAGGTGCGACCTATCAGTTTTCTGCCGGATCGCTCGATGGCCGCACTGTGACCCTCGAGCAGTTTCGCGGCCGGGTCTTGCTGATTGTGAATACCGCCAGTCAATGTGGATTTACTCCACAATATGCGGGTCTGGAGGAGCTATACCGGACCTTCAAAGAGCGCGGGTTTGCCGTGCTGGGCTTTCCCTGCGACCAATTCGGCGGGCAGGAGCCTGGGTCTGCGGCGGAGATTGAAGCGTTTTGCGAAGCGAATTATGGGGTCAGCTTTCCCCTGTTCGCAAAGATAGAAGTGAACGGCGCGCGGACACACCCGCTGTATCGCTTCCTGAAGCGTGAACAGCCCGGAATGCTGGGAATCCTCGGCATTCGACGGATCAAGTGGAACTTCACCAAGTTCCTCGTCGACCGCCAAGGCAACGTGGTGGAACGGTTCGGTCCCTCGACAAATCCCAGGGCCCTGGCGGTCAAAATCGAGAGACTGCTGGGCAGCCCCAGATGAGCCCCCGCCGCGCTCAGCCGAACCCCTCTCGTTCTTTCCTCACCACAAACCTGTCATCCTGAGCGAAGCGTACTTCAGCGGAGTCGAAAGCCTGCCCTGAGCGTAGCCGAATGAAGACCTGCGCTTGCTCTTCGTTCTTCCCTCACCAAAAACCTGTCATCCTGAGCGGAGCGTACTTCAGCGGAGTCGAAGGACCTGCATTTGGAAGCGCTCATAGCTTGGTACCCATCGGATAAATGGAACGAACTTCTGAGAAGCCACATCAGGCTCCCGCTACTGCACCGGAGCCGCGAGAAGGTAAACATAGGCCAGCATCGCCACGCCGATCAGCATCGGAATCACGCCGCAGACTGACACCGTCGGTCCGGCAAGCACCCACAACAGCACAATCACGCCAATGCCGATGCCGG
>Ga0302326_10010097_pt1 | contig 20484 bp, 18 predicted proteins | sample Palsa_T0_3_FD_202264 | JGI IMG/M metagenome (GOLD analysis project Ga0302326, IMG submission 202264) | Peat permafrost microbial communities from Stordalen Mire near Abisko, Sweden - Palsa_T0_3 | ecosystem: Environmental > Terrestrial > Soil > Palsa > Peat permafrost | place: Sweden: Abisko...
CAGCCCGAAGCCGAACAGCAGGTGCGCCTCGATCACCTCCAGGCCCTTGTTCACCAAGGTGGCGGAGTTGACCGTGACCAGCGGTCCCATCTTCCAGGTGGGATGGGCCAGGGCCTGCTCCGGCGTGACGTCGGCTAGGGCGTCCCGGCTCCAGCCGCGGAAGGGCCCGCCGCTGGCGGTCAGTACCAGCCGCCGCACCTCCGATTCCCGCCCGGCCCGCAGGCACTGGGCGATGGTGGAGTGTTCGGAGTCCACCGGAACGATCTGCCCGGGCTTGGCCCGGCTGGTGACCAGCGAGCCGCCGATGATCAGCGACTCCTTGTTGGCCAGGGCCAGCGTCCGCCCCGCGTCCAGCGCGGCCAGCGTGGCCTGCAGCCCGGCGGCCCCGGTCACCCCGTTGAGCACCACGTCACACGGCCACCGGGCGACCTCGCAGACCGCGTCCGGGCCGGCCAGCACCTGGGGGATCGGGGGGGACGCACCACGCTGCGTTCGGGCCATGTCAAGGAGAGGGCGGAGTGCGGCCTGTAGTTGCGCCGCGGCGGCCGGGCTGGCTACGGCGACGGCCGCCGCTCCGAACTCGACCGCCTGCCGGGCCAGCAGGTCCAGGTGGCCGCCGCCCGCCGCCAGCGCCGCGACCCGGAAGCGGCCGGGATTGCGCCGGATGATGTCCAGGGCCTGGGTGCCGATCGAGCCGGTCGAGCCCAGGATCACCACGTCGCGCGGCGGGCTGGAGAAGGTCACCGGCCCATTGTCCGCTACCGGCCGCCCCGGCGGCACCCCCGCCCCGGTCAGGCAGTGCCGACTGGTAAGGACAGGGCCGAGATCTGGCGGGCCAGGGCGAAGTCGTTCGCGGTCAGGCCGCCCGCGGAGTGGGTGCTCAGCGTCAGCGTCACCCGGTTCCAGGAGATCGCGACGTCGGGATGGTGGTTGGCCCGCTCGGCCAGGTAGGCGACGGCTCCGACGTACAGCAGGGCGTCGCGGAAGTCGGCGCGCTCGGTGACGGTGGTGATCGCGCTGCCGTCGCGGGTCCAGGCCGGCACGGCGGCCAGTTCGGCGGTGATCTGGGCCTCGGTCAGAAGTTCCATGGTTCCGGCATACCATTCCCAGGTGACGTCATCAGGGGAACGGCCGAGGCGGACCCCGCTGCACGCGGTACACGAGCGCCTCGGGGCGGTCATGGTCCCGTTCGCGGGCTGGCAGATGCCGCTGCGCTACGGCAGCGAGACGGCCGAGCACCAGGCGGTGCGGCACGCGGCGGGGTTGTTCGACCTGTCGCACATGGGCGAGATCACGGTGACCGGGGCGGAGGCCGGGCAGGCGCTGGACTACGCGCTGACCGGTTACCTGTCCGCCATGGCGCCCGGCCGGGCGCGGTACACGATGATCTGCGCGGCCGACGGCGGCGTGCTCGACGACCTGGTCGTCTACCGGCTGGGCGAGCAGGAGTTCCTGGTCATCGCGAACGCCGCCAATACCTCTGTGGTATTTGACGAGCTGGTGTCCCGTGCGTCCGGGTTCGACGCGGTCGTCACCGACGCCACCGAGGACTACGCGCTGATCGCGGTCCAGGGGCCGGCGGCGGCCGGGATCCTTGGTCCGCTGGTTGGTGGGGTGGACCTGGGCGCCATGAAGTACTACGCGGGGGCGGCCGGGTCGGTCGCGGGTTTCTCGGTCTGGGTGGCCCGGACCGGGTACACCGGCGAGGACGGCTTCGAGGTGTTCGCGCGGCCGGCGGACGCGGTGGCCATCTGGGACGCGCTCGTCGCGGCGGGGACTCCGGCGGGGCTGATCCCGGCGGGCCTGGCCGCCCGCGACACGCTCCGGCTCGAGGCCGGCATGCCGCTGTACGGCAACGAGCTCGGCCCGGACCTGACGCCGTTCGAGGCGGGCCTGGGGCGGGTGGTGAAGTTCGATAAGGCGGGCGATTTCGTGGGGCGTTCGGCGCTAGCGGTTTTGGCCGCCGCTGAACCGGCTCGGCGGCTGGTCGGGCTGACCATCCAGTCCCGCCGGATCCCCAGGCACGGCTACCCCGTGCTCGCGGACGGCGTGGTATGCGGAACCGTGACCAGTGGCGCCCCGTCCCCGACCCTGGGCCAGCCGATCGCTATGGCCTACCTGAACGCCGGCCCCGGCGCCGATGATGCTGTACTTGCTGTCGATATCCGGGGCGAAGCCGTCCCGGCGCAGCTGACGGATTTGCCGTTTTACTCCAGGAGTCGATAACGATGAGCAACCCAGCCGAACTGCGCTACACGGCCGAGCACGAATGGGTGTCCGTCGAGGGCACTTTGGCGTCGGTCGGCATCACCGAGTACGCGGCCCAGCAGCTCGGTGACGTGGTGTACGTCTCCCTGCCCGCCGTCGGCGCGGCCGTCACGGCCGGCGAGCCGTGCGGTGAGGTGGAATCGGTCAAGTCGGTCAGTGACCTGTACTCCCCGGTGGACGGCGAGGTGACCGAGACCAACACCGAGCTGGAGGACGACCCGTCGCTGGTCAACGCCGAGCCGTATGGGCTCGGGTGGATCTTCCGGGTGCGGGTGGCGCAGGACGGCAACGGGGACGCGGCGCTGCCGACCGACCTGCTGTCCGCGGCCGAATACGAGGAGTTGACCAAGAGCGCTAGCTAGCTCGTTGGCTCGTTGGCCTGCCTTTGGCTGCTAGCGCTTGCGCTTGCGGCGGCGCAGCAGGAGCAGGGCGGTCACGCCGACGACGACCGCGACCGCCACGGCGCCGGCCATGATCGGGTCGATCTGGCTGGCTTGCTCGCGGAGCCGGTCCGCTGCCCGCTCGACGTTCTTCTTCGGGCTCACCCGGTCGGAGATGGCGTCGATGGTGCGCGCCAGTTCCGCGCGGGTGCGGTCGATGTCCGCCACCAGCGTGTCCTGATCGACGGGCTTCGGTTCGGTTTCCGCGTCAGCCATTGCGTGCTCCCCTTCCGGCCAGGCTCTTTCTGGCAGGCCGCCTATTTTGTCAGATCGACGGTGACCTTGGTGCTGCGGGCGCGGCCCGCGCTGGCCGACGCCGCGGCTGTCCGGGAACGTCGCTAAGAATGCGACTTATGTTCGTTATCGGAGACTTCGGCCATCGTTGTACCTAGTGAGGAGCAAAGTCTGAGTTTGGGCAAATGCATGAAGGGCTCACCTAGGTTGATTTATGCTGCTCAAGGACCACGGGAGGGGGACCATCACCGGCGTGCCGCGCGCCGCGTGTTTGCTTCTCCCCTTCCCACGAGGAGGGCAAGCGATGATCGCCAGACGTGTGCGCGGCGCTGCGCTGCTGACCGCGGCCGCGACGCTGGTGTTCGCCAGCGGATGTTCGGGCGCCGGCAGCGCGGGGAGCCCGCCCAGCGTGGAGAAACCGGACCTGAACGTGGCGGTGGTGCCGGCCCTGGATTCCGCGGGCTTCTTCGTCGCGCTGTACGAAGGGCTGTTCGCCAAGGAGGGGCTGCACATCAACTTCACCGCCGCCACCAGCAGCGAAACGGTAATCAGCGGCCAGGTCAAGGGCCAGTACGACATCACCGGCGGTAACTACGTGTCCTACATCCAGGCCCAGGCCGCGGGCCAGGCCAACCTGGACATCTTCGCCGAGGGATCGGTGATGGAACCGGGCGCCCAGGGCATCTACGTGATGCCGGACTCCTCGATCAACTCGCTCGCCGACCTGAAGAACAAGACGGTCGCGATCAACGCGCCGAAGAACATCTTGTACCTGCTGACCTCCTCGGTCCTGGCCGAGCACGGGATCAACCCGGATTCGGTCAAGTTCGTGACCAGCATCCCGTTCCCCGCGATGCCCGCCGCGCTGGCGGCGGGCAAGATTGACGCCGCGGTGCTGCCCGAGCCGTTCGCCAGCATCGCGGAGCAGACCGACGGAGCGGTGCCGCTGGTCGACCTGGACCAGGGCGCGACCACGGGCTTCCCGGTCGAGGGCTACGTGGTGACCAAGCAGTGGGCCCAGAAGTACCCGCACACGCTGGCCGCCTTCGACAAGGCGCTGGAAGAGGGCCAGCAGATCGCGGACTCCGACCGGGCCGCGGTCGAGCAGGCCATGGAGGACCTGCCGATGAAGCCGGTGCCGCTCGGCGTGTCCAAGCAGACCGCGGCGATCATGGCGCTGGACGACTACCCGTTCATCACCGGCCCGGTGGGCAGCGTGGACAAGGTCCAGCTCGAGCGCGTGGTCGACGTCATGCAACAGTTCCTGGGCTTCGACTCCTCGTTCAACATCAATTCGATGCTGACCGGCGGCTGACGCCCGGTTCGGGACCGGCTTAGGGTGCGGCTTAGGGTGAGACGATCATGGCCGCGATGGTCACGGACACGCCGATGACGGTCAACGCGGCGACCAGGACGACGGCCACCGGGCTCCCGATGAAAAGAGCGGCCAGCATGGCCACGTTCGCCGCCAGGATCACGCCTGCGCCCGCGGTGACGGCGGTGTTCATGGAGACCCGGCCCCGCGTCCGGGCGGGCGGGCGCGGCGGCGGGGCCTCGAGCAGCGCGGCAGGGATGTCGGCGGGGATGTCGGCCGTGGCCGCGGCCAGCTCCGCGTAGGTCCGCGAGGCGAGCACCTGGCCGATCCGCGCGTCGAACTCGTCGCGGGCCAGCCGGCCCGCTACGAAGGCGGCCTTGAGCAGGTCGATCACCCGCTCGCGGTCGGCACGCGAAGCTCGCAGGCCCGCGCTGGCCGCCTGGGCTCCCGGTTCTGGTCTCACCGGCGCCTCCCACCTGTATCCACAGCGTAATCCGGCCGCCGACCGCTGGCCATGCCCCGGCTGCTGGCCATGCCCAGGCCGCTGGCCATGCCCAGGCCGCTGGCCATGCCCGGGCTGCGCCGTCGCGGACCACGCGGGCGCGGCGTAGGCCTGCGCCACGGCGGCCCGGTTGAACACCCGCCAGGTACTGGCCGACACGAGGACCGCGACCACGAAGCCGACCCAGTAGGGCGCGGTGATACCGAACCGGGCCGCGATCACGCCGCCGAGCACGGCGCCGACGCAGTTGCCGCCGGCCGCGATGAACAGGCCGGTGCTGGCCACCCGGCCCATCATCTCGGGCGGCGTCAGCCGCTGCCGCAGTGAGCTGCCCACGATGGTCCACAGCGCGCCGTGCACGCCGAAGGCGAACAGCATGAAGCCGACCAGGTACGCGCTGCTCGAGGTGGCCAGGACCAGGTGCAGCCCGGCCTCGACCAGCAGGCCGATCCGGATGGTCCAGGTCGCGGTGACCCGCCTGATGAGCCAGTCGCCCGATGCGGACCCCGCGAGGGCGCCGACCGCCATGCAGGCGAACAGCGTGCCGTAGCCGACCGCGCCTAGGTGCAGCCGCTCCTTGACCAGCAGGACCAGCACCGCGATGGCCGCGGTGAGGGTCAGGTTCAGCAGCCCGATCAAGACCGTCATCGTGCGCAGCACCCGCTGGCCGGCCAGCCAGCGGAACCCTTCGGCCAGCTCCCGCCGCACCCGGCGGGCCGGCCGGGCCTGGTCATCGCCGCCCGCCGCCGGGCGTACGGCCCGGTACGTGCCGGCCACCAGGCCGACCAGGACCGCGCTGGCCGCGTACGTTCCCGCGTTGACGTAGAACGGCACGCACGCCGCCAGCACGAAAAAGAACCCACCCAGCGGCCCCGCGATCATGTTCTGCGTCAGCGTGGTCCCGCCGACCAGCCAGCCGTTCGCGCGCTCCAGCCGGGCGTGCGGCACGACGGCCGGGATCATGGCCTGGCTGGCGGACCGGAAGACGATCTCGCCGGTGTTGATGAGAAACAACGCCGCGTCCAGCAGGGCGATGCTGGACCATCCGGCCAGCAGCGCGGTGGCCAGGACGCCCATGACGGCGACCCGCAGCCAGTCGATCGTGATCATCAGCCGCCGGCGGTCCACCCGGTCCACGAGCACGCCGCCGGGCAGGGCGAACAGCAGCCAGGGCAGCCACGCCACACCGGTCGTGGCCGACACGATCAGCGGGCTCTTGGTGTGCGCGGCCACGAACAGCGGCGCCGCGATCGTGGCCAGGCCGCTGCCCAGGGCCGAGGTCGTGCTGGCCGTCCACAGCTTCGCGAACCGCGAGCCCAGTGGTTCCCCCACGTAGTGACGCTACCTGGGCGCGGTGGCGTCTGCGGTGTCTTGAGTGTCCTGAGTGTCTTGAGTGTCCTAGGTGTCTTGGGACGCGGGTCCGACCATTGACGCGACCAGGGTGCCTTGCTCGACCTCGGCGGCGTAACGCGGGCGCAGCATGCCGAACTGGAGCATGGCCAGGGCGACGCGCTGGAGGCGTCCCTGGTTCACCGGGCCGGTCGGATAACCGGCCAACGCCATGGAGGTCGTGACCAGCGGCCCCAGGTTGTCGTATTTCGCGATGGCGGCCTGGACCGCCGCCGAGTTGGTGTCGGCGACCAGCTGCGCCGCCTGGATGGCCCGGACGAACGCGGCTGCCGTCTTCGGGTACTTCTGCGCCCACGCCGTCGTGGCCACGTACCCGTCGATGGGGAAGTTAACGGCCGAACCCTGATCCAGGTCAGCCAGTATCCGCTCGCCGTATTTCTCTCCCGCGTAGGTGATGTAAGGCTCCGCGAGAAACGCCGCGGTCCACGTCCCGGTCTGCAGTTGCGCAGGCATCGCGGGGAAGCCTTGCCCATCGGTGACGAAGTGCACCTTCGCGGGCGAGATTCCATGGTCGGAAAGCAGCACGCTGATCAGCAGGGTGCCGATGCTATTGGTCCCGTTGACCGCGATCTTCTTTCCCTTCAGCTGCGCGACGGTCACGACGGGCGAGTTCCCTGTGGTGACCAGCACCCGGGTGTCCGGCCTTAGCGTGGACGCCTCGGCCAGGACGCGGAAACTGGCGCCCGCCGCCTGCGCCGCGAGGTAGGGAATGTAGCTGCCCGCGCTGATGTCGACCTCGCCTTTCAGCTGAGCGGCGATGACCGCCTGGCTGCTGGCTATCGGCTCGATCGTCACGTGCAGCCCTTGCCGGGTAAACAGCCCCTCGTCCTGGGCGATGTACAGGCCGGCCAGGTCGGCGGCCGGCAGGGCGGCGACCGTGATGTCGGGCAGTTCGGGATCGGGCTGCGCCGGGGACGACGCCGTGTTGCTGACGCTGCCGCACCCGGCGGCCAAGGCCATGACCACTGACGCCGTGACCGGCATGATACGGAAACTGCGGATGTTCATCGTCGCCTCCCGCGAACGGGCGCCTGAAATGTGACCGTGCGCGTCCCCGCAGATAACGCTCGGATAACGGTCAATCGCCATGCTAGCCACCGGCCGCGGCGGTCACCGGTGCCCGACGAGCACCTATCAATTCCGTAAGATTTCGCCGGCGCGATCTGGAGCATTCCTTGCGGTGGGATTCTGCCCGCAGGTAGTCGGTGGGGCTAGAGCATGTACTCGGTAGGGGTGGTGGCATCGGTGCGTCCAGACGGGGTGCGCCAGATCAGAGCACCCGGTTCTGGCTGTTCCAGCCGCCAGCCTTGGGCCTGCTTACACCGATGGCGATGACGACATGACGGGCTGTCTTCACACCCACATCCAGGGCAGCTCGCGTGCTCTGCAGCGAGCGGGCCTCGGCTGGATTCCCACCTGATGTACGTCAGGCTGCCCAGCCAATTCCTGCAATGTTTCCCAGTATAGAGCTGTAAAGTTTCCCAGAAAATCGTTCAAGAGTTCCCTGCATGGCATCCTGAAGTGCATGAAGGCTACTAGCGGGCTGCGTCCTCGCCGACTCGCCGAAGTCGTCCCCCAGCGCATGCGCGAAGAGCCCGTCGTGATCCTCACCGGGCCGCGCACCGTGGGCAAGAGCACCTTGCTCGCTGCGCTCGCGGACGAGTTCGACCGGCCCGTCCTCGACCTTGACCGCCCGGACGCGCGAGCGGCCGCGGCCAGCGACCCCGGCTTCATCGTCTCCGGTCCCGGGCCGGTTCTCATCGACGAGTTCCAGCATGTCCCGGAGATCCTGGACGCGATCAAGGCCGAGCTCAGCACGGACACCAGGCCCGGACGCTACGTGCTCACCGGATCCACGAGGTACTCGGTCCTGCCGCAGGCGGCGCAGTCGCTGACCGGGCGGGCCCACGTCATCAACGTCCTGCCGTTGTCCCAGGGGGAACTTCACGGGCACCGGGAGAGCTTCATCGACCGGCTCTGGACAGACCCGGCCAGGCTGCCAGAGATGCCATCGCGCCCGGTGACCAGGGATGAGTACGTCGATGGCATCGTGACCGGCGGCTTCCCCATGATCTTGCAGCGCCTGACGACCAGGGCCCGCACGTCATGGTTCGCCGACTACGTGAACCTCGTCGTGATGCGCGACGTGCTCGACATCGCCAAAGTACGGCAACGAGAAGCGCTGCCCCGGCTGCTCCGCCAGCTCGCGGCGCAGACCGGCCAGATGCTCAACATATCCAAAGCCGGGCAGGCCGTCGGCCTGGAAAGCAGCACCGCAAACCGCTATGCGACTTTGCTGGAGGCGGCCTTTATGATCCAGCGGCTGCCCGCGTGGGGCACGACCCTTGGCAAACGGATCGCCGCGTACCCCAAGGTGCACGTCATCGACTCGGGGCTGGCCGGCTGGCTGCTCGGGCTCAGCGCTGCGAAGGTCAGTAGCCGCGATCCCGCTGTGCTGACCGAGTTCGGGCATCTCGTCGAGACGTTCGCCGTCGGGGAGATCCTCAAGCAGGTGAGCTGGTCCGAAGAGGCGGTCACGGCCGCGTGCTTCCGGACGCAGAGCGGGGACGAGGTTGATCTTGTTCTCGAGACCTGGGACGGCCGCGTCGCCGGTTTCGAAGTGAAGGCCGGATCCCGCGTCCAGGACACTGACCTGAGCGGCCTCCGGCTACTCCGCGACAGGCTAGGTGAGCGGTTCATCGCGGGATTCCTGCTCAACCTCGGGGAACTCGCCTACCGCAAGGAGGAAAAGATCCTGGTTATGCCGCTGTCCGGACTATGGTCCTTAGCCTCCAGGCCGAGCTCCGCTCAAAGATCGGCCAAGTGTGTCTTTATCACGTGCGTTGGAGAATGCCCGCATCCGCAAATAAGACACTGACCAGGCTAAACGGTCGAGTGATAACGTCCTGGGGACCCTCTTGCTGGTGACGCGCCGCTCGTGCCGATGGTCTGCACATAGCTACCTGAATCTAGCCAGTTACGGTCAGCCCAGACCTTGACAGACAGGGCATCACGCCGGCCAGGGCAGTATTGAAGGGTGTCCGCCGAGATGCCTGGATCGGAATGCTGCGAGCACTGCGCACAGATACCACTGTTGCGCGAAGAGGTCGCCGCGCTTCGGGCACGCCTGAATGCGCTGACCACCCTGCCGCTAAGCGCCAGCGACCCCTTGCCGCTGCAGGCTGAACTCGACGTGGCCGCGAAAACGCCGCCGCGGCAGATGCCGCTGTTCGGCCCGGTCCACGGACCTCCCCTGCCCCGGGTAGATCACGGGTCAAGCTTGCAGGCCAAGGTGGGCCTGTACCGGACCCTCTTCGCGGGACGCAGCGATGTCTACGCCTACCGCTGGGAGAACAGCGCGGAAGGCACCAAAGGCTGGGCGCCGAAACGGCGGCCCCGCACCACCCGCGACCACCCGGAGTACCTGCCGCTCACCGATGAGGTCATCTCCGCGCACCTGACTAAGGAAAACCCGGCCGCCTGCGGGCTCTACGTGACACTGCCTGACAGTACCTGCCGCCTGCTGGTCTGCGACTTCGACGGCAGCACCTGGCGGCTCGACGCCGCTGCGTACGCGGAAGCGGCTGCCTGGGCCGGCGTGCCCGCGGCCGTCGAGATCTCCCGGTCGGGCGACGGCGCACACGTGTGGACGTTCTTCTCCGAGCCGGTAGCCGCCGCCGACGCGCGTGCCATGGGCGCCGCACTGCTATACGAGGCGATGGCGATCCGCGGCGAGATGGACATAGAAAGCTACGACCGCCTCTTCCCCGCGCAGGACTACCTGCCGCGGCGCGGCTTCGGGAACCTGATCGCGCTGCCGCTGGAGGGCAGGTGCCGCCAGAATCGCACGACGTTGTTCGTCGATCCGGCGACGTTCGAGCCTTACCAGGATCAGTTCGCGTACTTGTCGTCGCTTGAGCGCATGACCCGCCGCGACGTCGTGGAGCGCGCAGAAGAGCTTCAGCCGCCGACGGTCGGTCCTGCGGTGCGACTGCACAGATCTCCGCTGGCGGCTGAGCCTCCGCCGCCGGACGTCATCAAAGCTGAGCTGAGCGGCATGCTGGCGATCCGCCGGGCCGGGCTGCCGCCGAGTCTGCTGTCGTCGCTGAAGCACCTAGCATCACTCCACAATCCCGAGTTCTACAGCCGGCAGCAGATCGGGCTGAGCGTCTGGGGCGCGCCGCGGATGCTGCGCTGCTACTCGGAGTCCCTGGACCGGCTGTTCCTGCCACGCGGCGTCGCTGACCGTGCCGCGAAGTTGATCGAGAAAGCCGGCAGCCGCCTAGCGATCACCGATCTCCGCAGCGCACCGGCCGAGCTGGAGATCGAGTTCACCGGCACGCTACGGGCAGAACAGCAGGCCGCGGTAGACGCCGTCGCCGCTATTGGTAACCCGCGATATCAGAACTTGCTGAATGCGCGTCGGGATACCTGCGCGGCGTAGGCGGCGTGCGAGCCTCCTGCCCGTTCGGCCCAGGTTCCTGCCGTGTTGATGTGGATCCCGAGCATGCGTGCGAGCGCGACCGGGGGGAGCTTGACGGCCAGGTCCATCAGGGCGGTGTTGCGCCCGGACCGGCCGTGGATGCCGACGGCGGCGCGTCCGTGGCGGCGGGCGAGGAGCTGGCGGACGAGGCCGTCCAGGGGACTGGGGATCTCGACCGGCATAGAGCCGAGCAGGAGCGTGACGCTATCAGGTGAATCGGTGACCTGGTCGCGGGTGAGGCGGGCGATGCGGGCCAGCGGCTGTCCGTAGAGCAGCACGAGCAGGCCGGCCACGCGGTCCTCGATGGCATGGGCGTCGTCGTTGAGCAGGCTGCGGACCAGTTCCCACCGGCGGTCCTCTTCGAGCTGGGCCAGCGTCTCGTGGCGGACGGGCCGGGGGATCTCCACGTCGCCGGCGTGGGTGCGGCTGCTTGCCCAGGTCACGAAGGAGCGGGCGTGGTAGCAGGTGCCGGGCCCGCCGGCGAGCCAGTCGTCGATGTCCCGCTGGGTGCAGGCCGCGAGGCCGGTGCCGCGGTTTCGCAGCCAGGTGATCAGGGTGACCGCCGCCCGGATCTCGTTGTGCACGTAGTCGGCCTGCTCGGTGGTGATGTGGTGCCGGGCCGACTCGCCGCGCAGCCGCCGCAGGTGGTGCCAGGTCGCGAAGCTGCGCACGGCCCGGCGCTCGGCGGGATCTCCGATCTGACCGGTCTTCTGCGTGACCCACCGTTCGAGCTCGGCGAGCCGCTCGTCCCGGGCGGGCAGGATGCCTCCGGCCACGAGGATCTTGCGCAGGTGGCGGGCGGCCTTGCCGGGAGGGAAGCGGTCGAGGTCGGCATGGCCGGGCGGGCGGCGGGCCCTGCTGATATCGGCGAGTACTCCGGCGGCGGAGCTCGTGGTAAGCCACTGCATCAGCGGGGCCGGGTCGCTGGGGGCCAGCACGTGATAGATAGCCTCGGCGTGCGGGTGCATGCCGCCCTGATCGTGGGACAGCAGGCTGAGCAGGTGCTCGCGGCAGGCGCAGCGGATGCACAGTCCGTGGTGATAGAGGTGTTCGGCGGTCCCGCAGGCGGTGCAGGGCCGGAACGATGCCGGGTCCTTGCGGTAGCACGTGCTGCACAAGGGTCCCGAGGGAAGCCGGGCGGCGACGGTACGGGTCTTGCCGCAGGTGCCGCACGGTACCCGCTGCCGGCTGCAGGACCCGCAAAGCGGCTGGCCGTCGGCGGTGCGCGTCCATACGGCCCGGCTGTTGCCGCAGCGTCCGCACGGGGCATGGCGCATCCGGCGCGAGCAGTGCTCGCAGCGCGGGGTGCCGGCGGCGACCAGGTAGCAGGGCTTGTCCCGGCCGCAGAGCGAGCAGGTGGCGACCGGTACCCGGTAGCAGCGGCGGCACCAGGCGGTCCCGTCGTCGCGACGGACGGTCAGGGCGGTCCGTCCGCAGTTGCTGCACCGCTCGTGGTTGGCCGGGTCGCGGCGGAAGCACCCGCTGCAGACCGGGTCGCCGGCCGGGGTGCGGCTGGCGATGTCGCTGGCCTGCCCGCAGCGGCTGCAGGTCTCGAGCCGGTCCCGGTCGTAGCAGCGGCGGCAGCAGCGCACCTCGCCGAGCCGGTAGCGCAGCGGGACCGTCCGCCCGCACGACGGGCAGTCCGGGGCCACGATCCCGGGGACGCCGGCGTCCGCAAGAGCCTGGATGAGGGCGTTGACGCGCGGCGAGCCGTGCGCTCCTTCGCCGGCGAGCAGCGCCGGGCGCTGATCGAGTTCCCATAGCACCTGGTAGCGCTGGAACGGGCTGGGTATCGCGATCGTGATCACGTCCTCCAGCCCGGCCCGGCCGGGTCCGGGGGCACGGCGGCCGACATGGGCCGCGATCGCCGCGACGGGATCAGGACTGTCGTAGGGACGGCAGCGGGTGCAGCGCGGCCGCCCGTGCTGGTCACGGGCGGCGACCTGCCGGGCGGACCCGCAGACCGAGCACGGCTCGGCTCGCCCGCGCCGACGGCGGTCGCACGCGGAGCAGATCCGCAGCTTGCCATCGCACTGCACCAGCCGCCGCGGCTCGCCGCAATGAGCGCACCGGGGAAGGACCAGCTTCCGCGACCCGGCCTTCCGCAGGTCCCTGACCAGCAGTTCCACCTGTGGCGGTCCCTCGGGCCGGCCGGAGGTAAGCAGGCCGGGATCCTCGCCCAGCGCCGCGGCCAGGCGCCGCTGCTGAGCGCGGGACGGGGCCGCCCGCGCGACCGCGGCGGCGATCTCGCCCGGATCCAGGAACGGCTCGGCATCGTGAACGATGCCGACGATCACCGTCCCGGGCGCGGTCAGGAACCCAGCGTCCGCGGCCGGGCCGGTCACGAGGAAGAACCGGGCACGATCCGCGCCCGCCTTGGCCGGAACTCGCCGGCGCCAGGCTCAGCTTCACCCCCGCCGGCCGTTTTCCTCCTCGACTTGGCCGCGGGGACGGCAGCCGGCTCGATGAGGTCGTCCATCCGGCAGCCGAGGATGTCCAGCAGCGCCATGAGGACCTTGAGGTTGAGCCGTTCCGGCTTGTCGGTCACCAGCCGCCAGACCTGGCTGTCGGACAGGTGAATCCCGCGCTCGGCCAGTTTCGGCCGCAGGTGAGTGGTCTGGAACAGGCCGCGGGTGGCCATGACCTCCCGCAGCTTCCACGCGTAGTCCAGCTTCGCTGTCATCGCAGGTGATCCTCCTCGGCCTCGAACGCCCTGCTCAGGGCCTTGCGCATCATCGTGTTCATGAAGTCGCCGCTGACACCGCTGTAAATCGCCGTGGTCGACTGGTAACGGTGGCCGACCTGCCGCTGCACGAACGCCGGGTCGACCCCGTCCTCGATCTGGTGCGTCACTGCGAGTGCCGCAGGCAGTGGGGCACGAGCTCCGATGGCAGCTGCAGCGCATCCCGGTAGGCGGCGAACCGCTCCTCGATCTGGCGAGGCCGCAGCCGACCGCCCCGCTCGGTCAGCCACAGCGCCGGCCGGTCCGGGAAACCGTAGCGGGGCCGGACGTTGGCCATATAGTCCCCGACCGCCTCTGCCGCCCACGGCATCACGGTCAGGACCGTGCGCCGCCGGGGCGGCGACCCCTTGGACGCCTTGCCCCAGCGGACCTCCAGCTTCCCGAACCTGCCCAGCTCAGGTGCCTCCGGACTGCGGTACCAGTCAGTGACATCCAGCTTCGACGTCTCGGTGCACCGCAGCCCCCACGCATACATCACCTTGAACACGGTCGCATCCCGGTAGGCGGCCAGTGCTCCCTTGCGGCCCGACCGGACCGCCGCATCCACCCTGTCGTCGGCGTAATCAAAGAACCGCTGCAGCTCCTCGCGAGTCATCGGCCGCCGGTCCGGGTTCCCCTCGTAATCCACCAGGTGCGCGGTGGTGTTGGACTCGAAGCAGATCCGGGACGGGTGCGTGCCGAACCGGGCCTGGCACTCCTCGGCCCACCGGTACTGCGGCGCGATCAGGTAACCCTCGAACGACCGGATCGCGTCGTGGTAGTTGCGGATCGTGGACTTGGCCTTGCCCTCCACGCCCACCAGGTCAGCAGACCACTCATCCAGGTGCGCCGCAGTCCAGTTCCACGGGTACTCGCCCGCATGCCCGAGGAACTGCCGCACCACCGCCTGCCGCTACCCGACGGTCCTGGGCGACAGGCCCCGGCCGCCAGCCTGCTGCTTGGCCCAGCCCTCCAGCATCGCCTCCAGCACCGCGTCTTCCTCGCGCAGCAGCGCGACCCCGCTGACCAGCTCCAGCCTGGCCGAGCCCACAGGCTCATAGCCCCCAGACGCCACCCGAATCTCCCCCGAACCACCGGTTGACAATGCGAGAATCCTGCATCAGAAGACAGACAGGATACAAAACGCCACGCCAGAAGCCTGCGTAACACGGCCAGCAGACGATAAGGTTCCCGCAGATCCGCAGGTCACCGCCCGTCAGATCGTGCATCTGATGCAATTCCGCGTGGTTGTACGAACTCGGGGTCCTCGTCGCGCCGCCGGGCGCGGGGAAGACGGTCATGGGCTGCAGCGTGATCGCCCGGCACAAGGTACCGACCCTGATCCTGGTCGACCGGACTCCGCTGGTGGACCAATGGAAGGAGCGGCTGCGTGAACACCTCGGTCTTGGTCCCAAGGACATCGGCCAGCTCGGCGGCGGCAAGAAGACGAAACTTACCGGCCGGATCGACCTGGCAACCCTGCAGTCACTCACCCGGGCAGCTGACCCAGCAGCGATCCTTTCTGAGTACGGCCTGGTCATCGTCGATGAATGCCACCATGTCGCGGCTCACACGTTCGCGCGGGCGATCCAGTCGATACCGGCACGGCGCTGGCTCGGGCTCACCGCGACGCCGAAGCGGGCCGATGGCCGTGAGGAGATCATGTTCATGCACTGCGGACAGGTGCGACACAAGATCCCGAGTGCGACGGACCTTATCCAGGAACTGCATGTTCATCCGACTGCCACCACGATCCGCGAGGACATCGACAGCGACACGCCCGGCATCCTTCAGTCGATCATCATCCCGGCACTCGTGTCGGACCGGATCCGCACCGCGCAGATCATCGATGATGTAGTGCACGCGATCAGACGTGGCCGTAACTGCCTGGTGATGGCAGGACGGACCGAGCACGTCGACCAGCTCGCCGCCGAACTGAACGCCCGTGGCCTGGCGCCGATGGTGCTGCACGGCTCCATATCCCCTGGAAAGCGGCGCGTCATGCTGAAGCAGCTCGCGGACTGGGACCCGGCGCAGCCGCGCGAGCCAATGCTGCTGACGGCAACCGCCAGCTACATTGGCGAAGGCTTCGACTGCCCAGCGCTCGACACGCTTTTCCTGTGCTCACCGTCCTCCTCGGAGTCGATCATCACCCAGAACGTCGGCCGGATCATGCGTGATCTGCCGGGGAAAACGACCGTCGAGGTACACGACTACGCCGACACCAAAGTGCCCATGCTGACCCGCATGCACGGGAAGAGGCTTACCGCCTACAAGAAGATCGGCTTCACCAATCCGGTGATCGGTGAGATCCCGCTGTTCCCCGGCACCGAGATGGCCGCCCCAGCGTCGGCGCACCCATCCGGACCCGCTGCCGTCTCGGCAGCAGAAGTCAGGACGTGGGCGAAGGAAAACGGTCTCGACGTCTCCGCCCGCGGCCGCCTTCGCGCCGAGATCTGGGATCAGTACCGCGTCGCGCATCCGGCGTAACCGCCGGACTATTACCTTTTGACATTCGCGGAGAGCGACAAGTCTGTGTTGTTAAGCCTTGCACAGCGGGGCCAAATTGCATTCGCACGTGCGGCCCCGCTCAGCATGGCGGTGCAGGTACTCGGTAGGGCTAGAGCATGTACTCGGTAGGGGTGGTGGCATAGGTGCGTCCAGACGGGGTGCGCCAGATCAGAGCACCCGGTTCTGGCTGTTCCAGCCGCCAGCCTTGGGCCTGTTTACACCTGTGGTGGTGCCGGCATAGCGGGGCCAGGTTGCATTCGCACGTGCGGCCGCCCTGGTCGTACGCGGTGGTGTGGTCCAGGTCGCAGCGGACGGCGGGGCGGGTGCAGCCGGGGGCGGTGCAGGTGGTGTTGCGGGCGCGGACCAGGTGGGCCAGGGTGCGGGAGGGGTGGTAGCCGGCCTGGCCGCGGGCATGGTCGCAGGGACCGCGGGTGATGGGGGTCAGCGGGGTGGCCGGGATGCCTGGCGGTCCGAGGCTGGGTGGTCCGGTACGCGGTGGTCCGGTGCCGGGGGGTCCGGCGCCGGGGGGTCCGGCGTCTCGCGGGGGGTGGCGGCCTGGGATGCAGCCGTGGGCGGCGGCGGTGCCGTCTGGGTTCAGGGCGGTGACGCACCAGCGGGTGCCGGGGTGTCTTGCCGCGGCGGCGACCAGGTCGCGGGCGTCGTCGCCGTCCAGCGGGCCGTACCCGCCGGCGTCGCCGGGGGCCTCGGAGCGGCCTTGCCAGGTGTCCAGGGGGATGGTGATGGTAACCAGGGCGGCCAGGCTCGGGCCGGCATCCGGGCCGGGACGGGAAGCCGGGCCGGGACCGCTGGGGCTGCCGTGTCCGCCCGGGCCGCTGTGTCCGTCGGGGCGGTCGGGTCCGGTATCGGGCGGGCCGGGTGGATCGTTCTGTGCGGGGCCTTCGGGGGCGGCGCGGCTGTCACGTTCTTGGAGCAGGTCGAGGTAGGCGCGCACGCGCAGTTCCTGCAGGGTGCCGGGCATCCCGGCGGCGCGGAGGTCTAGCGCTCGCTGCTCGACGTGCTGCCAGGAGGCCAGGATCTCATCCGAGGGCAGCTCGCGGGCGATCATCCCGCCGTTCCCTGATTCTTCGCGGAACCGGCGGACGTGCGCCTCCCGCTTGGCGGCTTCCTTCCGCTTCTTCACCGCGTCGGGATCCAGCTTCAGGACCAGCTTGCGGGCGGCGTACCGGAGCTCGCCGAAGGTCTGGCCGGCGGCCGCCCCGGCCAGGATGGCATCGGCCTTGGCCGCGTCGGTGTCGGTCAGGATGCGGGTTTCCTCTTCGATGATCCGCAGGTGGATCGGGTGGATCTGCCCGGCGGCCAGCGCGGCGAACGTCCGGGGGAGCCTCCTGGGGACCTCGGTGGCGAAGTCCATCTGCCCGGCGGCGGACGACTGGCTCATGTGCAGCTCAGCGGCCAGCTCATCGGCGGCGAACTCACCCTCGACGCCCGTGCCGGCGCGGCGGGCGAACTCCCTGATCGCGGCCATCAGCATCCACGCGTCACGGGACTGCTGCCGCCACACGGCCGAGATGATCCCCGTCAGCTGATCATCCGAGCAGCCCGTGAGGCCGGCGCCGTCCTCCCCGGTGACCGCCTCCACCACGGTGGCCAGCAGCGCGCCGGGGGCCATCGTGTCCGAGGCGCCGCCCTGGCAGAAGCCGGCCAGGGTCAGGTGCCCGGCCGGGAGGGTGAGGTACAGGCCCTGCTCCGGGCCCGGGGCGTCCTCCGGGCCAGGATCCTCGGGCGCGGGCGGCAGCGGGGAGCTATCGGGCTCCTCGCCGTCGGGCCCGCGTCCGGGGGGCGGATCCTGCACCATGAGCTGCCCTTCGCTGAGAGAGACACGATAAGAGCATTATATCGAACTCTAACGTCATTCTCTACTCAACTCGAGCGGCTTTTCGAGTTTTCTTGGTGTTATCGGAGGGCGCCGACCCGGGAGATGAGCTTGAGCGTGAGTGAGGCCTGTGCGGGCCGGGGCGAAGGGACGCTCAGCGGCATCGTGAGGTGCAGAGCGAGCGTGCTCACGGAGAAGATATTCCGCGGAGCGCGGAGGGCCTGAGCACGGCGGAAAGGATCGCCTGCCCGACGCGGAGTTCGCCTTTCCCTCCGAACGCAAGGAACCCCTCACCGATGCGGCGGAAGTGCGGAACGCGATAGCGCGCTTCGACCAGGTGGAAGGGGTTACCGACGAGGAGCGGGACCGAGCCTGGGAGCGGATCCGGACCGCGGCCACCAAGTACGGCGTCCGCATCTCGAAGAATGACTGGCGCGACCTGTTCGTGGGGGAAAAGAAACGAAGCGATGAGGTTTTCACCTTCCCGGTGAAGAAGCACCACGGCCGTTCCGGATGAAAAGGAATCCTGGCGATCCTGGCGCTGCCCCGGCTGACCGCCAGGCCGGGCCCCTGCTGGCTGGTAGCCGGATTGGCCGCCTGCCGGGATGAGGAACAGGCGTGACTGCGGCATCGTGGTTTATCGAGGTCCGGGTGGCGCGAGAGCGCTGCTGCCCGGGCCTCCGGCCATGATCTTGCCACCCAGCCAGGACGGTTGTGGGCGGGGTGGCCTCGGAGTTCATCAGCGACTTCGCGGCCGTGCTCGCACTGTCCATCCTGCTCGCGGTCTTGTGCCTGTTCTCCTTCGTCCGCATCAGGAACGCCCGGTAGCCCAGGTCTGGCCCGCGCTGGCGTGGCAGGATGACGCCTAATGGAACTCGGCATCTTGTCGCTCGGCGACCTGCAGCGCGACCAGCGCACCGGCCGCCCGCACCGGCCGGTGGACCGGATGGCGGAGATCCTGGGCTACGCGGTGCTCGCCGACCAACTGGGCTTGGACGTCTTCGCGCTCGGCGAACACCACAGCGCCGAATTCCTCACCTCCTCCCCGGCCGTGGCGCTGGCGGCCGCCGCGGCCAGGACCTTGATGATCCGGCTGACCAGCGCGACCACGCTGCTTGGGGTGGCGGACCCGGTCCGGGTGTACGAGGACTTCGCCAGCCTGGACCTGATCAGCCGCGGCCGGGCGGAGGTCATCGTCGGCCGCAGCGCGTTCATCGAGCCGTTCGCGCTGTTCGGCTACGACACCGCCGACTACGACGCCTTGTTCACGGAGAAACTGGACCTGCTGCTGGACATCCGCGCCCGCGAGGAGGTCACCTGGGCCGGCCGGTTCCGCCCGCCGCTGCGGGAGGCCGCCGTGGTGCCCCGGGCCGTCCAGCAGCCGCTGCCGGTCTGGGTCGGCGTCGGCGGGTCACCCGACAGCGCCGAACGGGCTGGCCGCCTGGGCCTGCCGATGGTGCTCGGCTACATCGGCGGCACGCTCGGGCACCTGCGGCCGCTCGTGGATACCTACCGCGCCGCGGGCGAACGCGCCGGACATCCGGACCAGCTCAAGGTGGCCCTCTGGACCCACTTCCACGCGGGCGCCGACCCGGCCAAGGCCCGCGCCGTCTACCCCTACTACCACGAGTACCTGCGCCCCAAGCGACCCGGCGGGCGCGGCTTCGTCGTCAGTCCCGCCGCGTTCGAGGCCGGCACCGGTCGCCACGGGGCGATCATGATCGGCTCCGCCGACGAGATCACCGACAAGCTGCTCGACGCCGCCAAGGCCCTGGACCTGGACCGCATCTTCGCCCAGGTCGACTGGGGCGGCCTCCCCCCGGACCTGGTGGGGGAATCCATCGCCCGCTACGCCACCGAGATCGCTCCCGCCCTCCGCTCGTAGGGCCTAGGGGTGAGCTAGCCGACCGAGGCGGCTGAGGTGGCGGCGCGGGCGAGCGGTATGACCTCGGCGGCGAACAGTTGTAGCTGTTCGCTGGTTTCCTGCTCGAGGACCAGGTTGACGGTGTCGAACCGCTGGTCGGCGGCGAATTCGGCGATGATCTTGGCCCAGATGTCCGGGGTGGTACGGATCGGCTGAGCGCCGGGACCGGAACGGGGCGCGCTGGTCGTGTGCGGGGTGCCGGTCACGGTGCCGACGAGCTGGATGACGCGGTGGATGCTGGCCGGGTCCCGGCCGGCGGCACGGGCCGCGCTGTCGATGCGGTCCTGGGCGGCCGGCTTGGTCTCGTAGCCGGTGGCGAGCGGCGCGATCCAGCCGTCCGCCTTGCTCCCGGTTAGATCTAGCATCGCAGGGCCGACGGCGCCGAGCCAGATGCCGATGCGGTGAGCGGGGGCGGGTCCCGTAGCCGCGGTGACGGGATAGTACTGGCCAGGCAGGGTGACGGTGCGGCCGGGAAGCCACAGGGCGTGCAGTACGTCGATCGCCTCGCTCACGGCGGCCACGGCCTCGCGAGGGCTGCGCCGGGGGCCGCCCAGCCCGGCGATCTGGTCCCAGGCCCGGCCGGCGCCGAGGCCGAGCTCGAACCGGCCGCCGGAGAGCACGTCCAGGCTCGCGCTGGTCTTGGCCAGCATCTGGGCGGGCCGCAGCGGCAGGTTGGCGACATCGGTCATGAACCGCAGGCGGCTGGTCTGGCCGATGAGGGTGCCGATCAGGGCGAAGGTGTCGAGAAAGTCCGGCACGTAAGGGGTGGTCCTGAATAGATACGAAGTCGAATCCTTCCGCCTCCGCCACCTGCACGTGCTCGCGCAGCTGTCCGAGGTCA